>Ga0182030_10025691_pt1 | contig 10706 bp, 11 predicted proteins | sample 812S3MmetaG_FD_121299 | JGI IMG/M metagenome (GOLD analysis project Ga0182030, IMG submission 121299) | Permafrost microbial communities from Stordalen Mire, Sweden - 812S3M metaG (Illumina Assembly) | ecosystem: Environmental > Terrestrial > Soil > Wetlands > Permafrost | place: Sweden... | reverse complement strand
AGCGCCTTGCGGCAAATGGCCGGAGTGTGATGGAACGTGGCCCGCAGGGTGATATCGCTGTAATGGATCCGGTTCGTATCCAGCGTGACATGCGTCCCTGTCGCGCATCCCCCGAAGAAATTCACCGTGCCGCCCTTGCGTACCAGTTCCACGGCTTCCTGCCACGCCTCGGGCACGCCCACAGCTTCAATGGCGATGTCCACTCCGCGATCCTTCGGGGTCAGTGCGCGCGTCTCGGTAATAGCCTTGCGGATGCTGGTCGTCTGCACCACGTGCGCCGCTCCCAGTTGCCGCGCTGCCTCCACCTGGCCATCGTGCTTCACAATCGCAATCGTTTTGAATCCCGCCAGCGCAGCCACATGCAGAATCATCAGCCCCAGTGGACCGCCGCCGATCACCGCCACCGTATCGCCGGAACGCGGACGCGAGTCCTCAAACCCATGCACCGCGCAGGCCAGCGGCTCGGTCAGCGCAGCGTGCTCCAGCGGAACATGATCCGGAACGTGCAGTGTATTCTTCGCCACAATGCGCGCGGGAATCCGAATGAACTCGGCATACGCGCCGTTATTGAACAAAAGGTCGTCGCAAAGGTTTTCCTGGGCGCGCTCGCAAAAATAGCAGTGCCCGCAAGGCGCGGAGTTCAGCGCCACCACCCTGTCCCCTGGAGCAAAACCTACCACTCCCTCGCCCGCCTGCACCACCGTCCCTGCCAGTTCATGCCCGAACAGCGCCGGCGGCACAATCATGCGCGCATGATACCCACGCCGGAAAACCTTCAAATCCGTGCCGCACGTCAGCGCCGCGCCCACGCTCACCACCAGCTCGCCGGGAGCTGCTTCAGGCACAGGAACCCGCTCAATGCGAATGTCTTCGCGGCCGTGGAGGATCGCAGCCTTCATGGTTGTCGCCATCAGGACCCTCCTCCCCCTCCCGAAACAGGCTCAATCATGATTTTCATTGAGTCCGCCTTGGGGTGCGATGCAATATCGATCGCCGCCACCGCTTCTTCAAGCGGAAAACGGTGCGAAATCAGTTGCGTCAGATCGAATCCGTTGCGGTAACCGTCGAATACCAGGTCGGTAACCTCATCAAGAATGGGGAATGAAGACGAGTATGACCCCATCAACGTCTTTTCGTCCATGCAAACTGCGCCAGGATCAAAGCTGGCCTCGCCATGCTGCGTTTGCGCGAACAGCATCACCTTGCCTCCGGGCCGCACCGCGTCCATCGCCGTCTTGATCAGCCCATTTCCGCCCACCGCCAGAATCACCGCATCCGCACCGCGCCCATCCGTCTCCGCAAAAACCCGCTCCACAACGTTCTCGGTCCCCGCATGAATCGGATTCCGCAACCCGAACCGCGACGCAATCGCATGCCTCTCCGGAAACAGATCGGAAGTCAGCACCCGCGCCCCGGTTCGTTGCGCAAGCACCGCGTGCATCAACCCAATCGGCCCCTGCCCAATCACCAGCACGGTATCGTCCGCGGCCAGATTCAACAGCTTCACGCCCTTCAGAACGGTATTCACCGGCTCCACAAAAGCCGCCTGCTCAAACGGCACTCCATCCGGCACCCGCACTACGCCCCGGTTGGCCACCACAAACTCCATCACCCGAATGTACTCCGCAAAGCCCCCGCCCGACGGTTCAAAACCGGCCGTAACTCCCACTTTCTTGTACAGTGGGCATTGCGCCGGCGTCTGCTTACGGCAGTAGTAGCAGTCCCCGCACGGAACATGATGGAAAACCATCACCCGCTCACCCACCTCGTAACGCGTCACACCCTCGCCTACCTCGACGATAGTCCCCGCCATTTCATGTCCGAAGATGCGCGGCGCCGAGTGCGATCCGGTATGGATCTTCTTCAGGTCCGTCCCGCACACGCCGCAGGTGGCCACCTTCACCAGCAACTCCCCCGGACCTATCTCCGGCACCGGAACGGTCTCCACGCGCATGTCGTTTACGCCGCGGTAAACCACCGCCCGCATCGTAGCGGGAACCTTCGCCGATCCATGTGCGAATTCAGTCGTGCTTTCAATGTTTGTTGTCTGGGTAGCCATTGCTGTCTCTGATGTAGGCCCTTTCGTCAAGGAAATCAAGCACAGCTTCTCGCATGCTTTGGGAAGCCTTGCTGCTATTCTCGCCCATCCGCATCAGGCTGGACCAGTGCCATGGCCGCAGAATTGAAAAAAGTGCCATCCCCGCCATGTTGAAACGCCCGTCCGGGCCGATAAAACGGTTGAAATCCGGCAGCTTGTCGGTAAACCCATCACTGATACCCTTGAGCACGTAAAACGGAATTCCGCGCATCTGGGCCAGCCGCGCAATCGCCGCCGCCTCCATATCTACCATCTGGGCGCCATAAGCCGCAGCCAGCCGCTTCTTTTCAGCCTCGTCCGCAACCCGCGGACTAGTCACCAGCCAACGCTCACCACTCCAGATCCCTGGCCTGAACCGCTCCCCGGTCCGCGCATCAACCACACCGGAAGCCACGTAAGCCCGCCCCGACACCAGCTCTTCCGTCAGCGCCCCCGCCCAGCCGAACGAAATCAACAAATCCGGAGCACCACTCTTCTCAACCTCAGCAAACGCCCGCGTTGCAGCTTCCACACCCGCTCCCGCGCAAGCCGCCACCCACTCCCCTTCATCGAACTTCCACCGCCAAACATCGACGTTTCCTCGGCGCTCATGCGCCCAACCCCGCACCAGGGGCTTCAGTTCCCCCGCCATCGCGGCAATGATAGCGACTCGAGTCATTCTGCCGGCTCCCCCGCATGGATGGTTAGGGCACTTCGGACTGGCTTAGTGCGCAGCACAAGGAACGACTGCGTGGCCAACAGAAGGGCGAGAGCAGCCAGCGCCGCTAACTTCGGCCCTCTAAGAGCCGTTACGACAAACGCCGCCCATGGCAACGCGAACGGAGCAACCCACCGCTTATCTAAACCGATATCCGCTAAGCGGCCGGTAGTAAGTAGCGGCCAGATTACTGTGAAGGCCGCAATCACGATCCAGTCTACGGCGAATTCCAGGTAGGACTCAGAAATCCCATGCTGAATCGAATTGAAGACCAAAACAAACAACCAGCCGGTTGAGCCCGCATAGACCCATTGATTCACTGGCCTTCTCGCGATAGGCATGGCCATTCATCCTCTCCTTACAGGAGCCTCACGGCGCATACCCATGCGCCCGGAACCACTCAATCGCCGCCAGCATCCTCGTTGCACAATCCTCGCTCAAAGGATCGCCTCAAGCCCCTTGTTCCGGACAATGTTGAGCAGAGCCAGCGACGGCCCCTTCGGTTCCTTCACGCCGCGTTCCAACTGGGAAAGATAGCCCACTGTCAGATTGAGCACCCGCGCGAGCGCCGCCTGGCTCAGATTGGCTCGCTCACGCAGCGCGCGAATCTCTTCCGGGCTGATGGGAACAGCCAGGTGGCTGGCTTGCTCCCCAAGATGCCGAACCGTGATTTTGCGATAGCTGGCGTCATCCATCAGGCCGATGCGATGCTGACCCGCGGCCATTTCAAGGATAGCTTCGCTGAGCCGGCTCGGTTTTTTTCTGGGGGCCATATACACACCTCCTGAAGCATCTGTTCTTTGATCGAATTTGCCATCTGTTGGGGCGACGCGTTGAGCCAGTTCTGGCCCAGTTTTCGCAATTCGGCCAGCTCTTCAGCGCCGATATTGTCCCGTTCATTCTTTGCGAATCCAAATAGAAAAACTGCCCTTCCAGCGCGGCGGTAAGCGACGATCGTGCGGTAGCCGCCGGACCTTCCTTTACCCGCGCGCGCGACCCGCTGCTTGATGAGACCTCCGCCAAGATCGGCGTCAATCAAGCCCGACTCTGCCCGCATGATAGCTTCGATGAGATTCGCGAAACCAATCTGCTCCCGGCGAACAAATCTAGCCATACCCTTCGCCAGAAAGACCTGCATGCCGACCAACTAACACTCAGAACTATAGCACTGACAATCACAGAGCGCAACCCTACGGCGCATACCCATGCGCCCGAAACCACTCAATCGCCGCCCGCATCGCGGGATACACCGGCGCGATCCGAAACCCCAACTCCTGCTGCGCATGCGCACTGGAAGCGAACATCTTCTTGCGCCCCATACGCACCTCTTCGAGAGTCGCCCGCGGTTCCTTGCCCCGAATCCGCCCCGTAATCCACTCTTCAAAGAACGCATACGTCGCCGCCACGGCAAACGGAATCTCCACTGTCGGCGAAGGTATCCCCGTAATCGCCGACATCTTATCCAGAATCTGCTTCAGCGTCAGGTTTTCCCCGCCCAGAATGTACCGCTTCCCCGGCGTCCCCACCGTCAGCGCCGAGACGTGCGTCCGCGCCACCTCCGTCACATCCACCAGGTTCAACCCGGTATCCATATAGGCCGGAAACTTCCCATTGAGAAAATCCACGAAGATGCGCCCCGTCGGCGTCGGCTTCGCATCGTTCGGCCCTATCGGCGTAGTCGGATTCAGAATCATGACCTTCTGCCCGCCCTGCGCCGCCTTGATCGCCTCCTGCTCGGCCAGGAACTTCGATCGCTTGTAATGCCCCACCATGTCTTTGAGCGAGACCGGGGTGTCCTCATTGATCACCAGCCCATCGGTCCTGAAGTGCATGGTCGCTACGCTTGAGGTGTACACCACCCGCGGCACGCCCGCCTCACGCGCCATCCGCAGCAACTCGCGCGTCCCATCCACATTGGCCTTGTACATCGCCTCAGGATCACGAATCCAAAGCCGGTAATCCGCAGCCACATGCATCACCGCATCGCATCCAGCCAGAGCAGGCCGCAATGAATCAGGATCAGCAAGATCGCCCACATGGGTCTCCCCAGCGATCCCTTCAAGGTTGGCAAGATTGCTGGATCTACGAACCAGAAGCCGGAGGTCGGCTCCCTCAGCGGCCAGAGCCCGCGCCACATGATGACCTACAAATCCAGTAGCGCCTGTTACAAAAACTTTCATCCGGTCTTCCCAAGTTCCATACTAAACCGATGGCGTCTACTGAAAGTAAAGGCCTGATTCACGAAGCGCCTCCGCCGATAAAGAATATATGGGGACGCGATCTATTCTCACCATAAACAAGCGCGAACAGATCACACTTCCGAAGGAAGTGATGGAACACTGCGGACTTCCATCCGGAGGAAAACTCAAGGTAGAGTTTCTTCCTGGCGGAGTTTGCAAGTTCAGCCCCATTCATCCGAGGTCACCCGCGAAGGCATCCCCGAACCCGACACCATCGACGCCAAAGCCAACCAAACCTGCTGAGGCGGAGGCACAGTGAAAGGCCAACAAAAGCCTTGCCTTCACAGCCTGCGGAAAGACTTATCCGGTATCGCAAGGTGTGTCCAGACACAGCTACACGGCTTCGTGAAAAATTGATCCGGAGCTGCGAAAGGTGTCAGGGCACGACTTCAGTCGTGCCAATTAGGCCAATAAAATGTCCCGGCTTTAGCCGCTGCGAAACTTTCTTCAGCCACACTGCGTGCCGGGCTTCGGGTCGGTAGGCTGCCGCGTTTCCAACGGCCGCAAAATAAGCTCCGTCCCCCCGGGAGACAGATCGATCTCGTAAGTAGCCCCAGGATACAAACCCGTCAACTCCTGCAGCTCCTCAGGCAGCGCGATGCAACCGCACTCTTGCACCCGGCCAACCATCCGCTAGTCCAACTTATCCGGAACCAGCGCGATGTTCTTCTCGCCCGCCGCCTTCTTCTCGTTGTACTTCGCCACCCAGTCTTCCCAGTGCTTGCCCGCCGCGCGATCCTTACCCGTAAACTCAACCCGCGCAATCTCCGCGTAGCTCACCTTGCGCTTGTCCGCAGCCTTCGGCGTGTAGTAATGCACCCACGATTCCGCCAGCGAAATCCCTGTAGACCGATTGAAGATGTAGGCCTCAATCACGTCCCCGTTCTTCAGCGTGAGGGACACATCGCCGCGATAATCGAAGGCCTTCTCCAACGCCTGACGCACGTCTTCGTCGCTCGCAAGCTCCGGAATCCATCCCTCAAGATTCTCATGCGCAAAACCGGGAGCGACTTCCATCTCCTCGATCTGCTCGCGCGTATATTTCAGCACTTCGGCGCTCATGCGTTTGTCTCCTCAAGCGCGTGCTCAGGCTTCGCGATCTGAACCAGCTTCGCCGCTCCATGCGGAGCAGACTCGTTCAGCAGCTTCAGTGCATGCTTGTCTTTGTACATGCTGAACGTGCCCTTTACCATCGACCAGAAGCCCGACATGCTTCCAAATCCGTCAATCACGGCCGTCGGCTCATAACCGCAACTCACCATGCAGTTGGCGCACTTCGCGTTGCCGCTGGCCACGCCGTACTCTTCCCACTTGGTGGTTTCCATCAGTTCCTTGAAGGTATCCACGTAGCCGTCCTGCAACAGGTAACACGGCTTCTGCCAGCCAAAAATGTTGTAGGCAGGCGAACCCCAAGGCGTGCAATCGTAGTTGCGATCGCCCATCAGAAACTCAAGAAATAGCGGCGACATGTTGAATTTCCAAGACTTCTTCCGATTCGACAGAATCGCGCGGAACAGCCGGCGCACCCGCGCGCGGCCCATAAAGTGCGTCTGGTCCGGCGCCTTGTCGTAGCTGTACCCCGGAGAAAGCACGATGCCTTCCACGCCGATAGCCATCATTTCATCGAAGTGCGCGCGCACGCTGTTTGGATCCGTGCCGTCAAAGAATGTCGAGTTCGGCGTCACCCGGAATCCGGCCTTGACCGCAGCCTTGATGCCCTCAACCGCAATGTCGTACCCGCCTTCGCGGCATACGCTGAAGTCGTGATGATCGCGTTGCCCATCCAGGTGTACGGAGAAGGTCAGATACTTCGACGGCGTAAACTCGTGCAGCCGTTTCTTCAACTCCAGCGCGTTTGTGCACATATACACATACTTCTTGCGCGCCACGAGTCCGTTGACGATCTCGACGATTTGGGGGTGCAAAAGAGGCTCGCCGCCTGGAATCGCCACCATCGGCACGCCGCACTCTTCCGCGGCCGCAAAGCACTCTTCGGGCGTGAGCTGCTTCTTTAAAATATGCGGCGGATATTGCACCTTGCCGCAACCGGCGCATGCCAGGTTACAGCGGAAGAGAGGCTCGAGCATCAGCACCAATGGATAGCGCTTCTCGCCTGACATCCTCTTCTTCAGCACATAGGTTGCAACCGTCCACATCTGTGAAATAGGAACAGCCATATTTTCGTTTTCCTCCAGCGCCCATTGCGGCGCGTTTCCTAAGTACTGTTCGAAGCTGCCAGCTCCTGGCCAAGCGTCAACTACTGCCGAATCGCTTCGAACCTCAAGCAAAAAGCTAAAAGCTAAAAGCTAAGAGCTAAAAGCTGCTCTTGGATTCCATCGCCTTGCTGTAACTCGTCAATGCCAGCAGCGGGAAATACTGGCGATACAGGTTGTAGGACAGGTAAAAGACCCGTGGGAAGCCAGTTCCAGTGTATAGCGCCTGTCGTGCAGATCCCTCGCCCGTTCGCTCGTCCCAACTGCCATCCGGCAACTGGCGAGTCAACAGCCAGCGGACTCCCTTGGCAACAGAATCAGACCGGTCATCCCCGGCGGCCAGCAGTCCCAGCATCGCCCAGGCCGTCTGCGATGGCGTGCTCGGACCCACTCCCCGCGTATTCGGATCGTCGTAGCTCCCGCACGTCTCGCCCCAACCGCCATCCGGATTCTGAACCATCCTGATCCACTCCGCCGCCGACAGAACCTCCGGTTCGTTGTGGTCAAAACCAATCGCGTCCAGCCCGCGCAGAACCAGAAATGTCCCGTAGATGTAGTTCACGCCCCAGCGGCCGAACCAGCTTCCATCGGACTCCTGCTCGCTCTTGATGAACTTGATCGCCTTCTTCACCCGGCTGTCTTCCATCGTGTAGCCGTATGTCGCCAGCATCTCCAGGATTCTTCCCGTAATGTCCACCGTCGGCGGATCCAGCATCGCGTTGTGATCCGCAAACGGGATGTACTGGAAGATCATCTTGGTGTTGTCTTTGTCGAAACTGCCCCAGCCGCCGTTCCGGCACTGCATGGCAAACTCCCAGGCAATCGCCCGCTGCGCCACCTCGTGCTGATAGCGTTCACGGGGATTGTCCACCTTGTTCAACGCCAGCAGTACCTGCGCCGTATCGTCGGTATCCGGATAAAACTCGTTGTTGTACTCGAAATACCACCCGCCAGGATCGGTATGCGGCACCTTCACCGCCCAATCTCCCTTGTTCCGGACTTCCTTTGACAGCATCCAGTCCACTGCCTTCAGCATGCGCGGATCGGTCCGCGAAACACCAGCTTCGCCCAGCGCGTACACCGCCTGCGCCGTATCCCATACAGGAGAAACTGCAGGCTGCATGCGGAATGTAGGCTCCGGCATCTCCGCGGTGGGTGGCTGTTCAATGCCCAGCTTTTCAAATTCATCACGCGCGCGAATCACCTGCGGATCGTCTTCCGAATAGCCCAGGCAGCGCAGCGCCACAATCGCATTCAGCATGGCGGGATAAATGGCGCCCAGGCCATCCGTCATCTCCAGCCGCTCAAGCATCCACTTTTCCGCTCGTGCAAGCGCCAGTTTCCGCAGCGGTCGTAAATGCACAGCCTCCGCAAAATGGAGTATGCGGTCAAGCACCAGGAAGAAATTCCGCCACGAGATGATCGACTTGCGATCCATCCGCAATCGCAATTTCGCTCCAGCCCGCCCTCCCACAAAAAGCTCGTCGATTCCATGCTCCGGCGCAATTTTCTTGAACGGCTTCTTGGCGTAGATGATCGCCAGCGGCACAAGAATCGACCGCGACCACGACGAAATCTCGTAAATATTGAAGTAGAACCAGTTGGGAAACAGAACAATCTCGGGCGGAATCGCCGGAACCGCGTCGTAGTCGTACTCGCCGAGTGCGCATAAATACACCTTCGTAAAGGTGTTCGTTGCCACCACGCCCCCGTGCGCCAGCACCCAATCGCGGCATATCGCCAATCGCGGGTCGTCCGCTGGAATCCCCATCAACTTGGCGGACGAGTAGCACTTCACCGAAAGCGAAATGTTCCCCGGCCCGCCAGGATAAAGGCTCCAGCTCCCATCCTCATTCTGATAGCGCAGCATTTCCGTCAGCGCGCGCTTCAATCTGCCCGGATCGCCTGACTCCAGCAGCGTGTGCAGGAAGATATAGTCGGCCTCCAGCATCGAGTCCGCTTCCAACTCGCCGCACCAATACCCGTCCGGATCTTGTTGGGAGAGAAGATAATCCCTTGAACGCTCTATTCCCGCCCGCACTTCCGCCGGATCAGCATCAATCCTGCCAAATCGCGGTGCTGCCGTCGTTGCTGCTGCGGACGGCGTCTTCCATTTTTGTTGACTCATGCGGTTTAAATCGCCTCAGTTGTTGCGCGAAAATTCCCGGTAAAAACGAATCTCGCCATCGGAACTCAGAACTTTGAACTTAGAACTCTGAACTGCCGGGCTCTTCTATTCCCTGTTCCCAGTTCCCTGCTTCTATCTCACCGGTACTGGCTCCGCTCCACCGGCCCCGCCAATCGCCTGAATGATCTCCGGAGGCAGCCCAAACCGAACGTTTTCCGGCATCACCTCTACTTCTTCGACGCTGGAAAAACCGTTTTGGCGCAAATAATTCACCACGTCCTCCACCAGCACTTCCGGCGCCGAGGCCCCAGCCGTAACCGCCACATTCGTAACACCTTGCAGCCATTTCGGATCGATCGCCTGCGAGTTGTCAATCAGGTACCCGATGGTTCCCAGGTTGCGCGAAACCTCTACCAGCCGGTTTGAATTCGAACTGTTCGTCGATCCCACCACCAGAACCAGCTCCGCCTTGTTCGCCACGTTGCGCACGGCGACCTGGCGATTCTCCGTGGCATAGCAAATGTCCTGCGTGTGCGGCCCCACAATGTTGGGAAACTTCTGCTTCAATGCGTGGATGATATCCCGGGCCTCGTCCAGGCTGAGTGTCGTCTGGGTTAGATACGCCACGCGGTTCGGGTCCGGCACCTGCAGTTCCGCAACCTCGGCAACGTTCGAAACCACCTGCGTCACTTCCGGCGCCTCGCCCAGCGTGCCCTCAATCTCGTCGTGGTCGCGGTGGCCAATCAGCACCAGCGAATACCCCTGCTTGGCAAACTTCACCGCCTCGATGTGTACCTTGGTCACTAGCGGGCAGGTCGCGTCAATCACCTTCAGCCCGCGGCTTTTGCTCATCTCCTTCACTGCCGGAGACACCCCGTGCGCCGAATAAATCACCCTCTGGCCGTTGGGAACATCGTCGATTTCATGAACAAAAATCGCGCCTTTTTCAGCCAACTCATTCACAACATAGCGGTTATGAACAATTTCCCGGCGCACATAAATAGGCGCGCCAAAGGTTTCCAAAGCGATCTTCACTACATCGATCGCACGCACCACGCCAGCACAAAAGCCACGCGGCTTCAGCAACAACACCCGTTTTTGACCGGGAGAAGTCTCGGAGGGTTTACCGTTCGAGATGGATTCAAGCAGAGTTGTGGTCACATCTCCTAGTATACCAACGCTGTCACTTCTGGAACAGCGAAAGAAGACAGCTACGCCACACTTGGCATCCAACAAAATACTCGAGCGGAGCCAACGAGGTCAGCCCCATGCGCTTTAATCCTCTTCGCGTCCTACTAGTCACCCTTTTAGCCGGCGTCCTGCTGGGTGT
>Ga0182030_10025689_pt1 | contig 10706 bp, 9 predicted proteins | sample 812S3MmetaG_FD_121299 | JGI IMG/M metagenome (GOLD analysis project Ga0182030, IMG submission 121299) | Permafrost microbial communities from Stordalen Mire, Sweden - 812S3M metaG (Illumina Assembly) | ecosystem: Environmental > Terrestrial > Soil > Wetlands > Permafrost | place: Sweden... | reverse complement strand
GGGCAAAGGCTGGATCCGACGTCGGAAATGGTGACGCTAACTCCTCAGCGGCCCCTTGATCCCCTCTTGCCATGAGAAGCGGACTTTCCGTTTCCCGTTTTCGATCAATGGGACCGGCCATTCCACGGCTTTAGCAGCCGATCGGACGGGATTATCCACACTCATCCTTCGCTGTTCCGACCGTATTTTTCGGTTGGAGCTATCTGCGCAGAAGCAATGAGCCAGCTACAATTTCGACGCGCGACAAGTGCGAAAGATATGTCATTCCCAAGAGATTGACGCTTAATGCGCCGCGCTCGGTCACCAGCGCGTCGACATCGAAGAGCTCTATCGATCCGATTTTGACTTCACGTAATTTCACCGGCGCGGCATGAGCGACGCCATTAGCCGTCTGAACCTGCACGCTGTAGTCGGAAGGCGCTGGGAAAATGCCCAGCACGGCGGCGTCCTCTTCCCTCAGCGCGACCGAAGTCGCGCCCGTGTCCACGACCGCTTTTATGGGTTGTCCGTTGACGAAGACGTCAGCGAGATAATGTCCCTGCTCGTTTGCCGGAATGCGATATTCATCCAGGGTGGATGGCGTGGGGTTTATGATTGGCGCCGCTGTCCGTTGCGCCGTTGCAACGGGATAGGAGGCTGTTGGCGCGATCGCCGACGCCTGAGCCGGGCGCCGCGTCGGCAAATGAAAAGTCATCTTTTGGCCGAATTGGGCCGCCACGACGAAAAAGACAAGCGCGAAGCCTCCGTATTTGATCGTGCTGCTCAACATGCCGGCAAACCCTGGCGCGATTGTTCGCTTTGCCGCCGACTGCGCGCGCCAATTCGCAAGGCGGGAAAATATAGCTTTCCTCAGCGTAAAGACGAATGATTGCGTTCCTCTTAAGGGATGTATCCAAAAGCGGACATCAAGCAGTTGGTTCAACCGCGAGGCCTGACTCGCGTTGTTGGAGCCGCCCTGGAAGGGTCGTCCGGCCACAAATGCCGTGGATAGCGGCCTTTCATTTCCTTCTTCACGTCATTCCAGGAGCCGATCCAGAAGCCGGGAAGGTCGCGCGTCGTCTGGATGGGCCGCCTGGCCGGGGAGAGCAGTTCGAGCGTGATTGGAACGCGCCCGCGCGCCAGCGTTGGATGCTGGGCGAGCCCGTAAAGTTCCTGAACGCGCACGGATAGGAGCGGACCATTTGGGGCGGCGTAATCCAGTGCGATGCGTGAACCGGCAGGCGTTTCGAAAAAAGCTGGCGCTTCGGCGTCGAGGCGACGAGCGAGATCGTAAGGCAGCAAGTTCGCCAGAGCCGCGTCGAGATCCCCGCATGTGATGTTTGCGAGACCCGTGCGGCCTACAATGAAAGGAGCAAGCCAGTCCTGGGCGTTCTCTGCGAGCGCGCCGTCGCCCAGATCAGGCCAATTGTCGCCGTCGGTCCGGCGCAGAAAGGCGACGCGGTCGCGTTTTTGTCTCTGCGCGTCACTCCAGTGGAGGCGGTCGATTCCAGTCGAGGCGGCGGCGCGCGCCAGAATGACCGCGCTCTCCAGGCTTGGGTCGGCGGGCAGGTTCTGCTCCGCAAGGCGCAGAGCGCCAAGGCTTTGAAAACGTCGCCTGCGAAGCGTCCCGCTAGCGGAGTCGAAAAAGGTCTCGTCCCGCGTTTCCAGTCTGGCGCCCGCGAGCGTGGCGATCTCTTCGAAGGTCAGCGCGCAGGCCGCCAGAATGCGAGCTTGCGCGGAGCGACCAGCGATTTCCGCAATGGAGAGGAAAGCCTCTCGCGCCAGTGGATTTTCGGGCGAAAGGCTTGCCGCGCGCCCGTTGACCATCAGAAAATTGCCGCCGCCGCGCGCCTTGGCGATGCGGTCCGGGAACGCCAGTGCGAGCAAGGCGCCGTCGGACAAGGGCGTGCTGACGCTAAATTTGTTGACTGCAGCGGCCTGCCGCGCCCAACGCGCCGCCAGCCGGAGCGCATCCCGCGCCCTTTGCCCCCCGTCGCTCAGAAGCCACTGCAGGCGGGAGGTCACATCGGCGTCGCCGCCGCCAAGCCCCGGTTCCGACAGCAGCATGGCTAGCTGTGACGCGCGCTCGGCGTATCCGTGGCTAGCCGCCTCGATGATCATGCAGGCCAGACGCGGGGGCACAGGCAACGCCCGCATTGCGTGGCCTTTTGGGGTCAGGCGCCCTTCCGCGTCCAGCGCGCCGAGCTCCTTCGCCAGCGCCGCTGCCTCGTTCCAGGCGGGACGTGGAGGAGGGTCGAGGAACGCCAGCGACGTCGGGTCTTGAACCCCCCAATGAGCCAGATCAAGCACAAGCCCTGAAAGATCGGCGGCGAGAATCTCCGGGGCGGCAAAGGCGGGAAACGCTCCCATCGCGGGCTCGTCCCATAAACGGTAACAGGCCCCTGGCTCGACTCGGCCCGCCCGTCCGCGTCGCTGATCGACATTCGCGCGCGAGGCGCGGACTGTTTCAAGGCGCGTCAGCCCGAGGTCGGGTTCGAACACCGGCACGCGGGAAAAGCCGCAATCGACAACCACACGAACTCCCTCGATAGTCAGTGAGGTTTCGGCGATGGATGTGGCCAGCACTATCTTGCGCCGACCGGAGGCCGTTCTGGCGACGGCGCGATCCTGCTCCGAGCGGTCGAGAGCGCCGTAAAGCGGAGCGATCTCGACATTCTCTGGCAGGCGACGTTCCGCCAGCAGCGAAGCAACGCGCTTGATTTCAGCCTGACCGGGCAGGAACGCGAGGATCGACCCTTGTTGCTCGGACAGCGCCCGCAGCACAGCGCGTGCGACGCCTTCCTCAAGGCGCTGGTTGGGGTCACGGCCGATATAGATGGTTTCGACGGGAAAGGCGCGGCCGGCGCTTTCTATCACCGGCGCATTGCGCATCAGGCTGGCGACGCGGGCGCCGTCAATTGTCGCCGACATCGCCACCAGCCGCAAGTCTTCGCGCAGCGCGCCTTGGGCGTCGAGCGCCAAAGCAAGGCCAAGGTCGGCGTCCAGGGAGCGTTCGTGAAATTCGTCGAATAAGACGCAGGCTACGCCCCCGAGCTCCGGATCATCAAGTATCATCCTGGCGAAGACGCCCTCCGTGACGACTTCGATACGTGTCTTAGCCGAGACTTTTGATTCGAGCCGCATCCGCAGGCCGACGGTCCCGCCCACGGGCTCTCCCAGCAATGCCGCCATGCGCGCGGAGGCCGCCCGGGCTGCCAGCCGGCGCGGCTCCAGCAGAATGATTTTGGCGTCGCCGCGCCAGTGAGCGTCAAGCAGAGCCAGCGGCACACGCGTCGTCTTGCCCGCGCCGGGAGGCGCGACGAGCACGAGGCTTCGCTGGGCGTCAAGCGCATCGCGAATCTGCGGGAGAGTTGCGTCGATCGGCAACACGTCGGCAAATGTGCGCGTCAAAATCGCTCCAGGACATTTAATGTTGCTCGCGCTTGGCGCGCGCCACGGCCGAGGAGCGCCGGAGTGGTGAACTGGCCCAGCCAAGCGAGCCGCAAACTCGTTCCAGCTTATGGTTTGAAAGGCCTGTTCGAGGCGAATTGGCTCTGGCTTCGTTCGAAAGCGTTCTAGCGGGCCGTTTTTCGATCCAACTGGCCAGGAAGGATCATTGGCGAAACTGCCCACCTCTCGCAATCAAAAGGCGTTTCTCGCTGCTTTCCACAGCCGGGGCGGAAGGAACCCGACGTTCGCAGAAACGAGCGGCGAGAGGCCTGCTCGTCCCGCCTCCGACAACTGGCGACAGGAGTCGGCTTCACTTCTGCTTGGCGATGATCTTGTCCTTGATCTTGTCATAAACGCCCTTTGGCAGGATATTCTTTTGCACCAGGTCGTCTTTTCCCTTGTAGGGGCGGCCTTTGATAATGGCGTCGGCGCGCGCGGCTCCGATGCCCGGCAGGGCGTCGAGATCAGCGGAACTCGCGGAATTGATGTCGAGCAGGGCTGCGGCGGGGCTTTTCGGGGCTGCCGGCGCTGGAGTCGCGGGCCGCGCCACGGGCGGCGGGGCAGCTGCGGGCGCAGACGGTTGAGTCTGCTGCGCGTAGGCCGGCGCGAAAGCAACGCCCGCCAGGCTAAGGAACGCAAACAAACTGAGGGTATAGCGAAAAACTTTCATTGAAGCGTCTCCATCAAGATAGCCTGCAACGGCGTGGTGCGATGTTATCACTCGAATTTCATCTGAAACGCGACGATAGCACGGGCAAAGGGGTTCCTGGGCAGGTAACAGAAAGTGTTGGTCGCAAGTTTTGCTTCCTGACAATGGGCGTGGTCGATCGCCCATTCGTAGCCAAGCTGATCCATGCATTGCTTGATATTCTGGCCTATCACATTTCCACTTTTGCCGCGTTCAAGCGGAAACGCCTCTTCGACCTTGAACTCACAATCAGTCACGTCCAACCGCTGGCCAGCCAAATAGCGCCCCGCTCCGCTGCTGGCGAGAAACATTGCCTCGGTTGCGAACAGAAAGGCAAGGCCCACGGCGAGAGCGACTCTGGCCCTGAGCTTGGTCTTGAAATAATTCAGGTCCAGGAAAGACAGAAGGCCGGCCGCTATAAGCGCGCCACCGATCAAAAGTGTGATCGGCGCGAAAAATGTTCCGATATCCTCATTCATGTCGCCTCCACTGCGAGCGGTCCCCGGTCGCCGCTGCGGGTCGCTCGCGCGGCGCCTTTCAAGCGGGCGCCTCTTAACGACAAACGGAGTAGATGATAAATTGCACATAAGCGCCAAGCAAGTCGCCGCTGCTGGGGCCGCCCCTTAGGCAGTGGCTTTACTGGCCGGCAATTTATAGCAATGATAATAAAGGCTATTTTTGCGGCCACGATTGATCTCGCCGGCAATTTTATACTTAACGATTAATTATTAATGTAAGGATTAATTAATGGTGTCCGTACGATTTATGTCACAGTTGTTCTTTAACTGTTGCCTGCGCTTTAGGCGTCTTGTATCTCCTTGTGAGCTGGGTTAACCGTGCTGACGTCGAGGGCTCCGTGTTGGCAAGAGATTTGCGGGCTATCGACATCAAAAGGACCGACATATTGGGATTTGTTCGACAGATTGCGGCAGGAGCATTGGCGCTTGGCCTCGCGAGTTGTGAGCTTGCGCCCGGCAGCGGCCCATCCCGAGATTCCCTGATTGAAGCCGGCACTGCGACCGAGCAAAACATTGATCCGCCATTCACGGTGGTTGAAGTCACGCCGTCGGCGGTGTCCCTCCTTGCTCGCCGAGGAGGCGCAAGCCTGCGCGGGAGGTTTGGGGATTATCGCCCGCCAATATCGCCGGTGATCGGGGTAGGGGACATCGTACAGGTCACGATCTGGGAGGCTGCTTCCGGCGGTCTTTTCTCCTCGGCAGTGCAAGGGTCCGTCAACGCGGGATCGCATGCCGCGCCCATCCCGGATCAAATGGTTGGGCGGGACGGATCCATTACTGTGCCGTATGGCGGCCGCGTCCAGGCTGCGGGACGCACCCCGCAACAGGTCGAAGCCGCGATCGTCGAACGCTTGAAAGGCAAAGCGATCGAGCCGCAGGCTATTGTTAACGTGATGAAAAACGCCAGCAGCACCGTAACGGTGACCGGCGAAGTGACAACTGGCGCGCGCATACCGCTAAGCCTGCGCGGTGACCGCGTAATGGACGTAATCGCATCGGCTGGCGGCTTCCGTTCATCGACTCATGAAACTTTTATCAGCCTGACACGCGACGGGCATACCGTGCGCGTTCCGGTTCAGACCCTGCTGGCGGATCCCCGAGAGAATATATATGTCCGACCGGGCGACGTCCTGACGGTGGAGCGCACACCGCAAACCTTCACCGTGGCGGGTGCGACAGGCGCAAACGCAATGATCCCGTTCGATGCGCGGGGGCTCACGTTGGAGGAAGCGGTCGGCAAAGCTGGCGGGTTACAGGATCAGCGAGCGGATCCCGCTGGTCTCTTCGTGATGCGTTACGAGACATCAGACCTGGTAAGGGAGTTTCCGGGGGTCTCCCCCGTCCTGCCACGTGGCGCTCAGACGCCGGTCGCCTATCACCTCAATATGCGCGACCCTTCGGCTTTGTTCCTGGCGAGAAGATTCGCTATGCGCGACAAAGACATATTGTTCGTTTCGAACGCGCCGATTACGGAAATCGGAAAATATTTCCAGATGTTCCAGATGGTGACTTCGCCGCTCATCCAAGGAGCAGGCATGGTGTATGTGGCGAAAGGAATTTGACCCCGGCGAGAGGCGCAGGCGGTGTCGACATTTGCAACGCTGCATCGCAACATTTAGGTTGGCGCGTAAGTTGCCTGTTAAGGTATCCTGAATTATAGTTATCAGGAGATGCAAGAATTTTCCGCCTTGGAGGGTGAAATTTCTGTGGGCAACTAAGCGAACTTGGCGGAGATGGTTTTTTGGAGATGATTGGCATGCGAATCGCCGCGACTAGGTGGAGTGGTTTGCGGCAGAGTTCGTGGCGACCGCCCCAAATGTGTTTGGCGTCGGCGACACGATTGCTGGAGGGGTGATGTCTACATCCAGACTCAACACAAGTTTCGTCGCCACCCACGAACGTATTTTGCTTGATCGCATTGTGAGGCGGTTGCCGGCGCGGGCTACTCCGGACCATTTGACCGCGATCGGCTTGTGGGGAGCAGGCGCTACGGGCGTCGGTTTTGTGTTGTGCAATTTCTCGCCCGCTTTTCTCGCTCTCGTAGCGGCAGGCTTGGCGATCAACTGGTTCGGAGATTCGCTGGACGGATCCCTCGCTCGTCATCGCAAGATCGAGAGACCGAAATACGGCTTCCTGATCGACCATTCAAGCGACCTCGTGGCGCAGAGCATGATCGTGATCGGTCTGGGCTGTTCGCCATATTTTACGCTGTGCTCGTCACTTCTGGTGCTTTCACTTTATTTGCTGATGAGCTCCTACACATATCTCCGCGCTGCGGTTGAAGGCGTGCATCGGTTGTCCTATGGCGGCCTGGGCGCCACGGAATTCCGCATAATGGTTGCTCTTTGGCCTTTCGTGCCCCTGATTATTGGGCCAAGCGTCATTTCGGGACGATTGTTCGGCTTCTCGGGTATCGACGTAGTGATCGCCTTTCTTGCTCTTTGCACCTATGTGATCTTCGTTTTCCTGGTGCGTCAGGACCTCGGTCGGCTGGAGGCCGAGGAGGTCAAATCACAGTCCGTCGCGCGCAGCGTAATTCGATTGCCCGCCGCCGCAAAGGGTAGCGAGATCGGGCGAAAGGAAGACAATGACGGCAGACCGGACGATGATAATGAAGGGTTGACATTATTGGATTTGGCGCGGAGTAGCTGATCAGCGGCGGACAAGGAAGAATTGCGCTGAACTGAAAAAAAGCATTTTGTACGAGGCCGCCCTGTCAGCGCATTGCAAAATATTTCAGATTTTTAATTGCGGCGGCGCGATATCTCCTTATTTCGCAATTAAGCCTGTCAAAGCGCTTGTGCGGCGAAGTTGGGCGGGCAGTTTGTGACAACAGCAGATGATGAAATTGAGGGCGCGCGCAGAGACGCTCGCGGCCTCGCCAGCGGTGACATAGCGCTTGTCACCGGCGCCAGCGGCTTTATTGGCGGAGCGGTCGCGCGAGCGCTGCATGAAGCGGGGTTCCGAGTGCGCGCCTTTATGCGTTCGACGAGCCCGCGCGTCCACATTAAAGATGACTACGAGGTTGCCGTCGGCGACGTCACTGACCCGGTCAGCGTTCGTGAGGCGGTTCGTGGCGCGCGTTATGTGTTCCACGTAGCCGCGGATTATCGCCTTTGGACGCCGGATCCGGCGAAAATGTTGCGAACGAACGTCGAGGGAACCCGCATTGTAATGGAAGAGGCCCTTCGCGCGGGCGTCGAACGTGTCGTCCATACGAGCAGTGTCGCTACCCTTGCGCCAAATCGCGAGGGTCTTTGCGACGAAACGCAGCGCATGTCATGCCAGGCGCGAGTTGGCACCTACAAGCGCAGCAAGATACTGGGAGAACGTTTGGTGGAGGAGATGATATTGCGGCAGGGTCTGCCCGCCGTGATCGTCAATCCGACTGCGCCACTCGGGTCGGGTGATCTGCGGCCAACGCCCACTGGTCGAATAATTCTGGAATCTCTGCGAGGCAACATGCCCGCATTCGTCGACACAGGTCTTGACGTTGTCCACGTCGACGATGTGGCGAAAGGACATCTTGCGGCGCTAAGACTTGGCCGCATCGGCGAGAGATATATTCTCGGCGGCGAGAATATCGACCTGGCGTCATTGCTCGGTGAGATCGCCCGCCTGACTGGCCGCAAGCCTCCGACGGTTCGGTTGCCGCGCGCGCCGCTCGTGCCGCTGGCCTTTCTAAACGAGTGTCTCGCGCGTATCGTTGACCGCGAGCCATTCCTTAATCTCGAGGGGCTGCGGCTTGCGGCGACTCCAATGTTCTTCGACGATTCCAAGGCGCGCCGCGAACTGGGGTACCAGTCGCGCCCGCTTGGTGAAGCGCTTGCCGACGCCATAGATTGGTTTCTGCGCGTCGAACATAGTGTTGGCGGCCATGGTGGAGTAGCGTCACGCTTGCGATGATCTGCTGCGAGACACGCTTCTGTGTCGCCAACCTGATTGAACAACGAAGGAAAAATGGCCTTGTTGCTTGATTCGCCGATGGAATTAATGAAGGCTTCGTCCGTATGCTGATTACGCGGGCTCCCGCGAAGATTAATCTGACGCTGCACGTTCTGGGTCGCCGGGAGGAAGATGGCTATCACGAACTTGAGAGTCTCGTCGCCTTCACCGGGATGGGAGATGTTCTGTCACTCGCGCCGGGACCAGAGCTTGCGCTGGAAGTCGCAGGGCCTACCGCGCAGGCTGCAGGCGGGGGGCCAGACAACCTGGTATTGCGTGCTGCGGAGAATCTGGCTTCCCGCGTCGCTGGTCTAAAACTCGGGACATTTCGGTTGAACAAGCGCTTGCCAGTGGCGGCCGGGATCGGAGGCGGCTCCTCGGACGCTGCGGCGGCTTTACGTCTTTTGGCCCGCGCCAACAATCTAGCGCCTAGCGACCCTCGTGTCGCGGAGGCGGCTCGCGCCACCGGCTCCGACGTGCCAGTCTGTCTTGACCCACATGCGCGTTTCATGCGGGGCGCCGGGGAGAGCGTGGGCGAAACGATAAGGCTCCCGCTGCTGCCAGCCGTTCTTGTAAATCCGGGAGTGGCGGTCGAGACCCGTCCCGTATTCCAAAGGCTGGGACTGGCTGTGGGAGCGCGGACGCTTGGCGCGCCACATCCTTCGGTCCTCCCCGCCACGGATCAACAAAGCCTATGGAGCGCCCTCGCCAAAGGGCGCAATGACCTCGAAGACGCGGCTTGCATCGTGGCTCCGGTTATCGTCGACGTATTGGCGGTCTTGCGGGCGGCTAAAGGCAGTCGGCTGGCGCGCATGTCGGGATCGGGAGCGACGTGTTTCGCGCTTTTCGTCTCGCGTCTCGCGGCTTCGCGCGCCGCCGCCGTGATCCGCGCGCAACATCCCGACTGGTGGGTGAAGGCCGCCATACTGCGCTGAGCAGAAGGGCGATTGTATCGGCTGGCTTTTCGCCACAGGAGCAAAGATGACAGCGCAGGGTCGCAAACCTCCGGGTCGGAAACCAAAGAAAACCTACGTCGCCAACCAGCCTGGCGAACCGCGCGGGAGGAGGCCCGGGAAGGCCGGAAATCCGCCTTTGGAAGCCGGGTTTAGTCCTGCGTCGCCCGATGTCGTTCTGCTTTATGGCGCTCATGCGGTGCGCGAGGCGCTGACTGCTGGCCGACGCAAACTGCTGGCCCTTCACGCGACCGAGAATGCTCTCCCACGCATTGCCGACGCAGCGGCCGCCGTGGGACTGAAGCCACGAATCGTGGATGCGCGCGAACTCACGCGCCGCCTCGGCGATGAAGCCGTGCATCAGGGCCTGTTGCTCGAGGCGCGACCGTTGCCAGAGCGCGACATCAGCGAGATATCGCGAAAGAGCGGAGTCGTCGTCGCGCTCGACCAGATCACGGATCCGCATAATGTGGGCGCCATTCTGCGCACTGCAGCGGCTTTCGCCGTGGATGCGTTGATTGTCACCGAGCGGCATAGCCCGGAATTCAGTGGCGTTCTGGCCAAGGCCGCCTCTGGAGGACTAGAGCATGTCGACGTCGTTTCCGTGGTCAACCTTGCCCGCGCGCTGGAAGACTTTTCGCGTCTTGGCTACAGCATCGTCGGGCTGGATTCGGAAGGCGCGGAAACGCTGGAAACAGTTCCGCTGCGTCCGCCTGTCGTTCTTGCGCTTGGCGCCGAAGGCAAGGGGCTGCGCCGCCTGACGCGCGAGCGCTGCGATGCTGTGGCTCGCCTAGACATGCCCGGCGCCATCAAAAGCCTGAATGTTTCAAACGCCTGCGCGGTCGCGCTGAACACGCTGCAACGCAGGCTTGGCTAGGGTTGGCCTCTGCGGCAAGTTTTTGGCCGCGAATTCCGGCTCCGGTGGACGGAGACGTCGAGAGCGCCGCTGGCGGTTGTTTGGAGGATTGACCTGTCAGCCACATTCGGGGAATAGAGTATCGCTGCGATCAGCGCATGGGGCCGGTTTAGCTCAGTTGGTAGAGCAACTGATTTGTAATCAGTAGGTCAGGGGTTCGAATCCTCTAACCGGCACCAATAAAATCAAATGTTTAGATAAAAGGCGAAGAAGCCAGCATTTGTTAGCGGCCCCCAGCGGACCTTCCGGAAGAACAT
>Ga0182030_10025688_pt1 | contig 10706 bp, 9 predicted proteins | sample 812S3MmetaG_FD_121299 | JGI IMG/M metagenome (GOLD analysis project Ga0182030, IMG submission 121299) | Permafrost microbial communities from Stordalen Mire, Sweden - 812S3M metaG (Illumina Assembly) | ecosystem: Environmental > Terrestrial > Soil > Wetlands > Permafrost | place: Sweden... | reverse complement strand
GCAGAGGACGACGATAAAACCAATGATGCGGGAAAGACGCCGGTTCTCATCGGCATGCCCGCTCCCCCGCCTCCGTTGCCGCTCATTGACAAAGAGCTCTCCGTGCTGGAAGCGCCGCAGCCCCAGGCAGAGCTTGCGACCACCACGCGCGCCGACAACACCCCGACCGCCGGCGAAGAACCATTTGAAGCCCCGACCGGGTCACCGGTTCCCCCTCTCACCCCGCGGTTACAGGAAGGCCTGATCGAGATTCTCGCATTCCAGCCGCCGCAGTTCGCTATCGCAACGGTCGAACGAACCGTCGCGCCCGCTGTCGAGCCGCATCGTCCGCTCTTCCAGACCTTTTACACGCCTGTGCACGAGCCGCCAATGCAGATTCGCGTGCCCCACTTCGGCCACCTCGCCGCCCTGGTGCTGCTGGTGTTCACTGGCCTGGTGGGCTCCACCTATCTCACCCGCGGCGCCCTTCATTTCCATCTCTTCGGTGTGACCACGGCAGAGAAAGCCGCCACCGACATTCACTACACCATTGGCTTCATGGCCGGCATCTATTTCATCACCTTCGCCCTGGCCGCCATGGTCTTCCCGCTGTGGTGGCGCCGCAGCCTCTTCTCCGGCCTGCAGTGGAACGCCGCCGGAGCCGGCCGCAAAATCCTTCCCTTGCTGGGCGCGGCCGTCGTCTGCTTTGTTCTGGCGCTCGTCGATCAGATCGTGCTGCCCGGCCCCACCAACGCGCCGATCGACAAGATGTTTGACAGCACCACCGCCGCCTGGCTGCTGCTCATCTTCGGCGTCACCTTCGCGCCCTTCTTTGAAGAGATCGTCTTCCGCGGATTCCTGCTTCCCGCCCTCTGTACCGCCTTCGACTGGTACGGCGAAAAGCTTAACGGCAATCCGCCCACGCCGCCCGATGCCAACGGCCATCCGCAATGGTCCATGCTGGCCATGACGCTCGCCTCCATCTGCACCAGCATTCCGTTCGCAGGCATGCATGCCGAGCAGACCGGCTACTCCATCGGCCCTTTCGTCCTGCTGGTCGCCGTCAGCATGATGCTCTGCTGGGCCCGCCTGCGCACGCGTTCCCTGGCCGCCAGCGTCATCGTCCATGCCACCTACAACGGCCTCCTCTTCGGCATCATGCTCCTTGGCACCGGCGGCTTCCGCCACCTGGACAAGATGTAAGAGTGCCTGCGGGCGCAGGATCAACCGCACAATCCTCTCCGGGTTCCTGTCTAAAGCCCGCATATTACAAATACCCTGTCATCCTGAGCGAAGCGTACTTCAGCGGAGTCGAAAGCCTGCCCTGAGCGAAGTCGAAGGGGACCTGCTTCTCCGGGCGACGGCGCGCGCTCGACAAAGGCCGGGTGCCCCAGAGCCTACCCTGAGCCTGTCGAGGGGCCCTCGCATTCGGGGACCCGAGAAACCACGGACCCAAATGGTGCCGTGGTTCTGTAGTTTCTACTGTGGCGGCGTCCCCTGCTTGACCCCATGAAACATCCAGTGGTTGATGTCCGGCCAAAACTCTTTCGCCAGATCCGCCAGCGCATCTACGCCGACATCCAAGCCCCACTCGCTGCCTGTATTGCCCAGGCTGCGCTCCCGCGATGGATAGTAGAGGCTGGACAGACCCGCCGAAGCCCCCGCGCCCACCACCTCGCTCAGATTGAAGACTTCCTTGCCCGAGTCCGATCGCGTGATCACTGTCCTGCTCAGCGAGTAGGCAGCGCGCTTGATAAAGCCGCCGCGCGCCAGGGTGTAATAGCGTGTATCTTCGTGGGTCGCCACTGGAACAAAAAACTCCACCATGTAGTTCTCGCTGGTCTGGTCGACGGTTGCATGCCATAGGTAGCGCCCATAACCCACCCCGCCATGGCCAAACTCCGGTGTCGCATTTGTGCTCAGCGAATAGCCTGCCAGCACTGCTGGAATCACGATCGATGAATAGTCAAACGAGTCTTCAGACGCCGTAACGAACTTCTCTTTCACAGACTGCGGCGGCAGATTTTCATCGGTAGTGATGGCGCGAAAGTTGGGAACGATTCCAAGAATGCGCTTGGTCTGCGGAGCGCGTTCGCTCTGCGCTGCATTCGGCGGAGCCTTCGCATCGGCGGCGCCCTTGGGCGGAACCTGCAGCGCGTCCGGATCCGCGGACAGGAGATCCGCGGACAGGAAATCCGCAGTCAGGGAATTCTGGCTCGAAAAATCAGCTGAAGAAGAATCGCCAGCCGACGCAGCAGTTGGAGCATCGGGCAAAGCCGGCACTGCGTTCGCCGCCCCCAATCGCGACGAAGAGCTGCTGGCCTCCTGTGCTGCAAAAGCCGCCGTCGAGGCCATCGCGGCAAACAGCAAGGCCGAAGCTGCGAAAAATCCGAGTGCATGCGCCGTTCCAATGCGGCACCAGCTTCGACCCACACTCTTCCGGTTAAAAAGGCCAGAAAAACTTGCGCAAATATTCATGCTCAATTTGACTCAAAAACTCGCGAAAAGGAGCACAAGAGTTTGGCAATGACACAATCGTCATTTGACCTCATCCAGCCTCCATCATCCGCGCACTCCACCTGCCCGTTCCCTTACAATCGCAATTGATGACCACCCCAACCCACAGCCAGCAACTGCTCGGTCTGCTCGCCCGCATCAGCTTCCGCCTCGGCCAGTTCAAGCTCTCCTCCGGCGGCGCCAGCGACTACTACATCGATTGCCGCACCACCACCCTGCACGCAGAGGGCGGCCGCCTCACCGGCCACGCCATCCTCGACCTGCTGGAGACCCACCACATCGACGCTGAAGCCGTTGGAGGCCTTACCATGGGCGCCGACCCCATCGTCTCCAATGTCGCCACCGCCAGCGCGTGGCGCGCCCTCTCCAATCCCACCGCCCCGCTGCTGCACGGCTTTCTGGTGCGCAAGGCAGAGAAAGCCCACGGCACCGGCCGCCGCATTGAAGGCTTCTGCCGCGAAGGTGCGCGCGTCGTCATTGTCGACGACGTATGCACCACCGGCGCCTCCACCATCAACGCAATTGAAGCCGCGCGCGAAGCCGGCATGATCGTGGCCGCGGTCGTCTGCATTGTCGAGCGCGAAGAAGCCAACGGCCGTCCCGCTGTGGAAACCGCAGCCGCCGGCGCCCCGTTCCTGCGCCTATTCACAGCCGTTGATGTTCGTACCGAGCATGTGCGTCAAAATCAGCTCTAAGTAAAAGCAAGCTACAAGCGTAAAAAGGGCCGACCCATTACGGATCGGCCCTCTTCATTTACGAATCACAATGTTAAACAGCCCTGCGCCCGCTGATCAAATTGATGACCAGCACGATCACAGCCACCACCAGCAGCAGATGAATCATGCTGCCCGCAATGTGCAGGCTGAAGCCAAGAATCCACAGAGCGAGAATGATTACAAAGACCGCCCAAAGCATAACTTTCCTTCTTTCTTATTTGCATTGCAGCCGCGCACCGGATTCAAAGCGCCCATGCGCGACCGTCGATCAGCTTGAAGCTTAGCGAGAGGCAGAGGCCTGCGCCTTGGCGTCGCGGATAGAGTCGAGAAACGCGCTGGCACCCGCAGGCGGAGGAACCTGGCCGGTGAGGATGGCGCGCGTCGAAACTTCGTGCCCATACTCGGCTTCGGTGGAATCATCGTCGCGACGAACACCAGCACCGTTCAGCGTGATGCCGGCGAAGATGCCCTTGGCGCGCGAGTAGGTGAGGATCTCGGCGTTCATCTTCCAGTCAGTGTCAGCGGAAGCGTGACGGCCCACCGGACCCGCTGCTACTGAAGCGTCGGCGCCGATTTCAAACTTGCTGTTGATGAGGCGATCCATGCCGGCGTCGCCCTGGAAGATCATGACCAGGTCAATGCCTTCAACGCCAATCTGCAGGCCCCAGTTGCCGCCGGTGATGGTGAAGAACGCCGGAGCGCTCCAGCCATTGGCGGTGCGGCAGGTTGCCACGCCGCGGCCGTTTTCAGCGCCGAACACGAAACCGCCCTTTAACATATGCGGCACAACCGCGATGCACTTTGCATGCTCCAGAACTTCATTTGGAATGCCCTTGTCGGGCGCGCCCATGACCTGCTGCAGCACTTCACCAGCGTGCTGGAGGCGAGCTTCCGTCGCTTCGCGGGTAGTTCCCTCAGCCCGCGCTACCGTTGCCAAACCCAAACCCACAAACGCCGCGAACACAATCGCCTTCTTCATTGCGTATCTCCTTTTTTTGCTCTGAGGCTTTTTCCCGCCAAACCCAGACTGCAACTGCCCAGCAAGCTCTTCATGCCATACACGTAGATGCGGCCTCTACGGCGTCTGTTGCTCTGCGGCCGGCAAAAAGCAGACATTTGTTCAACGGCTTGTCAAGTCCTTAACGGGCACTTTTCTTGCGATAAGGTTTCTTGGTTACGGAGTTTTGCTGCGCTGAGCTGCCCTCTTCCACACTTCCCTTGCCGACCGCAAACCGTGCTCCCGGCGCAGTTTCAGGCCGGCCCGCAGCCTGCCGATGCCCTCGTCCCTTCACCGCACCGACTGCCCCGTCTGCCTGATTCCTCTCCACCGTTTCAACCGGCTCATAAACCAATTCTCTGCCACCATGCATAGGACATCTCCTCCTCAATCGACGGTTAAGATTGTTGCGTTTGGATCTCTTGCGTTTGGGATGGAGTCGCAATTTCGGGGCCATTGCCAGCCTCTCCGAAACTGCCCTAAATCCATACAGTTATGGCGCCTGCTCCGCAAAACATCCTCGATTTCCGCGTGTAATAGTTACCCGCTCCGGCAAACATTGCATACCGCCATCGCCTGCCGACCCATGCCGCCGAGGGCGAAACGGTAATCTATAAGTTGGCTCCGCCGCTCTCGAAAAAGCTTCCGGCTTCGGCCACGTTCCGCCGCATAAAAATCAATGGACCTCTCCGAAAAAATCCGCACGCTTCCCACCCAGCCCGGCGTTTACCTCTACAAAAACGCCGAGGGCGAGGTCATCTACGTCGGCAAGGCCAAGAACCTTCGCTCGCGCGTGCGCTCGTACCTGCTTGAGGCCTCGCAGGCCAACGCCAAGACCGGCTCGCTCATGCGTGAGGCCGTCGACCTCGACTACATTCTCGTCGCCAACGAGCATGAGGCGCTCGCTCTGGAAAACAACCTCATCAAGCAGCGCAAGCCGCGCTTCAACATTCTGCTGCGCGACGACAAGACCTATCCCTACGTCAAGCTGACTCTCTGCGACCGACACCCCAAGGTCTTCGTCACCCGCCGCCTGCGCAAAGACGGCGCCGCCTACTATGGCCCTTATTTCCCCGGCAACCTTGCCTATCGCATCGTCGAACTCATCCATCGCAGCTTTCTTATTCCCAGCTGCAAAGTGGACCTGTCGCGCTATCATCCGCGCGCCTGCCTGCAGTACTACATTCACCGCTGCCTGGGCCCCTGCGTCGAAGGCCTCACAACGCCCGAGGCCTACGCACATGCCGTGCGCGACGCGCAGCTCTTTCTTGAAGGCCGCGCCGCCGAGCTTGAGCGCAGCCTCACCCAGCGCATGATGGCCGCAGCAGAGCAGGAGCAGTTTGAAGCCGCAGCCCGCCTCCGCGATCAGCTCTCCACCGTGCACCAGTTGCAGGAGAAGCAGCGCATCGCCACCGCCGAGCAGGACGACGATGCAGACGTCTTCGGCTACCACTTTGAAGCGGGCAGCCTGGCCGTCAATCTCTTCCACGTCCGCGCCGGCAAAATCGTCGATCGCCGCGAATTTTTCTGGGACGAACTGCCGGAACTGCTCGAAACCCCCGCGGCAGAATTTCCCGAAGAACCCGAAACCCAAGCCGTCGAATCGAAGAGTACGGGCTTCAGCGTATCGAAGGGTACGGGCTTTAGCCCGTACATTGAAACACCCAATGAAGGCGGGGCTTCAGCCCCCGAGGGATTGGAAATCCCCGAGCAGCCGTTCCGCGCTGGTCCCGTCTTCAGCGCGCTGCTCAAGCAGCTCTACATCGACCAGCACTACGTCCCCCGCACCATCCTCGTCCCCGTCGACTTCGCCGATCGCGAAGCCCTGGCCACGCTGCTCAGCGAGCGCAGCGGCCATCGCATTGAGTTGGCCGTCCCGCAGCGCGGAGAAAAGCGCTCTCTCGTCGACCTGGCCGGACAGAACGCCAAGCAGTCGTACACGCAGCGCTTCCGCGTTCTCGAGCCCAATCGCAAGGCCATCCAGGAAGCTCTCGCGGACGCGCTCATGCTGGCTGAGCTTCCCCGCCGCATCGAGTGCTTTGACATCTCGCATATCCAGGGCGCAGAAACCGTCGCCTCGCTCGTCGTGTGGGAAGACGGCAAGATGAACAAGCAGCTCTACCGCAAATTCAAAGTCATGACCGTGCTGGGCGTGGACGATTTCGCTTCCATGCGCGAGGTCGTCTATCGCCGCTACAAGCGCCTGCTGGAGCAGAGCGGCAATCCCGTCGCCACCGAGTTGAGCGGCGAAACCGAATCGCCCGACGCCGCAGACAAAGCCGCTTTGAAAGGGCACGACTTCAGTCGTTCCGAAAAGGATCTCAAATTAAAGAATGGAGCTTTAGCCCACGGAGAAAAGCCCTCGTCGGGAAGCAAAGCCTCAAAGGAACCAAAAGATCTCCCCTCCCTCATCCTCATCGACGGCGGCCTCGGCCAGCTTCACGCCGCGGCCGATGCGCTTGAGGCGCTCGGCCTCACCTCGCAGCCACTCGCCGCCATCGCCAAGCGCGAAGAGGTGATCTACCTCTACGGCAATGAAGACGAGCCGGTGGTGCTCGATCGCCGCTCGCCGGTGCTCCATCTCATCCAGCTCATCCGCGATGAAAGCCATCGATTCGCCGTCGGCTACCATCGCCAGCGGCGCGCCATGCGCGATCGCGACTCGGAGCTGCTCAACATTGCCGGCGTCGGCGCGCAAACCCGGCAGCGCCTGCTCACGCACTTCGGCAGCCTGCGCGACGTGCAGGCGGCCACGGCCGAGTCTCTCGCCGCCGTTGTCCCGCGCAAAACCGCCGAATCCATCTGGCGTCATTTCCATAAGAGCCAGCCGGTTCCATAAGCCCTTTCCTCTCGATTCAAATCTTCTAATGTTCTGCGTGCGTCTGCCGATAAACGGCATGTGTGAACGTGGGTCTCACGCCGGCTTGCGCTGCGACCGGCCCATGATCGTTCCACAACCATTCCACGATGGGAGCCGCAATCTCACCATGCACATTTCACCTCCAGATTTTGACGTTCTGCGGAGTGCCACTTTATCGGTCGCCGTCATCAGCCCCGACCGCCGCCGCCGCATCGGCGCCACCGCCGCATTGGCTCAATGCGCTGACGTTCGAATCCGCGAGATCCCGGATTACCCGGCCCACCCGGAAGAGGTTCAGGAACTGCTGGAACGCAACTGCGACGCCATCCTCATCGACCTCGATGGAAACCCCAGCGTGGCTCTCGCGCTTGTAGAGACACTCTGCGTTACGCGCTCAACCATCGTCATGGTCTTCTCCGCCACGGCCGATCCCGAACTGATGCTCCACGGCATGCGCGCCGGAGCACGTGAGTTCTTCACTCTGCCTTTTACGGAAGAAGCCCTTGGAAAATCGCTCGCCTGGGTTGCGGCGCATCGCCCCAAGTCGCTCATCGGCAAAAAGCCTGCAGGCCGTCTCATGGTCTTCTTCGGCTCCAAGGGCGGAGTCGGCGTAACCACCGTCGCCTGCAACTTCGCCGTGGCGCTGGCAGAGGCTTCAGACAAGCATACACTGCTGATCGATCTCAACCTGGACATGGGCGATGCGGCCATGAACGTCGGCATTCACGCGCTGCACTCCACAGTCGACGCTCTGGAGAACTCCGCGCAGCTCGATGCGCGCATGCTTTCCCAGTTCGTGACCCATCATCGTTCCGGATTGGCCGTCCTCGCCGCGCCGCTGGAGTTGCCACGCACCAAGGCCACCAGCGTGAATGTTGGCCGCCTGCTCGCCGTGGCGCAGCAGCAGTTCGACTACGTCGTCGTCGATGCCGGCAAAAAAGTTGACCTCAGGCAGATGCACCTGTTTGAAGAGTCCGCAACCGCGTACCTCGTTACCCAGGTCGGCATTCCAGAATTGCGCAACGCCAACCGTCTCATCGCCCAGTTTGCCGGGGAGCAAAGCCCCGCTCTCGAGGTCGTCATCAACCGCTATCAATCGCGCTTCCTCGGCCTCACCGACGAGCACCTCAACAAGGCCCTCACCCGGCCCGCACGCTGGAAGGTCCCCAATGACTACAAGGCGGTGCGCACCATGCAGAGCAGCGGCACCGCAGTCGTAGATCAAGCCTCGCCCATCGCCGCCGTGATTCGCCAGATGGCCAGGGACGCAAGCGGCGCCAGCGCAGACCCGGCTACGAACGCCGCGCGCAGCGGCCACGCCCGCGGCTTTCGCCTGCCCTGGCAGAACAGCGCTGACACAGCCGATGCCGAGTCCTCGCGCTCCCACAACACGGCGGCTTAGCCTCCTTGATTGCAATCCATTCGATTCATAAAGACAACCGGCCACAAGCGTCCAGCATCCATTGCCCTGTGCTATGACGTACGCGCTATGCCGTGAATGAAGGAGATCACTTCCATGAATCCGTTGAATTATCGCCCCTCCCTGCTGGGCATCGCCGCTGTTCTTGCAGGCGCTCTCGCCGTTGCAGGATGCCACAACCACGCCGATCATCCCGATGAGAAATCGGCCGTCACAAACTCGCTCGGCAGCAACAACCTGAGCAGCGTCGATGTATCGCAGGACCGCGACAAAGGCGTCATGACGCTCACCGGCAACGTAACTACCGACAATCAGAAGGCGCAGGCCGAGAACCTCGCCAAGCAGGCCGCCCCCGACTACACCATTGCCGATGAGATCGGCGTTCGCCCCACCGGCGCAGAGACCCAGGCCGGCGCTGTCTCTTCCAACCTCGACAGCGGCATTGAAGATAACTTCAAAGCCGACATCAAGGCCCACAAGAACCTCGACGATCAGAGCATTCACGCCAACGCCAAGAACGGCACCCTGGTCCTGAGCGGCTCCGTGAAGACCGGCGAACAGAAGCGCGAAGCCGGGAAGCTGGCCAAGTCCGTGCCCAACGTGCAGCAGGTGGTCAACGAGCTTGAAGTGGATCCCAAGAAGCACTCCACAATCAACGCCGCCGGCTTCTAACCTAAAGAACGAATCGCTCGCTAAATCGAAAAGCTCGCAACCAGGGCCATTCAGCCATATTCCAAAGCTGAATGGCCCTTCTATTTTCCACCCTCTTCCACATCTCCTGATGATTCACGCCAGCCTGGGGGCAACCGCACCGCAATGGATGGCTTCTAGGTATATAGAGAGGAAACCCATGTCCAACCCATCCAGTACGCTTCGCGAAGTTGAATCAACCCTGCTCTCGGTCATTGAGAGCCTCATCGACGGCCAGGAGGGATTCCAGAAGATCGCCGATGACCTCAAGGACGAAACCATCAAGCGGCGTTTTCTTGCCGAGTCGCTCAAGCGCGCCGAGTTCCGCGGCGAACTCGAGGCCGTGCTTCACCAGGAGGGGATGCACGACATCAAAGAGAGCGGCACTGCCGGGGGCACCGCCAACCGCGTATGGGCCGATCTCAAGTCCAAACTCGGCGGCGGCGATCACACCCTGCTGGTCACTGCGGAAGAAGCCGAAGACCAGGCCAAAGCCGCCTATCGCGAGGCTCTCGAAAAAGAGCTGCCCTTCCCCGTTCGCCAGCTTCTCGTCACCCAGGCCGTGCACATTCAGAACTCGCATGACTACGTGAAGGCAGCCCGCGACGCCAGCGCATAAAAACTCTGCTCAATGCTCGACCGAGACCTCGACCGGGACGAAGAGCAGCAGGCTCAATTCGTCCTGGTCGGCACGGCGCTTGCCGTCACGCCCACCGCTCCCTTCGCAGCTCCCGTCACGCTTCCGGCGTTTGCAATCTCCGCCGCACGCGCGTGCTTCTTTGAAGCCGGCGCGCGGCAGGCATCCGGCACATTCGTCATCTGCTTCAGGAACACGCGATAACTGATCGTGCCCGGCTGCAGCGTTGACCAGTAGCTTGCCCGGCTGGCCAGCGGCTTGTGCTTCTGCACCAGCTGCGTATCCATGATCTTCACACCGCAGGTCAGATTATTCTCAGGCTGCAGAATCGTCTTACCCGGATCCTTCTCCGCAAGCTCCTTGTCCTTGTCCCAGTCGAAGTCGCAGCCGTAGCGATCCGCGTCCATGTAGGTCAACTGCAGCAGGCCTTCGCTGCGCACCTGGCGCTTGGTCACCGTGTCCTTCACCGCCACCTCGGGCTCGGTGTGGCGCACATCCGTGGTCGGCTCCAGCCCTGCCTCCGCGCCCGCCAGCGCCTGAAACACATACGCCCAGAAGGCCCGCCGGTCCACCTCGCTCATCGAGCGGAACCGCGGACAGAACGGCTTCACCGCGTGCGCTTCCTGGTTCGAAAGCATCTCCACGGGCAACGCCTTCTCTACAATCGCGTCCCACTCCGGGTCCCACGAAGGCTTGCCCAGCTCGTCCTTCTTCACGGCAATAGGCGTTGCAGGGGCAGGCTTTACCTCCGGCTGTTTCGGCTGTTGCGAAACCCCCGGTCGGGTGGGGCACCCCAGCGCCAGTGCCAATCCGGCTGCCAGCGTGAGGTTGCGCGATCTGGAAAGAAAAGTCATTCCAGGTGAGATGCGCCCTATATCACAAAGGTAAGT
>Ga0182030_10025687_pt1 | contig 10707 bp, 9 predicted proteins | sample 812S3MmetaG_FD_121299 | JGI IMG/M metagenome (GOLD analysis project Ga0182030, IMG submission 121299) | Permafrost microbial communities from Stordalen Mire, Sweden - 812S3M metaG (Illumina Assembly) | ecosystem: Environmental > Terrestrial > Soil > Wetlands > Permafrost | place: Sweden... | reverse complement strand
TCTCCCATTCGAATTTGACGCCGGTCGCTTCGAGCATGCGAACGGTCGCCTGAATGACTTCAGGACCGATTCCGTCGCCGGGAATAAGAGTTACTTTGTGAGCCATAGACATATTGAATTATTTAAACATTGAGGGATTGGATCATTGCAATGCACGTTTGGACGTGTGAAAAGATGCACCGAGGATTACGACCAGTTTCAAGTCTTTCCAGCCTTGGCTCTCGGTTCAGGGACGTCCCGGGCTTTGAGCAGATCCTTCAATTCGGTCATGAATTCCTGCACGTCTTTGAAATCGAGGTATACCGAGGCGAATCGTACGTAAGCAACTTTGTCATGGCGGCGCAGGCGGTTCATGATCAGTTCGCCGATTTCGCTGGTCTTGCGCTCGCGCTCGGCCGATTCGATGACGAAGGTTTCGGCCTCGTTCACGATCTGCTCAAGTTTACTGATTGGTACGGGGCGCTTTTCGCAGGCGCGCATTAATCCGTTGAGAACTTTTTGGCGGTCAAAACGCTCGCGGCGTCCGTCTTTCTTGACCACCATGTAGGGGATTTCGTCGATGCGCTCGTAGGTGGTGAAGCGTTTTTCGCACTTGAGGCATTCGCGGCGGCGGCGGATGGAATCCGCCTCTTTACTCTCGCGCGAATCCACAACTTTATCGTTTTCAAACCCGCAAGAGGGGCATTTCATGCGCTTGGCTGTGCTCTGGAAGTAAAGATGATTGTAGCAGGCGACGCCGGGCGCATTAGAAAGCGAGACAGGTGGGAACGCGAGACTAGTTCTCAGGGATGGGCTGACATTGCGGACACCAGAATGTCGTACGGGCGCCCAGGCCTTGCTTGCGCGATTCGATCGCCGTTCCACAATGGCGGCAGGGCTCGTTGCGCCGTCTGTAGACGAATAAACGCTCTTCGGCATTGGCGCGGCCTGTGGTTCTGCGCATCCCTGAGTAAGTCACGATGTGGTCGCCGGATGTTTCGGTGACGTTGGCCAGGAGGAATTTTCTTGCCGTATCGACCACGCAGACGAGTTCTTCGGCGCTCAAGCTGGCAACTCTTCGGAATGGATTCACGCCGCAGGCGAAACACACTTCCGACTTAAAAACGTTGCCTAGTCCCGCCATGATGGACTGCGTCAGCAGAGCAACGCCGACTTCGAGATCGGGATGAGAACGTAGCTCGGCGACGGCTTCCGCCGAATCGAACTCAGGCGCGAGGACATCCTGGCCAAGAGTGCGAAAGCCGTCGCGGCGGCGCAAGGTGTCAGCCGTGTGAAATTCTGCCACCGGAACATTGAAGGCCACCGCCCAAATCTTTCCGGTCTTGACTAGGATTCGCATGTCGATCGGCCGACGCTGCCAAGACTCTCCAGGACGGTAGATGTGCCAACTTCCGCTCATCAGCATGTGCGTCAAGAGAATCAGATCGCCGGAGAAATGCATGAGCATCCATTTGCCGTGCGATTCTACTTTCTCGACAGTTCGGCCCGTGAGAGGAGTGTCGAAGTCGACGCGCGAAAGCTTGGGCAGTTGGGTTTCAAATCCCGTGACGAGTTGGCCAGCCAGCGCCTGGTTTAGTGTACGCGCGGCGCGGAAGATGGTGTCGCCTTCGGGCATCAGGCAGTCTCGGGAGTGTCGGAGTTCGCGTCGGAAGGAATTTCTTCGTCGTCGGATTCTTCGTCGATCTCGTTCGCGGCGATGTCGAGATTGCCGGGCATTGCGAGAGGAGTGATCCTGCGCATTTGAAATCCAACCGCCGTGTTTACAAAGCCAGACGCTTCTAAGAACCGTGCCATGAAATGCTGGCGAGCCGGTTCGCCATGGATCGTGCCAATTAAGAACCCGGTCTTTCCGCCTTGGCGCTGGATGGCGATCTCCGCGAACTTTTTCGCCAGTTCGCGGGCGAAGCGGGTCCGCTCGGGCTCCGACTCCGGCAAGAATACTTGCACTTCCTGACTCCTGCGGCGGAGAAATGCCGTCAGGCTTCCATTGATCAGAACCACGCCGGCGCCGCTGGTGCGCGACATGCCGTGGGAAGTGATTGCGCTATCGCCGCCTGCAAAACTCGCGGCCCCGGCCATCACAGTATCCCTGTCGTCCGCCGGGACAGGATTGGCATCAGCCAAATTTGCGGGATGATCCGCTGTGGCGTCGCCATCTTTGCGCGGCCAAGGGAGAACCGTGCCATAAGGATTCGCAGGATCCGTCGCTGCCAGAAACAGAACGTCCAAGGCATCGCGTTCGGAGCGCAGGCTTCGCAGCCGATCGACGGCAGCGGGCATGGCAAATTGCGCGGCGCCGAGTCCGCCCACGAACATGCCACGGCGCACCCATCCGCCGTCTTCCATCGTTTTTAACGCGGGATAGATCGTTGGGTATCCGCCGGGAATATTTTCGGCAAGCGCCGTCTCGCGGAGCACGATGCCGTGGCGCACTAATAACTGCTGCGCGATGTTCGCGCTCCATTGCGTGACCGTAATCGGAGCGGCGATTGAGTCGGGCGAGGCGGGGTTCGGGCTAGCGAAACTCGACGCGATTCCTTGTTGCCGGATCAGCGACCAGCGTCCCTGGGCCGGAGTTCCACTTCGCGAACGCAGACGCCGTAAGAACTCAGGAGATCCCGGCGGCACGCTGTTCACCTGTTCCCGCTTCTCGCGCTTGCTGACATTCGAGCGCAGCAGGGCGCGCAGCGGATGAAACGTATCGTTCGTGATGTGTCCGGCCCAGACGAGTTCCCACAAGGCGTCATGCGTCTCGCCGGGAAATCCGCCGCCCACACCCGCGTGGATACTGGCGAAGAACGAAGCACCGCTTCGGGCCAGAAATTCTGTGATCTTAAAAGCCCGCTCCGAGAGCGTGAGCGGTTCGCGGCCAACATCGGGCGGAGGGAGTAAGAGCGGCAGCGATTCGGTGAGATAGAGCGTCACCCGCCCGTCGCGATTTCCGATCTGTTCAATGCCTACCCACACGACCTGTCCCGACGCCATCACCGCGTCGAGATCGGAGGCCTGATAGTTGGCGATGCGCGCGGGAAGAATCTCACGCTCGAGTTCAGAAGCGAGGAGTGCGGCGCCTTGCAAACTTTCTACCATGTCGAGGAGCGCATCGACACCGCGTCTACGCACGGCGACGCCCTGCCAGCGCGCCATGAAGCGGGCAAAAGTATTCTGCTCGACGGGTTCGATCTCGCGCCGCAAGCGCGCAAGACTCTTGCGGCGAACCTGCTGCATCACATCCGGATCACACCATTCCCGATGTGTGCCGCCGGGACGAAACTCTCCCTCCAATAACTTGCCCAGAGCATGGAGAGCGCGCAGGCACGCTTCTACTTTAGCGAGCGAGAGTCCATAACGACTCGCAACCTGAGCAGCGGTGAAAGGTCCATGCGTGCGGGAATAGCGCCGCACCAGTTCGCGGAGAGGCTCTGCCGACTCTTCGAGAAAGGTATCAGCCAAACCGGGCGGCAGCGGCGTGCCCAACGCATCGCGATAACGCGCCGCGTATTCGACAGGAATGTATCGCGTGTCTCCGGCGATGCGCACGCGTACGGCGCGACGCGCGTTAACCAGCTCAGTGATCGTCGCCGCGACCGCTTCGTTTTCACAGCGTGCTGCTAATTCAGACTCGGACAGGTCTCCAAGCTTCAAGAGCAGGTCATGGACGCCGTCCGCATGCCGCGCCTGGTACTCGGGATCGAGCGCCTGCAAGCGCGCCTCGACCTCGTCCAGGGCCGCGGGATCCAATAGCTCGCGAAGATCGTTATCGCCGAGCAGTTCTTCGAGTTGCGACTGGTCGATGGACAAGGCCTGCGCTCGCCGCTCGGCCAGCGGCGCATCGCCATCGTAGATATAGTTCGCGACGTAAGAAAAAAGCAGAGAGGCAGCAAAGGGAGAAGGCTTGGTCGACTCGATGTTTGTTACACGAATCGAACCGCGCTGCACGCCCGCCAGAATCGACGCTACCGCAGGGAGATCAAATACGTCGCGAATGCATTCGCGATAGGCCTCCAGCAGAATTGGGAAAGTGGAAAAGCGCGAGGCGACACCGAGCAAATCTGCCGAACGTTTTCGCTGCTGCCACAGCGGAGCGCGCACCCCCGGTCGCCGCTTCGGCAGCAACAGCGCGCGGCTCGCAGCTTCGCGAAACTTAGCAGCAAACAGGGAAGTGCTGCCCAACTGCCGCAGCACCAGTTCTTTGAACTCCGCCGGGGACGGCAGCAAATCTTCGGGGCGAATCGCCTCGTCACTGTCGGGAAGCCGCAGCACGAAGCCGTCGTTCGACCACATCGACTCGACTTCAAAACCGTATTCCGCGCGCAATTTTGCCGTGACGGCCATGCACCAGGGTGCATGGACCGCGCTTCCGAAGGGAGTCAGCACACAGACGCGGCGATCGCCCATCTCGTCGCGGCAGGTCTCGATCACGATATCTTCGTCGCTGGGAATCCGCCCCGTGACCGCGACCTGATCCTCTAAATAGCGCAGCAGATTTTCCGCCGCGGTCGCATCGAGACTGTGCTCTTCCACCAATTTTGTGAATGCCACCGGCCGCGGCAGGCGCAGAAGTTCGCGAGACATCTCGCCGATGTGGCGCCCAAATTCCACTGGGCGCCCGGCCGAGTCGCCGTGCCAGAAGGGCATTTTGCCGGGTTCGCCCGGAGCCGGCGAGACCACAACTTTATTGTGCGAGATTTCTTCGATGCGCCAGGTCGAAGCGCCGAGGACAATGGTATCTCCGTTGCGGCTCTCGAAGACCATCTCTTCGTCGAGCTCGCCGACGCGCGCTCCTTTGGTGGCGCCGGCCAGAAATACTCCGTAGAGGCCGCGGTCGGGAATTGTGCCGCCGTTGATAATCGCGACGCGCTGCGATCCCTGCCGCGTGGTCAGTTTGTTGCCGACGCGATCCCAGGTAATGCGCGGACGCAATTCGGCGAACTCCTCCGAGGGATAGCGCCCCGAAAGCATGTCGAGCACGCTTTCGAAAATCGATCGCGTCAACGCCGCATAGGGCGCAGAAGAACGGACCAAATCAAAAAGATCGTCGACGGTCCAATCGTCCATCGCGACCGCTGCGACAATCTGCTGCGACAAAACGTCGAGCGGGTTTCGCGGATAGTGTACCGATTCCACCTGCCCGCGATACATGGCGCGCGTAATCGCCGCACACGAGATCAGGTCGCCGCGAAATTTCGGAAAAATAACCGCGTTGCTCACCGCGCCGACATGGTGGCTGGCACGCCCGACGCGCTGCATCCCGCTCGCGACCGACGGCGGCGATTCGATCTGGATGACCAGGTCGATTGCGCCCATGTCGATGCCTAACTCCAGCGAAGAAGTCGCGACAATGCCGCGCAGCTCGCCCAGCTTGAGCTTGTCTTCGATCTCTTTGCGCTGCGCTACGGCCACGCTGCCGTGATGGGCGCGGACCAACGCTTCTCCGGCGAGTTCGTTCATCGCTCCCGAGATACGCTCGGCGAGGCGACGGCTGTTCACAAAAATCAGCGTTGAACGATGCGCGCGTACCAACTCCACCAGCTTGGGATGAATCGCGCTCCAAATCGAATTGCGCTTGGGACCTTGCGAAGCTGGACCGCTCGGCAGCGTTTCGAAATCGTTGAGGCTCGCCATATCCTCAACGGGAACTTCCACTCGCAGGTCGAGTTGCTTGGGGGCGCTGGCATCGACAATCGTGACGGGCCGATATACGGGAGCGAACGCTCCTGTTTCGAATTCAGAGAGAGCCTCCTGGGGAGCGCTGTCAGCCTCGGTAACAGCCAATGCGAGCGCGTCTGCCGAACCCTGCGTTGCAGCAGGTTCCTCCGCCGGTTTCGCGCGCGATTTCGAATTCCGCATGGCTTCCGACTTTGCCTCGTTTTCGAACTCGCCGATGTGTTTGGTTTCGGCTCCGCCCAGATAGCGGGCGACCTCCTCAAGCGGCCGCTGCGTGGCCGAAAGTCCAATGCGTTGAATCGGGCGCCCGACCAGGTGTTGCAGCCGTTCGACGGAAAGCGCCAGATGCGATCCGCGCTTGCTCGGAACCAGGGCATGAATCTCGTCGAGAACGACGACTTCTATGCTTTTCAGGACTTCGCGAGCGTTCGAGGTGAGAAGAAAGTAGAGCGACTCTGGAGTCGTAATCAGAATGTCGGCAGGATTGCGCGCAAAGCGCGCCCGCTCGGCTTGCGGCGTGTCGCCGGTTCGAATCGAAACCGATGGCAAGTGAAACGGTTCTCCGCGGCGTTGTGCCGCCTGCGCGATGCCGATCAACGGAGCGCGTAAATTGCGCTCGACATCCACGGCCAGAGCCTTGATCGGAGAGATATATAAGACGCGGCAGCGATTCGAGCTCTCGGGGACCGCGGAGAACATGAGGCGATTGATGCACCACAGAAAAGCGGCGAGAGTTTTGCCGCTGCCGGTTGGAGCCAGAATCAAAGTAGTTTCGCCGCGCGCGATCGCGGGCCAGCCCGTAATTTGGGGAGCTGTTGCTGCTGTGAAGACCGCCGCAAACCAGTCCCGCACGGCGGGATGGAAGAATTCGAGAGCGTCCTGCGCAATTGCTGGGGATGCGAGCTTTTTATCTTTCGCCAAGAGTGGAGTGACCGGGTATTTTCCCACGAATTGGATGCGCTAGAGCCGACGGCGGTCGCGGAGGCCGAGGGTTCGCGCGCCCAGAGTAACGCCGAACCGTGAATGGGCAAGGCAGACGAACCGTTTAAGCAAGCAGGGCAGAGCGGTCCCTGGTGGACTGTGGGTTTTGTTGCGGAAAAATCAGCGAGCCGCGAAACTACTTGCCAGGAGCGGCGGTTGATGACGAGGACGGCCGCGACTGAATAATGCCGATTCCGGCGCCGCCGATTGCACCCGCGAGCAGGCCCAACAAGATCAGCACCGGTATGCTTTCGAGCAATGAGTTCTTTTTCGCCATTTCTGAGTTTCTCCCTGAATCGTGGCTGAGTGTGCCATTATTTTAGCATCCTATCTGCCGTTTCTTTGCGAGAGGTAGATCTCGCAGAATCAATGAGATACGAACCGTATCCTCGCAACGAGCATTCCTGAAGTGAAAGAGATTGCACCTCCAAAAGAAGCAAAAATATAGCCAGGGCAAAACTCTGAGAACGGCACAGCTTAAAATCGTTTACGCCAAGCTGACCCCTTACGCGAGGCCTGGGGCGAAAACAACTTATGAGAACAACCAACTTCTACTTTCTGGTCGCCGCGCTGGGTGCGGTCTGCCTGACGGCAAACGCGCAAGATCAAAAAGATGCGAAGCTGCCGAACTCGTCGCACGCGATCGCCATCCGCGCCGCTCGGCTCATCGATGGGAAGAGCGACACGGCGATATCTGACGCGGTGATCCTCATCGACAGCGAAAAAATAACGGCTGTCGGTTCGGGCTTGCCGATTCCCGCCGGAGCGACCGTGATCGATCTCGGCGATTCGACTCTGTTGCCGGGACTGATCGACGCGCACACGCACCTGCTACTCGAAATGGACGGCAGGAATATCAGCTTGCAGGACGTCGAGATGTTGAAGGTGGTGGCCACCGAAAGCACGGCCGAACGCGCGTTGATGGGGGCCAAACTCGGGCGCGAGGATCTGGAAGCCGGTATCACCACTGTGCGCGACGTGGGCAACTCAGGCGTCAACGGAGATATCGCGCTGCGCGACGCGATCAATCGCGGATGGCTCCCCGGGCCGCGCATCCTCGCCTCGACCCGGGCCCTCGCGGCGCCGGGCGGCCAGTTCGGACGGCTTATTCCTGAGGCGCAATCCATCATCGAACAGGAATATGTCACGCTCAACGGCCCGGAAAGCGCGCGGCAGGCGGTTCGGCAGGCGCTCTACAACGGAGCGGATTGCATCAAGGTGATTGTCAACGGAAGTCCCGCCGACGTTACGCTCGACGAGATGAAGGCGATCGTTGATCAGGCTCATACCAGCGGCGTGAAAGTAGCCGCTCACGCAACCAGCGAAAAAGCGGTCGGTGTCGCGGTCGAGGCGGGGGTGGATTCAATCGAGCATGGCTACGCGATTTCGGACGACGAGCTCAAGATGATGGCTCAGAAGCATATTTTTCTGGTGCCGACCGATGGGACACGGCAGCAATATCTCGACATGATTTTTGGCGACCGACAGCCCACGTCCGCGGAAATTGCCGAGCAAGACAAGTGGATCAAGCCGAGCGTCGACGGCAATGGCGCCCGCCTGCAGCGCGCCCGAAAAGCCGGCGTGCCGATCGCGGCCGGCTCCGACATGTATCTGACCATGCCCCGCCAGAACCGGGGCCAAGCCAGTCTCAACGTGCTGGAAGCTTACTCCGACGAGGGCATGCCTCCGATGGAGATCATCCGCGCCGCGACAAGAAACGCAGCAGAATTGCTCGGATGGCAGGACCGCATCGGCACACTGGAGAAGGGGAAATTTGCCGACATCGTTGCCGTTCCTGGGAATCCCCTGAAAGACACGGCGGTACTGCAACACGCAAACTTCGTCATGAAAGGGGGCGTGGTGATTAAGAATGAATCCCAAGGCAAGAAATGAATGCGTTTGGGCAGCGGATGGCGCAACGTCGAGCGCCCTCCTGCCACTGTGATAGAAAAGAATGGAACACTAATCGTTCTGGGGTGCACTGATGACTGAACCAAGTTACGAGGAACTCAAAGCCCGCCTGGCCGATCTCGAAAAGCAGGTGGATACGAAGAAAAAAACTGGCGCCATGGAATTCCGCGTCAGCGAAAAAGGTGGAGTCAGTGTTTACGGGCTCGGCCGCTTTCCCGTCACGCTCTATTACGAGCAGTGGACGCGCTTGCTCGACGCCGCTCCCGATCTCAAGACATTCATTGAAGACAACAAGAGCAAACTGAAGCTGAAGCAGGGCTAGTCCTGCGGGGAGACTGACGGTGTCCGCCGAAGATATTTTGAGCCGGCCGCAGCCTCCGCCGGACGATCGCGTAGCCTACGGGGCGGATCCGAATCAGTTTCTCGAGGTGCGGCTTCCTCATGCCAAGGGAGCGCACGCTGTGCTGCTGAATATTCACGGCGGTTTTTGGCGGTCCAAATACGACCTCGCCCATGCCGGTCACCTTTGCGAAGCGTTGCGCGCAGCGGGAATTGCCACCTTTAACCTCGAGTACCGGCGAGTCGGCAATGCTGGCGGCGGATGGCCGGGAACTTTCGAAGATGTCCGCGCGGCCTATCGATTTATTCTTCAGCAGCGTTCCAGGTTCAATCTCGATCCGGATCGTCTCGTCGTCATGGGCCATTCCGCCGGAGCGCAACTGGCACTCTGCCTGGCCGCGCACGAAACCGGCCGCGAAAACATGATCCCGAGCGCCATTTCTCTGGCGGGCGTCGTCGACTTAAAAAAAGCTTTCACCTTGCATCTGAGCCACGATGCTGTGGTGGAGTTTCTGGGGGGCACTCCGGAAGCGGTGCCCGATCATTACCGCGAATCCGATCCGACGGAACTTCACATTCCTCGCGCCCGGCAACGACTGATTCATGGGTTGGAGGACGATACGGTTCCTCCGCAGTTCAGCCGCGACTACGCCGCTGCAAAGAGGAAGGCGGGCGAGACCGTTGAAATTATGGAAATCCCGAAGGCCAGCCATTTCGACCTGATCGACCCGGCGGCAAGGGCGTTCGAGCAGGTGAAGAGTGCGGCGTTGACCGCGGTAGGTATGACCGCCCGTTGACCAAGCCTAACGGAGACCTATTAGGCAGATAAACCATTGAAAAAAATGTGGTTAGGATGATGATTCTTGACAGCACGTAATTTACGTGTTACACGTATCCTACGTGGATATGAAGACAGCCAAACAAAATGTAACGGTAAGCTTGAGTCGTCAGACACTGCAAAAGGCGAGGGTTCTGGCAGCTCGCCGTGCCACATCCATCAGTGGACTCTTGGCCCAGCAGATTGAATTTCTGGTGGGCGAGGAGGACGCGTACGAGCGTGCGCGCCGCCAGGCCGAGGGTCTGCTCGAAAAGGGGTTTCATCTAGGAGGGGTGATTCATGCCACCCGCGACGAATGGCATGAACGATAAGACCTTTATCGACAGCAATATTTTGATTTACGCTCACGACGCTGATGCGGAGTCCAAACACGAAATTGCGCAGCGCATTCTAATGGAGTTGTGGGAGAAGGGTTCCGGTGTGTTGAGTATGCAAGTGCTCCAGGAATTCTACGTGAATGTTACTCGCAAGATTGCATCCCCACTGCCCAGAAAAGTGGCGAGAAGCGTGATCAGCAGTTACGCGATTTGGTGTGGAGAAACGACTCCGACAGAAATTTCCTCAGCGTTTCAAATCGAGGACGAATCCCGGATCGGATTCTGGGATGCGATGATCGTCGCTGCAGCGCTAAAAAGTGGCGCTCGCCGCATCCTCTCGGAAGACCTCAATGCTGGCCAGATGTTGGCCGGCGTTCGGATCGAAAATCCGTTTATCGAGTCGCGGTCGAGGGCTCAAAGTTGAGCCATTCTTAGATCCACGATCCGCATTCGACCCGCGAATTACCAGAGGGAATCGCCGGAGAGAACGAAGATGGTGCGCCCGGAGAGAATCGAACTCCCAACCTCTTGGTTCGTAGCCAAGCGCTCTATCCAATTGAGCTACGGGCGCATTTCGACGCAATCGACTGTGCGATTTCTAGAATTATATCGGAATCAGAATGATTCGCCCAACCTTCGCATCCCGTTGATCAC
>Ga0182030_10025686_pt1 | contig 10707 bp, 11 predicted proteins | sample 812S3MmetaG_FD_121299 | JGI IMG/M metagenome (GOLD analysis project Ga0182030, IMG submission 121299) | Permafrost microbial communities from Stordalen Mire, Sweden - 812S3M metaG (Illumina Assembly) | ecosystem: Environmental > Terrestrial > Soil > Wetlands > Permafrost | place: Sweden... | reverse complement strand
CGGCGAGCGGAGATCCCCGTGTGGATATGACGGAGATCGTGACCTGGCAGGTACCAGAAGGTGATATAGCCGGCGCGGACTCCTTCGTGAAGAGCTCGGTCGACGCCACGAACAATGCCTACCAATCACAGCTCTTCAAGCAGAGGCGACCGGATGCTGAGCGCAGGGAGAGGGAAGCGACCGAAGCAAAGCATCTCGACGAACTGCAACGAGAGCTCGATGAGCTCGATGAACTCGATCAACAGAAATGACTGACTTCGACGAACTCATCAAGGTCACAGAGATCAGCGAAGCGATCCGTATGCGCCACTCGGCGCGCGTCCCGTTCGATCCAGATCGCCCCCTCATGGACGGAGATCTCAGGATGATCCTCGAGGCCGCGCGCTGGGCACCCACAGCACACAACATGCAGAATTTCGAAATCATCGTGGTTGATGACAAGGCGACGCTCGCTGCCATCGGAAACGTGCGTGGCGGCACATCCGAGGAGTTCATCCGGGAGAACTTCGCCCAACTCTCGTTCAGCGAGGACGAGCTCACCGAGAAGGGCACAGGTCTCATCGCCACGATGTTCCCGCCCTCCTGGCAACACCCAGAGGGCGCGCCCGAGGCAGCCACAGATCTCGAGCACGGATTCCTGGACGCGACCATGCGGTCATGCCCGGTAGTGGCGATCGTCGTCTACGACACGCGTCGGAGGGCACCGGCATCCGAGGGCGACTTTCTTGGCATCATGAGTCTGGGATGCGTGATGCAGAACATGTGGCTCACGGCCGAGGCGCTAGGGATTGGAATGCAAATCATGAGCGTCTTCAGTGCGCAATCCGTCGAGGAGGAACTCCGCAAGATCCTTTCGGTTCCTGAGCACGTCAACATCGCGTTCGCGTGCCGCTTGGGGTACCCTTCCGGCGAACCTGGTCGATATCTGCGTGTCCGCCGAGAGGTTCGCGACTTCACCCACTACAATGCATATGGGGCATTCGTCGACGATTGAATTGTGCTGCCGCGAACACCGAGTGGTTGCTGTCGTTGCCTGCCCCGGTCGACAACGTTCACGACGACGTGGAGATGCGTACGTCTCCGCTACCGCAAGATCGGAGCGGCATAAAGCAGAACGCCCGCCCCACAGACTGGGGGGATCGGGCGCTCTACCTATGTTGTACTCTGAGCCTGAACTGCTGAGGGAATGGCACTCAGAAGAGCATCCTTGCTCTTGCCGACGCAACGCTCACACTCCGAGCCGCTTGCCTCTGGTCATTCCGAGCCTGCCGGGAATTACCCCGTACAACCCCTTGCAGCCCATTCTCAGATTGGGCAACCTCTGCTACATCGCATAAGCGCCTCCTTCGGGATCCTCTTGTCTCTACTTTGATCCCTCATCAATGATCCTACGCCGAGCCGCCCGTCGGGTCAGGGCCGAAAGTCCCTGATTGCGATTATTTGCGAACAGCCGGAGGGCTTGATCCGGTGAGCGAGCTGTCGGCCGATCAGCAGTCCGATCAACGGCATCGCTTCGAAGATCCCGAAGACAAGAGCAATGCGGAGCCGGAATTGGTGATCGACGTAGAACCGACCGATACCCGTGGCCACAGCGAAGTTGTCGAGTCCAAGGGCGACTGCGACCAGGATGACGTCGCCATCTCGGCGACCTAGGCCAGGATACGTCAGCATCAGGGCAGTCAGGGTCCCATTGTGCGACGATCTGGGACACTGTTCGAGTGACCGGCAACCCGGATCGGATTGATAGCCAACACCTCCTGCGCCGAGGGCGTCAGTTGGAGGTGGTGACTCTCGGGTGGAACGCCGTCGGAGTAATGGTCCTCGCCTTTGCCGCAGTCGAGTCACGATCCGTCGCTCTCGCCGGCTTCGGCCTGGACAGTCTGATCGAGATCGGGGCGTCCACCGTCGTGCTCTGGGAACTGGCCGATGTCGCACACGACCGGCAGCGACGGGCGGTACGGCTCATCGGGGGCGCTTTCATCGCCCTGGCCGTCTATTTGGCCGTCCAGAGCACGGTCGTGCTCATCGTCGGTTTTCGCCCCCACCACAGTCCGCTCGGCATCGCTTGGACCGGCGTCACGGCGCTGGTGATGTTCGCGCTGGCGGCGGGCAAGGCCGCGACCGGTTCAGAGCTCGGTAATGCCGTTCTCCAGGCGGAAGGGCGGATCACCCTCATCGACGGGATCCTGGCAACAGCAGTTTGGATGGGACTGGTGTTCAACACACTGCTGGGATGGTGGTGGGCCGATCCTCTTGCCGGCTATGTGCTGCTCTACTACGCCATCCGTGAGGCTTGCGCGTCATTCAGGGATTGATCACCGGCAAGGTCTCCGTCATGATGGTCCTGTACGCCCTCGAGAGGCGAGTCAGGTCGTCCATTCTTCTCTTTGTCTTCGGTTGCCGTTGTGTCGAGCGCCCACGGGTTTCTCACCAGCAGCATGGCCATTCGATGTGGTCGAGTTCATCTGCTCTGGCATCGCCTTGAGGCACTGCCGCAGGCGAACGCTAGGTGACGGCTAGGCAACGGTCGAACTTCCATCCGTGCGAACGACGACTCCCCCGACGTCGGGGGTGGTCACACCAATGGTTCAAGTATCGATCGTGGCTCGAAGTTGAGCGAGACGATCGCGGTTGAGCGAGTACCACACCCACTTACCTCGGCGGTCACCGTGGACCAGGCCGGCCTCGCTCAGGATCTTGAGATGGTGTGAGATGGTCGGCTGGCTCTTGCCAAGCGGATCGACGAAGTCGCACACGCAGACCTCGCCGTCGGGTGCCGCGGCGAGCATGCTCAGTACACGCAATCTCACTGGATCGGACAGGGCACTGAACCCACTCGCCAGTTCTGCGGCGTCATCGGCGCCGAGGGGTGCCGCTAGGACCGACGGGCAGCACTGGCTCGGTGCCTCAACATCGATGACGGAGATCTTGGTGGCCACTATTTACCTCTTCCATTGACACTGGTCGATGTATTCGCCATACTCAATGCATCGACCAATCTCAATGTTACAGGAGGACTCCATGTCGCGTGTGCAACTGGCTCTCAACGTCTCCGACCTCGACGAGGCCATCGCCTTCTACTCGAAGCTGTTCGGCACCGAGCCGGCCAAGCTTCGTCCGGGCTATGCCAATTTCGCCATCTCTGATCCCCCACTCAAGCTGGTGCTGATGGAGGACGTGGGGGCTCGGGGTAGTGGAGTCGTCGGGGCACTCAACCACCTCGGGGTCGAAGTGGGAACCCCCGACGAGGTTGCCGCGGCGACGGGGCGGTTGAGCGCCGACGGACTCGACACGGTGACTGAGGAACAGACGACTTGTTGCTTCGCCGTCCAAGACAAGGTTTGGGTGAATGATCCTGACGGTGCTCCCTGGGAGGTCTACACCGTGCTGGACGATGCCCCGGCCGAGACCGGGATCGCCGGTGACGGCGGTTGCTGCATCCCCGAAGTTGTCACGGGAATCCCTGTCTCGGTAGGTGGAGCTCAGGTCAAGTCCCCGTCCTGCTGCTGAACGGCTGAGGGCGAGGGGGTTCGGCAGTGAGGGATACTGTCCTGTGGCGTCGGCTGTTGGCTGAATTTCTCGGGAGTGCCTTCCTTGCCGCTATCGTCATCGGCTCGGGAATCGCCGCCCAGACGCTGTCTCCGGGCAACGTGGGGCTCCAGCTGTTCGAGAATGCCACTGCCACAGCCGCCGGACTGTTCGCCATCATCTTGATGTTTGGACCGATCTCCGGTGCCCACTTCAACCCGGTGGTGTCATTCGTCGATGCCGGATTTGGTGGGCTCAGGTGGCGGGACGCCGCCTCCTACGCCCCGTTCCAGATCGTCGGGTGTATCGGCGGGGCGATCCTGGCCAACGTGATGTTCTCCAAGGCCGCCATCTCCATCTCGACCAAACATCGGGCATCGGGACCGCACTGGGTCTCCGAGGTTGTTGCCACCATCGGTCTGATCCTGGTCATCTTCGCCTTGGCCCGTTCCGGACGCTCCCACCTGGCTCCAGCGGCCGTCGGCGCCTACATCGGGGCCGCCTACTTCTTCACCAGTTCGACCAGCTTCGCCAATCCGGCCATCACGGTGGGGCGGATCTTCTCCAACACGTTCGCCGGCATCGCCCCTTCCTCGGCCCCCAACTTCATCTCCGCCCAGATCGTCGGGGGCCTGATGGCCTTCGGGCTGATCAAGGGCCTCTACCCGGGGATGACCCAGGCCGAAGCGGCCGACGTCATCGAACCCCACCTACGCGGCGAGGACGACCTCGAAACCCGCTGAGTCCGTTCGGTGCCAAGTTGGCTCCGCCTTCGAAGGGAACATCTCATGCACCTCGTAGCTATCGGTGGCAGTGACGCCGGAATCAGCGCTGCCCTGCGGGCCCGAGAGCTCGACCCGACCGCCGAGGTTACGGTCGTGGTGGCGGATGCCTATCCCAACTTCTCTATCTGCGGGATCCCCTATTACGTGTCAGGTGAGGTCACTCACTGGCGGAACCTGGCCCACCGGACCCTCGACGATCTGAAGGCGACAGGCATGCAGGTCCGTCTCAACACCCGTGCCACCAGGATCGATGTGGATGATCACCGGCTCCATGTGGTCGATGACTCCGGAGCCGAAGGGGTCATCCCCTACGACCAGCTCATCGTGGGCACTGGGGCTGTCTCGGCACGGCCACCGATCGAGGGCTTGGATGGTGCCGGCGCGTTGGGGCCGGCCGACGGCGTTCACCTCCTCCACTCCATGGGAGACACCTTCGAACTCATGCGGACGCTGGAAGACAAGAGCCCGGCCAGTGCGGTGATCGTCGGCGCCGGCTACATCGGTCTCGAGATGGCTGAAGGGCTGAGTGCCAGGGGTCTGGCCGTCACCCAGTTCGAGCAGCTCCCCGAGGTGCTGCCGACCGTCGATCCGAGTCTCGGTGCCTTGGTCCGGGCAGAACTGACCTCGCACGGTGTCGATGTGAAAACCAACACCACGGTGACGCGGATCGGGGAGGCCCCTGTCGGATCTCCCGGCCGCTTCGAGATCCATGCCGAACATGCCTCGGACGGACCACTCATTACGGTCGCCGACCTTGTCCTGGTGGTTGTAGGGGTCCGACCGGATACATCCCTGGCGGCAGACGCCGGTGCCGAGCTCGGAGTCGGTAGAGCGATCGTCGTGGACCGGACCATGCGGACCACCCTGGACGGGGTCTTCGCTGCCGGCGACTGCGTCGTGACCCACCATCGCCTCATGGGCCTCACCTACCTGCCCCTCGGGACGACGGCCCACAAACAGGGCCGGGTGGCTGGCGAGAACGCCCTCGGTGGCAAGCGGGAGTTCGCCGGATCGCTGGGCACCCAGGTGGTCAAGATCTTCGACATGGTCGCTTCGCGCACCGGCGTCAGGGACCACGAGGCGGTGGCTGCCGGCTTCGATCCGGTGACCGTCGAGTTCGAAGCCGACGACCACAAGGCCTACTACCCGGGCAGCCACAAGATCCGCATGCGATACACCGGTGACCGCCAGACGGGTCGCCTCCTCGGACTGCAGCTGTTCGGGCATCGCCACGCTGAGGTGGCCAAACGCATCGATATCGCCGCTGCCGCCATATTCAACGGGATGACAATCGAGGCGATGAGCGAACTCGACCTCTCCTACACCCCGCCACTGGGAAGCCCGTGGGACGCTATCCAGGTGGGAGCACAGGCCTGGGAGCGGACCGTGAGCGGTTGACGGACGCGTCCGTCGTTCTGGCCGGACTACACGGGTACGCCCGCTAGGGCCAGCAGTACGCCGACGCCACATTCGGCAGTACCCGGGCGGTCGAGCGAAGGTCGTGGATTACGTCGGGCGAGGTCAGGACGACAACGTCTACTGGCTGGTCCTGGCCAGGTATCGCAACCCCGATGTCGACGGCTCGCGGTGACGTCGAAGCGTGGCGAAGGATGCTTACGGGGCGGTCCAGAGGGTAATCCCAGGCCTCCCGCACCCCTGGTCCTGCGTTCGGGACTTTCGGCCCTACTCCCCGGTTCCGCACATCGGCAGCATTGACGACGAGGGCAGAAGGAGCGGAAAGCCATGTCCCTAAAGTCCATTGCCGTCAGGATCCTCCCCTGTCACGACCGACGACGATTTTCCAAGCGGGTCCGCCGAGCGGGCTCGAAGCTGAGCCTGGCCATCGCCGGGACCGCAATCCTTGTGGTAGCAGTTGGTGGAGTCCTTGTGGTAGCGGTTGGTGGAGTCCTTCCGGTGTCGTCTTCGGGGGCTGTGGTATCGCACTCGTCAAGCCCCGGCTACTGGCTGGAGGCCCACGACGGGGGTGTCTTCGCCTTCGGGAGTGCACCGTTCCTCGGCTCTGCCGTCGACCGGTGCACGTTTGAGTGCTTCGGGTTCGGGGCCACACCCAACGGGCAGGGCTACTGGGTCGTCGACGGCTACCCCGCCGCGAACCCGGGCGCGGGACAGCTCTACGGTTATGGCACTGCCTCTGACGTGCAGGTTCATGTGGCGACGAACGGTGGTGCCACCGCCGTGGCCTCCACCCCGTCGGGGAACGGCGGCTGGATCCTCTACGGCTCGAGCGGTGTCGTGGTGGCCTTCGGAGACGCCCATCGGTACGGCGATGCCTCGAACCTGGGACGGTCAGAGGTCTCGATCCCACCCTACGGTTCGGCCATCCCGTACTTTCAGGGCATCATTGCCACGCCCGACGGAGGGGGCTACTGGCTGGTGGGAGTGGACGGCGGAGTCTTCGCTTACGGTGATGCCACCTACTACGGCTCCATGGGTGGGCAACATCTGAACGCTCCCATTTCCGGCATCGCCCGCACCCCGGACGGCCGTGGCTATTGGTTGGTGGCCTATGACGGAGGCGTGTTCAGCTTCGGGGACGCCTCCTTCCACGGATCCATGGGCGGGAAACCGCTGAACGCCATCATGATCGGCATCGCCGCCGATCCGGACGGCGGGGGTTACTGGATGGCGGGCATGGACGGAGGGGTGTTCGCCTTCGGAGACGCGCCATTCCTGGGGTCCACGGGCCGGAGCAACCTCGTGCAGCCGATCTCGGCGATCGCGGCCGCGCCGTAATGCGATCGCCGCACACGACAACAAACTCCTCCGCGGGCGATGTAACGGGTTCGACCACCTCCACCGCGACCCGCCCGTCCTGGTCGTGAACCCTCCTCTTTCGGGACTTGCGGCCCAATCCGCCGCGTGGTCCAGCGACCAATAATGAAAGGCGTGAGCACACCTCAGGGGATCGGCGCACGTCTGGCAAAGACGGTGATGGCGATGGGACTGGTCGGCGGGCTGCTGGCCGGCGGGTCGATGACGTCAACCGCAGGAGCATCTTCAGCCCCCGGTCACAACGTGGCGACGAAGTTGGATGAGCCGCACGTTGTCCTCAGTTCCGGCATGAGTGGGAATCTGACCAACCGTCTCGATAGCGTGTCCTGCACGGGCACGGCCGACTGTCTTGCCGTCGGCGGGGGCGGCAATCCCCCGGACTCCACTCAGACGCTTGCTGAATTCTGGAACGGGACCGCGTGGGGGGCCAGCCCTTGAACGCACCAGTGGTGGGGATGGCGTCCGCCACCTCCACCGGCGGGTACTGGCTGGTCGCCGCCGACGGCGGCATCTTCAGCTTCGGCGCTCCCTTCTATGGAGCAGGCTGATCAGCGATCCTCAACCCAGCAATACTGCTCAGCCGACCACTCGATCGCCCGGGCCCTGGCGTGACCATCAGTTACCACCACTTTCCACGGTTTACGGACTTGTGGATCTCACCGCGTTGTCACGACGTGGGGTTTTGACGTTCTCACGAGATGAACCTTCTGTTTCGTGGTTGCAGATACCACCAGCTCCGAGCTAAGTCGTCATCTGCCCACCGGCGTCTTCGGGGCGAACGAACTCGGGATCTGACTCGTCGCGAATGGACAGTCGCCACTTGCAGCAGACTTCGTCTTTGCTGACACGCGGCGGGATTGCCAAGATCTCGACCTTCATATTCGGGTTGTACAACTTCGCCGTCTCGATAATGGCGGCGGGACACGACGTGTGGGACGCCTTTTCGGCGATGTCCGGGCGCCCCAACGCTTCCCACTGGTCGACCGACACGCATTTGTTGAACGTGAAGATCCCGACCTCTTTCTCGGGCATCTCGAATGTCATTTCGAAAGCTTTGCCGGGGAACGACGTTGCATCCACCTGAATGTCCTTCATGAAAGCCTCGACCGGGTCCCCGGAGATCTTCATCCAGCGCCACTTGATGTCCTTCGCTGCGGGCAGCAACTTCTCACTCCACAGAGTCCATTGGAAGGCGAACATCTCGTCGAGGCCGTCCCTCATGACGATCACCAGCGCCCACGACTCGATGGCCGCAAGGAGAAACTCGTGGCTCCCCAGCGCCAGCTTCACGAGGCGCTCTTTGGAGTAATGGACCCACTCCGAGCTCGGCTTGTAGGGATTCACGAGCACCACATCGCCAGCCGCGACCTGGGCCTCCACCTCATTTTGCGTCTCCGTCATGAGGGCCTCGGCCTCATCGTCGCTGAGTTCCATCCACTCGTCGATCATCGCCCGCAATTGGGGAAGAATCGTCTCCCGCCACGCCTCCGCTTGGATACGTTGCATCTCATCGCGTCCGTACCGCTCACCAACTGACTCTGCCCAGCCTTCGATGCAAACCCTGTAGTACTCGTCGCTCATCTCCAGCATGTTGATGAGTGCGTCCTTCGAGAAATCCGAGAACCGGAGGTTCCCATTGAACGGACCGCTGTAGTCGGGCAGTTCGAGGCTGTCGCCAGGACTGATGTCAGACCGCGTATCGTGGCCCACCTTCTGGTACGTGCCGGGTGGATCGACGACGGGGAACTTCTTGAAGTGCACCAAATCGACGGGTATTTCGAGTCCAACCGGCTGCTGGTGCTCTTCGTAGTTCGCGCCAACCTTGCGTACGTCGGACAAAGCTTCCTTCGCATGTTCGTCGATATCTGACATGACGGAACCCCTTACGCAGCGGCTAGAAGATTAGATACAAGGCCAAGGTAGCCAAACAACTGCCAAAACTCCGTGTGAGTGGCCTGGGCTCGAGTTCATCAAAGCCGATATTGGAGTTCCCCTCTGGGTGTTGATTTTCGAGCGTCGGACCCTGAATCGTCCGTCGGGAATTCTGGCTCGCTTTGGTTAGCCCGAAGAACGCGAGCGCATTGGAGTCCAAGGCTCGCGAGTTCTGTCAACGAGACGTCAAGTTCTTGGTCGAGACAAACGGGGGGTTCTTTGACAAAAAAATGGGAACCTACAAATGGCGGGGGAGCGGATCCATCTGGCCTAGCGATGGCTGGCCTCCCCCCAATTGATCCCGGGTGGGTAGCCGCTCGACTAAGCTCAGTATAGTTGATCGACTAGGCACAGTCAACCCGTAACATTCTCCTGTGAGTCCAACCAGAGCTGTGGCCAATCGGCAGGCAGATGGTGCGGCTCCCACCGCGCCACAGGCCCGTATCATCTCAGCGGCTCTTGACCTGTTCGCTGAGAACGGAGTTGGAGGGACCTCGTTGCAGATGATTGCCGACAAGATCGGCGTCACGAAGGCGGCCGTGTACCACCAATTCAATACCAAAGAAGAAATCGTCCTCGCCGCTGCCGAGGAGGAGCTCGCATGGCTTGAGGCGACCATTGATGCCGCTGAGCAGGAGGACTCATCGGCAGGCGCACGCGATGCGCTCTTGTCCCATATCGTCACACTCGCTGTCGAGCGCCGCCGAACGACGAGCATCATCCTCAATGATCCCGTCATTGCGCGACTGTTCCCGGAGAACAAAACGTTCCGGCGCGTGATGGCGCGGATGAATCGGATGCTCATGGGCAACGACGCTGGGCCGGATGGACAGATTGAGACGGCAATGCTCATCGCGGCGATCAGCGGCGCAGCCATCCACCCCCTGTGCGTCGACCTTGATGACGGCAGACTCCGAAGCCAACTCCTCCATCTAGCGAGACGGTTTCTCGGTCTGCCGGACTGAGGGCGCTGGCAACCGGCTTATTGGGATCGATATCTCTTTACAGCATGCCAGGGGCAGAAATGGTTGGGAAACTAACCCCATGCAGGATCAGTTCCCATAGCTCCTCAGCCGAGTTCCGCTCCCCGGGGCGGAGAGACCGGCCTCCAATCGTTGACGAGAAGATGTTGAACATGATTACCTCGAGCACGATTCCCACAATCGGGCTGCGGCCGGCTTCAGTTCGGATGGCTTTCGCATCGATGGCCTCATTGAGAGCTTCCTCAAACAGGTCCCGGATGGGGGAGAATACTCTGGCTGCTTCCTTTCGGTGTTTCGTGAGCACCTGCTGTGCAAACTCGGCCATGCCCAACGGGGCGCCGGGGTGTGCGCCATCATCAAACTCCATCGTCCTACACATCCAGTAGTACGTAACCACGAAGCGATGTAGGCATTCGAGGGGATCGCTCACTTGTGCGATCTCATGGCGGATCTGTTCAGTCGCCGAACGGACCGTCTCCTCGAACACAGCCAAGAGAAGCTCGTGCTTCCCGCCGAAGAATTGGTAGAAGACATGAAGCGTTTGGCCTGAGCGCTTCTCCACCTCCTGAAGGGTGAAGTCGCGGCCTGGCTTTCTGTTCAAGAGTTCACTGGCAGCGTCGAGAAAGCGCTTCACCCGATCATCGGCCCGCAGCCGGGCACGCTCTAACGACCGCTTCACCGCCTGG
>Ga0182030_10025685_pt1 | contig 10707 bp, 8 predicted proteins | sample 812S3MmetaG_FD_121299 | JGI IMG/M metagenome (GOLD analysis project Ga0182030, IMG submission 121299) | Permafrost microbial communities from Stordalen Mire, Sweden - 812S3M metaG (Illumina Assembly) | ecosystem: Environmental > Terrestrial > Soil > Wetlands > Permafrost | place: Sweden... | reverse complement strand
GTGTTTGACTTAGCTCGTCTCATATCGCATCGTTGGAGCTCACCATTTATGTGGGGCCAGATGTGGGGCCAATATGGCGCAAATCACTGACCTAAGAGCAAAGAAAATCGCTCCCGGCGACAAACCTATCGCTGATGGCACAATCCCCGGGCTCAGGCTGGAGCCCGGAAATGTGAAGGGTGAGGGCAAATGGATTTTACGATTTGTCTCGCCAGTGACCAGCAAGCGGCGCGACATGGGCCTCGGCACGTATCCAGAGGTTGGGATCGCCGATGCTCGCATCAGGGGCATGGCGGCGCGCCAGTCGATAGCCAGCGGCAAAGACCCCATCGAAGAGCGCAATGTCGATAAAGCAGCCCGCAAGGCCGACGCAGACGCCATGACCTTTGAGAAGGCGGCGCTGAAGGTCCACGAAGAGCAGAAGCCGGGCTGGAAAAATCCCAAGCACGCGGCCCAGTGGATCAAGACGTTGCGCGATTACGCGTTGCCCAAGATCGGCAAGCGGAAGGTGGATGACCTGACCCCGGCTGATTTCGCCGAGGTGTTGCGCCCGATCTGGTTGGAGAAGCCCGAGACCGCCTCAAGGGTGAAGCAGCGATGCCACACGGTCATGAAGTGGTGCTGGGCGCATGGCTCGGTCAAGGGCAATCCGGTTGACGTTGTCAACCATCTTCTGCCGCAGCAGCCGGGAAAGCGCGAGCGGGTAAGCCACCAGCCGTCGATGCCTTGGCGCGACATTCCCGCGTTCGTTCAGGAGGTGCTGCACGCCGGCGCGTCCAATGTAACGCGCGCACTTCTTGAGTTCGTCATCTTGACCGCCGCACGGTCTGGCGAGGCGCGCGCCATGACGTGGGATGAAGTCGATCTAGAGGCCAAGGTGTGGACCGTCCCGGCCAGCCGGATGAAGGCCAAGGCCGTTCATCGGGTGCCGCTGTCCGAGCGCGCGGTCGAAATCCTCAAGGCACAGCGGGCGCTTCACCCTGATGCTGATCTGGTGTTCCCCGCCCCTCGCGGCGCTGTGCTCAGTGACATGGTCCTGACGGGGTTCCTTCGCGATCAGAACGCAAAAAGCAGCGACAAGGGACGGGTCGCCACCGCGCATGGGTTCCGCTCATCATTTCGAGACTGGGCGTCTGAGAATGGTTACGCGCGCGATCTCGCCGAGCGGGCCTTGGCGCACACGATCCAAAACCAAGCGGAGGCGGCGTATCACCGCACAGACTTGCTTGAGCAGCGGCGGGCGATGATGGACGCATGGGCCCGGCATGTGGGAGGTTTCGCGATAGCGAGCAGCGTTGTGCCGTTGAGAGGGAGGGCAAAAATAGACGCCTCCCAAAATTAAATTTCGTTCATGTTTAACGCTCCATGGGGGAGCGCCTATGTCGTTGAATAATATATAAAACTCAACCGCCAATCAAATACCAAGATGTTTTAGGATGATTTGACGTCTAAACTCGGCTTTTTCGCGTCCTTTTCAGCTCACTACGCTTTGACGAAAAGAGTTTTTTCGGTTTGAAATGCTCCAAGCCTAAACAAAGCTTGGAGACCTGCCTTGACCGCAACATCGCAACCCGCACCAGTCGACGGATACAGCGAGAATATTGCGCAGCGCGTGAAGCGCACGCTGGAACTCATGCCGTTCCTTCCTGATGACGCCCTGATCGACATACGGGTGGTCTGCGCCCTTCGTGGCCGAAGCCGCGCGAGCATCTGGCGTGATGCCGCGCAGGGGCGTCTGCCTCGCCCCGTTCGTGTTGGCGCGCGCTCCGCGCGGTGGCGCGTGGGCGATGTTCGCGCTGCGATGAAGTGCGTCGAGGCGGCGGGCTGACCGCGACGAAGTCAAACTGAGCAAAAAAGTAACCGCCCTGTTAAAGCGCGGCCCTCCCTCAACATCCGGCGAAATAGGGGAAGCATGGATACTCGCGCTGAACGCAACGATCAATATTCGTCCATCGAGCTTGAGGCGTTGTCTGTTCTCGACGATCCCGAGGAGCCTGACGAAAGCCGTGGTAACTATATGGCCGCGTTAGCGTGGTTGAAAAAGGAATACAACGTCGTCCCACAAAAGGCCGTCGACAAGAAACACCCGGGCGTCAAATGGGCGCACCTGCAGAACCAACGTGTCACGAAGGATGAGCTGTTCGATTGGTATCCAATGTTTGCGAACGGCGTCGGCTTCATCACCGGCGCAATCAGCGGCATCATTGTGATCGAAAGCGATGGGCCGGAGGGCGAGGCCTTGCTCGCGGAGTTCGAAAAGCTGCACGGCCCTCTACCCGAGACGCTGGTAATCCGCAGCGGTAGCGGGCGGGGCCTGCATCGGCATTTCAAACATCCGGGCCACCGCGTGAAGACCATGGCGAACACGAGCATCAAGCTCGACATAAAGGGCGATGGCGGTTTTTGCGTATTGCCGCCGAGCCGACACAAGAGCGGCGGCCTTTACAATTTTGTGCATAACGCCGAGGCCGCCGAGCTGCCGCAAGGGCTGCTCGAATTTATCGCGGCGGCTGCGGCGCGGGTCAAAGGCAAGAGATTGCCTCCGCACATCGGGCGCAGACGCGCGTCGCGAGATGTTAGCGGTGCAGCAGCACGGCTGGAGACTAATCTCTATGCGCGTCCGCCTATCAACCGGACAAATGTCGCGCTCATCCAATCGATGCTCGACGCGCTGCCCGACGAATACGCCAGCGAGTATGGCCTCTGGCTTCGCACGGGCTTCGCCCTTCACGATTTCAATGACGGCGAAGTCGGCCTCGCGTTGTGGAGGAAGTTCTCGCGACGCTGCGCTGAAAAGGCCGACGGCGCGGATTTCGAGGGGTTCTGGGTCAACTTCAGTCGCGACTACCATGGACGCAAGATCAGCCTCGGCTGGCTTCGTGCGGAGGCAGAAGCGCATGGCTGGCGCGCGCCCTGCCGCTGGGATCGTTCAACAGAAATCGAGCTTGAGAGGATCGAAAGATGACCGACATGAAGCAAGAAATTGTTGACGCGATCGAGAACGGCTCCATCGGCGACAAACTCTTCACGCCCCTGAGCGCCGAAGAGATCGACGCGCTTGTCGAGAAGGCCAAGGTGGACGCCGGCGCGCCGTTCGAGAGTGAGGCCATCGCTCGCATGGCCGCGACGAGACGCGCGGACCGCGCGACGTTCATGCGCCTGCGCGCCCGCCTGAAGGACGCCAAGATCAAGATCAGCGAACTCGATAAGATGCTCGATAAGGCGCATACTGAAGGTGACGACACTGGTGACGAGGACGACGAGGGGAAAGCCGGCAAGCCGCTCAACCTCGCTGCGCCCGAGCCTTGGCACGAGCCCGTGGACGGTGCTGTGCTGCTCGATGAAATGGTCGCGCAGATTGAACGCTATGTGATGCTGCCGCGCGAGGCCGCCACCGCCATCGCTCTTTGGATCGTCCATTGCCACGGTTTCGAGTTGTTCCCGATTACGCCGAGGTTGCTGATCCTGTCGCCGACGCCGCGATGCGGCAAGACGCGGCTAATCGAGATTTTGGAGAGGCTGGTGCCAAAAGCATTGCGCGCCGACAACATCTCTGCCGCCAGTCTGTTCCGCGTCGTCGAGAAGAGCCAGCCCGTGGTGCTGATCGACGAAGCGGACAGCTTCCTCAAGGACAGCGAGGATCACCGCAACATCGTGAACAGCGGCCACGCGCGCGGCGGTGCCGTGGTGCGCCTCGTCGGCGAGGATTTCGAACCAAGGCGTTTCTCGACGTTCGCGCCGGTCGTCCTCGCTTCGATTGGCGGCTTGGCGAGCACGATCATGGACCGCAGCATCGTGATCATCATGCGCCGCAGGATGGCGAAGGAGACCGTCGATCGGTTCAGGGGCGACCGCGCCGGCCATCTGGCCGAGCTTGCGCGCAAGGTGGCGAGGTTTGTCGCCGATTATAAATACACGCTGAGCGACGCCGACCCTGACATGCCAGAGGCGCTTCACGACCGCGCCTGCGACAACTGGCGGCCTCTGCTGGCGATAGCCGACCATGCCGCCGGTGACTGGCCGCAGAAGGCGCGCGCGGCGGCGCAGACCCTCTCGACACAAGGGGCCGAGCAGGACGAGCAATCACCCGCCGTGATGCTGCTCGCCGACATTAAGCGCATCTTTGACGAAAAGGCCAAGAAGGGCGGTAAGGACGCCGACCGCGTTTCGTCGACCAAGCTTGTCGACGCCCTCATCGATCTTGACGATCGGCCGTGGGCATCATGGTGGAAGGGCAAACCGATAACGCCGGCGCGCGTCGCGCAGCTGCTGAAGAGTTTCCGCATCATCCCGAACACGATCAAGCTGTCCGATGGAAAGCAGCCCAACGGTTACAAGCTGGACCAATTCCGCGATGCGTTTGGGCGTTATCTGTCCCAGCCCCCGGGTTCCCCGGTTCAAAGTTCCCCATCCTCCCCAACCCCAACAAAAATGGGCGTTTCCGGGCAATCTCAAAGTTCCCCACAGGGGGCGAGTGGGGAACTTCCAAAACAGGCGCAATCCATAGAGAAATATGAGGTTGGGGAACATGGGGAACTTCCAGAGCCCGAAATAGGGGGGTGGCACGATAATGGTCACGAGGAAGACGACGACGAGTATATCCTTGTGCCAGTTTATGAAGAATAACGCCGGTGCTTCGAGGCCGCGATGACGGATAGATAGCGGCGAAGGATTTATACGCCAAGCAATGAGAAGTGGCGTCGCTACCACAACAGGAGGTAATTTTGAGCGCCTATGTAAAGGAGTTGCAGGCGGCCCTAGAACGTGAACACGCCGAGCAGCAAAAAATACGTGATGAGGAAGCGCGCGCTAACATACAGGCCGCGCGCGAGCGCCTCACACCGGTTGAGGAAAGACTTGCGCGGGTCCTCGCAACGATCCCGGTCGAGTTGCAGCGCGAGGGCTTGTCGCTGACTTCGTTGCAAACGTCATTGCGCGGGCGCTGGCGTGGGAACTGTCACCCCGGCGAGTTGGGCACGGCGCTGCGCAAACTCGGCTTTACGCGCCAGCGGCGATGGCATGGCGAGAATGGCTTTCAAGCGGTGTGGCGCAGAGAGGGATAGAGGCTTCGTTAGCGGTGGCGACGGTGTTGCTCGACCGTGCTTTTCGGGCACGGGCGGGTCCTTCACCCAGACCGCTCGTCTCAAGCGGCGAGATCGTCGCTTTTCGAGAACGCGGGGATCGAGGTGCGTCCATTGTCCAAGCTCGCGATATTCTTCGCCGCAGCCGGCTTGGCCATAATGTGGCGGCGGCCCTCAACATCAAATTGCAGTTCTCGATCTCATGTTAGAGATGGACGAGGAGATCGGAGCGGTGGGCCAAAATCATGTGCTTATCATTTACGCCGGAGGAATGTGCAACGACACGAACGCTTCTCGCATCGAAGGTGGCGGCCTCGTTTGCAAAACCTCCAAAGTCGGATGTCATTCTTGGAACTCATCCGCTCTGTCAGGCGGGCAGCATCATGCAGTCCATCGCGATCTGGCATGGAACACGGATCGAAGAACATTTCGCCGAATGGGTAAGCAGAATACCCGGATGGGTGTCGCGGAGGGGTGTGAACATCACAATTCTAGGAAAAACGAGAGAGGTTGACAATCTCGTCTCAAACGCATCACTCGGGATCGTCATTGCCATCGAGACGAAGAGAAATTGGAGTAATCAAGATGGTCTGAGCAAGGCGAGGGTCAAGCAGACAGCGCTCGATTATGAGCTTGAAAAAAACTCGATTATTAAAACATGCGCACTGACGAGTGCCGATTTTAGATATTTTGTGTTCGATGCCTACGGAAAGACGAAGTTCGGCACTCTTGGATTGCCGGCGATAATATGTGGTGACAAGATCACGCATATCTTCGGCAGTTGCGTTTGGGCTTACATGGAATGGGAACGCGCTGTAATTCGAGAGCAGGTTCTGACTGGCTTCGAGGTTTTGACCAGCGATAAGTTTGTTGATTTCCACGCCACAGACGATGGCTCTGATTGCTTAATCGAAAGAGACGAACTGTTGTCCTACATCGATCAGCATAAGCGCGCATAGGCCGTTAAGAAGCCGATTAGACGCGAAGGATCGAGAAATGTATGTGCAAAAAGCCAGCTGAACGCGCCTCCGTAACTCCTCGCGCCTGTGTCGGACGGCAATAATTTACTTTGACATGTCAATTCTGGTGCGGAGTTTGCGCGTGTCGAGGCTCGCCGACAGTGTCTTGGTCAGCAAGCGCGGGGCTGTGGCGTCAACGTGCGTCAGCATCACCTCGCTTTGATCGCAGCTTCATCGACCTCGAAAAACCTAACTTCCCTCTGAGGGGGATAAAAGGCAATGGGCTGCGCTTTGCGACATTCCGTCAGGCCACGGACAACGAGTTGATGTATTTCAAGTGGGTCCCGTGTTAACGTTCAACTCCTATCAAAATCGTGTTCTCGGGAGCATGCATGCTTGCTGACACTATTTCCGTCCAAAAGCTGTTTCAGGATCGTCGCCAGTATCGGGTGCCCTTCTTTCAACGCCCCTATGTCTGGAACAAAGAGGACCAATGGGAGAGACTCTGGGCCGATATTTCAGAAAAGGCCGATATGCGGGTTGATGGCGAGCAACCGACACCTCATTTCTTAGGCGCGGCGGTTCTCGAGCCCCAAAAACGCGAAGGGCTGATCGGTGTCGATATTTTCAACATCATTGATGGCCAGCAGCGGCTTACCACTCTTCAGTATTTTCTCGCCGCCCTCGCGATTGTTCTTCGCGAAGAGAACCAAGCCACGCTTTTGTCGATCGTCGAAGGCTGTTTGAAAAACGGCAACACGGATACGATGCAACAGCCGGAGACTGAGGTCTTCAAGGTTTGGCCTACCTTCCGAGATCGTGCGAACTTCCAAATCGCTATGGGAGCCACGAGCCTCGATGAATTGCGCGAGCAGTTTCCTACTAGCTTCACACAGTCTGGTGGACTTAAGAAAATCGGCGTTGAACATCCCCCCGCGCTCGAGGCAATCTGGTATTTCGCAGAGCAGATTATTCAATGGATTTCCAAAGAGCTCGACACACCAAAACTCAGTCGGTTAACGGCCATATCTGAGGCTGTGTTTCGCGATCTACAATTAGTGTCGATCTCGCTCGGGGAGCAAGACGATGCTCAAATCATCTTTGAAACGCTAAATGGGCATGGGGCTCAACTGCATGCTACCGATTTGATCCGCAACTACGTTTTTATGCGCGCGGATCGAGAGAATGCTCCCGCCGCTGAGCTGTTCGAGACGCTTTGGAGCCCTTTTGAAAGTGCTTTCTGGACGCAAGAGCAACGTCGTGGCCGTTTGCTGAAGCCGCGAATGGAGTGGTTCGTCCAAACGGCTCTTGAAGCAATCTTCGGGGAAGAGGTCGAAATTGGGCGGTTGTACGCAAGTTATCGCCGTTTTGCAGTTGGTCGGGGCAGGCCCATAACAGCAGCGGAGCAGTTACACATTCTCGATGCACACGCGGCGAATTACCGGCAGCTCATTTCTGGCGTTGGTAGCGATCCGATTGCGAGGTTTGGCAGACGATCAGCAGTTTGGGACGCGTCCACAACGCATGCTCTTGCTCTCCGCATTGCGAGTTCAGGCTTGCCTGCGGAAGCGCAGGACCAGATGTATGGCTACCTGACATCGTATCTTGTACGCCGCGCGATCTGTGGGCTGCCCAGCAAAAACTATAATAAGATATTTATCCAGCAACTCAAGAAGCTATCTGCGAGGGAACTTACACCGGAAATATTACGTTCAACTCTTGCAAGCACCGACAAGTATACATCACGTTGGCCGCGCGACGAAGAGTTCAAGAAAGCTTGGCTGACAGAAAAAATGTATCCGGGCAACCTCGACGCGCCGCGCGTTAAGTCCGTGCTGGCTGAAATCGAAGCATCTATGAGGCCAACGCAGTCAGAAGAACCCCTTCCATACGGCTTGGACAACCTCGACATCGATCACATTTTGCCGACCAGCTGGTTTGAATTTTGGCCACTTTTGGATGGCTCCAAGGTTGCGCGATCCGAGGCTAGTGCAGTTGAGCTTTCCGACCTTCTTAGCGAAACGCTTTCTGAGAGACAACAGGCGGTCTGTAATCGAGAAGAAGCAAAAAGAACTATGGGTAATCTCACGCTCCTGCACTATGGCGTCAATCGGAGCATTCAAAATCGTGAGTTTGCCCTTAAGCGGAATGAACTTTTCAGGGTTTCAAACCTCCATCTGAACCGCTCGGTTATGCTTTTGGAAAAATGGGATGAGGCGGAAATTGCAAAACGCGGGCATGCGCTTTTTGAGTGCGCTGTAAATCTCTGGCGAGGGCCACAATCTTAAGTGACTTGCGCTCGAGATGCTGACAACGAGCGGAAATCTTAAAAGGAAGCTATATGCCGATTTTGCAGTGGTTAGATCGAGATAAGCATGTCAAAGCCGCCGAAGCCGTGCCCTATCGCTTGCTGGAGGCGGATGACGCTCACAGTGCTGGAGAGATAGAAACGTCGAACATGTTGGTACAGGGCGACAACCTTGATGCTTTAAAAGCTTTGCTCCCCTACTACGCCGGACGAGTGAAATGCATTTTCATTGATCCACCATACAACACTCGCAGCGCGTTTGAGCATTACGACGACAATCTGGAGCACAGCCGATGGCTGGCGATGATGTATCCGCGTATTGAAATTTTACGCGAGTTATTGGAGGAAAATGGAAGTATATGGGTAACAATCGACGACAATGAGGGCCACTATCTAAAGGTAATTATGGACGAAATATTCGGAAGGAAAAATTTTATCGCGAATGTCATCTGGAGGAAGAATTACTCACCAAAATCGAGTGCCCGCCATTTCTCAGAAGATCACGATCATATATTGGTTTATGCGCGCAACTCGGACATCTGGGTCCCGAACCCGATGCCTCGAACCGAAAAGCAAGACAAAGCCTACAAAAATCCAGATAATGATCCGCGTGGTCTTTGGAAAACAAGCGATCTCTCGGCCAGAAATTTTTATAGTCTTGGGAAATACTCGATAACAACCCCAAGCGGCAGGTTTATCGAAGGGCCGCCGGGCGGCAACTACTGGCGTGTTTCTGAAGAAAATTTCTGGAAAATGGCAGCTGATAACAGGGTGTGGTGGGGCAAAAAAGGTGATGCTATCCCCCAGATAAAGCGCTTTCTATCCGAGGTTAAGCAGGGAGTTACACCGCAGACGTTTTGGTCTTACGAAGAGGTTGGGCATACGCAGGAAGCGAAGCAAGAAATTCTCGCCCTGTTCGGAGCAGACGTGTTTATCACGCCGAAGCCGGAGAGATTGATGCAGCGCGTCATAAGGATCGGGACGAATGCTGGCGATCTTGTTCTAGACAGCTTCCTAGGGTCCGGCACTACCGCCGCCGTCGCGCACAAAATGGGACGTCGGTATATTGGCGTTGAGCTAGGTGATCATGCCGTCACGCATTGCGCGCCGCGCTTGCGGAAAGTCATCGAAGGTGAACAGGGCGGTATTTCCGAAGCCCTCGGATGGCAGGGTGGCGGCGGGTTCCGTTTCTACAAGCTCGGCGCGCCCGTCTTCGATACCGAAGGCCGGATCAATCCAGAAATCCGCTTCGCTCACCTCGCCGCACATATTTGGTTTTCAGAAACACACACCGCCTTGCACAAGATGGCGCGCAGCGCCCTGTTAGGCCGACACAATGGCACCGCCTATTATCTCCTCTATAACGGCATTCTCGGCGACAAGCGGCCAGACGGCGGCAATGTTTTAACCGCCAAGATTTTGGCTGAGCTTCCCGCGCATGACGGACAGAAGGTGATTTACGGGGAGGCGAGCCGGATCGGAGCCGCGCGCCTCAAAGACCTCGGCATCGTCTTCAAGCAAACCCCTTATGATTTGAAAGCCAGATGACAATTTTCGCACTCAAAAAATATCAGGTCGCAACGCTTGGCGTGCTGCAAGCCTATCTCGAAGCCGCGCGCATCGTGGGAGCCAAGCCCGCTTTTGACGACATGGACAAGGCGGGGGTGCGCGCCTCCCCCGCTTATCGTCCGCTCGAGGGTCTGGAAACAGTCCCCTATGTCTGCTTGCGTCTGCCAACCGGCGGCGGGAAGACGCTGCTGTCCGCCCATACCGTCAAAATCGCAGCGGACGCCTATCTTGAGCGCGAATTTCCAATAGTGCTCTGGCTCGTGCCGACGAACACCATCCGCGCGCAAACGCTGGAAACACTCAAGAAGCCCACCAATCCCAACTACGAGACGCTCCGCGCCGCCTTCTGCGGGCGTTTTCGCGTCTTTGACATTGCTGATTTCGTTCAGATCACTCCCGCCGATTTGCAGACCCATGCTTGCGTCATCGTCGGCACGATGCAGACATTGCGCGTCAAAAGCACGGAAGGCCGCAAGGTCTATGCCCACAATGAGAATTTGGAGCCGCATTTTTCCGCCGTTTCCCAGAACGCGGCTGGACTGGAGCGCATCGAGGACGGCGAGCATAAAGGGCAAATCACATTTTCATTCCGTAACTTGCTCGCCTTGCATCGGCCCTTGGTCATCGTGGACGAGGCGCACAACAACACATCGGCGCTAAGCTATGAAGTGCTGCAGCGCGTGAACGCGGCTTGTGTGGTGGAGTTCACCGCGACCCCCGCCAACGACAGCAACGTGCTGCACAACGTCTCCGCCACGGAACTCAAGGCGGAGGAAATGATTAAACTTCC
>Ga0182030_10025681_pt1 | contig 10708 bp, 11 predicted proteins | sample 812S3MmetaG_FD_121299 | JGI IMG/M metagenome (GOLD analysis project Ga0182030, IMG submission 121299) | Permafrost microbial communities from Stordalen Mire, Sweden - 812S3M metaG (Illumina Assembly) | ecosystem: Environmental > Terrestrial > Soil > Wetlands > Permafrost | place: Sweden... | reverse complement strand
TGGCAGTCGACGACTTCGGGACAGGTTACTCAAGCTTGAGTTATCTTCGAAAGTTTCCGCTCGATGCCATCAAAATAGACCAGTCCTTCGTGGGGCAAATCACGACCGTTCCCGATGAGACGGTAATTGTCCGCGCAATCATCAGCATGGGGAGAAGCTTGAATCTGCGGGTCATCGCAGAAGGTGTGGAAACACAGGAACAACTCGACTTTCTCAAGGCTCATCGATGCGACGAAGCACAAGGGTATTTTTTCAGCCGGCCCGTGCCTCCCCAGGAACTCGTCAAGTTCCTTGAAACACGACTGATCCTATCCTAAGGACTTCAGCATTAGCGGATGAGCTATTAGGGCGACGCGGCTTGAAATCATTTTCCATCGCGCGGTTCATCGTGGGCCGATGATGACTGCGCGAGAATCGCTAAATGCCTATTCGGAGTGCTGTCTCGGTCAGCAGTTTTGAATGGAGGGGGATAGAATGCCCTATGGCCCGATTTAGCAGGTTCCACGTGCTCTATTCCGGCGCCCCGAGCCCCGGCAAGAAGTTCCGGCAAATTGTGGCTGGGCCGTCCGAAGATCGCACGTTCTATGAAGTTCGCATTTTCGAAGGCGACTCGGTCCAGATGGACCCGGACTTCGACGCAGTTGGAGGAGTTGAGTATTACTCCCACGACACGGTAGAAGCAGCCGACAAGGACGCCGATGCGGAGCGCGACAGGAGCCTTGCCTCGGGTTGGGTCCTCTACGACGGTAAAACTCGCTGAACAGTCGCTGCCTGCTCTCCGGTGTCCATCAATCCGGTCTTCGGAGCAAATCTGCATTCCTGGCAAATCTGTCACGAGGAGTTTCTGTGATGGAAGGCAGCTTAGCTCTTCGCGCAGTTTAAAAACACAAGAGCCCCAGGTTATCAATCTGGGGCTCTTGCTTATGAGGTATCCGGGATACCGGACGCCGCCTGAGAAACTGCAGCCAGAATAGCAGATCGGCAAGTGCCGATCAAACTTGAAGTCGAGTACCAAACGGAGGGCAAGGGAGTTGAACCCTGATGGCTGATAAGGCCACTCGACCGTTTCTCAGGCGGCGTCCAGTACCCACTGGAAATACCCTCCAAACGCGTGCCTGCGAATGGTCTAATCTAGCGCGGATGCAATGGTCGCTCTGTGATCGTTGATACGGGAATTAGCGCATTGCTGGTCGACTGGTGCTTAGTTGTGGCAGGCGCACCGGGAGTCTCGACGCATCTGCTCCGGGCTTTCTCTCTGTAACTGTAGTGCACATTGCTGGGCGTCGAGCACCATCTTGCGGATGGTTGCGCGCTCTTCGACGTCGAGGGCCCGTTCGATCTCCCCCAATTTCTGCAAAAGTACAACGGTATTCATGATGGTCATCGCCCTCACAATCTCAGCTTGTCATGAGGGCTCAGGGAACCGATGTGACGAAACGCACAAGGATTTGGCCGAGTCGCTCAGTCGAAGTGATAAAGCTCACGGGACTAGGCGGATCGGCTGATTCAGGAGGCCCCGCTTCAGGTTTCGATGTAGTCCCAGAAAGAATCGGTCATCTCGGCGCCCAGTTCGTTGGTCATCCGGCGCGCGGCGCGCTCGACTTCTTCCATCAGGCCGTGCAGGTAGTCGCGCGAGCGGGAGACGGCCACCACGCCCAAAGTCGCCGATTGCCAGGTGACCGCTTCGTCTAGCTCGGCCACGGAGATGTTGAAGCCCTGGCGGAGCTGGTCTTTCATGGAGCGGACCACCTGACGACGGTCCTTGAGCGACTGGGCGTGTTCGATGCGAAGCTCGAGGGTGAGTTGGGCGATGGGCATAACAGTTCGTAGACAGTGAATCGACTGGCTGCATTGTAGAGCGGTGTGGCCGGTTTGGGGCGGGACGTGCGTAGTTCTTCAACGGAGCAGGGCGAAGGCGACGACGGTTTCGCCGGACTCGCCCGTTTCGGCGAGCAGCTGAGCTTCGAACTCATGCGGTTCAGGCATTTCGCAGGCGGCGATTTCGGTTTCGCTGGCGCCGATGAAGCAGAGCTCGCAGCAGCCCAATGCATCACCTTCGCCCATGCGGGTGGGTGGGCCGAAGACCCGGCAAGTCATGGGCCGCCATTCATAGACATCGCAGAGGCCCGTTACAGGATTGAGAGCGGGACACGGAGCATCGTTGGCGAAGTCTTCAAAGCGGGCTATGTCCTCTTCTGAATCGCCGAGTAGACCCGCATTTGCGTTGCCGGGGAAATCGGGGCCGAATTCGTCCAGCCACGAGCGGGCGCGTTTTTCTATTGCCTCGGCGTTTCCAGGATCCGCCGCACGCAGTGCTTTCATGCCGGTGTGGAGGCGCGCGGCATCGAGCGCATTAATGGCGAAGGCGCCGTGGCAGCATTGGGTGCAGCCCGGACGGCACGCGAGCCACGGCCCGGCTTGCCACGCAGCTTCGGCCAGCGCGGCGTCCATAATCTGCACGAGATGTGCGTCGCCGGCGGGCAGGTGCATGGGAGCAAGCTTAGTGCATTGCCCGAATGGATGTTTCGCGGTACCCTGGCCCCCAAGGAAGAACGGGGAGGGATTCAGATGTCTGAAACTCGCAGCACTATCATGCCCACGCTGTCTTATCGCGATGCCCCGGCGGCCATCGAATGGTTGACTCAGGTTTTCGGATTCGAGAAACACGCCGTATATCCCGGTCCCGACAACACGATCGGCCATGCGGAACTAAAGCTGGGCGGGGGCATGATCATGCTGGGGTCTTTCAAAGGCGACGCGAATGGCCGCCGGTATAAATCGCCGGATGAAGTGGGCAACGTGGAGACGCGTAGCAGCTACATCATCGTTCCCGATGCCGATGCGGTGTATGCGCGCGCGAAAGCTGCGGGAGGGACGATCATCCGCGAGATTCAGAACACGGATTACGGCAGCCGCGAATTTACGGTGAAGGATTTGGAAGGCCAGTCGTGGAGTGTGGGGACCTACAATCCGTGGGCCGCGCAGAGTTGAGGGTCGGGGCCGGACTGCTCTGAGGCTGGGTTGGTCGGTCTTTTGGGTGCTGCGCTATATTCGTTGCGTAGCTCCCGGAGGTCTCCCGTTGAGGTTGAAAATCTGCGTTCTTCCTTTGCTCTTGCTGTCCTTGGTTGTTTCAACCGCTCATGCGCAACAATCGCGGCTGCTCGTTGCCCAGAAGGGCGATCGCAGCCTCGCTATCGTTGATCCGGTGGCCGGAAAAGTTCTCGGTTCTGCGGCCGAGGGCGGCGTCACCGGCCACGAAGTGATTGCTTCGCCGGATGGGCGCACTGCGTATGTGCCCATTTACGGCAACTCGGGCGTGGGCAAGCCGGGGACGGATGGCACGAAGATTGTCTCCATTGATATTGCCTCGCAGAAGATTGTGGGTGAGGTCGATTTCGATCATGGCGTGCGGCCGCATTGTCCACTGATCGGGCCGAAGGACGGGATGCTCTATGTGACGACGGAGCTGGACAAATCGATCACCATCATCGATCCGAAGACGCTGAAGATTGTGGGTTCGATTCCGACGGGGCAGGCGGAGAGCCACATGCTGGTTCTTTCGCACGACGGGCGGCGTGGGTACACGGCTAATGTGGGGCCGGGGACGGTTTCGGTGCTCGACATTGCGGGGCGCAAGACGCTGAAAGTGATTCCGATTTCGGGGAACACACAGCGGATTGCGATTTCGAATGACGACCGCTGGGTGTTTACCGCCGACCAGACTAAACCGCAGATTGCGGTGGTCGATACGACGACGGACAGCGTGGCCAAGTGGATTCCGATTGAGTCGGAGGGCTACGGCGGCGCGGTGACTCCGGATGGGCGGTGGTACATCGTCGCGCTGCCCGATGTGAACAAGGTGGCCGTGATCGATATCAAGACTATGCAGGTGGCGCAGAACATTTCGGTGGGCGTGTATCCGCAGGAAGTGGTGGCGCGGCCGGATGGGAAGGCTGCGTATGTTTCGTGCATGCACAGCGATCAGGTGACCGAGATCGATCTCGCGAGCTGGAAGGTTACGCGGATGATTGCTACTGGCAAAGAGACGGATGGGCTGGCTTGGGCGGGGCGGTGAGTTAGCGCATGCAGATGCTCTGGTGTTGGCGATGTCGCGGCGAAGTGCCGATGCTCGATGAGGAAGAATTTGCCGAAATAAAGGCTCTCAATCTCGACTCAATCAAGTCAGTGAAAGAGATTCGGCAACGTACAGGAATTCCTTTGAACGATCCATCCATTGATGAGTTATTTCGGCCAGTGCGCGATCGGTATGAACAACTGACGGGCACGAAGGAGAAAAACCATAGCGCAATTTTGCATCACAGAATTTCGTTGTACGGTCCTCCGTGCAAACGCTGTCAGAAGCCGCTCCGCAGACCGCATGCAAAGGTCTGCGGAAGTTGCATGCAATCTGTGGAGGGAGTCCAGACTGAGTAATTCAGTCCTGAGAGCGTGACACGGTTGATTGCGACCGGGACAGAGACGGATGGGCTGGCTCGGGATCGGGAACTGAAGGGAAGGCAGATTTATCGTACGCTTTGATCCAAGCTCAAAACTGCAATGATAGAAGTCCGCGATCCAGCGGGCTTTACTTCTCGGGTTTGATTCGGCGAATGACGGCTTCTTCGCCTTCAGGTCCATTTCCAGTCGTCTCCGTAGCCACTTCCGTGGCGCCCTGAAGTGAAGGTGCAGTCATATCGAAGAGAGTCGTTTGCGTTCCAGCTGGGCCGCGCTGAATCGGCGGCGGATCTTTAGCTGGCGGAGACGGCAGATCACAGATACGCATGACGGGAATACCGAATCGCCGAGCATACTTCTCAATGTCGTGATCGTCGGAGTAGATTAGCGATGCGCCCTCTGCCTTTGCGATCGCGACAATTTGAATGTCAAATTTTATTTTTGCCCAAGTCTCCCATGGTTCCTTACCCGATTTTATTGCCGCGATTAGGTCGGCCGCATCAATTGCGGCGCGGGCATCAAACGGGAGCAACTGAAACTTCCAAGTATCATTGAGCACTTTCATGTATTCGGCGCGATTCGGTCCAGACCGTACGAGGGTCTCAGCCAACGCAGGTGCAGGAACGCCGATGACATCGTTGGCTGCGCTCAAGTCCTCAATCAAGGCTGAAATGGCTCTTTGAACTGCGTAACTGGCATCCCTTGCCTGTCCATTGGAGGAGCCGGGTTGGGATGCAGGAACGCAATCAAATAAGATGAGTCGCAAATCTTCACGGTCGCACGTCCTCTCCGTGTCGGAGTTTGCGCAATTCTTCGAGCGGGTCAGCCGATTCATTCCACTCATTTCCGGGAATGGCCCGCAATTTTTCTATTGTCTCGGACAGCCTCTCATTCGGGAGTGGCTCAGGGTCATAGGACTGGATTCGAAATCTCTCCAATCTCCATTTCCCGTCTTCGCGGTAGTAGGTTGCGAAGCCATGAACGCGAATGGTCTGTTCATAGAAGGGGATAAGCTCCTTTGCAACACCGGGAGGTGCTTCGCAATAGAAGACTACCCCGTCCGCCCGTTGCAGATGGACCGGGATGGACTCGTCGAAGCCTCCCACCCGCTTGAGGACGCCGACAACTGATGTTCTCTCACCAATTGGGCCATATGCTTGGGACCGCTCGGTTCGACGGCCTGGGAATTCAATCACTTGAGATTTCTTGGAGACGTTGACAATGTCGCCTACTGCATTGTCTTCGCGAAGTCTCGCATCAAGGCGCTTATACGCCTCATTCGCATGAGGAGGGCCCGCACCCCTCGCAGAGTTTTGGATTTGGCTCGTTACGCGGGCTTCCTCGTCCGCATCGACGTACACGACAGATAGTGCACTGCCTTCGTCAGTCTTAATGAAATGAACGCTGTCTTTGTGACCCATGATCTTAGCGAGGTCAGCTAAATATTCCGCGAGGCGGGCCATAGGCATGGTAAGCGGGGTAATCTCCTCCTCGCCAACCTTACCTTCAATCTTGAAGTGAAATTCCTTCCAATTTGGCACAAGGGCCTCCATGATACATTCTTAACAGGCCGTCCGTGCCAGCGGACAGTTTGGCCGAGCGCTAATAACCCTTTACCGCAAGAGCCCGCCTGCCAGCGGGCTCTTGCAGCTTTTATATTAGTCTTCTTCGACTCGATAGCTCCTAATTTCGCGCTGTGAGCCTCGCAGCATCAATAGCTTCCCAATCGCGCTCTATCACGCTTGAGATTTTCTTTGGTTGGACCTCAGCGGACTATGACCGTTTGTGGCTTGGTGATGCCCAGGTTCCCGTTGTATTCCTTTGCGGCGACGATGACCGTATAGGTTCCGGGGATGGAAAACGGAAACGGCGCTGTGAATTCGCTGGGGACGCCTGTGTAGGTCAGGTCGACAGTTTTGCTTTGAACATTGATTGGTCCGGGGCCGGTCACGGTAGCCTGCACGCTGAAATTCTTGACGGGCCAGAAGTGATCTTCGATTTTGCAACCGCACATCATGCGCACCGTGGCCGTGATGTTGGCGGGAATCCCCGAGGTGAGTTTGATGAAGGGGGGCGAAGTGATCTCCGTCAGCAGGCCGGGGAGGACTACCACGACTTCTTTGTCTCCGGTGAGCGGCACATCCGGGATTGCCTGGCGATAGCAGTACACCTTGATGTCGGGATTCGCATAAGAAGCTACCGAGAAAAGCAAGACGGACGGCTCAGCCAGAGGGATCTCGGCGGTGAAGTAGGTTGCCTGGTCGGTGGAGATCGGCTGGCCCCAGAGATAGCGCTCGGCCATGATCTTCTCGGTCACGCCGGAGCCATCGGTGTTGGGGAGCAGGCCCTGATCGGTTTTGCCCTTGGCCATCGGGGCCGGTTCGCCATCCTTGAAGATCTCGACGCTGGCAAAGCCGACAGGCTGGCCGATGAATTTGCCTCCGTAGGCCAAAGCTCGCACCGTGATCGTGGTTGTGCCGCTCATCTCTCCTCCAATCGTGATTTGTTTCGGGGTATTGTTGCCGAAATTGGCGCGCCATTCGCGCCGCGTTCAAGACCTTTGTGACACACCGCATCACCCGACCTGCTCGACCAGCATCTCCCTACCCGTCTTATCGTAAAAAGTCATCGTCATCCTCCCGTGTCCACCGTCCATTTCTCTATGCCACCCTGCGCCAGCCGGAAGCTGCGGTTCCTGACTCCTTTATCCGCGTTTTTCTTTCTTTGCAATGCAACCACGACCGGGATTTGGGAGTCGTAGACATTAGGTCCCTCAGCGGACGTAAGTCCATTACGAAAGAGAGAACGATATGAAGAGGTTTTTTGCAGCAGTTCTGTGTGCAGCCAGCTTCAGCGGCTTGGCCCTGTGTGAAGATACGGCGAAGATCGATGCGCGTATCGACGCGGCTCATGCGGTTCTTCACGAGTTGATGAATACACCCGATAAGGGAATTCCGTTGGACATCGCCTCCAGCGCGACCTGTGTCCTGGTCATACCTTCTTTCAAGAAGGGCGCCTTCGTTGTGGGTGGGGAGTACGGACAGGGTGTGGCCACGTGCCGGACGCACAGCGGCGGGTGGAGCGCCCCCGCATTTGTCCAGCTTGAAGGAGCAAGTTTCGGTTTCCAAATCGGCGGGCAATCAACAGATATCGTGTTGATCGGCACGAATCATCGTGCACTCGACGACCTGCTGAAGGAAAAAGTGAAGCTGGGAGGCGATGCTGCTGTTGCGGCCGGGCCCGTTGGCCGCAATGCGCAGGCCGCGACAACGGAGCTCGCCAGTGCCGAGTTCTTGACCTACTCGCGCAGCCGGGGGCTCTTTGCCGGAATCGACCTGAACGGCGACGTGGTCCATCAGAACCGCGCGGACACGGAGGCTGTGTATGGTCACGCCGTTCCTTTTGAGAGGATTCTTTCCGGGGGCGTACCGACTCCTCCCGCCGCTGCGCACTTCATTGCCACTGTGAATCAGCTCTTCCGCCGTGGTGAAGCGCACAAGGCTTCGGACAAGTAAGAGCTCATGCTGACGTGGCGAGAGCACTTCCGGCCCATCGTTGTTCGCATTCGCGATGGGCTGAGTGCTCTCGCCATCGGCGCTGACTTAATTCGCAGCTTCGTGCACCGGCCCATCGAGCAGCGGGCGGTCCAGCCCTGACAGCGTCACGCCGTTCTTCCCTTTCAGGTCAAAGACGACGATCTCGTTGTCGCCTTCTTTCAGCCAGACGCCGGGGACATAAAGGGTCTGTTGCGGGCCGATGTCCCAGTAGCGGCCAATCGCATGGCCGTTGATCCAGACCGCTCCTTTGCCGAGCGCGCGCACATTGAGGAATGTGTCGCCTGTCTTGGCGAGCATGAAGTGGCCTTGAGAAAAACATGGGCCTGTGCAGGGCTCGTTGCCGAATTGAATCTTGTCTTTCGCCTGCATGGGCAGCGGGTAAATAGACCAGCCTTCGACGGACTCACCGCGCCACAGGACCTGCTTAGTGATTCCTGCTCGCTCGCCGCGAATCACAATGGAAAAATTCACGCGGCCGGAGTTTTCGACGAGGATGTCGAGTTGCTGACCTGCGCGCGCGACGTGTAGCGGGAGCGACATCGTTCCGAGGCGGCGGTCGAGCGAGCCGACGAACGCGCCGTCGAGATAGACGCGGGCATAGCTGTGCAACTGATCGAGCGCGAGGTCGCCATCGCCTGCGGTCTTCAATATTGTCCGGTAAAGGATGTAGCCGTAGTTCTGGCCGATGTCTTCCATGGTGAGCGGCTGTGCTGATTGAATTGGGTCGGGCAGTGCGTTCCACAATGAACGGGACTCGCCGAGCGCGATCGCTGGAATCGTGATCGGATCGGGCGTGGCTGGAATCGGTGACGGCGTGACGCCGGTGGCTTTGGCGATGATGTCACGGAAGGCCATGTACTTTGCCGTGGGGCGGCCGCTTTCGTCGAGCGTGGCCTGGTAGTCGTAGCTGGTGACGTCGGGCTGATAGTCGCTGCCGTCCGAATTTGCGCCGCTCATAAAGCCGAAACTGGTGCCGCCGTGAAACATGTAGACGCTGACGGAGTAGCCCTGATTCACGATCCAGCGGAATTCATCGATTTGCTGCTGCGAGTCGCGCGCCTCGTGTTTGCCGCCCCAGTGGTCGAACCAACCATCCCAGTACTCGCCGGCCATGTGCGGCTGGGAAGGCCGCATCTTGAGTAATTGGTCAAATGAATTCTTTGCCTCGCCAGTGCCGAAGTTGACGGCGGCGGGCAAGTCGGAGAAAGAACCGTTGGGCATTTGTTCCGCGCCATCGGCGGTATAAAGCTGCGCGTCGCGAAAGCCGCTGTCCTCGATCAGACGCCGGATCTGGCCCATGTAGTGGCGGTCGTTGCCGAAGCTGCCGTATTCGTTTTCGATCTGCACCATGATGATGGGCCCGCCGCGGCCAATTTGCAGAGGCGCGAGCTCCTGGCCGAGACGGTGCATCCAGCGCGATGCGGCTTCAATGAATTTTGGATCGTCGCTGCGCACAACCATGGAGTGATCTTTGAGCAGCCATCCGGGGTAGCCGCCGAAGTCCCACTCGGCGCAGCTATAAGGACCGGGGCGCAGGTTGACGTAGAGACCCTCCTGCTGCGCTTCGCGGACAAATTCGGCCACATCGTTGTTGCCAGAGAAGTCGTAAACGCCGGGCTGGGGCTCGTGGACGTTCCAGAAGACGTAAGTGGTGATGGTATTAAGGCCCATCGCCTTGGCTTTGCGCAGGCGATCGCGCCAGTAGGCGCGAGGCACGCGGGCATAGTGCATTTCGCCGGCGAGAACGCGGAAGGGCTTGCCGTCGAGGGAGAAATGATCGCCGTCGACGCGGAAGCTATGGCCCGTGGCGGGCGCTACCGCGACTTGGGCCGAGGCGAAAGGAGGCAAAGCAAAGGCGCAGAAAAGCACAAGCTTCGTGAACGAGAGCGGCTTCATAATTAGGTCCTCTGGACTATACCGCATCACCGAGGTACCGAGCCGCTGGGTCCGTGCCAGGCAGTGGGCAGGCGTGAGGATGATTCACTGAAACGCTTGGATTATCGTGATTTATCCGGTCTTCAGAAATCGACCACTGGACGCAGCACTGGACGGAATTGAGCAGAGTTCAGTACCTCCGCACGTTACTTTTGTTTGGCGCGGTTACCACGCCGTAACACCTGCGTGGGAGGCGGTGTGGTTTGATGAAGTCTGCCTCAAGGAAAAGTTCCTCAAGAACCGTCGAGGGGTCGGCACGGTTCGGCGATAACGCAAGCGATTCTGCGTTGCGAGGATATAAACCCCAGATAGAATCGTCCGCGATTGGCGGGCATTACAATCTCTGCTCTCCTCGTTCCCCGCTTCTGCAGCGACCCACAACGCTGATGACAACTTAGCTGTACTCCGGATCTCTCGTACTTCCCAGCCAGGAGCATCCATGCGTAATCGATCTGGACGCCTGTACACTTCCATCCGCGCGCTTGTCTTTGCGTCGCTTTTGGGTGCGATTTCACTGCTGACGGGCTGCTCGAGCTCCTTCAACGTGACCGATCCTGGCTACTTTGCGAGGATCTCGGCGACGGCCACCACGATCCGCGTGAACCAACAACTGCAGATCGTGAATAACGCCAAGATCACAGGCGTGCCGCTGACCTTTTATGTGAATGGGATTGCGAACGGCAGTCCGGAGCTGGGAACGATCGATGGCAATGGCCTCTACACTGCGCCGGCCATTGTTCCCGTTCCTAATAACATTACGA
>Ga0182030_10025680_pt1 | contig 10708 bp, 9 predicted proteins | sample 812S3MmetaG_FD_121299 | JGI IMG/M metagenome (GOLD analysis project Ga0182030, IMG submission 121299) | Permafrost microbial communities from Stordalen Mire, Sweden - 812S3M metaG (Illumina Assembly) | ecosystem: Environmental > Terrestrial > Soil > Wetlands > Permafrost | place: Sweden... | reverse complement strand
GCAGGCTTGTGGTCAGCGCTATGACCTGGAATAAACCGCGCCAGCTGTTCGGCCGTCAACGCAACCGTTGTGTCTCCAAGGCCCAGGGGCCCGGTAACTTCCTTTTTCAACAATTCGGGATAAGGCATTCCAGCCCGCACCGCGAGCGCTTGCCCAAGCAAACCGAATCCAAGGTTGCTGTAGAGAAAGCCCGCATTCGCCGGCTTCGCCACGGTTTGCTTGGCGAGAAACGCGTAGAGATTCGCAGCCCCGTAGTCGGCGTAAGGATTGGCTTGATCGGCTGGTTTGAAGTTATCCGGCATCCGCGGAAGTCCGGAATGCTGCGTGGCAAGATCCAGCAGAGTGATCTCCTCTCCCGCGGGTTTTGCGACTGTATTGGGTGGCAGTAACTCACGCACCGGCTCATCCAACTTGATCTTGCCCTGCTCCACTAACTGCGAAAGGATAAGTCCGGTAAAGGTCTTGGTGATCGAACCAATCTCAAAGATTGAGTCAGGCTTGGCTGCGCCATAACTGAAGACGCGGCTCACCCCGTGCTCGACAACAGCGATCGATACGCCCGCGCCGGTTGAAGCAGCAAGCTCACCGGTCTTCAACGCATCGGCCAGGTCCTTGTCCATCACCGCTTGCAAATCGGCGGCTGAGACCGCGGGTATTGCAGCATCGTACTGGGGCGGCGCAATGGGTGCGGCGGTTAGCTCCTTAGTCTGCCGGGTAAAGTTCAATGCCATCGGCTGTCCCTGGGACCATGTTCCCGCAAGAGTGTTCCCGTCCGCGGAAAGCCTTCCATTCCAGCTCCCATGAACAATCGGAACCTCGAATGAAAAATCCGGCGCCGCAAAAGCGACCTTTGCGCACTCCAAACCCATCGCACCCTGGTCGAGGCTGTCGTTGGTGCAGAATTCGCGCCCGACAGCGTCGCTCTTGACATGCAGTTGTATGCGCAGCGTATTACCGCCCGCAGCGAGCGTGCCCAGCCAGATACCGTCTACCGCAGAAGGCTTCGACGCTGCAACAAAGGGTTTCTCAGTTGCACCGGATTGATCGCGTGTAAAGTTCAGCGGCTGTGGAGTGCCCTGGTCCCAGGTACCGGCAAGTCCGTCGGCAGTCACGGTGCCCTTCCAGGTGCCGTGCACAGCCGGCACGCTGAACGTGAGAGCCTGGCCATCGAGATGAAAGTCGGCACAAGGAATGCCTATTGCACCCTGGTCGGTGCTGTCGAGTGTGCCGGTAATCGTGCCGGAAGCATCGGCCTTGATGTGCAGCTTCGCGTGCAGCGCGCCTCCCAGAACTCCGGCATAATCCCCGCCGATCGCAGCGCTCGCTTGCGCCCGTGCATGAAGACTTGCGAGGCCAACCAACCCAACCACGAGAAAGCAGGCCATTCTCGAGACTCTCGGGACATTGAAATTGCATGCATGCGAATTCATTACGAGTATCACTTTCTGGCCCATGGCCTTTGAATCATGGTTCCAACTATACGAGCATCAGCGATGAACCTGGTGCCGCCAGAACCTCAAATAGCGAAGTTAGCCTGGCGGATATCTCAGTGCATCGAGTGCGCCGATCTGTTCTTGCAGCTTTCGCGCCGCTCGCTTATTCAGCCATCCCAGAAGAATGAACACGCCGGCACAAGCCGCGAACACGATGCCATAGCCAATGGCCATGCTGCCGAGATGCTGCCGCGCGCCCGGTCTGGAAAGGGCGATCTGCGTCAGGCCGATGAGAAACACCACGAGTCCGGGTGTAAAGGGCAACAGGTACCACGACCAGACGGTGGCAAGCAGATCGTGCTGCCGCATCAGCTCAGAACGGTGAAAATCGATGCAACTCTGCCCGTCGATTTCGTCCTTCATCTTTGCAGCAGAACCCTTCTTGTAAATCCGGTAAGTGACCCACAGAGCCGCGGCAATCACCATCACTGACCCGATACGGACCGTCAGATTATGGAACTTCGCGATGTAATAGCTGTAGCCGGCAACCACGATCACGGCAGCGACATATTCCCGGATATTACGCAGAAAGACTTTCCGGCTGAACTTCGCAGATGCCATGCGAAGCTCATCTATGGGCAGCGCGGGGCTGCTCGTATCCTGGCGCTGCCATACACTGCGGAGGTCGCGAGAAGAGTTATCGCTGTTCATGATTCCCTCCATTGTTGAACCGGTCGGCGAGGATGGCTTTGATGCGATGAACCTTGGTTGAGACGTAATTCGGAGAGATGCCTGTAACTTCCCCAATCGAAGCCGCGTCTTCGCCTTCGAGATAAAGAAGGATAATCTGCCGATCGATTGCGTTGAGACGATGGATCAGCGCGAAGAGCCGGTCGAGTACCTGGACCTGCTGCAATGCGGAATGAGTTTCGTGCCAGGAAGCGATATCGCCGGGGTCATCGATCTCTTCAAGGCTGACCAGCGTCGTGCTCTTCGCCCGCTTGCTGCGCAGCGCATGCGAGGTTGCCGCATTGTGCGCGACGCGGTATACCCAGGTGCGCACGCTGCATCGGTTGTCGAAGGTGGACATGCTGCGCCACAAGGCGAGATGGATTTCCTGCAGCAGGTCTTGACGAAAATCCTGATCGGCCTCGTAAGCGCGAGACAGACGATCTAGCGCGGTCCCGTAGGCCTCGATGGCTTGCCGATAAAGCTGGTCCTGTCTATTTTCCACGTCGCGCATGTGCTCAAAGGTCGACTCTATTGAAGGTAGTCGCTGCGCATGGCGATTTCTTACAACATGATTTTTATGTAGAAGTGTTTGATGATCGGTAAATCAGAAAGAAGGTACTGAGGAAGAGAGCGAGACCCGCCCCTCAATCTGCGGAAAGAGATGAAGAGCGGGCCGCGCTGTTTCCTTCACTTCGATTGTTGCCGGCGTTTCCGGCTTGTCTTCAGGCGCTCACCATCTGGTGCACATGGTGCGCAACTGCCTCGATCAACGCCTTGTTGAATGCCGGAAGATCCTCCGGCTTGCGGCTTGTGATGAAAGGCCCATCCGTCACAACTTCCTTATCTACCCACTTCGCTCCGGCATTCTTCAAATCGGTCTTGAGCGATGGCCACGAGGTAACGGTCCTGCCATTCAGTGCGCCCGTCTCCAGCAAAGTCCATGCCCCATGGCAAATGGCGGCTACCGTCTTTCCGTTGGAGACGAATTGTTGTACAAAGCTTACCGCTCTGGGATCCATGCGCAGGTGGTCGGGGTTCGCAACCCCGCCCGGCAACACAAGCGCATCGTACTCCTCCGCATTGGCGCTCCCCAGAGTCTTGTCCACTTTTACCGTCTCGCCCCAATCGGTGTGGTTCCAGCCCTTGATCTTTCCACTGTTTGGGGAGATCACTTCGATTTGCGCTCCCGCTTCCTGGAGCGCCTTCCGCGGTTCAAGGAGTTCCGATTGCTCGAAACCATCGGTTGCCAGAATTGCAATTTTCTTCCCCTTTAAGTTTGAAGCCATTGTTAACCCCTCCTATGGGATTTGTCGTACTGCCATAGGACGCGATAAATGCCCTGCGCGTTTGCTGGATCTCTTCCTTCGCGTTGATTGCGAGAAAGTGAATTGAGCACGCGCGCGCTCAATCTGTTCAGCATGCACGTCTTGAAGGGGATTGAACTCAGCGCAAGTTTCCTCTCATCAAAGCGATAGGTAAAATTCAAGTTGGGACCTTCTGATGAGGCCCGATAATTCATCGTGCGTTCACGAAAGACACGCCGCAAAAGAAACCGGGGTGGAGTTCCGCAGAAGGCCCGTCGTGCCTTTTGCGGAACTCACACCCCGATTGTTTATCGATTGCAGCGAAAGAGAATTCGCGGACGGGCTTAGCCCTGCTGCGGTTCGCTCTCTTCCTTCTTCTTGTCGATGAAATTGGTGATGGCTTCAGTGCCTTCAAAGCCGGCGACAGCGGCAATACCTTCGGTCAGAATGCCGGCATTGGGATCGAGTTTCTTCGCGCCTTCAACCGCTGCAAATGCGCCTGCTGCTTCTTCAAGAATTCCCATAATGTTCTCCTCGCGTCGTTTTGTTTTTTTCGATTCGATTGGTGCCCATGGGGTGACGTGCGTTTCAGCATAGCACGGCGAACGAGGCAGCCGAAAGACCGCTGCCCTAGGAAAATTGCGCAAAAAAATCCGGCCCACGTCCTTTTCGGAGGCGGGCCGGTGAATTCTTGCTGCAGTGATTTACGCTTTTGCCGTCGTCAATGCGCCCAGGTCCGCAGCCAGCTTCTCTGTCGAGAAGGCTTCGATGAGATCGCCTTCTTTGAGATCGTTGAAGTTGCCGAGACCGATACCGCATTCCATGCCGTTGGTCACTTCGCGCACATCGTCTTTCACGCGCTTCAGCGAACTGATCTTGCCCTTGAAGATCTGCAGTCCGTCGCGAAGCACCTTCACCTCGGCATCGCGGCGAATCGATCCATCCTGCACACGGCAGCCGGCAATGGTGCCGACCTTGGGAATGCGGAAGATCTGCAGAACCTCGGCGCGACCCGCGTAGTTCTCCTTGAAGGTCGGATCGAGCAGTCCCAGCATGGCCAGGCGCATCTCGTCCTGCAATTCGTAAATGATCGAGTGCAGGCGAATCTCCACGTCTTCCTGCTGTGCCAGCTCAGCGGCCTTGCGCTCCGGGCGCACGTTAAAACCGATGATGATCGCGTTTGAAGCGGTCGCCAGCAGCACGTCCGACTCGGTGATCGATCCTACACCCGAGTGAATCACCTTCACGCGCACCTTTTCGGTAGACATGCGCACCAGCGAATCCGCCAGCACCTCAACCGATCCGGTGACGTCGCCCTTGATGATCAGCGGCAGATCCTTCACGCCGGCCAGCCGAATCTGCTCGGCGAGGCCTTCGAGAGAAACGCGCGAGCTCTTGGCTAGCTGCGCATCGCGTTCCTTCATCTTGCGGTATTGCGCAATGCCCTTGGCCTTGTCGCGATCAGCAACCACAAGAAACGTGTCGCCCGAATCCGGCATCGCTTCGAGACCGAGCACTTCAACCGGCGTCGATGGGCCGGCTTCTTCAATCGCCCGTCCGCGATCGTCAAACATGGCGCGGACTTTGCCGAACGTGTTGCCGACAATGTAGCTGTCGTTCAGCCGCAGTGTTCCATCCTGCACAAGGACGGTCGCCACCGCGCCGCGTCCGCGATCGAGCTTGGCTTCAATGACTGAGCCAACGGCCTTCCGCCCTGGCGTCGCCTTGGGTGCGCGAATATCCGACACGAGGCAGATCATTTCGAGAAGGAGGTCAAGGTTCTTGCGCTTTTTGGCAGAGACTTCGACGAAGACTGTGCCTTGATCGCCCGTGCCCGCCCACTCTTCCGGGATGAGTCCTCGATCCGCAAGTTGTTTCTTCACGCGGTCGGGATTCGCTTCCGGCTTGTCGATCTTGTTGACTGCCACGATGATGGGCACATTGGCGGCCTTCGCGTGGTCGATGGCTTCCAGCGTCTGCGGCATCACGCCATCGTCAGCCGCCACGACAATCACTACGATGTCCGTCACCTTGGCGCCGCGCGCTCGCATGCGTGTAAACGCCTCGTGGCCCGGTGTATCGAGGAACACGATCTCGCGTCCCGAGGCCGGCGAGCCTTCCTTGGCAAACTTCACCTTGTAGGCGCCAATGTGCTGTGTAATCCCGCCGGCTTCGCCTGCGGCAACGTCGGTTTCGCGAATCGCGTCGAGCAGCGAAGTCTTGCCGTGATCGACGTGACCCATGACCGTGACCACCGGCGAACGCGGAACTTCCAGCTCGCCCGTATTCTCGGCTTCCAGAACTTCTTCAATGGCCTGGTTGGCAATCTCTTCTTCGTAGCTGATCACAGTTGCCGCCGCACCGAACTTTGCAGAGACGTCCTTGATCATCTCGGCGTCGAGCGACTGGTTTACCGTGACGAAAACGCCGGTCATCAAGAGTGTGGCGATCAGGTCCTTGGCGCGCACTTCGAGCTTCTCGGCCAGGTCCTTCACGCTAATGCCCTCGGTCACCGTAATTTCGCGGGTGATGGGCAGCGGCTCTCCGCCATATTGCACCCCGCCATAGCGTGGCGGCGGCACAAAGCCCTTCATTGGTCCTTCCTTCGTCTTGGGATACTGCCGCTGGCCTCCACCGGGGCGCCTAGCCGGCGCGCGCTGCGGACGCGGCGCCTCACCCGTAGGCGGAGCTCCGCCTGCGCCTGGACGCGCTCCAAATCCCGGGCGCGGCGGTCCGCCAAATCCCGGTCTTGCTCCGAATCCCGGCCGCCCTCCTGGTCCACCCGGACCGCCAGGACCGGCATAGCCGCCCGGCGTGGTGCGTGTGGGGTGCTTAGGCCGTGGACCCCCGGGGAACTGCCCCGGGGCACCCATAGGTGCCCCAGGCGTCCGCTGCGGATAGCTTCCCGGACCGCCGGACGGCCGGCGATCGAAAATTGGCTTGCCCCTCTGGATGTTCGCGCCCGGAGCTTGATTCCCAGTTCCCACTTGAGCCGCGGCTGGCGGCAGGATGGGAGCCTTGTACACGGGGCGCGGGCCAGTTTGCGGCATCACCATGCGGCGAACCGGTGGAGCAGGCGGTGCAACCGGCGCAGGTTCCTGGCTCTGCGGAGCCGCCTGGTCCACAGCAGCATCAGCGCCCGAGGCAGCAGATGGGGCTGGGGCAGCAATTCCAGTAGCGGCTTCTCTTGGTTCTTGATTGTGGCTCGTTACCGGGGCTGAAGGCTCGGCAACCGCCGGCGGGGCCACGGAAACTGGCGCAGTGGCCGCGGGCGCCGGAGCCGCTTCAACAGGAGCGGTGGGCGCAGCGGTCGCCGTCGGCTTCGTCGCGGGAATGACAACAACGGGCTTTTCGGCAATGCGGGCTGCGGGTGCCCCTGCAGTCGCAACGGGTGGCTTGACGACGACCGTCACCGTCGGATGAGCAACCGACACAGCTGGGCGCGTGACAACTGCAGCGCCCGCGGGAGGCTTGGCAACTACGGTGCCGGCCGGCGGACGCGAGGCAATCGCGGGTGCAGCGGGCGGCGCCACAACAATGGGCGGCGCAGAGCGCGGCTGGGGCATAATCTTGCGTGGCGCAGGGGGCGCGGGCGCTGCGGGCACAGGCGGCGCTACCGCCGCAGCGGGTGCAGCCGCAGTGGGACGAGCTGCAACAACCACAGGAGGAGCCGGTCGCACAGGCGCATGGCTTTGGCGCGCTTCCTGCTCTTCTTTTTGCTGTTTGGCTAAGATGGCTTTCAGCACGTCTCCGGGCTTGGAGACATGTGACAGGTCAATTTTGGGCTGGATGCCTTGCGGTGCGCGTGATGCCGAGCTGCTGCTCGAGCCTGCCGACCGTCCTGCCCGCTCAAATTGCCCACGAACTTTGTCCGCCTCGTAGTCCTCGAGCGAGCTCGAGTGTGTCTTGCCTGCAGCCAGGCCAAGCTCCGCCAATACGTCAAGAATCTGCCGGCTCTTGACTTCCATTTCGCGTGCAAGATCGTTGATTCGAACCTTACTCATCCGCCTCTTTTCAGAATCTGCTGCCGAAAGCCCTTTAGTCGCGCATAGCTACCTCTTGGCAATGGCTGGGTTGCAAAACTCTATTATCGCCTGAATGGTGATTGAAGAAGCCGCGCATGTTATGCGCCGACCCCTTCGTCCCCATCCTCATGCCCAATCTCGTCTCCGGCAATCGGGGATTCTTCCAAAGCGGTTTCGGCCAGGGTTGCATTGGCCTCTTCTGCTTCAGTCTCCGCGAGCCCTTCATTGTCTGCGCGCTCCAGCAGGTCGTTTTCCGCCTCGGCACCACGGGTGCTCTCCGCCTCTTCAAGCACCTCGCGGGAATTCTCAGCCTCGACGTCCGCATCCCGCTCAACCGCGTGCGCGCTCGGCACTTCCGCGCTCCCTTCCTCGTCGACAGCTTCTTCTACTGAGACGCTTTCGCCCTCTTGTGCTTCTGCCGCGGCATGTTCTGCATTCAGTTCCGCGCCCTCGGCAGCCGGGCCCTCTTCGCCCTCTTCGAAATGTCCAAAGTAGTGCCGCACCGCCACGCTGATCCGTTCCAGTGTCTTCTCGCCAATGCCCGGGATCTCTTCCAGCTGCTCCGGCGTCATATCCGCCAGCGATTCAACTGTCGTGATACCCGCGGCCACCAGCTTTTGGATGATGCCCTCGCCCAGCTCCGTAACCTGCTCGATCGGTGTCGACGGCCCACCGGAAAGAGCCTGCATCTGCTGCTCCACTTCCTGGCGTTTTTCCTCTTCGCTCTTGATGTCGATCTTCCAGCCCAGCAGCTTGGCCGCCAAGCGCACATTTTGACCCTTCTTTCCGATGGCCAATGAAAGCTGCGTGTCATCCACGATCACTTCCAATTGCTTGTCGGTCAGGTCAGAGATTGAAACGCGGCTTACCTTCGCCGGTTGCAGCGCCTTCTCTGCGAAGGTCGTAATCTCTTCTGAGAATTCGATGATGTCGATCTTTTCTCCGCGCAGTTCGCGGATGATCGACTGCACACGCATGCCCTTCATGCCCACGCATGCACCCACCGGATCCACATCCTTGTCGCGCGACTGCACGGCAATCTTGGTGCGTTCGCCCGCTTCGCGCGCAATAGCCCTGATCACTACCGTGTTGTCGTATATCTCAGGAACCTCGGACTGAAACAGATTCGAAACCAGCTCCGGCGCCGCGCGCGAAACAATCACCTGGGGCCCCTTCGCCGCCCGGTCCACCTTCAGCAGAACCACGCGCACACGCTCGCCGATTGAAAACTGCTCCAGCCGCGACTGTTCGCGCTTGGGGCACCGTGCTTCCGCTTTGCCCAGGTCGTAAATGATGTCCTGGCCCTCGATGCGTTTGACCGTGGCGTTGAGCACTTCCTTCTCGCGGTGCGCATACTCCTGGAAAACCGTGTCGCGCTCCGCCTCGCGCACCTTCTGGAAGATCACCTGCTTGGCCAGTTGCGCGGCAATCCGGCCGAGCGGACTGGTGTCGCGATACATGCGGATCTCGCTGCCCACCTCAACGCCCGGCGCCAGTTCGCTGGCCTCCGTCAGTGTCACCTGGTTCAGCGGATCTTCAATCTCCTCGTCGTCGCCCACAACCGTTTTATAGATATAGGCCGTGATCGCCCCGGTCTCTTTATTCAGCTCTCCGCGCATGTTTTCCTGGGTCTTGTAATACTTGCGCGTGGCCAGGGCAATGGCCTCTTCCACAGCTCCCACCACGACTTCGGGCTCGATCCCCTTTTCGCGGCTGAGAAGCTCAATACTCTGATACAAAGCGCTTGTGGCCATACTCTGCTTACTTCCTATTCCCATAAATTGCGGCCCGGGCCCGTCTCTTGCCCACGCCGGTTTGGTGGCTGAATCCTGGGACTAAATCCCTTAGTCCCCGCTCTTCCTAAATCTCCGGCACCAGTTGCGCCTTCTCCACGTTGCTCAGCGCAATTTCTACCGCGTTCACGCCCGTCTTCCGGGTCTTGCTGTTCTGCTTCACGGCATTCAGGTCAAGCGTGATCGGGTCTCCTGACCCGGTTGCTAACCGTCCCTGCCAATGCCGATTATTGCGAATCGGCTCGAACGTCTGAATCTTCACCAGACTGCCGGCAAACCGTTCAAAATCCTCGCGCCGGCTTAACTTCCTATCTAGCCCCGGAGAGCTTGCTTCCAGCGTGTATGCGTCTTCCGGAACCAGGTCTTCCACATCCAGCAGCACGCCAAAATCACGGCTGAACGCCGCGCAATCCTCGTGCGTCACGCCCGAAAGCTGCTCCGGACTGAACGTCCCCTCCAGCAGGCTCGCTGGAAGATCAGGATCGCCTTTCCCGGCTAGCAGCTCCGCCTTCAACCTTGCGCGGCCCTCGGCGTTCTTTTCGAGGTAGATGCGCAGGGTGCGGTCTTTCGCGGGGCCGGCGAACTCCAGGTCCACCACGTCCAGCCCATGGGATGACGCCACTCTTTGCGCTGCCGCTCGAATTTCATCCAGCTTCACTGCCATGTTGCCCGTCACCCCGCAAGAGCAGACGCGCTCTTTGGGGCCCATTCCCGCTACCGAGCGCCGCTCCTGCCCAATGGCCTTTTCAGAGGACGACGCTTGTTCAGCGGTCTTTCTGCCGGAGTGCTCGCCCCGGGTTGTCCTTGTGGATCGGGGCGCCTTTCACCCCAAATAAAAAGTGGGCTGTGAGCCCACTCATCTCTCCGCCAGCCGGCGTACACGCGGCAACTTTGGCGGACAAATTCGTCTGCATGGTTATCATACGGCGGTTTTCCGCGAATATCAACTAGTCTGCGAGAGTGGGTGGTGTCTGGGGGCCGCTATAATCGCGTCGCACGGCCAATTCTAACGTTGTGCTGACGATCGCGAGGCACGATGAGATATCACCACACAGGAATCCCGACTGATGTGCAGCAGACAGGCGAAATTTACCTGTCCTGGGCCAAGCTCTATTGCACCGATCACCAACGCAATCCGTTTGGCATCCAGTGGATGCGCTACGAGAGCGACTGTGCTTTGCCGGAGTTGGTAAAGACCAAAGCGCATGTTGCCTTCGAGGTGGATGATCTCGCCGAGGCGCTAAAGGGTCACGAGATCCTGATTGAGCCCAATAGCCCTTCAGAAGGGGTTTTAGTGGCTTTCGTGGTGTGCGATGGTGCACCCATCGAGTTCATCCAGTTCTTGCGGAGCGATGGAACGGTGCCTGCGTCTCAGAAATAGTTGCGAGCCTCAAATCAGGACAGACCTCGCCGCTGGCCTG
>Ga0182030_10025679_pt1 | contig 10708 bp, 7 predicted proteins | sample 812S3MmetaG_FD_121299 | JGI IMG/M metagenome (GOLD analysis project Ga0182030, IMG submission 121299) | Permafrost microbial communities from Stordalen Mire, Sweden - 812S3M metaG (Illumina Assembly) | ecosystem: Environmental > Terrestrial > Soil > Wetlands > Permafrost | place: Sweden... | reverse complement strand
GGAAGTGTTCGAGATTAGTGCCGAGCATCCAGTTGCGGGGCAATAGATAACTCCGGCCGGCTGGATCGAGAAGCCTCAACACTGCCGATGGCAGCGACCAACTGAGGGTCGCCGGCGTTCCGGCCCAGGCACTGCCCTTCGTAAAGCCGAGTGGCCCGCGGAGAAATACCGCCACCGTGACCCACGGCAGCAGCACCGCGACGAGGGCGGTCGAGATCATGGTGCGCACTGCGCGACGCTCGCCCCGGAACACGACGGCCAGGCCGAGCAGGCCGGGGAACAACTTAAGAGCGAATCCCAAAGCCACCCCGGCGCCCCGCTGCGAGCGCCGGCAGCACAAAGCCACGACAATCAGGAGCATCAATAACGGCCCCACCTGCCCTACCGCGAGAGCTTCCCCGGCTGCTCCGCCGAACGCCCACACGAATGCGATCAAGCAGGCAGACGCCCAATCGCGGCCGAAGGATCGCCATAAGAGCACCGCGGACGCGACTAGGAAGAGTTGCGACAGTGCGAACCATACGATCCGGGCCGCTACGTAGTCCAGCAGCGCGAGAGGCGTGAGTAGGAACGCCAGGAGCGGTGGATAGATATAGCCATCGGCAAGAAACGGGCTTTCCCCATGAACGATATGTTGCGCCGCTTGATAGTACGGCAGAAAATCGCAAGGAGCGCCATTGCGGACGACAGGAAGTCTTCTCGCAATGGTGCTTTCGTAATATCTGGCGGTAAAGAACAGAATAATGCCAATCGCCGCAATGATCGATAGTATCCGTTTCATGCCGCAAAAGGGCCCCAAGCCGTGGACGATGACGTCGCAGTCCGGCGGCGTCGACAAGCCAGGAAGACTGCTGGCACTTCTATTTCAAAGCTCAGGGAAGCCGTTGTTGTGGGACGCTGGAAGCGGAGTCGCGTGCGGGAGTAGCCACGAGGAGCCAACGGTGACAAGCTGGTGGGGACTGATGGATTAGCCAGTTCCCTGAGCACTGGGCAGTTTGTCACGGGCTCAACAATGCAATTCATCAGCCTTTAGCCGGATTGGCCTGAAGCACCGGCTTGAGCACCGCAAATCCACGGACTGAGCGATTCGTCGCTAAAGACGGAGCTGCAGAATCAGCATCGCGTTGTGCAGTTTCTGCATCGGTCCCACGTGCAGGACGCGGGTCAGTGCGGACGGACTCGAAGCCGGGGCACTTTCGATTGGGGCGTTTGGCCGCTGGCGTTTGCGGCGAACGGGGAACCAGTGTGTATTGAATTGGGTACGCGTTTGGGATCAGAGGTCGGCTGATCGCGCCGGTTGCCTGGCCGAACCGGGATCGGGGACATGCGTTCATGGCCGGGCAACGATTCCCAGCGCCCATTAGGAGGGGCTTTCTGCACCTCAGACACGCACGGCTTTCCAATTGTGCTCGTCGGCGGCTAGGGCACAGCCCATGATCCCGCGCGGGCATCTACCTGACCGGGAAGAGCGCTTGTAAAGGCCAAGCTCAGCACGAACATGCGCAAAAGGTCTGACTTTCTCATACCCAGTTCTTATTGAGGGCAAGCCAGATGCCAAACAATCGTACATTGACACACTCCCTAAAGGAAAACGACACGACCGCGCCAAGCCGTCAGCGAGCGACCCGGTCAAGCCGGGTAGATTACTCCATTCCCCACAACTTCCGCACTGTCTTTTATTCGTGTTCATTCGTGTTCATTCGTGGCTAAACCTCAACGCACAATTGCGATATGATTCTGTCTTGACCACCAAACTCATACTCCCATTCGGCCTGGCGCTATTTCTGGCGCAAGCGCAACCTGCCGGGCAGTTCGCCCTGACCATCGACAACATCATGCGCGGTCCGGCGCTGGTGGGGTACGAACCGGCGCAGCCGCGCTGGTCCTACGATAGCGAGCACATCTACTTCCAGTGGAAACAACACACGGAGAAAGAAGATGCGCCCATGGATACCTACACGGCCAACCGCGACGGTTCCGGACTGCGCAAACTCACGGACGCCGAAGTGCGCCAGTTGCCCGCCGCCAACGGCGACACCAGCAAGGACAATCGCCTCATGGTATACGCGAGCGGCGGCGACCTCTACGTGCTGGACAACACCACCGGCAAGATCCAGCAGCTCACCAAGACCACCGACATCGAGGCCAACCCGCATTTCCTGCCCGACGGCAAGCGCATCTGGTTCACCCGCGGCGGCAACGTATACGTGATGTCGCTCGACTCCGGCCTGCTCGAGCAGATGAGCGATATCCGGGCGGCGGGCGCAGCCGCTACGCCAGCTCCGGCGGGCGGGCGCGGCGGACGCGGCGGGGGAGGAGGCTTGGGACAGGGCCAGGGGATCGGCGGCGGACGCGGCCAGGGTGGCCGCGGCGGCGCCACCGCAGCCGGCGCCGCACAGCCCACCAGCGCCAGCCAGCAGTATCTCCGCGACGAACAGAAGGAACTGCTGGAAATTGTCCGCGAACGCGCCGCGGCGCGCGACGAACTGGCCGCCCGGCGCAAGCTGGAACCGGCGCAGCGCAAGCCTTTCACCCTCACGGGCACGCAAACCGTTCGCCAGTTGGAGCTTTCGCCCGACGCGAAGTACGTCTTCGCCACGGTGATCGAGCCGGCCACCGCCAAAGGCACCATCGTGCCCAATTTCATCAGCGACACGGGCTACGTGGAGGACATCAACGGCCGCTCCAACGTGGGCGACAACCAGTCCACCTCGCGCCTCGCCATCCTCAATACGGAGACCGGCGACGTGACCTGGGTAGACCACGGCCAGCGGCGCACGGAGGCGGCGGCCCAGGGCGCCACGCCGGCGCGCACTCCGGCACGGCAGGATCGCGACGTGCAACTGGGCATGCCGGTCTGGTCGGAAGACGGCAGCAAAGCGGTGATCGCCGGCCGCGCCGCCGACTTCAAGGACCGCTGGATTTTCGCGCTCGACCCGGCCACCGGCAAGACGCGCGAATTGGTGCACGATCACGACAATGCCTGGATCGGCGGACCGGGCGCCAACACGCTCGGCTGGATGAAGAACGATCGCGAGATCTATTTCCAGTCGGAACGCATGGGCTACTCGCAGCTTTATGCGGTGAGCTTCGACGGCGGCGAGGCGCGTGCCCTGACGTCGGGCAATTGGGAAGTGCTGAACGTGCGGCAGTCGCGCGATAAGTCGCACTTTGATCTGACCGCTTCCAAAGATGGCCCGTTCGACCAGTTTCTGTACGAGATGAGCGCCGAAGGCGGCCCGCTGACGCGCCTCACCGACGAGCCTGGGAAGCACGCCGCCACGCTCTCGCCCGACGAGCGCTCCGTCGCCGACATCTATTCCTACACCAACAAGCCGCCGGAGCTGTACGTGCGCGAGAACCGGCCGCACGCCGCGGCGACCAAGGTCACCACTTCGCCCGCGCCGGAATTCTTCCAATACCCGTGGCTCGACGTGCCCATCGTGATGGTGCCGGCGCGCGACGGCGTCAAGGTACCGGCGCGCTTGTTCAAGCCGGCCAACTTCCAGCGCGGCGGACCGGGCGTGGTCTTCGTGCACGGCTCCGGCTACCTGCAGAACGTGGATCACTCCTGGTCCAGCTACTCCCACGAATATATGTTCGACCATATCCTGATGGCGCGTGGGTACACGGTGATCGACGTGGACTACCGCGGGTCGGCGGGTTACGGCCGCGACTGGCGCACCGCCATCTATGAGCACATGGGTGGCAAGGACCTGGACGACATCGTGGACGCGGCGAAATACCTGGCGGCCGAGCAGGGCGTGGATGCCAAAAAGATCGGCCTGTGGGGCGGCAGTTACGGCGGGTTCATCACCCTGATGGCGATGTTCACCCAGCCCGACGTCTTCGCCGCCGGCGGGGCGTTGCGGCCGGTCTCGGACTGGGCGATCTACAACCACGGCTACACCGCGGAAATCCTGAATATGCCGCAGACCGACCCGGAAGCCTATCGCAAATCGTCGCCGATATTCTTCGCCGAGGGACTGAAGGGCGCGCTGCTCATTTGCCACGGCATGGTGGATACCAACGTGGAGTTCGTGGATACGGTGCGGCTGGTCGAGCGGCTGATCGAACTGCGCAAGGAGAACTGGAGCGTGGCCCCATACCCGGTGGAGGACCACAGCTTCCGCGAGCCCAGCAGTTGGGCCGACGAATACAAACGGATCCTGGCGCTGTTCGAGAAGAATCTCAAGTGAGCGCCGGCGGCCTGGTTCTGGTTTTTCCGCTCCTGATCGCCGCGATGCAAGCCCAAAGCTTCGATGTGGCTTCGGTGAAGCCCAGCCCGAAGACCGCCGGTAAGGATTACAACAACCGGATCGCCATCGGAGGGGCGACTTTCAGCGGCCGGAACGTCACCCTGAAACGCCTGGTTGTCGAGGCCTATGCCGTCGCGCCGCCGCAGGTTTTCGGCGGCCCGAAATGGCTCGACGAAAACGAATACGACGTGGAAGCCAAGGCCGATCGGCCGGCCGCCAAAGAGCAGCTTCGCCTGATGCTGCGGACGCTATTGGCCGCGCGCTTCCACCTGGCGGTGCATCGCGAAACCAGGGAGCTCAAGGTGTATGCCATGGTGGCCGGCAAGAGCGGTCCGAAAATCCAGCCGGTGAAGGACGGCGAAGGCACGGCCGCGCCCCTCGGCTCGCGGCACTTTCACGGCGATTTCGAGCAGTTGGCCAATCTGATTTCGGTACAACTGTCGATTGCGATCCCCGACGATCCCACGCGGCCCGGGGTGGCCAGCGGACCGCCGGTTCCGGTGTTCGATAAGACGGGGCTGCCGGGGATTTACGATTTCGATATCGATATGAAGCCGGAGCCCGGCGCGGACCCTTTGGCTCTGTGGCAACGGGTGCTCCAGGAGCAACTCGGGCTCAAGCTGGAGAGCCGGAGAACGCCGGTGGAAGGCATCGTGGTGGATGGAGCGGAGCGCGTTCCGATGGAGAATTGAGCCCATTCGCGCGATCCGCCGGGCAGCCAACCAACGACGCGAGCCGGCAGAGTCTTTGGTCGGCAGCGACCAGCACGGTAATCTGCCCCAGTTGTCGAAGGTCGAGTGCCATGGCTAATTGCAACGCATCGAGTGTCCGCAGGCCTTCCACGATCCCGTATCGGACGAGCAGCTTTCGGGCGCTCTGGAAATGGCCCTCATGAAGGGACGGAGCGACAAGGAGGCGCTGTCGCGCGAGGTCCGCGCGGAAGCGCCGGCGGGCGATTTCCAAGGAGTCCCGATTGATCTCTCCCGTTCTGGTTTTGATCGCAAGCACAGACTCCAACTCGACGATCGAAAGGTTAGAGATCAGAGAATGAGAACCCGGCTGCTCCAGGATGCGGTCCATGTATTCGGATCCCTTCTCCTTGTGATAACGTTTCGCGAGTGCGCTCGTGTCGAGAAAGTAGTTTGGCAAGTCAGCGCTCTTGCTGAAGCTCGATCACAGCTTCGGAAAGGGACCCGGTGATTGTGGAAAGCGCTTGTCTGACCTCATCCAGGCCGATGTCGTCGTGGATAGCTGCTGCCCATTCGTCAGGCGTGAAGTATCCGGCGAGGTCCTGGCCTGCGTTGGCCGGATCGGCGAGGATCACCCGTCACTTGCTGCATCTCTTCAAGCGGCACGCTCTCCAGAGGCTGTAGGACGCCATCCTTATACCACGCGAAGGCTTCTCCATACGCTTTCAGTCTAGCCGATCTCAGGGCACGTATCGGCAAGCAGGCGATGCGGCCCTTACGTCCTTCGGGCTCGCCGCGGCGGCGGTCCTCCGACTGCCCTGCATCCCTTGCCGGCGAATGACGCCCGTCTGCTTCGCCGGCGCCCTGGCAAGCCGCACCTTCCCGAGAGCTGGCTTGCCCGGCATCGCCGCATGTCAACTGAAGAGATCGTCTATGGTGTCCGGGAGCCACGAATCGGCAAGCAGGCGACCGATGTGCGCCACGCTGCCAGTGAAGGCGGAGCCGCGCATGAACACACCGATACTCATTCCGGTCTCATCGGCCGCCCGAGAGGCGGCCCGCGCATACAGTTGAGGAAGGTCTTGCACGAGTGGAATACGCAGGCTCGGGGAATCGGCAAGCAGATCGTCGATTTGGTCCCGCTGTTCATGAATCGTGGCCATCCAGGAGGACTTCTTGCGGAGCTTGGGCTGGACGGCCCACTTCATCAGGTGCATGATCAACACAATCATCCGGGAGCGAAGTTCCCGCCGGTCGCGCTTCCCCATATCGGCTATCTCTTGCGCAATTCGTTGCACATCGCCATCCGGCAATTGGCCCCGTCGCAGCCCCTCGGCAGCGCTCCGGGTCCACAGATAGAAGTCTGCATCGTACAGTGACGATTGCTCGCGTTCCCGGAGGATTGACTTTTTCATTCGGTCCGGCCTCGTTTCCATTATGGCTCGCTGGCAGCTTCCCGCAGGATCCCTTCGGCGGCGGCTTTGCCCATGCGGATGCAATCGGGGATGCCGATGCCGGTGTAGGCGTTGCCGGCCAGGTAAAGGCCGGGCAGCGCGGCGGTGCGCGCCTGGATTTCCGCCAGTCGCCGCGGATGTCCCACGGTGTATTGCGCCATGGAGCGCGGCCAGCGGGAGATGCGCGTGAAACACGGGCGCGCGGCGATGCCGGCGATCTCCCGCAGCTCGCTGGTGACGGCGGCTACGATGGCGTCGTCCGGCTCCTGGAGCACGCCGGCGTCTTCCATGCCGCCCAGGAAGCAGCGGGCCACGATTTTTCCCTCGGGCACACGATGCGCGAACTTGGTTCCCACCCAGGTGCAGGCCACCAGGCGGCGGCGTTCTTTGCGCGGCACCAAAAAGCCGAAGCCCACCGGCGGAACGGCGAAATCGGCGGCATCGAACCCCAGCGCCACGGTCATCGACGAGCTATACGGCACCGTGCCCAGCAATTCCGCCAGGCGCGGATCGACCGCGGCCAGCAGCGCCGCCGCGCTATGGGCTTCGCAGGCCACCACCAGGCGGCTGGTTTTTAGCCAATCGCCGTCGGTCTTGACGCGGTATCCGGAAGCCGTACGTTCCACCGTCTGGGCCCGCGTTCGCCACATTTGGGTCTTGCCGGCGATGGCGGCCACGATCGCGTCCACCATCTGGCTCAACCCGCCCTTGAGGGTGCGGAAGAGCGGCGCCGGGACGGCTCCGGGGCGGCGATGGCTGGCGGCCTTGGCGCGCTCGGCCAGGACGCCGCGCGTGAGGCTGCCGTATCGGTTGGCCAGCTCGACAAAGCGCGGCAGCACGCTGGTGACGCTGAGCGCGCCGGGGTCGCCTCCGTAGATGCCCGAGAGCAGCGGCTCGGCGAGGTAGTCCACGGCCTCGCGGCCGTAGTGTTCCACGATGAAATCGGCTACCGATTCGTCGTCCGCTTTGGGCTTGGGGGAGCGCAATAATTCCAGGCCCATGCGCAGCTTGGTGATCCAACCGACCAGCGGGGTGGTCAGGAGCGGCATGATCCTGGTGGGCACCATCATCATCAGGCCGTCGGGCAAAGGAATCAGGCGGCCGCGTTTGCGCACAAAAGTGACGCGCAGATGGTCGTTGGAGCCGATCACCTGGTTGGCGAGGCCCAGATCGCGGATGAGGTCGAGGGCCGCCGGTTTGACCGAGAGGAAGCTGTCCGGGCCGGCTTCGAGGGTGCAGCCGTCCACCCGCTCGGTGTGGATGACGCCGCCCATTCGGCGGCGCGATTCGAGGAGGGTCGAGCGGACGCCGCCCTTGGCTAAGTAGTAGGCGGTGGAAAGGCCGGAGATGCCGCCGCCGATGACGATCGGTTTATCCGGCATGGCTTACTCCGAACCGCTCCCCGTTTGCCGACTCTCTGTGCCCTCCGCCATCTCTGTGTCTACCCCAGGCATGCCGAGGCGTCATCCCTGTTTCCGGCAGTTTTTCCTGGGGGTTCCACTGTGTCTCTGTGCCTCTGTGGCGAGCTTCACTTCACGGCCGGAATTCCCGGACCAACTCCACTACGGCGCGCACATTCTCCACCGGCGTTTCCGGCAGAATGCCGTGCCCCAGGTTGAAAATGTGGCCGGGCCGGGTGCCCGTGCGTTTGAGCAGCTCGTGGATTTTGGAGCGCAGTTCGGGCAGCGGGGCGAAGAGCGCAACCGGATCCAGGTTTCCTTGAATCGCCGAGCGGTAGCTGATGTCCATCCAGGCCTGGTCGATGTTCATGCGCCAGTCCACGCCCATGACATCGCCGCCGGCGGCATGCAGTTCCTTGAAAAAGCCCGAAGCGCCGGTGCCAAAGTGAATTACCGGCACGCCGGTGGACCGGATGCGTTCGATCAGGGCGCGCGAATAGGGAGCGGCGAAGCGTACGTAATCGTCGGGGCCGAGCGCTCCCACCCAACTATCGAACACCTGGACGCAGCGGGCGCCGGCAGCCACCTGCAGGTGCGCGAAGGGGGCCAACACGTCGACGATCTTGCCCATCAGGCGGCGCCACAGGATCTCGTCGCTGTACATCAGGCGCTTGGTGCGGATGAAATTGCGCGACGCGCCGCCTTCGATCATGTAGCTCGCCATGGTGAACGGCGCGCCCACGAAGCCGATGACCGGAACCTTGCCGGCCAGGGCCCGCACCACGTTCTGGATGGCTTCGCCCACGAATCCCAGGTCGTCGGTGTTGGTGGTGGCAAGCGAATCCACGTCGTCGGAGGTGCGCACGGGGTTGCCGATCACCGGCCCTTCGCCCTTTTCGTAGCGCAGTTTGAGCCCCATGGGCTCTACCGGCAACAGCAGGTCGGCGAAGATGATGGCCGCGTCCACGTTGAGCATTTCCACCGGCTGCAGGGTCACCGTAGCCGCCAGGTCGGGCCGCTTGCAGATTTCCAGAATCCCGTGTTTTTCGCGGATCTGGCGGTACTGCTTCATATACCTTCCGGCCTGCCGCATAAACCACACCGGCCTCACGTCGGTGGGCCGGCGCCGGCAGGCATCCAGAAAACGGCTCGTCATTGGAGCCACGCGCATGGCTTATCCGTCCTGTCTTCGCTGCGGAATACGCAAACTTCCTCGCTCTGGTGTCCGGCCGACTGCCTCGCCTCGGTCGCATTACGCGCGACGGAGGCGATCCGCCCGGCCGCCGCCGGAGCCGCCAACAGAAACAAAACTACCATAATCTGTTTCATTTTGGGACTAATTTTCGCCGCTCCGGCGAGATTTTTTTGCCCGTCTGAGTAAAAAATCGATGCGGCTTTCCACGTCCGGATTCTTGTCCTGCTGAAAACGCAGCTCCGGGACACGGCGGAGGCTCAAGCGGGTGGCCAATTCATGCCGCAGGTACCCCTGGGCATGCTCCAAAGCCGCCAGCGACTCGCGCGCCTCCTTTTCGGTGCCGCGGAGCGCCACCACGATATTGGCGTGCCGCCCGTCCGGGCTGACGTGGACATCGGTGACCTCGACTGCCAGCAAGCGGGGATCGTGGGTTTCAAAACCGATGATTTCCGACAATTCCTCTCTCACCGCTTCGGAGATCCGTATTGTGCGCCGCTCGTCCATCGTCAGCAATCAGCAATCAGCGCTCAGCCAAACCCTGCTCCGTCCTCCCCCGTGAAACTCGTCCCGCCTCAACCGTCTCTCAGAATCGTATCCGCGTGCTACGGTAGGGGAGTTGAGAGCTGAAAGCTTCCTTCAACTCAGCCACTCGACCGAAGAAGCTGCCAATTCCGACCCGAGCAGTTCGGCGGCCTCGTTTTCCACCGAGCGAAGCAGCTTTTCGGCATACTCGTGGTCCGGGGAAACGGTCACCGCGGCCACCGCCGCCCGCTGCCATAAGTCCTGGTAATCGATCTCCGCCACCGCCACGTTGAATTTGTGGCGGAGGCGGTCTTTCAGGCTCTTCACCACCTGCCGCTTCTCCTTCAACGAGTGCGCGTTTTGCAGCCGCAATTCCAAGGTCAGGACGCCGACGGATGCCATGACATCAGGGGGCTTCGTTAGCCACGCGTTCAGTCTTGAAGGCTTCGATCACGTCGCTCTGCTTGACGTCGGCGAAGTTCTCCAGGGTGATGCCGCATTCCATACCTGTCTTCACTTCGCTGACGTCGTCTTTGAAGCGTCGCAGCGAGGCGATCTTGCCGGTATACACGACCACGTTGTCGCGCAGCAGGCGCACTTCGGAATCGCGGGTAATCGCGCCGTCCAGCACGAAGCAGCCGGCCACGCTGCCGACCTTGGTGATGCGGAAGGTATCGCGCACTTCCGCCTTGCCCCGGTACACTTCCTTGTAGACCGGCGCCAGCAGCCCGCTCATGGCGGCCTTGATCTCGTCGGTCAGGTTGTAAATGATGGTGTGCAGGCGGATGTCCACTTTCTCCTGCTCCGCCAGCGCCGCTGCGTTGCGTTCCGGGCGGACGCTGAACCCGATAATGATGGCGTTCGACGCGGAAGCCAGCAGCACGTCGGATTCGTTGATGGCGCCCACGCCGGAGTGAATCACGCGCACCTTGACCTTGTCGTTGGAAAGCTTCTGCAAGGTCTCGGTGAGCACTTCGGCCGATCCGCCCACGTCGGTCTTGATGATGATGGGCAGCTCCTTCACTTCGCCGGCCTGCATCTGTTTGTGCAGTTGTTCGAGAGTGAGGCGGCTCGATTTGGCGAGCGTCTGCTCGCGCAATTTCTGGTCGCGGAAATTGACGATCTGCTTGGCCTTGGCGGTGTCGGTGACCACCTGGAAATCGTCGCCGGCTTCGGGCAGCGAATCGAG
>Ga0182030_10025678_pt1 | contig 10709 bp, 12 predicted proteins | sample 812S3MmetaG_FD_121299 | JGI IMG/M metagenome (GOLD analysis project Ga0182030, IMG submission 121299) | Permafrost microbial communities from Stordalen Mire, Sweden - 812S3M metaG (Illumina Assembly) | ecosystem: Environmental > Terrestrial > Soil > Wetlands > Permafrost | place: Sweden... | reverse complement strand
GTTTTGCTCTCACTTCCCTCTCTCATCTTTTCCTGTTATAAAACATAGACGGCCCTATCGTCTAACGGCTAGGACGGAGCCTTCTCAAGGCTTAAATCGGGGTTCGATTCCCCGTAGGGTCACCAGAGGCAATGAAACGATTTTGAAGAGCCACGAATCCTTTTCTGCACTTATATTGCAACGTATTTTCGGTGAGGGAGAGTTCTGAAAAAATAGTTCGGATGACACGCTCTTTTTCTTCGGGCTTGGCAATCGAGTAATAAGGCACAACACTTTTCAGGAGTTCTGAAAGTTTTACCACCTCTTTGACCGTCTCCGCCATGGATACGTCCGAAACGGCTTCAGCTTCATTGAGATTGTTCAGTTCGAGGTTGAGTCTTGCCTCCTCTGCAACCAGTTTCTCTGGCGTGTATGCGCCCGTCTTGAGAAGCATGAGCCTGTTTGTGTTCAGGTATGACAAATCCTCTCGGATCTTCTTCTTGCGACGCTCATTGGTCTCAAGCTGGCTGATGCGCTTCACGTCTAGGACGGCAATATCGGTACTCGCCCGCGCATCAATCTCTGCTAATTCGTCCTCGGTAAAAGATAACTTCTCAATAAGCTCGCCTGCCTTCTCCGTGACGAGATCAAAATTGCAGTTCTTAAGAGCGTTAGCGCAGCCCTCCTTGCACCGCGCATTGTAGTAAATGATGCCCTTCCTCATGTAAGGGGTGTAGACGCGACCGCAGGTGCCACAATACACAATGCCTCTAAGCGGATGATCGAGCACTTCTAAGTAGTGGGTGCTTTGCCGTTTCTTTTGAAGTGCAATCTGTACTCTATCGAAAAGCTCTTGAGGGATGATGGCCTCATGGCTCGTGCTCTGTATCCAGACACCGTTACTTAGTACCTTTCCTGTGTAGAAAGGGTTGGTAAGGATTTTGTGTACCGAATTAAATGTCGGGAGACGTGATACTGCCGCGATTTCAAGACGCATGTCATCTTCCTCCTCAGCCAAAATCTCATCCTGCGTCCGGCGGCGACGCATGGGCGGCATGGTGAACCCTTGTTCTATGAGCCAACGCGCTAAATCTGCCAGGCTCCATTCGCCAGTGACGGCTAGCTCTGCCATCTGTCGAATAAGAGGGGCACGAATCGGATCGTGGGGCTTATGCTCCATGTTCCCTTCATTTAGGTAGCCAACGCCTGCCTTGTTGGTGCAGAGACCTCGTGCTCGCGCATTTCTCCCAGTGATGGTGACTTTCTCGCGGGTAACACGGGAATGATGCTCAGAGAACATTCCGTCAATATCCATATGTAGCTCCCCTGCACTCGTCTTGTCGTACTGCGCCAGCGTGAAGCGAATATCAACGCCTGACTTCATCAGCTTGCGAATGATGGTGTCATCGCCCTTGTTTCTACTCGCTCGATCCCAGCAGAGGATTATCACACCCTTGAAATAGCCATGGCTCAGTAGTTGCACGAGCTGATGGAATTTCGGGCGATCCACACGATACTGAACCATGTTGTCCTCACTAAAAGTAAGAGTGAGATTTTCTTTGAAGCCGGAGTGCCGTTCAGAAACAATGCCATCAGTTGCGAATCCTTCTAGCGTAAATGGTGCGATGGTGAGGCTCTCACGAAATGCAAAAAGCATATTTTCCGACTTCTGATATTTGATGGAGTTTTTCTGGTTCTCGGTATCGTCTGTGCTCTTGCGGTTGTATATCAAATAGGAGTCACGGTACTTGCCGCTCACAATATCTTCCATTACTTGCTGACTGTTTTTCATCTGCTTTTTCATGCCTGTATGACGTTCTCTTTGTATATTTTACCATTTTTTATGGTATATCCCTCGGCTACAAGACGGTCGTGTATAGACCTCAAAACCACGCCTAGTTCGACCAACGACTGTATAGTTTCGTTTGTAAAATAGGCCTCTTCTTTACGCAGATAGACTACCTCGGAGACAGGCTGTTTTTCACTCATAGGCCTATGCGGTTTTCGACCATTCCCTTGAATCGCCTAGAGCGGTATTCGAGTCCCAGACACCTCCGGCACCCAACAGCATGCGTAACCGGATGGACGTGCAACACACGCCTTTTATGGCCGCACAGAGGGCATTTGAACCATTCTCTAGTGCCACCGAATCCTGTCTTTGAAGTGGCGAGACATAGGTCGTAACCGGCAGCCTCAATCTCCGCAATGATTAATGCTTTTATAAGCTTCGTCCTTGCTTTCTTTCTGATATCCGAAAAATCGAGGCGTCGGCACTCTTCGACTAAGAACACTTTTCCTGAACCAATTGGCCTCATAGTGTTCTGGGGGCATTGAACTGCTGGTTTTGCCCGACGAAGGCCGTCTTTATGTGCACATCTGGAACGGGAGACTTCATCTGAGCAAGCTGGCCAACAATGCTTTGGTACTGCCGCAATGAACGGTCTACTTCCTTCGACTCAATCTCAATGTTTCGCGTATGATCCCTAGCGAGTGTCCAAGTGTCATCATATTCGCCAGTATATTTTCTGGTGGGACGGATTGTACGGTGGTTTGCTTGCGTCCAATTTTCGTCTCGCAGTTCCTTAAGTTTCCGTAGACCCGAAAAATGTCGCGCCATAGCACCAGCTGCTGTTTCGCACAACATTTTCTCTGAAGGAGTCGTGCAGTTGTATTCCCTAATGAGGTCAGCACAGTGCTGGAGGGCAAACTCCTGATAGCGTGGCTCGACACTTTCCAAAAGAGCAAGATGCGTCTCCGTCTCCAGGGCTTTAAGTATTTGCGACTCATTACGTTCAAACTTAGCGATTGCTGCGATTCTCGCATCACCACTGCCAAAGCGGAGGACTGGAAGAACCTCATCGAGTACATCACCCATCACCACGAACCCAAGGCGCTTTAAGCGGCTATCGATAAGTGATTTCTTAGGGTCTGCGCTAAATGGCAGATGTGCATACATCTCATGCACTGGTGCCACCGCAGCAAGTAAAGCAGCGACTTCTTCGGGTGTATGGTCGGGCGGTGTAAGGAGTTCCATAAGCATTTTCTCCTACACTTCCGACCCTGCACCGGAACCAGCTAAGTATTGCGCCTCCATTTCGAGCGGTGTAGGAGGTGTATGGTCAACGGCCGATTTTGAATAGCTGTCATAGACGCTCTGCACCCTCTCCTTCTTAAACAAGTATCGTTTCCCGCCACTAGTGCGTCCTTTTTCTTCGGATGCCAGGTTGAACTTCTTAATAGCCCAACCCACAGCAGACGCTTGTTGCTTGGTTTCCGGCGAGCGGAACACATCCTTATCCATGTCCTCGCTGATTTCTTTAGGAGAGAGTGTAGTCTCTGGCTCGCTTTCAAGCCGCGAGAGCAGCACACGAAACATCTCTGCCTCAAGTTCATTTGGCTCATACTCCGTGAGGCCGTACTGCTCTAGGAACCGACGCCTTACCGCGTCGAGCCTTACCTCAGCACCGAAGTAGCAGAGAATAACTTCGATCGGCAACCACAGTTCAAGCCGCCTTCCTGTGATTGTTTTGTTATCTCGATGCTGGCGTCGCCTGATAGCATATTCAGCGTCCACCATCGCATATTCGGTCAGGAGAGCTTTGTAGAGTTCGCCTCGCTTCTGTGCCCAGTCCAGGTATGGATCGTCAGGGTCAAGGAGATCGTTGCGCTTGCTACGCGTAAGAGTAAGTAGGAAGCAGCGGTCTCTCAAATCTTCCGGTAACTCCTTAATCGATGCGAACGCCTTCGGGCCATAAGTCTCAAGTTCCAACATCTGCCGCCGTCCTTTATCTATGCTGATAACGCGACGCTTCCCGCCGCTACGCTTATACGAATCCGCGAGAATATCGAGGAGTTCCTGGCTATTCTCACGTCCAAGCGAATCGGCCTGGTCTATGAGGTAAGTGCCATGCGCTGCGTCAATCGTATCGCCAAGTGCTGCAACGCTCGGACGTGATTTCTCTGCATTGAAGCTCAGTTGCCTTAGAAAATTGAGACACTGGCTCTTACCCGACCCCTTCGGCGCTTTTATGTGCAGAAACGGAAAGGCATAGAAGATGCGATGGAAGTAAGTACCGATAACCCACGCCGCGAGTATGTACGAGTCGAGTTCGTCCTCGAATTGGATATGCTGCCGCACCTCCGCAGCGATTTGCTCAACCAGTGTCGAGCGTCCGGCATAGCCGATAGGAGTGTTTCCCTCTGCACGCTTGTCGATAAAGGCCTGTGCCTCAGTAATCCCCCACCGCTCTTCCAATGAAGCCAGTGGTACGCCACGTCGTTCATCAATGGAGAACAATTTGCCGTTTACCGTAATCGATGTGTCGGTAAGCAAGCTGACCGAGCCGCCATGCGCTATAAAAAAGACGCGTGTGTTTTTCAGTGCTTTGTCTCGATAACTAAAACCCAATAGCAAGACTCCGTCCTTAAAATCTAAGGAGGGGTGCAACACGACTCCATCGAACGCATCGAGAGGTGCTGTGATGCTCGTGCCAGTAGCATTTTCTGTTCGTTCTTGTTTCATCTCATTTGTCATGATCTTCAGGCGCAATCGCGCAAACGGGCTTTAACCGCCCTCGTGGTCTCCAGAAAGGATAATGGTTCGACATTCAGTTGCTTACTCCACAATGACTGGAGTGCGGTATCAAGCTCATTGGAGCGCTTGAAGTAGGCGGCAACTTTGCCTGGAAACCTTGCGTCGCGCTCGAATCCGTCAAGCTCAAAGCCGAGATAATACAAAACACAAATTGCTGCAAAATCTGCTGTGCGATACGGTGTTATGACTACCTTCTCATCGATCTCATTTAGTGCCATACAAAAAAAATTACGTTGGTATACGCCAACGCTATCGCCGACTGCGGGTACAGGTAAACTAAACTTGCTTGTACCCCTCTGCTTTGACAATGTCCACTCTCACTCGTTTCTTAATTGTTTTAAAATTATCCACTTTTAACTGCTCAAACCCATATTCAGTGAAGACGGTATTAACACCTGATCGCGTCATACCGAGCTTATTGCTGAGGTAGTATACGAGCCAATGGTATCCGAATCCGCCAGCAGATTCGACCGGCACGGCAATAAACTCGCTGAGCTCTTTTTTGATATGATCAAATTCTCTCGCAAAGAATTGATCAAAATCTTCTTTTCTTACATCAGATCTAAAGATGCGAAAGCAAACAAAGAATTCCTCTGTTTTTTGTAGATTCGGATAATACGGCTCAAAATAACGACTGTCTTCGTGTACCCACCTGTCTTTTTCTAAGAAAGAAATTCGCCCTGGCGTCAGAGCAAATATTTTATGTCTATCAACCTGCTTGGTGAGATACTGTCCCAATAATTCAAGATTCTGGATTCCGTGGAGGACATAAATGGCTGAGACGTACTCACTGATAATGAGACGATACTTCTTCATCAATGCTTCGGTTTCCTCTGTAAACATTATTATTTTATTGAAAACGAACTTGTCTTTTTCAATCTCATTAGTCCACCCATAAGCAAGATATCTGGCATAGTCCTCGTGCGTGCACGAACTCTTAAAATGCGCCCATCTTCCAACCTCCTCATTTTTAGCAAAACCATCATTGGGTATTTCAAATCTTCTGCGTAACGCCTCTATGTCGGCGGTGAACTTCTCGGACAATATAAGGAGAAGAAAACGTTTAACTTCGGATGATCGTTCGAGACCTTCAATATTTTTAATAAACTGGGTTATCTGGCGCGACTTACTTCGAATTGCATCTTTTTTTGGTTCCACAGACCGCATCAGTCCTGTAATGCCATTAGGTGCCAAGCGCTTGTATAGCTCAGTTACCTGTTCAATGTGATACGCACCGTTTCTCGGTACGATTCCGTACTCACTTAAAAGCGCTCGATTTGGTTGCCGTTCCAAACGGGTGAGAACTGCGGAAACCAACTTATGCTTGCGGCATAGCGCAATAAATGTGATTTCATCCAAGCCATCTTTCGTTTTTCTCATTTGTTTTCATCTCTTAAACACTGGAATTATCTCATATTTTAAGCCTTATTTCAAGCGCACTACTCTCGGGAATTCACCCATTGTGGCTAGTAAGATTACTACTTCCTGTTATAGTCCAGGTAGCAGAACCTAAACCCGTCGACGTTGGTCGGCGGGCATGGTTCGAAAGCGCAACATACGTAGAAACCCCGTCATCAGGGGCGTATGTTGCGTTGTAGGGGGAAACTCCTATAGACCCGCAAGGGTTCCCTGGTGGCGGGATTTGTGCTTCCTCACAAAGCCCCTCCTCCACGGCTTTATTGATGAGATAAAATTACTATGAAAAAAATCGCAACCGTTCTCCCCGTTTTGATTTTTGTACCTCTCATATCGTTTGCCGCATCAACAGCGACTTCTCCCTGTTCCTTTTCGAGTGACTTAACAATTGGTTCGACAGGTGCGGCCGTAACTTGCCTCCAGCAAGACCTCATCGGGGCTGGCTATTCGATTCCAGCTGGGGCGACCGGCTCCTTCGGAGCGCAGACTAAGTCGGCAGTAATGGCATGGCAGGCAGCGGCTGGTATTTCACCGGCGACCGGCTATTTCGGTTCTATCTCTCGCGCAGTATTTAGTGCAACTACCTGGGGTGGTTCGTCTAGTATGACAACCGTGTCGAGCACAGCCCCTGGTTGTTCAGCTGGAACATCATTTAGTGCAACTACCGGTCAATCTTGTAACACGACAACCTCTACCACCTATCCACCAGGCTGTTTGTCCTATTCAGGATATAGCGCAACAACAGGCAGATCCTGCGGCTGCTTTTCAGGCAGTGGCTATGACCAGCTAACCGGTGCGTCTTGCACGCCTACTCTTGTTGCCCCTACACCTCCAACGCCACCAGCCCAAACAACCCCTCCCCCCAACACTACCCTCTGCAATGGAACATACTATTCGGCCTGCACATCGGGGGAACAACTTGTATGCCCCAGCAACGGCGGACAGGCTTATTGTTTGACGCCTCAAAACCAGCAAACAATAAACCAGCTACAACAAGAGTTGCAGTCTTATAGCAATCAACTTCAATCCATTAAAAATACTGTGGCGGGCCTCCAGAGTCAGATGAGCAGCGAATGTAATTTTAGTGGTACTAGCGTCTTCGCTGAGGGCAACGCTGCTATACAACTTCAAACCCAGGCTGCGATTTGCACTTCTTTGGCACAGGAAGCAACGCAGGATATTCAATCAGAGGCCTACCCTCAACAAGAAATTACATACATTCAGGGATTGCTTCAGTCCTACAATCAGTAACAGGGATAGGCACTGGAAATTAATAAGTCATGAACACTTATTGCCATAAATGCGGTGAGAAGCTTCCGGAGGGAGCAAAGTTTTGCCCAACATGCGCGGAGCCAATCAGTGCCACTCCGAAAGAAGATCTGGGTAAGAAATCAGAACTAAATTCTGTATCGCATTCTGAGGTGACTGAGTCAGGTGCGAAAGCAAATCCGGTAACAGTCGCTCTTGTATGGTTGATGATTATCTGCGGGGCTGCTTGGTTTTTATATAGCGTAAACAATACATCCACTTCTTCTGCCGCCAATGCAACAACTGCTACGACTACCTCCGCCTCGATCTTAACCACAGCGTATACAAATACAACCGCCAATGTGCGGACGTGTGCATCTTCAAGCTGTTCGGTTTTTGGTACATACCCCCCCAACACAGGCATCGCACTTTCCAACTATTCTGTGACTGATGTGGCTCAACTTCCTAAGTGGGTTGCTTTTACGTACACAAATACAGATGGTTCAAGTATTACAGTATATATAAGCAATATGGTTTTATCGGACACTGAAGTTTCCGCCGCAGACGCAACACAACCAACAACACCAAGCGGTACAACACCGTCTTCATCAAATCAACAGTCCCAAAATACGTCTTCCGGCACATCAGGAAATAGCCTAGCTCCCTCATTAATTGCTCAAATAGAACCGTCCGTCGTTGAGATAAATTGCTATCCGCCGAACTACTCAACATTAGGTACTTATGTTTTAGGGTCTGGAGTATCGGTTAACTATGCAGGTACTAATTATATCGAAACTAATTATCACGTTTACGACATGGCAAATACGGGGGGAGGCTCCCCTTCGTGTTACGCCGTGTATCCTGAAGCCCCAAATTTCACATTCAACGCTGAATATGGCGATTATCACCTTATCCTCTATGGCCACCACTACGACCCCAATACTTATGAAGATATCGCCGACTTTACTCTGGGTGCGCCGCTTAACTCATCGTCGGCACTAAACTCTATTCCAACGATTAACGACACGTCGCTAACCGGAATTGGTTCAGGATGTTCTGCTGCGTCTGTTGGTGACAGTGTGACCATTTTCGGTTATCCAGCATCAGGAAACGCATTGGGAATATCGGAAACGGTGACCCAGGGGACAATAGCTGGCATCGTCGCAGGGCCGATCTATAAGTTCGATGGTGCCATCGATCATGGTAATTCTGGTGGTCTTGCCGTCTTGGATAAAGACATTTGCGATCTTGGCGTACCAACACTAGGTGTATCTGGTCTTACCGCCGGAATTGGTTACATTCAATCTGTTAATCTAGTTCGTCAATCTGTTACTGAAAGCGATGGTCAGGTTTGCCAAGATCAATATGGCACAAATAGTGTTTGGTCAGGGACAACAAACGCTCAAGGTGGCCCAGTTTGTAATTGCGCGAGTGGATATACATGGAACGCTAATAATACTGGCTGCGTAGCCGAAAACGGCTATCAGGTTTGTAGCAGTGAGTATCCAAATGAAACATGGGGTGGAACGTATACTAGCACCGGAACATATCAGTGCGTCTGTGATACGGGGTATTCGTATGATGCTGCTACACAGAGTTGTGACTGACTCCACCGTGTTACTATCCTGTTCATGATTATATTCACCATTGTATCTGCGATCGCTACCGCCGTAATTGCTTTTTACGCTTACCAAACAAAAGTATCTCAAGATCAATTCCAAGAGCAACTAGGGGATTTGTATAGAGGCATTATTATCTCTACACTTCTTAGCTCAAATAGTGACTCTAACCAACTCCAATCGTTTATTGGAAAATTTAATCAGTATTATGATGGCAAGACTCGAATTTTTGGCGACAAGACTTAGTTTTGCGGCCAACCCATAAAATAGAAATTAAAATATGAATTATACTTTTAATTTCTGGGATAATTCAATCGCCCTGCTCAGCTTAGGTGTGAGCGTATTCGTCGCATTTTGGATATACAAACTGTCAAAGCAACTTTCTGCAAGAGAAGAATATGAACACGAAAAAAGAATAACAGATGCTATTGATGAAATCGGTATTTATAAAAGCGTGATTTTAGCAGATGTAAAAAAATATAAGCCGTTCAGGACGGACTATTCTAATCGGACTTATTACAAACAAGGTGCCGAACTATATACCTGTATTCCTGAATATGGTGTTCAAGTAATACTAATGCCCAGCAGCGAGAAAATCCCAGTAGGCTTAGTCCCTTTCAGTTGGATAGAGCTTATTAGAGACCACGATGGTGAAGACAATAAACCGATAATTGTGTGTAAATTTAAAGGCGTTAAATGGTTTAAAGATTTCAAATCACCTTTCAAAGAAATTGATTATATGTATGAGAACTCTAATTATCGAGAGGACGTTGATCCCAAGTTTTTGCAATTAACTTCATTGAAGCCCGTAGCTAAGTAATACCCCAGAAGAGCCGTTCCAACATCGTCCCAAACGGCCAGCCGATATTGCACTACTCATACCGGCATAAGTGACCTGAGTTCTTCTAAGCTGAATGCTATGCCCTCCCGTTGATTTACTAGTTCTGAAAGCCAACCTAATGGGTCACAACGGCAGAAAACCTATATTGTTCAACATTGCTAAAATTCAATAAGAGAGAGGTTCAGAACAAACAAGATCTCTGGACATGCACTCGTAGACGCTGCTGAAGCCAGAATAGGGAGGTATAAAGACAAAATTCACATCCCAACTCTACCAGTCACCTAGTTTCTTTTTTAATTCCGGCGATATTATTGATGAAGCTCCCGGTGTTCCAGACACTATGCTTTTTAGTATCTCGATAGCAGGATTATCCGTGTCAGATCTTGATAATACTTTTGGGAGAAGATACTGGCGTGCTTTTTCTCGTATTTCAGGAGTCACCGAACCATTCAGCGAAGCATGTGTGTTGCCGCTTGAAAAATAAGGAATGTGTCCATCAAGAGCCAACGCAAAAACATTGAAATCCTCTTCGATTTTTATTTTGAGTGTATGTCTACCGCGAGCATCGTCTATACCTACATCAAGCGCAGCTATCTCCTCAATAAAAGCCGTCGCTTCTTTTTCGGAATTGAATGTCTCTTGCTGCTCTTGAGATTGTGGCGTAGCTGCTTCTGCTGGAGACTCATTAGCACCAACGGCTCCTAAGAGCGCAATACTAGCGATGACGGCTCTACCTGCGTTCTCAAATCTTGAGACACCCTTCTTTTTGGGAGTACCTTCCATAGGGACATGTTATCACGACACAAGGTGTGGCATAAGGAATTCGAGCTCTTGTATACTAAAAGCGATGTCCACCTGCTGATTTATCAGTTCTGAAAGCCAACCCAGTGGGTCACATTGACAATGTGTTACATTTTTATATAATCTCCTTGGTTCAACTGTTCCAATCAACGGAGGCTGGGCCTTATGTCTATACTTAGCGGTGTTTTCAGTTTGGGAATTTTGATTTTCG
>Ga0182030_10025677_pt1 | contig 10709 bp, 11 predicted proteins | sample 812S3MmetaG_FD_121299 | JGI IMG/M metagenome (GOLD analysis project Ga0182030, IMG submission 121299) | Permafrost microbial communities from Stordalen Mire, Sweden - 812S3M metaG (Illumina Assembly) | ecosystem: Environmental > Terrestrial > Soil > Wetlands > Permafrost | place: Sweden... | reverse complement strand
GACGAGGCGGCCTTCGCGGGCGAGGCCGACGGTTTTCAGAATATCGGCCGGGTCTATGCCGCCCATGATCCAGCGGAAGCGGCGTTCGAGCGACATGGCCCAGACCCACTTCGACAGTTCGCGCTCCTGGATGTAGAAGGTGGCTTTGGGGAAGTCTTCGATGTTGCCCATGTGATCGAAGTGGGCGTGAGTCAGAAAGATCCGCGATACGTCGTTGGCCGTGATGCCGATCTCGCCCAGTACTTCGTGCGGGGAATGCCAGTCCCGGACTCCATAGAGATTGGCGAGCACCTCGCCGTATTCCTTGTGGTTGTAACCGACGTCCACCATCGCGATCTGGCCATGGCCTTTGATCACGACATAGCAGTAGGGCAGGCGGGTGTGGCCCTGGTTGTGCGCGCCGTAGATCAGGCCGCTCACGGGGTAGTTGGGAACGTTGGCGAACTCGGCCACCCAAATGGAGTAATTGTTTTTCATGCCGCGCAGCAACCTTTCTCGAATGTGATCATCTGAACGCCCGGTATTGCTCGCGACGCCTTCCGCAGATCGACGTAGGCGCTCTGGAGCAGCGGCAGGGCATCGCGCTGCGCGCGCATTTCCGTGAGGACAGCGTCGAGCTTCGCGGCGGCTGCGATCAGGTGCCGTTGCGGGACTCGCGTGCTTCTCAAACGATCGGCCGCGTTCCGATAGACCAGTTCGGCGGAAGTGAGCAGGAGCGGGTCGAGACGAGCGCCGCTTCCCGCCAGCACCAGAAATCCTGCCAGCTGTGCGGCAACGAGCTTCAGGTCTTCGAAAACAGAAGCTTCCGTCATCGCATCACGAATGGGTTCGGCGCATTGCCGGCGGTATCGATCCACACGCTCTTGGTCTGCAGGTATTCACGGATGGCTTCCATACCGTTCTCGCGCCCGATGCCGGAACGTTTGTAGCCGCCGAAGGGCGACATATAGCTGACCGCCCTGTAAGTATTGACCCAGACCGTGCCCGCTTCCAGGCGCTCGGACATGGAGAATGCACGTTTCATGCTGGTGGTCCAGACGCCTGCCGCGAGCCCGAAGAGGGTGTCGTTGGCGATGTGGACGGCTTCGTCTTCGGTATCGAACGGGATCACCGAAAGCACGGGGCCGAAAACCTCTTCGTTCGCGATCCGCATGCCGGGAGTTACGCCGGTGAAGATGGTTGGCTCAACGAACCAGCCGGTTCCGCATTGCGGCCGCTCGGCTTTCGCGCCGCCGAGCCGGCAAACAGCGCCTTCCTCTTTCGCGATGCGGATGTAATCCAGAACTTTGTCGTACTGCGGTTTGGTCGTGATCGGGCCAACCTGCGTGGACGCCCGCAATGGGTCGCCCATGCGCGCGGTCTGTGCCAGAGCCAGAAGCTTTTCCATGAATTGATCGTGGATGGAGCGATGTATCAAGGCGCGCGAACCGGCGATGCAGGTCTGGCCAGTGGCCGCAAAGATGCCGGAGACTACGCCCTTCACGGCGTCTTCCATATCGGCGTCGTCGAACACGATGTTGGCGGATTTGCCGCCGAGTTCGAGCGTGATCTTCTTGATACCTTTTGCAGCGAGTCCGTAGACGTGTTCGCCGGTCTTGTCGCCGCCGGTGAAAGCGATCTTGGCGACATGGGGATGCGTGATGAGGGGTTCGCCCACTTCGCCGCCAAAACCCGTAACGATGTTGACGACGCCTGGCGGAAAGCCGGCTTTCGCGAACAGTTCTCCGAAGACGAGCGCGGAGACAGAAGAGTGCTCCGAAGGCTTCCAGACTACCGTGTTGCCTGCAGCAAGCGCGGGGGCGAGCTTCCATGCCGCGAGCATGAGCGGCGAGTTCCACGGCGTGATCGCCGCAATGACGCCCAGGGGCTCTTCGCGCGTGAAGTTGAAGACGCCTGGCTTATCGATGGGAATGACGCGGCCTTCGATCTTGTCTGCAAGGCCGCCGAAATAATTGAACCACTGCGGAATGTAGCCGAGTTGGCCGCGCATCTCGGCGATCAGCTTGCCGTTGTCCGTGGTTTCGATCTCGGCGAGTTCGTTGGCTTCGGCTTTGATGAGATCGGCGAGTTTGCGCAGCATCGCGCCGCGGGCCGATGCGTTCAGTTTTCGCCAGTCACCGTAGTATGCAGCGCGCGCGGCGGTTACGGCCTTGTCGACATCCGCTGCATTGCCTCGCGGGATGAGCGCCCAGGGCTCGGCCGTATAGGGGTTCATCGATTCGAACCACTCGCCGGATTGCGGGTCGACCCATTCGCCCGCAATCAGCATCTGGTGCTTTTTCATGCCTTATGACTCTTGATTACTTCGTGGGCGATGCGGAACGAATCGACTCCCGCCGGGATGCCTGCGTAGATTGCGACCTGGAGAAGTACTTCCCGTATCTCTTCCGGCGTGACGCCATTTCGCAGTGCGCCCGCGACGTGATTCTTCAGTTCGTTGGGCCGGTTCAGAACGCCCAGCATCGCGAGATTCAGCATGCTGCGCGTTTTGCGCGAAAGGCCCTCGCGACCCCAGCAGGCGCCCCAGCAATACTCGGTCACGAGTTCCTGCAGAGGGCGGGTGAAGTCGTCAGCCTGCTCCAGCGCCTTTTCGACGAACTCTTTGCCGATCACTTCTTTGCGGATTTCAAGGCCGCGGTCAAATGTTTTCTGGTCCATGTATTATTCCTCCTCTAAGAGTTTGTTGAGCGCGCCGGCGCTCGGCTGCGATTCCAGACTGTCTATAAACGCCTCGACAGCCTCGGCGTTTTTGCAGGAAGCGCGGAAGCGTGCGCGGATTTCGTCCGGCGTGGCGGGCACCAAGTCATCCATGCGATGCGTGCGCGTCTCGCCATTGCGAAGGAGGATGGTTACTTCGGCGCCCTGTTTTTCCGGGTAAGCCGCCGTGAAGCGATCGTCTGGTTCAAGCGTCATCATGCTAATGAGTCGCATCACCTCGGGGTGGGCGAGATCACGGTAGTTGCTCTCGGCGATCTTGCCGTGAGCGAGCGTTGCGGCTACGCAGAACTGGATGCTCATTTTGGCCTGCAGCACCCGTTCGTAAGGTCCAGCGAAGTTGCATCCGGGGTAAGCCACAGCGGCGGCGGAACAACGGACGTGGATTTCATCGATGTCCGACGCGTCACAGAGAGCGAGTGCGGTTTGGCAAGCCGTCTGCGCATAGTTGCAGGCGGGCGCGGGTTTGTAATAGACCGAGAGAATTTCCCAGCAGCCTTCCTGAAATGGCGTGACCGCGGACAGGCGATCCGCTCGTCCCAGCGTCGCGAACAGACCCGCACGCCCGTCGAGCGCGGTTTCCGAAGCTACAGCGCCCAGCTCCGCAAGTTCCACGGACGTCACTGCATTGCGTGCGGCGAAACCGGGATGGTAGAACATCTCTTCGCCGCCGGAATACGGCCACTCATTGAGACCGCTCGCGGTGTTGGCCGCAAAACCAATTGCGCTTACCAGCTGATCTTCGCTGAGGCCAAGCAGAAGGCTTCCGGCAACCGCGCCGGCGATGGGGCCTGTGGTTCCGGTTGGCCGGTGAAACTGCACGAACGCGGGGTCCATGAGCGCTTTCCCGATCACCGCGCCGATTTCGTACCCGCAGACGGCCGCGCGGATGAACTCGTACCCGCAGATTTGCTTTCGCTGGCTCAGGGCGAGGAGCGTGGGGAAGATGACGACTCCGAGATGGCTGACCGAGCCGATGTGCATGTCTTCACGGACGAGGCCATGAGCGCGGGTGGCGTTGATGAACGCGGCTTCTCCGGTGCTGTTTGACTGAAACGGCCATGGCGCGGGCTGGTCTTCGAGGGCGCAGGACAACATGTCGAGCAGACCGATCTTGACTTTATCGATGACGGCTGATGGCAGAGCGTGCGGATTTACGGCGAGGGCTGCTGTGGCCACGCTGCGCGACAGGCTCGGCACAATTTATTTTTTGGCCCCGACTGTTACGCCGGCCCAGCGCTCCACGGTCTTCACGGTTTCGGTGAGATCGGCGTCGGCGCCTTCGGTGGCGATAGTAATGGCGAGCAGCTGGCGGACCGCGGTGCCAACGATCATCGGCACTCCCAAAGCCTCGGCTTCTTCGAGACAAAGCCGGATGTCCTTGTTCAGCAGGCTGATCGCAAAGCCGAAATCGAAGGTTCGGGGGATGACGCACCGCGGAATTTTATCCTGCGTGGCGCTGTTGCGGCCGCTGCCGGCGTTGATGACGTCCATGATCTGCTGCGGATCGAGGCCTGCTTTAACGCCCATCACGACGGCTTCGGACGAGATCGCCATAGCGGTTCCGGACAGAAGGTTATTGAGCAGCTTCATCGTCTGGCCCTGCCCGGGTTTGGTGCCGACGAAGAAAAGCTTGCCGATCACTTCGAGCACGGGCTTCACTTTTTCGTAAGTCTCTTCGGGACAGGACACCATGACGGCGAGGGTGCCTTTTTCAGCGCCGGCGATACCGCCGCTCACGGGCGAATCGACTGCGATGATTCCTTTCGGGGCGAGTGCTTCCGCAACGCGCGATGCCACAGTGGAGCCGGTGGTCGAAACATCAATGAAGATTTTTACTTTCGTGCCCTCGCCGATGCCGTTCGGTCCGAGCGCCACTGTCTGGACGATGGGAGGAGTGGGCAGGCTCGCCAGAACGATCTCGGCCGCGGACGCAACCTGAGCGGGAGACGCAGCGCGCTTCGCTCCCAGTTCCACGAGCGGTGCAACCGCTGCTTCGCTCTTGTCATAGATCGTGAGGTCGAAGCCGGCATTCAACAGGCGCCGCACCATGGGGCCGCCCATGCGTCCGACGCCAACAAAACCAATCGATTGTTTCGCCATTCGCCCTACACTCTAACACCCGGTATTCGCGCAGCTTTCAATAAGTTATGCTGAGCGCTTGGCTCACCCTGAACCGTTCGAAATCATCGCTATCCGGTATGCGCATCTGGGGAACCGGCACCCAGGCGAGAACTTCATACTTGCCGATCCGCACGAGTTCGCTTCGGACCTCGACTACTTCGTCTGGGTGCTGCGGCGCAGCGACTGCACGTATCTGGTGGACACCGGATTCGCGCAGGAAGCCGCGACGCGGCGCGGGCGTAATCTGCTGCGCAATCCCGCAGACGCTCTGCCGTTAATCGGCCTGCATGCGGATCAGATCACGGACGTAATCCTGACTCATCTGCATTACGATCATGCCGGAAATCTCGACCGCTTTCCGAATGCGCGTTTTCATTTGCAGGATCGCGATATGTCGTACGCGACCGGGCGCTGTATGTGCCACCAGACACTGCGCGCACCGTTCGATCTGACCGACATTCTGATGATGGTGCGGCATGTTTTCACGGACAAAGCGGTTTTCCACGATGGCGATACGGAACTGGTCCCGGGGCTCACGCTGCATCGTGTGGGCGGGCACTCGGCGGGGCTGCAGATCGCGCGCGTCTGGACGAAGCGCGGGTGGGTTGTGGTGGCGTCGGATGCGTCGCATCTCTACGGCAACTTTCAGCAGCGCAGGCCTTTTCCAGTGGTTTACAACATCGCGGAGATGCTGGAGGGCTACAACACTTTGTACAGGCTGGCCGATTCGCCGGATCACATTGTGCCGGGCCACGATCCGCTGGTGATGCAGTATTACCCGGCTGCCAGTAAGGAACTGGAAGGGATCGCGGTGCGGCTCGATGCGGCGCCGCGGCGTTCTAAGGACGGGGCGTGACGGTTATGACGGACCCACGTTTAGCACTGTCTACTGAACTCGCGATCTGGGCTGCAAGCCTGGGATTTGAAGATCTTCCCGAAGACGTCATTGATGCCACCAGGCTGCGGGTGATGGATGTGATGGGGCTCTCGCTGGCGGGCGCCGAGACGGCTTTCGGGCGCTCGACGCGCGCGGCTGCGCTGGCGCTTTCGCCGCCCGGTCCGTGCCGGATATTGGGCACAGGCGATCGCGTTGGAGTGACTGCGGCGGCATTTGCCAATGGAGCATTTTCGCAGGCGCTGGAATTCGACGACACACACAACGAATCGATCGTGCACATGAGTAGCCCGGCGGTATCGGCCGCGTTGGCGCTGTCGGAGATCACGCCGGTCTCAGGCCGCGATTTGATCACAGCTATCGCTTTGGGGAATGAGATCTCGTGCCGAGTAGGGAGCGTGGCATCGGGGCAGTTTCACAAGCGCGGCTTTCATCCGACCGGGCTTTTCGGGACTTTCGGCGCGACATACCTGGCGGGGAAGTTGCTGGGGCTCGACGTGCACCAGATGGCGCAGGCAGCGGGCATCTGCGGGAGCTTTGCGTCGGGATTGCTGCAGTGTTGGGTGGATGGAACGCAGACGAAATTTCTGCATCCGGGATGGGCCGCGCAGAGCGGGATCACGGCGGCGGTGCTGGCACGGGAAGGTGCGACGGGTCCGGCGGAAGTGTTCGAAGGGCGCTTCGGATTGTTCGCATCTCATCTCCAGGACCAGGGCGGTCTGCAGGACGCGACCGGGCTGCTTGCGAATTACGGACGGATCAGCGATGGACTCGGGACGCATTGGGAAAGCCGAAATTCATCATTCAAGCCGTTTCCGGCGGCGCATGTGCTGCATCCATACATCAGCGCTATTCTTCGGCTGCGGCAGAAGCATTCGATCGTCGTGGCGGATGTGGAGCGCATCGAGTGTCCGGTGACGGAGTTCATTGTGGGGATTGTTTGCGAACCGACAGCGGAGAAATTTGCGCCCGCATCGGATTCGCATGGTCGTGTCAGTTTGCAATACAGCCTCGCGGAGGCGCTGTGGTTCGGTTCGCTGGGGAAGAGCGCGTATCGTCCTGAGAGCCTGCGCAATCCGCACATTCTGGATCTGGCGCGGCGCGTGAGTTATTCCGTGGATCCGGCGTACCCGGGGCCCGGGCGATTTAAGGGCGAGGTCACCATTACGCTGAAGAACGGAACGAAGCTTTACGAACTGGAGGAATACAATCGCGGGTCGTCCGAGAATCCGATGAGCTACGAGGAGATCCGCGCGAAGTTCGATGAGAATGCGAACGGCTTTCTGTCGGCCGCACGGCGGGAAAAACTGGCGCAGAGCATTCAGAACCTTGAGACGCTCGCCGATGCAAGCGAGTTGGTGAGTTCTGCGTGCTGAGCAGCGCGGGGAACTGGAATCACAATATCCACTATCACGATGTCGTGTTGCGTACGATTCCCGAAAACTGCGAGTTGGCGCTCGAAGTGGGATGTGGCCAGGGTCTGCTCGCCCGCAAACTCATCCGGAAGTGCCCGGACGTTGTTGCCATCGATGTGGATCGTGAAACGATTGAAAAAGCCCGGGCGTTAACGGCGCCAGAATCGAGAATCAGATTTGTGGAAGGTGATGTGATGCAGCAACCCTTCGCCCCTTGCAGCTTTGAACTGATCACGGCCGTTGCAACGCTGCACCATTTGGCGCTGCTTCCCGCTCTCGAACGTTTTCGGGATCTTCTGAAGCCCGGTGGCGTCCTCGCGGTGATCGGCCTCTATCGGTTGCGAGGCGTTTCGGATTATGCGTGGGCTGCTCTTCAGGTGCTCGCTGACCTGGCGAAAACAATGAGCCATGGGCCTGCCCCGGTCATCTCGTTCAGGCCCGCCCAGCCACTCCCTCACGGTCGTGGTTCGGAACGATGGAATTGCTAGGTCTGCATGCCCCAGCGGCGGACGGTCGCGTTCTCGATCGATTTGAAGATCAGGTTTTCGACGACGAGGCCGAACAGGATCACGGTGAGCAGACCGGCGAAAACGTTGGGAATCAGAAGCTGATTTTTCTGCTCGAAGATGTACCAGCCGAGACCGCCTGAGCCGGAACTGACGCCGAAGACCAGTTCGGCGGCGATGAGCGTGCGCCATGCGAAAGCCCAGCCGGTTTTGAGTCCCGTGAGGATGCTCGGAAACGCGGCGGGGAGCAGGATGCGGACAACGTAGCCGGGTTTCGAGAGACCGTAATTCTGGCCCACCATTTTCAGCGTGGGACTTACGGCGCGAAAGCCGGCATGCATGTTCAGCGCGACCGACCACAGCACGGCGTGGATGAGCACGAAGATCACGCTGCCATCCCCAAGGCCGAACCAGATGAGCGCGAGGGGGAGCAGGGCGATGGATGGCAGTGGATTGAACATCGCGGTCAGCGTTTCGAGAAAATCGGAACCGATGCGGCTGGCACTGGCGAGTGCGGTGAGAAGCGCGGCGAGGATGAGGCCAATCGCATACCCTTTCAGCAGCATGCCGATGGAATACGCGGCGGCGCGCGGGATTTCGCCGGACGCGATGGACGTGAGCAGCGCTTTGACGGTGTCGGTGAACGTGGGAAAGAGCAGCGGGTTGTTGAGCCAGCGGGCATAGAGTTCCCAAAGCAGTGCGAGGGCTGCAAGCAGGACTGTCTTGCGTGCGGCTCCGTTGTCGTAAAACCGCTGCCATGCGCTGAGAGGCTTCTCGACCACGTCGAAACCGGTGGTCGCGACCGAGTATTTGATTTCAGGACGCATGGTCGAAAAGCATCGATTCGATCCGCGCTTCGTCCGACTCAGCGGCGTTGATTTCCGCTTTGACCTGGCCGGGATGCGCGCTGAGCAGAAGAATTCGGTTACCGACGCGGAGTGCTTCGGGGATGGAGTGGGTAACGAAGAGGACCGTGAACTTCGTGTCCTGCCAGAGTTGCAGCAGTTCTTCCTGCATGCGGGCGCGTGTCAGTGCGTCGAGCGCGGCGAACGGTTCGTCCATCAGGAGAATCTGCGGTTCCATGGCCATGCCGCGCGCGATGGCGACCCGCTGCTTCATCCCGCCGGAGAGAGTGTGCGGGAAACTGTTGGCGAACTCGGTGAGCCGAACTTTCTCGATGTAGTGCATCGCGCGCCGATCGGCTTCACGGGCGGCGAGTTTGCCGCTGGCAGTGAGGGCAAAGGCGATGTTCTGTTTCACTGTTTTCCAGGGAAGCAGCTGATCGAATTCCTGGAAGACGAAAATGCGATCGGGGCCCGGTGCTGTGACTTTGGCGTTATTCAGCGCGATGCTGCCTTCGACGGGTTTGATATAGCCGCCGACGGCCTTGAGAAGAGTGGATTTGCCGCAGCCGGAGGGTCCCAGGATGACGAAACGGTCGGATCGCAGCACGTCGAAACTAACGCGCCAGGTGGCGGTGACGAGATGGTCTCGCGTGCGGTATTGCAGCGTGACGCCATTTACCTGGAGTAACGGCGTCACTAACTGCCCGGTGCTCCGTGAATGTCAGCGAAGAAGAGATCTTTCCACGAGGCGGGGTGATTTTTGATCGAGCCGATGGAGTGCATGAAGTCGGCGTACTTCATCACGTTTTCGGGAGTGGTGGTGAATCTTGTGTGCGGGTCATTGAGAACGTCAACGATGTCCTGCACGGAGAAACCTTTATCCGCCAGGAGCGCGGCGGCGGACTTTTTGTCCGTGGCGATCAGGTGATTGGCTTCGTCGATGGCTTTCAGCACCGCGGCGTAGACCTTCGGGTTCTGCTCACGGAACTTCGTCGTGGTGGAGACCATCGTGAAGGTTGTGGAACCGCCCATCACGTCATCCGACAGCATGATGGTGCGCACTCGCGGGTCTTTCTTTTCGCGCTGCGCAAAGGGCGGAGAAGTAAAGTGGGCGTCGATCGCGGAGGAACCGGAGAGGAGCGCAATGACCGCGTCGGGATGCGTCATCGTGACAGTGAATTTGTCAAAGCGTGAAGGGTCGTTGTATTTCTGCTTTGCGTACAACTGCATGACGATCGAGGGAATGGAAACCTTGATGGCAGTGACCGCGATTTTATCTTTTGCGGTAACGTCGTCCAGTTTCTTCAGGTGATCGACGCGCGCGTTGAGATACATGGGCATCGACGACATGGCCGCGACACCTTTGATTCTGGCGGAAGTGAACGTGCGGTCCCAGAGCGTGAGGAAAGCGGGAGGGCCGGCGGTAATGAAGTCCGCGGAGCCGGAGAGCAGCGCGTCATTCATGACGGCCGGGCCGCCGATGTTGATCCAGCGAACCTTGAGGTTCGGGATGCCCGCTTCCCGCGCGTGTTTTTCGATGAGCTGGTATTTCTCCATCACGAGCAGGGGAAGGAAGCCGACGCCGCCCGCTCCCGTGGGGATGCGGACCTCGTTGACTTCTGCCTGGAGCGGTATCAGCGCGACTGCTGCGATCAGAAGAAAGCGACGCATGGAATGTGCGAGTCCATTATCTATCTCGGGATGGTTAGGGCAATCAGGGAAGCGACATCTTCGAGTTCGTCGATTTTCCAGCATTGCTCAAGAACCGTTTCAGCCTGAACGGAGGGAATCGCGAGGATCGCCTGGTCTCGGAACTTGGAGTCGAGGTGCGCATCGGAGAGCGGGCGGTGGATGTTCCCCAGAGATTTCTCGACGAACCGGGTGAATTTTTGTCCGGTGGCCAATTCCACTTCGATGTGCGCCTGGTCTTCGGTGATCGAGGCGTCGCCGGTTGCGGTGGTGTGCTCGCGAACGTATTTCACGTCGGGATCGTTGACTGCTGCGTCGGTGTATTCCTGAATGCCAGCTTTGCCGCGGACGAGGCCGATCGCGGCGCCGTGATAGACGGAGAACTTGCCCTGCAGGCCTTTGGTGATGTTGGTCTGGTTGCAGAGGTCCATCACGAGAGGGGCAACGCGGAGGCGTACCGCGGCGATGGAACGCGGCGCGAGGCGATGTTTGTCATGCAGCTGGATCGCGCCGTCGATGG
>Ga0182030_10025676_pt1 | contig 10709 bp, 7 predicted proteins | sample 812S3MmetaG_FD_121299 | JGI IMG/M metagenome (GOLD analysis project Ga0182030, IMG submission 121299) | Permafrost microbial communities from Stordalen Mire, Sweden - 812S3M metaG (Illumina Assembly) | ecosystem: Environmental > Terrestrial > Soil > Wetlands > Permafrost | place: Sweden... | reverse complement strand
CGGCACCCCCGCGAAGTTGAGCCGCATCGAGTTCGCGCCACTGCTCCCGTCCATGTACGCGGAGCGCCCCGGCACGAACGCGACCCCTTTGCTGCGTCCCATCAGGTCGGTTGTGTCCACGCCGTCGAGCGTCGCCCAGATGAACAGCCCGCCCTCGGGGTGCGTCCACGATGCCCGACCGTCGAAGTGCTCGGCCAAAGACTCGAGCATCACGTCGCGCCGGCGGCGGTACAGATCCCGCAGGCGCTCGACGTACTCGATCCAGGCCGGTCGGCCATCGGCCCCCCGCTCGGCGAAGTAGGCGGACACGAACAGCTGGGTCATCGGCGAGCTGCACAGGTCGGCGCCCTGTTTGCCGAGGTTGAGCTTCTCGAGCACCGCGCGCGGCGCGACCGCCCAACCGAGGCGCAGGCCGGGCGAGAGGATCTTCGAGAACGTGCCCAGGTAGATCACGAGGTCCGACGCGGAGCCGTCGCCGGCTCGATCGCGCGCGGTCGCGTTTGCATCCTGCGCGTCGAGCGAGTAGAGCGTCGGCAGCGGCTCGCCTTCGTAGCGCAGCAGCCCGTAGGGGTTGTCCTCGAGCACCAGCAGCTCACGCTCGCGTGCAACCTCGATCAAACGCCGCCGCCGCGGCAGCGACATCGTCACGCCGCCGGGGTTCTGGAAATTGGGGATCGTGTAGATGAACTTCGGCCGCCGGCCCTCCGCGGCGAGCCGGTCGAGCACCGCCTCCAGCTCGTCGATCGGCATCCCGTCGGAGTCGATCTCGATCTGCACGACGTCGGCCTGGTAGGCGCCGAACGTCGGTATCGCCCCCGGGTAGGTCGGCGCCTCGGCGACGATCACGTCGCCCGGGTCGATCAGCGCCTTGCAGACGAGGTCGATCACCTGCTGACCGCCGGTCGTGACGATCACGTTCGCGGGGTCGATCGCGGTGCCCTCGGCGGCCATCACCTCGACGATGCAGTCGACGGTGGCCGCCATCCCCTCGGTCGGGCCGTACTGGAGCGCGCGCGCCGTCGAGGTGGCCGCGATCTGCGACATCAGCTTCGCGTAGAGCTCGGGCGCGAACGTGCTCGTGTCGGGCAGCCCGCCCGCGAGCGAGATCACGTCGGGGCGTTCGGTCAGCGCCATCATCTCGCGCATCGCCGAGCTTTTCATCCCGCGCGTGCGCGCGGCGAACAGCGCCTCGTAGCGCGCGAGCTCGTGCGCGGTCTCGCGGCCCCGCCGCCCTCCGTGAGATCCGCCGATCGATCGATCCATTTCCGTACGCCTCTATTCGGCGCTGCGCTTACAGAACCTTGCGCCGCGAGCAAGTGAACCCGTGCTTGCGTGGGCTATCGTCATGGCGCCTCGCAACGGTAGCGCAACACATGCCTACGCTCTCACGCTGCACGAACAGATGAACGGCCTCTTCTTCTACATCGGCCTCGGCCTCGGACTTGCTGCCGCCTGCGGGCTGCGCCCCTACCTGCCGACCCTGCTCGCGGGCGCGCTCGGCTCGGCGGGCGCGCTGGGGGTCGTCTTCACCGGCCACTTCGATTTCCTGCAGGAGGGCTGGTGGCTGGTCGTGGTGGCGGTCGTGTTCGTGAGCTCCTACCTGCTCCAGCTGCGCCTCGACCAGGAGCGTTTCCAGGCCGTCGTCGTCCCCGCGATCGTCGCGCAGGCGGTTGCGGTCGGCGCGCTGCTGTTCGCGGGCACGCTCGCCGCGCACGGAGACGCCTGGTGGCCGGGGCTGATCGGTGGCGCCGCCGCGGCCGCGCTTGGCCTGCGCGCGTCTGGCCCGGTCGTCCTCGGCGCGCGTTCGCGCCTGCCCGACCGCGCGGCGCGGGAAGCACTGACGATCTACCTCGACGCGGCCGCGCTGCTGCTCGCGGCGCTCGTCGCGCTGCTGCACCCGCTCGGCTATGTGCTCCTGCTCCTGCTCGCCGTGCTGCTCGTGCGCACCCGTCAGCGCGCCGGCGAGAAGTACGCCGGCCTGCGCATCCTCGGCCGGTGACTCCCAAGAAGCTCGTCCTCTGCGTGATCGACGCGATGGCACCCGCGATGCTCGAGCGGGCGGTCGCCGCGGGCGTCGCGCCGATGCTCGCGACATTGATCGAGCGCGGCCATTACATCCCCGACTGCGTCGCCGCGTTCCCCTCCGTCACCCCCGTATGCGCCGCCTCGATCGTCACCGGTGTCGCGCAGGACGAGCACCTGATTCCGGGCATGAATTGGTTTCACCGCGACGAGCACCGCTATGTCGAGTACGGCTCGAGCTTTCGTGCGGCGCAGCGCTTCGGGATCGTGCGCCAGCTGACGGACACGGTCTACAACATGAACCGCGCGCACCTCTCGCCCGATACGCCGACGGTGTTCGAGTCGCTCGACGACGTGAACATACGAACCGCCGGTACGACCTACCTGATGTACCGCGGCCGCCACCGCCACGAGCCCCAGAAAGACACCGCGCTGACGCGCTTTGCCTCGCGCCTGATGCGCCATCCGGTGATGGGCCCGCGCGAGCTGTTCTACGCCGACATCTTCGCCTCGCGGGCGACCGGCTGCCGTTCGGGCCTCGGCATGCCGGGCGTACGCGACCGCCACACCGGCTGCGTCAGCAGCTACCTGGTCGAGCACGACCTGTTCGACTTCCTGCTGCTGTCGTTGCCCGACAACGACTGGTACTCGCACAAGCACGGCCCCGAGGGCCAGCTGCACTCGATCGCCCAGGCCGACCTGCAGCTCGCCCGCGTCTTCAACGCCGGCGGCGGGATCGATCGGTTCCTCGAGGAGCACGCGGTGATCGCGATGGCCGACCACTCCCAGGCGCCCGTCGAGCAGACGATCTCGCTCCAGCACGAGCTCACCGAACTGGGTGTGCTCGCCCCCAAGGGTGGCCTCGAGGGGGGCTCGGGCGATGCGGACGCGACGGCGGGAGTGGATGGCCCGCGGATCGCCGTCTGCCCCTCTCAGCGCGGCGCGATGGTCTATGCGCTGCGCGAGGCCGAGCGCGACGCGATGCGCGCGTCGGTCGTCGCCCGCGCGTTAACGGTCGAGGGCGTCGACCTCGTGATCTGGCTGGAGCGCGACGCCCACGACGCTCCTCGTGAGGCGGTGATCGCGAGCCCCAACCGCGGCGAGCTGCGCTTCGCTCCCGAGGGGGTCGTAGTCGACGCGCGCGGGCGCGGATGGAGCGTCGAGGGCAGCCTCGAAGCACTCGCGGCGCGCGTTCAGGACAGCGTGTTTATATCTCCCGACTATCCCGACGCGTTCGCCCGCGTGTGGGCATCGCTGACCTGCCCCACCTCGGGCGAGGTGCTGCTCAGCGCTGCGCCCGGCTACGAGTTCCTCGACTGGGGCGGCGCCGCCCACGTCGGCGGCGGCAGCCACGGCTCGCTGCACGCCTCGGACTCGCTCGGCGCGCTCGTCCTCTGCGGGGTGGATCTGGGTGGGCGGGCATCCAATCCTCCGCCGGGCCAGTGGGCGATCCGCGACATCGCCCCGCTAGTGCGCGCGCACTTCGGCCTCGACTCCGCCTGAGGATCTGAGCAGCTCAAACCCCCGTTACCCTCGGCAGATGCGCATTCGGGCATCCCTCGCGACGGCGATCTCGCTCCCGCTGCTCGCCCTCTGCATGTCTCCTGCCGTGGCCGCGAAGGCGGCAACGACCGCATCCTCTCCCGGGACGAGCGCGAGCACGGCGAGAGCGGCCTCTTCGCCGCCCCGCGCCCCGTCGCTCACGCACACGGCATCGCGGGGGACCGCCGCCTCATCCCCGCCGTTCGCCAAGACCCTGACGACGGCCTCCACCCCTCAGGGGACGATCGCGGAAGCGCCCGTCCCCGTTTCCGCCTCCGAGATCCCGCCCGCCGGGCGCCACCTGTCCGCCGATCGCGTGCTGGAAATCGCCGAAGCGCTGCCGAAGATGCGCGCCGTACGCAAGGAATACCCAGGCTCCTACGGCGGCGCCTACTTGAAGGGCCCGCTGCGTTGGCAGGTGAGCTTCTTCTCGGCGAAGGGCGCGAAGGAGATCGGCCAGGTGATGATCGCCGACGCGAGCGGTCGTGTGCTCGAACAGTGGACCGGCTTCCAGGTCGCCTGGACGATGGCGCGCGGCTACCCGGGCGCGTTCGGTGAGCACGTAAACGCGCTCTACGTGTGGATACCCCTGTGCCTGCTGTTCTTCGTTCCCTTCTTCGATTGGCGCCGCCCCTTCTCGCTGCTGCACCTCGATCTGCTCGTGCTGCTCTCGTTCTCGGTCTCGCTCGCGTTCTTCAACCACGCGCACATCTACGCCTCGGTGCCGCTCACCTATCCGCCGCTGCTCTACCTGCTCGCGCGGATGCTCGCGCTGCTGCGCCGCCGTTCCGGGGTTCGAGGGTCGCTCGGCCAAACGGCCGGCTCACCGGCGGCGGGCCCATCGTCGGCCCGCGTGAGTTCCGCACCGCCGCTGCGCCTGTTGATTGGAGCCCCGTGGCTGGCGATCGGCATCGTCTCGCTGCTCGGCTTCCGGATCGCGCTCAACGTGACCGACGCGAACGTGATCGACGTCGGCTACGCGGGCGTGATCGGCGCCAGCAAGGTCGTCCACGGCGACGCTCTCTACGGTCACTGGCCGGCCGACAACGAACACGGCGACACGTACGGCCCGGTCAACTACGAGGCGTACGTCCCGTTTGAGCAGATCTTCGGCTGGAGCGGCACCTGGGACGACCTGCCCGCCGCGCATGCCGCGTCGGTCTTCTTCGACCTGCTCGCGGTCGCGCTGCTGTTCCTGATCGGCCGGCGCATGCGCGGGCCGACGCTCGGCATCGCGCTCGCCTACGCGTGGGTCTCCTTTCCCTTCACGCTGTTCGCGCTCGAGAGCGACCCCAACGACACGCTCGTCGCGGTGATGATCCTCGCGGCGCTCTACTTCGCCGGCTCGCCGCCCGTGCGCGGCGCGTTTGCGGCGCTCGCGGGACTGACCAAGTTCGCCCCGCTCGCGCTCGCGCCGCTGCTCGCGACCCACGGCCTGCGCGAGGACGGCGACGGGTGGGTCGGCGCTCGCGCGCTGCGCTCGCGCGCGCTCGCGCTGTTCCTGCTGGCCTTCCTCGCCGTGGCCGCGATCGTCTCGATCCCCGCCCTCGCGCACGACTCGCTGAACACGATCTTCCAGCGTACGCTCGTATATCAATCGAACCGCGGCTCGCCGTTCTCGGTCTGGGGCCTCTATGGCCTGCCCGGCCCCCAGCTGGTCGTGCAACTCGCCGCGCTCGCGCTCGCGGTGGCGCTCGCGGTGCTCCCCCGCCGCGACGACCTGGTCGGCCTCGCCGCGGCCTGCGCGGCCGTGATCATCGCCGTCCAGCTGGGGATCGACCATTGGTTCTACCTCTACATCCCCTGGTTCTTCCCGCTCGTGATGATCGCTCTATTGGGTGCCCACCCACCCGCGCGCTTCGACGTGCCCGCCGCGCGATATCCGTGGGCCGGCGAGCGAGGTGGGGAAGTCGCGCGCGACCGCATCCCGGTGTCTGGGCAGGAGCCCCAGCGCCTGCGGATCGCGTCTCAATAGCCCCTTTCAGTCAGGGCTATCAGAGCGGGTCGGATCGGGACCCGCCCGCCCAGGGCATCAGCACCTGCTCGATCGCGTCTGCCCGCAGCCGCTCGGTGGCCGAGCAGCGGATCAGCACGCCCATCAGCCACGGGTCCTCCTCGGAGGTCTCGAAGCGCACCGGCATCTGCGTCAGGAGCGACTCGATCGCCTGCTCGCGCTTGACCCCGATCACGCCGCCGCGCGCCCCGGTCATGCCGACATCGGTGATGTAGGCGGTCCCTCCCGGCAGCACGCGCGCGTCGGCGGTGGGCACGTGCGTGTGGGTGCCGACGACGGCCGTTACGCGCCCGTCCAGGTGCCAGCCCATCGCGACCTTTTCCGAGGTCGCCTCGGCGTGCATGTCGACGAGGATCTGATCGACGTCGCCCAGCTCTCCGAGCGCGATCTCGATCTCCGTGAACGCGCTGCGGCCCGCGCGCAGGTAGAGGTTGCCGCTGAGGTTGACCACGCCGAGACGCTCGCCTCCCGCTCCGGTCACGACGCAGGCGCCGTGGCCGGGCTGGCTGCGCAGGAAGTTCGCCGGGCGCAGGATTCGCGGCTCGGAGTCCAGATACGGGTAGATCTCGCGGCGATGGTAGGTGTGGTTGCCGAGCGTGATCGCGTCGACCCCGCCCGCGAACAATTGATCGGCGGCCTTCGGCGTGATTCCCAGCCCGCCGGCGACGTTCTCGCCGTTGACGACGACGAACGTCGGCTGCAGGCGCTCACGCAGCAGCGGCAGGCTATCGAGCAGCGTACGCCGCCCGACGCCGCCGACGAGATCGCCGACGAACAGGATCCTCATCTGCCCGGCAGCATCCCCGCGGGGTCCGTCCTCTCCGGCGAGCGCCTCTCGCTCAGCCATACTTGGCCGATGGCGGCGGGAGGAGGCAGATGAGCGGCTCTATTGAGGGCCCACCCACGCCCGCGCCCGTACCGGCGCCGGTAGGCGTGGGTCGATCGGGGAGCGCGTCGCGCTCCGAGCAGCCGAGCGAGCTCGAGCGCGAGGTAGTACCCGACTCGCCCGAGCTCCCCCCGCAGGCGGAGCCCCCCCGCGCGATCGTGCCGAGATGGGTGCAGCTCGTGCTGCTGCCGGTGGCGCTGTTCGCGCTCTGGGCGCTCGCGAAAGCGGCCGGGAAAGTGCTGCTGATCTTTGTCATTGCCGCGCTCATCGCACTGATTCTCCACCCCGCCGTCGCTTTTGTGCAGCGTCCGCGGGTGCCCCGTGGGCTGGCGGTGCTGATCGTGTACCTCGCATTCTTCCTCACGCTCGTGGGGATCGGTTTCCTGCTGGCCAACCCGATCTCCAATCAGGTGCGCACGTTCACGGACAATCTTCCTCATATCGCGAGGGAAGCCAACAAGACGATCGCGACCATTCAGCGCGACTTCGAACGGCAGGGCATCCATCTGAACATCGTCAAACAGGGCAAGACTGCGCTGCAGAGCATCCAGGACAAAGTCGCCAAGAGCGCCAGCAAATTCGTGTCGTTCGGCGGGGCTCTCCTGACCGAAGCTGCGAGCGCGATCTTCGACCTCGTGCTCGTGTTCGTGCTCTCCGTCTACATGCTCGTCTACGGCGATCGCATCGGCAAGCTCGTGCGGCGCGGAATGCCCGACGGCGACGGCACGCCCGCCGACGACTACCCGACGCTGGTCCAGCACGCGGTCTCCCGCTACGTCGGCGGCCAGCTGGCCTTCAGCGTGCTGATGGGCGCCTCCGCCGGTCTATCGCTTTACGTGTTCGGGCTGATCGGGATCTTCCCCGACGGGCGCAAGTACGCGCTCGCGTTCGGGCTCTTCTACGGGGTGATGGAGCTCGTCCCCTACGTCGGCCCGATCCTTGGCGCGCTTCCACCTGTGATCGTGGCGCTGTTCACGGACCCGATCGTCGGGCTGTGGGTCGCGCTGCTGTTCGTCGGCCTGCAGCAGCTCGAGGGCCACGTCGTGGCGCCCCAGGTCTTCGGGCACACGCTCCGGATCAACCCCCTGCTCGTGATCTTCGCGCTGCTGCTCGGGCTGCAACTGCACGGGATCGTTGGCGCCCTGATCGCGCTGCCGATCCTCGCGATCCTGCGCGAGACGGTCGTCTACCTCAGCCGCCACATCGAATTCGAACCGTGGGATCGCACGCCTCGCGGGCTGTTGTGAACGCGAAGGCGCTCGCCGTCGCGAACCTCGCGATGCGCTATGGCGAGCGCGAGGCGCTGCGCGACGTCAGCTTCGAGGCCGACGCGGGCGAGCTGGTGGCGGTCGTCGGTCCCAACGGCGCCGGCAAGACGACGCTGCTCTCGATCCTCGCCGGCCTCCAGCGCCCCAGCGCCGGCAGCGTCAGCCGCGCCCCCGGCGAAGTCGGCTGGGTGCCCCAGCAGCCGGCGCTCTACTCGAAGCTCACGGTCGCCGAGAACCTCGCCCTGTTCGCCCGCCTGGAGCGTGTCGCCGATCCCGACGCGGCGGTCGAGGAGATGCTCGAGCAGACAGGCCTGCGCGATCGCGCTTCAGATCAGCTCTCGCGCCTGTCCGGCGGCAACCGCCAGCGCGTGAACGTCGCGATCGGCCTGCTCTCGCGCCCGCCCGTGCTCGCGCTCGACGAGCCCTCGACGGCGCTCGACCCCGGCCAGCGCGAGCGGCTGTGGAGCTTCATCCGGGGTCTCGCCGCTGAAGGCACAAGCGTCCTGTTCTCCACACACGACGTCGCCGAGGTGCAGCGCTACGCCGCGCGCGCGCTCGTGCTCGCCGACGGCCGGCTCCTGTTCGACGGCACCCCGACGGAGTTCCTCGCCGAGGCAGGACGCGACCTCGATGGGGACTTCGAGGACGCGTTCGTGTCGTTCCTGCGCGCGCGGAGGCAGCGATGATCTCGCTGCTGCGCAAGGACATCCTGATCCTCCGCCGCTCGCGGTTGACGGTCGCCCTGCTCGTGCTCTACCCTGTCGCGATCGCGCTCCTGATTGGGCTGGCGCTCTCGCGCGGCCCCGCCAAGCCACGCGTCGCGGTGGTCAACGAAACCGCACCGGGCGCGCGCGTCGAAGTCGGCGGCCGCAGCGTCGACGTCAGCGATTACGCCTCGCAGCTGTTCGACCAGGTCGACGCCGTACCGACCGCCACGCGTGCGCAGGCCGTCGCGAAGATCCAGTCCGGCGACGTGCTCGCCGCCGTCGTGATCCCCCGCGACATCGCCGCGCGGCTCTCCTCCGACGTCTCCCAGGCCCACCTCGAAGTGCTCTACAACGGCAACGCGCTCGAGCAGTCGCTCGTGCAGTCCTCGTTGAACTCCGCGCTCGCCCAGGCGAACCTCGGCTTCTCCGAACAGATCCAGCACGCCGCCGCGCAGGCGATCGGCCTGCTGCTCAAGGGCGGCAACCTCGGCGTGCTCGGCGCGCCGCGAAACCTCGTCGGGCTCGGTGAAATCCCGTCGCTGCTGCGCCGCGTGATCGCCCATCAGCCGCCCGGACCGGACCGCGCCGCGCTGGAACGGACGCTCGCCTTCGCGACCTTCGCCGCCGAGAACCTCACCCTTTCGAAGACGGTCCTGCAGACGATCAGCCAGCCGATCGCCGTCCATACCAAGCTCCTGCACGGCCGCCGCACACCACTCGACACGTTCGCCGTGGTGGTTGCCGTCGCCATATCGGAGATGTTCATCGGTCTGCTGCTCGCCGCCGGCGCGGTCGCGCTCGAGCGCGAAGAGCACGTGCTCGGTCGTCTGCTCCGCGGCTCCTCGACGGGCCGCGCGCGGGGGGTGCTGCTCTCTCGCAATACGCTGCTCGCCGAGAAGTCGCTGCTCGCCGCCGTCTGCGCGTTCGTGGTCGCCTTCGCGATGCTCGCCGGGATCGGCGCGTTCGTCGGTCTCGACTGGTCGCGCGTGCCGCTGTGGCTCGCCGCGCTTGCCCTGGCTGCGCTCGCGTTTGGCGCGCTCGGCGTCTCGATCGGCGCGCTCGCGCGCGAGGTGCGCGCCGCCTCGCTGCTCGCCTTCCTGCTCTCGCTCCCGCTCGCCTTCCTCGCGCTCGTCCCCTCAGGGTCGGTCGGCCACGGTCTCTACGACGCGATCTCCGCGGTTTCGTTCGTGTTTCCCTTCAAGGCGGCCCTGGAGGCGCTCGACGCCGCCGTCAACCAGTCCTCGCCCGGCCTGCCGATCTCGCTTGTGCACCTCGCCGTGCTGGTGGCCCTGTTCGGCGCGCTCGCGCGCGTGGGCCTGCGGCGCTTGGATTAAATCTCTGTCCGAAAACTCCTTAGCTCTTCTTCCAGCGACCGCCGAGGAGAGATGCCGGAGTTTCGGACAGTTTTCTAGCAGGGGTATCCTGGGGAAGGATGGCTTTTCCCCAGACCCGGATGCGCCGCCTGCGCTCCAGCGCCTCGTTGCGCGGGCTCGTGCGTGAGACCGAGCTGCGCGCCGGCCAGCTCGTGCTGCCGCTGTTCGTAACCCAGGACGGCCCCACCCGCGAGCCGATCGCGACGGATCGAGACCCCGCCCACCCCTTCGAGCGCCTGTCGATCTCGTCACTGCTCGACGAAGCCCATGAGGTGGCCGCGTTGGGACTGGCCGGCGTGATGCTGTTCGGGATCCCCGCCGCCAAGGACGCCGAAGGGTCGGGCGCGTGGGACGAGGAGGGCGTGATCCAGACCGCCGTCCGCGCGCTGAAGCAGGCGTTGCCGGAGCTGCTGGTGCTCACCGATGTGTGCCTCTGCGAGTACACCGACCACGGCCACTGCGGCGTTCTGCGCGAAGGCATCGGCGGATCGCCTGTTGCGGGCGGGTGGGACCCCGAATCCCCGCCGATCGTCGACAACGACGCGACGCTCGAGCTGCTCGCCCGCGTCGCGGTCAGCCACGCTCGCGCCGGCGCCGATCTCGTGGCTCCCTCGGACATGATGGACGGCCGCGTCGGCGCGATTCGCGCCGAGCTCGATGCCGAGGGCTTCGCCGACACCCCGATCCTCGCCTACTCCGCCAAGTTCGCCTCCGCCTTCTACGGCCCCTTCCGCGACGCTGCCGACTCGACCCCGGCATTCGGCGACAGGCGCGGCTATCAGATGGACCCAGCCAACGGCCGCGAGGCCGTGCGCGAGGCGCTACTCGATGTGCAGGAGGGCGCGGACATGGTGATGGTCAAGCCCGCGCTCGCCTACGGCGACCTGATCCGCGCGG
>Ga0182030_10025675_pt1 | contig 10709 bp, 10 predicted proteins | sample 812S3MmetaG_FD_121299 | JGI IMG/M metagenome (GOLD analysis project Ga0182030, IMG submission 121299) | Permafrost microbial communities from Stordalen Mire, Sweden - 812S3M metaG (Illumina Assembly) | ecosystem: Environmental > Terrestrial > Soil > Wetlands > Permafrost | place: Sweden... | reverse complement strand
TGGTTGTCGGTATCGGTCCAGACATGCGCGCGAATGGACAAGAACCCGTTCTCCTTGCCCTCGGTGAAAGGAGAATTGGCGAACAGCGCGGTGGCCAGCGGCTGCAGCAACAGCGAGACGCGCAACTTCCGCGCCATGTCCGCTTCGGATTCGTAATCCAGGTTGACCTGCACCGTGCAGGTGCGCGTCATCATGTCCAAACCCATCGAGCCGGCCAGCGGCATGTACCGCCGCATGATGGCGTAGCGGCCTTTCGGCATCCACGGCATGTCCTCGCGCCGCGCCAGCGGATGAAACCCGAGCGGGGCGAAACCGAGTTCCAGGTCGCGGGAAACGGCGCGCACCTGTTCAAAATGCGTGTCGAGTTCGGCGCGGGTTTCGTGCAGCGTCGTGGCGATGCCGCCGGACAGTTCCAGTTGGCCCGCCGGCTCCAGCGACACCGAGGCGTCGCCCTGTTTCAGGCCGATCGTGTTGCCGTCGTCCAGAATCGGTGTCGCGTCGAAGGCTTCCAGGCCCCGAAGCAGGTCGCGGATGCAGCCGGGCTGGCCGTCCGCCGGCTCGTACGGCGGGGACTTCAGATCCTTCAGGCGGAAGCCGAACTTTTCGTGCTCGGTGCCAATGCCGAATTGTTTCCGGGGCTTACAGCCCTCGGCGATATGCTCGGCGAGTTGGCGGAGCGACGTGATCGGGGTCGCGTCGCCGTCTATGGGGTTGGACATGGGGTGCTCGGACTTTCCGGCGTGCGTTTCAGGTTGGGCGCAACGTACTCGGCCCACCCCATGGCGAGCAACTGGGCTTGTCCCGCCGCCGCCGCGGTCTCCGCCCGGAGCACGAACGGGCCCAGTGAAATGGGTGTGACGGCATCCATCCCGCGCAGCCAGGTTTGCTCCGCCGGGGTGAAGCCGCCTTCGGGTCCGACCAGCAGCGCCGCGGGACCGGTCCACGCGGGAGGGGGAGGGGCGTGGGACCGCTCGATCGCGGCGAACAGGCGGCGGTCCGCGGGCCAGGCGGCCAGGACGGTGTCGAGACGGGCGGGCGGGTCGATGACAGGGACCGTCAGACGCTCGCTTTGTTCGGCGGCCTCGATGGCGATGGCGTGGAGGCGGACGTCGTTGACCCGGGCGGCGTTGGTGCGTTCGGTGATGACGGGACGGATGCGGGAGCAGCCCAGTTCGACGGCCTGGCGAACGACGAGGTCGGTGGCGTCGCGTTTCAGCAGCGCGAACAGCAGCCAGGGGCCCGGCTCCGGCGTTTGCACGCGCAGTTGGTATTGCACGGTGAACGTCAGCCGGTCGCGGCGGGCGAAGGTCAGGCGGGCGAGCCATTCCCCGTCGGCGCCATTGAACAGGCGCGCGACGTCGCCCGACTCGCGCCGTAACACGCCGCCGAGATAATGCGCGTGCTCCGGCGACGCCGCGATCTCGGCGCCGTCCCGCAACGGCGCCGGGACGAACAGCCTGGGCGCCGTGTCATGCGTGTTTGCGGTTGACCGGGTCATCATGAGGGGCAGAGTAGCAGCATGACCGCGCACACGGATATCGTCGCCACCGGCTGGGTGTCCCGCATGCCGCCAGGCTGGCTGCCGTACTTGCTGCTGGCCCGGGTCGATCGGCCGATCGGCATCTGGCTGCTGTTCCTTCCTGGGTTGTGGGGGATTTTGCTGGCTCGCGCGGGATGGCAAGAGACGGTTCGGCTGATCGTGCTGTTCGGGATCGGCAGCGTGGTGATGCGAGCGGCCGGATGCGTGGTCAACGATCTGTGGGATCGCGACATCGATCGCCAGGTGGCGCGGACGGCGGGACGGCCGTTGGCTTCCGGAACAATCCGGGCGCGGCAGGCGCTGGTGTTCCTGCTGGCGCTGCTGGGGTGCGGGCTGCTGGTGCTGCTGTGCCTGAACCGGCTGGCGCAAGGGTTGGGGGTGGCGTCGCTGGTGCTGGTGGGGCTGTATCCGCTGGCCAAGCGGGTGACCTGGTGGCCGCAACTGGTGATGGGGTTCACTTTCGGGTTCGGCGCGCCAATGGGCTACGCCGCCGCGTCCGGGCGGATCGACGCGGCATGGGCGCTGCTGTACGCCGCCGCGATCTGCTGGGACCTGGGATTCGACACGATCTACGCGCACCAGGATCGCGAGGATGACGCTCTGGTCGGGGTCCGCTCCACCGCGCGATTATTCGGGGAGCGGACGCGGCCGTTTCTGGCGGCGTGCTACGCGGCCGCCGTCGGGTTGTTCGCCCTGGCGGGGTGGTCGGCGGGGTTGGGCGTGCTGTTCCATGTCGCGCTGCTGTTACCGGCGGGATTGCTGGCGTGGCAGGTCGCGACGCTGGACATCCACGATCCGGGACACTGCCTGCGGCTGTTCCGGATGAACCGGGAAACCGGCCTGGCGTTCGGGTTCGCGATCCTGGTCGGCGCGCTTCAGGCCGGCGGGTTGTGACCGGACCGGACCCGCTGGAATTCATCCGCTCGCATACGGTCGTGGGAACGGCGCCGCTGGTCCCGGAGATTTCGCTGTATCTGGCGACCGAGATTACCCCGATCTGGCAGGCGACCGAGGACTGGCTGGCCGAACGCGCGCTGGCTCCGCCTTTCTGGGCTTTCGCGTGGCCCGGTGGGCAGGCGCTGGCGCGATATGTGCTGGACAATCCTTCTGTCGTGGCCGGCAAGCGGGTGCTGGATTTCGCGGCCGGGGGAGGGATCGCCTCGATCGCCTGCGCCAAGGCTGGCGCCGCCCGGGTGGAAGCGGCCGAAATCGACGACCTGGCGTGTGCCGCGATCCAGTTGAACGCGGCGGAGAACGGTGTCGCGGTGACCGTGTCCAAGGGCGACGTCGTGGGCGCCGCATGTCGCTGGGACCTGATCCTGTGCGGCGACGTTTGTTACGAGGCGCCGATGACAGCGCATATCCTGCCGTGGCTGGAGCGCATGGCGCTTCAGGCCGAAGTGTGGATCGCGGATCCCGGCCGCGCCTATGTGCCGAAAGATGGACTTTCGCACATCGCGCGTCTTGTCGTGCCGACCTCACTGGAACTGGAGGACCGCGCCGAGCGGGCGGTGACGCTGTATCGCGTCGTTCCCTGACGCGGCGGGCTCATCGCCGGCGTTGGCGGCCGTTTTGGTTACAGGACGTTTTGGTTACAGAACGGGCAAGGTCTTCGGCTGATTGGGCCAAAGCTCGATGGTCACGCCCTTGTTCCCCACGCAATGGATGTTGGTGAAGAACTTCCAGCCGCCGCTCTGCTTCACGCCGAACACGCTGGCGGAGCCGGATTTGGCCGTCAGGTAGAACTCCGGGTCCATCACCGAAACGTTCGGCTTCGCCCCGAAAATCCCGTCGGAGATCAGTTTCGCGGCGAGGTTGCCGTACGCCAGCTTGTATACCGCGTTGACATTGGACTGGTGCGAGCGGCCGAGCTCGGTCGCCTCGTCTTTCCCCATGCCGAACGTGGACGGCGGATCGGGTACCGAAGCCGTGATGTTCGCATGCACCGCGACGGGGATGCCGTCCTTCTCGCCGACGATGAAGCCGCAGGAATTCATCTTCGCCGTGATGAAGTAGGAGTATTTGTCGGTAAGGTGCAGAACGAATGCCTTGTCGTCGTTCCAGGGCAGCCAAAATCCAGTGAACGCGTCGCCCGCCGGGCTGATGTCGTAGGAGTTGGCCTGCGTGTTGTCGGTGGCGCCGTAAGTCTTGAACGATGAGGCGTTGTTGACGGTGATGATTTCCATGCCGAAGGCGGAACTTCGGCCCGAGATGTCGAGCGATGAATCCGAGCGATTGCCCGGGGTGAGAAAGCGTCGCGTTCCGAGATACGTCTTTGGATCCGCTAAAAACGACTGGGCGTTGAAAGCCATGGCGTGACGTCCTCTTTGTCGAATTCTGAACTTAAGAAATGCTATATCAAAAAAAAAGTGTACGGACAATATTTTTCAGTGTCGGACTCCGGCCGGCCGCGATTGCAAATCAGTCGGACACGACGTTCGGACGGCGTTTCACGCGGACCTCGGGCCTTTCGCGCCAAGGCGCCCGTATTCGCCAAAGTCCGGGCTTTCGAAAGTCACCCCGTATGTCGTGCCGACGTCGCTCGAGTTGAAGGACAGGCGGGAGCGGGACGTGGAGTTGTACCGGGTGGTGGGGTGGTGTTAGTCTTTTCTCAGACATCGCCGGCCGCGAGGTTGCCCAGGTCAGGGTTCTGTCGCCATGCGTCACGCCGCGTCAAAATATGAAACTCCGGCGTTTAATACCGGCTGGCGTTGATGTTGACTCTCGTGCTTTCGTCATCCTCGGGCACGACCCGAGGATCAGTTGCCTCAGGCATCGTATTTGATGAGGAGAGCCGCGGTGTGGCGGCACGCGATGCTCGGGTCGAGCCTGGTCGAGCCCGAGCATGACGGGGATACTCATGCGTCATTGTTTTCGCCGTTTGGTTTAACGTCGCGGCGAACCTTGCTCCACCCCTTCCTCAGACCCGTCTCACCCCCGGCTGCGAGGGATCGTCCAGCACATACTTCATCGGCCCCATGCCGCGAATGGCGATGATCGCGGGCTCGGGGCGGCCGCGGATCATGCCGTCGTAACGCGGCGTTCCCGCGACGCGGTGCACGAAGCTGCCCGCCGTCGCCCGCGACGCGGTCAGCATCGTGCGGCGAGAGGTGACCGGGCCAGGCCCAATAGGCGCTAACGTAAGCGTCCGCGAGGACGCAAGCCCGGTTCCTCAACCAATGATCGTCATCGCCGGGCTCGACCCGGTGATCTTTCCCGGCACCGTGCTGGAACAGATGGCCGGGTCGGGGCCCGGCCATGACGTCGTTGGCGTTCGTGCGAAGAGTCAATCGTTAGGGCACCTGGTATTGGTAATCAATCGGTAACGAAAATGTTCAGCGATATCGACGTCATTTATGTTGCGTCTCCGATTCAACGACGACCCGAGCACGCCGGGCGACTTTTTCGGCGGTATCCAGGAGATTCGCGGCAAGTCAGGGCCGCGCCCGTCGCATTTGGGGGCGTCACGCCGAGGGTAACAACTGCCACCGCTGCCTCCATTGGCGGAGGCGAGCGCCCACGGACCGCGGGTTTACCAAAATCCTGGCGGGTGGTGTCGGCTCGGCCTGCCGAGGAGGTCCGCGAGGGAGCGGGCGTGGGCCTCTTCCCAATCGCGCGCCTGCCCGTCCGCGTCGAACCCGAACATGTTCCGCTTCGTCAATGGCTCGGCGAAGCATGCCCAACTCGGGCCCGCGTCGTTGAGCGCGCATCCCAGCAGAAACAGCGGCCATGGCGACATCGTGGTGATCCAACCAAAGCTGAACTCGCCGACCTTCGGGAACTCCCCGTTCCCGGTATCGAGTTCAAGGGCGTAGGTGGTTCGCATGTCTCGGCCGAATGGAGTCTCCTGGATCTTGTGGAGGCGAAGACCAGGGTGAGGTCCCGGGCCGCGGCGAGAAATCGCGCAATATCCCAGATCGTAATCCGGGCTGGCACGGAAATAACCGAAATTCGTCTCGCCGGCCGCGTGGTCGACCTGACTGAAACAGGCGTCCGGAGGCGCCGGTTTCGGGCGTATGGCCTGAATTTCGTATTCCCCCGCGAACACCCTTCCGCCAACGACGTATTCCTTGACGGGAACAGCGAACCTGTCGTTGGCGTCGAAAACAAGGTCCATGGTGGCCGGAACGCGGACGCTCAACTCCGATGACGGCATTTGGCGCCAGGCCACCGCGCGCTGCTGCCACCATGCGCCGAACCACGCGCCGTAGGCCCCAATCGGAAGAACAAGCCAGGCGATTGGAATACATCGACCGAGCGTGGCCAAGGCGATGTGCGGTAACATGAGATTCGCGATGATCGAGACCCAATAGGGGCCGCCGAACATCATCAGCATGAGGCCGGTGAGCGGGAAGCGCTCCGCGAGATAGACGGCCACGGCAGCCCCGACGTGGATCAGGATGATCCGCGACCCCGCGGTCATCGTTCGTTAATCCGATTCAAGACTTTTGTGCCGCGTCAGCGTGGCTCGCAGCCGCCGATGCAACAATCCGCGTTCCACGGCCAGAAAGATCTGTCTCAAATTCAAAGGATTTGTTCATCATCGTCGCCATTCAACAATGTCGAAGCGAGACTGAAGAATTCTCACGCACGGACTAACGGCCCAAATCCGCCTCCGGCGATTGCACCTCTCAAAAGAAGTGCAACGGGAATGACGCCTTCGAAACAAACGGCTATCGTCATGCTTCATGCTTCACCCGGACACGCCCTCTCGCTTTGATGGCGCGGCGAGCCTCTCCCCTTCCTCAAACCCTTCTCACCCCCGGCTTCGACGGATCGTCCAACACATAGTTCACTGGCCCCATGCCGCAAATCGCGATGATCGCGGGCTCGGGATGACCCCGGATCACCCCGTCGTAGTGCGGCGTTCCCGCGACCCGATGCACGAAGCTTCCCGCCGTCACCGGCACGCACGCGGCGGGATCGAAATCGGCGCCGCTGTCGCACCACCACGTGCCCGACACGACCACGCAGAACCGATCGGTCGCGTAATGATGCGGCGCGCTCATGAAGCCGGGCCACCAGCGGATCAGCGTGTAATAAAGCCCGGGTTGGTTGATGTCGCCGGTGAGGACGCAGTTGTCGACGGAAGGCTCGGGGTAGGCGAGGTTCGATTTCCACACCAACTGGCCGGGCGGGCGGATGATGGTCTGCGCGGGGTTCAGCGGACTGGCCTCGGCGCTGTCCGTCAGAGCGACCGGCAGCGACGACAGCAGCGCGGCCAGCATCACGTCGCGGCGAAAAGCGGATTGGTCCATGGCGACCTCCTGTTTTCGGGGAGGTTACCTTGTTTCGGCGCCGCCGTCGCCCGCGCCGCGGTCAGCATTGCGCGGCGAGGCCCGAACGGTGTTCCGCCAGCCTCTCAGCGTCATGGCCGGGTCGAGCCCCATAGGCATCAGGTTAAGCGCCGCAAGAGGAAAATGCCCCTCTTCCCGTCATCCTCGGGCTCGACCCGAGGATCACTCGACACGCAAAGGACGTCAAAAGTCGGGCAAGGTGCCCGGTCGAACAGGGTCGAGCCCGGTGATGACGATAAGCGGCCGCGGACCGGGGTTTTCGCCCACTCCGACGGTTATGTTGGCGCGTATCGGGTCGAGCCCGGCCATGACGAAGGGCTCGAGCGGTGGGTTTTAATCGTCCCCCTCGCCAACGCGCGCCGGCGATTGCGCCAACGGCAGCCACGTGCTGACCGTCGTGCCGCGGCCTTCCTCGCTGTCGATCGCCAACTGCCCGCGGTGCCGGCTGACGATGTGCTTGACGATCGCCAGCCCAAGCCCGGTGCCACCGGCGGCGCGAGACCGCCCCTTGTCAACGCGATAAAACCGCTCGGTGACGCGGGGAAGATCCGCCCGCGGAATCCCCGCGCCTTCGTCGGCGACCGCCAGCACGACGCCCGGCCGCGCCGGCCACGCGCCACCCGAGGCGAGGCCCGCGGTCAGCCGCACCGTGCCGCCCTGTTTGCCGTACTTCACCGCGTTATCCAGCAGATTTTGCAACACCTGAGCGATTTGGTCGGCGTCCCCGGTAATCAGCGGCGTCTCCGGCGCGATCGCCACCTCGATGCGCGTTCCCCCGCCGGCCAGCCGCGGTTCGTAGCCGGCGACGATGCGTGGCAGCAACGACCCAAGATCGACGATGTCGGAGGGCACCTGATGCTCGACCATTTCGATCCGCGACAGGCTGAGCAAATCGTCGATCAGCCGGTTCATCCGCGCGCCCTGCTCGGCCATGATGGTGAGGAACCGTTTGCGGGCGGGCGGGTCGTCCTCGGCCGGCCCGAGCAAGGTCTCGGTGAAGCCGATCAACGAGGCCAGCGGCGTGCGTAACTCATGACTGACGTTCGCGACGAAATCGGCGTGGGAGCGTTCGGCGCTGTGTTCGCGCGTACGATCCGACAGCACCACCACCGCGCGGCCGCCATCCTGCAGCGGCGGGTTGATGGGCACCACCGTCGCGCGCAGGTCGCGCGCGATGGGCGCGGGGATCGTCAGGTCGGCGGCCTGGGTTTCTCCCGCGCCGATCGCCCGATCCAGCGCGGCGCGCAGGTCCGGATGGCGCAGCACGGCGGGCAGGTCGCCGCCGAAGATCGTCTCCGTCGCCGGGTTGCGGCGGCTGACCGTGCGGTCCAGGCGCAGCACGATCAACGCGTCCGGCAATCGTTCCAGGATCAGCGTATCGGCCCGCCGTTCCTGCTCGATCCGCGCCGCGCGCGCCGCGAGGTGGCGGGCCAGCCGAGCGATTTCCAGACCCAACGGCTCCATCAGCGTTGGCCCCACGGTCTCGGTCGAGGCGCGGCCATTGGTCCCGGCCTCGATCTCGCGCACCGCCGCCGTCAGCAGATCGAGATCGCGCGCCCAGACCAACATGAAGACCGTCGCGGACAGGGCCGTGACGGCGATCGCCGTGACCGCCGCCAACGGGGCGGCGAGGCCGGTCAGCGCCATGACGGCGAGCGCGGCGATCGGAGCGGCGGCGATGCAAAGCGCGATGGTGATGAACGGCATGGAAGATGCGTATCATCAATTCCCGGCCGGACCCACCTCGCCGCGTGAATTCTGATCGGGCCGGAAACCGCTAACCGACCGCTCGCGGCAACTCGTCGATGCGTTCCCGGAGCGCCTCCGTCAGCGCCGCCCGCCGCTCCCACAAATCGCGGTACCACGCGATCCGCGGCGCTACCTGATCGGCCAGCATGCGATGCTTTCGCACCATCCGCCGCGCGTTGTCGCCGAGTTCCAGCGCGAGGTCGGGGATGGCGGTGAGGCGGAGGAAGTGGTGGTGGAACTCGTCCGGACTGTTGAAGATCAGGCCGGTTTCGCCGTGCGCGATGCTGTCGCGATACACCACCGAACTGGCCAGCGCGGCGACCCGGCAGGCGCCCGCCTCGATGAACTTCAGATCGGATTTCGCCCGGTTGAACGGCGTATCGTCCAACGGCATGAGGGAGATTTCCGACGTTCCCAGCAAGTCCAGGTATGTGTCGTAATCGCACAGCGGCGTGAAGGTTTTATGGCGGCTTTCCAGCGCCTGGAAAAATCCCTCGTCGTGCACGACACGGAAGCGCAGGCGGTCGCCCGCGCGCGCCGCGACCGCGTTGATCGGGCCGATCAGATCGCGCCAGTCCGGCTCGCGGTTGAGCGCGCCGAAGAACACAGTCAACACCCGAGGGTCGGTGAAATTGCGGATCTCCGGCAGCGCCATCAGCGCATTGGGGAACAGCGCCAGCTCGGGGTTGCGCTGGCGTAACAACCTGGCCAGTTCGGGCGTCGTCGTCTGCACCGCGTGCACGCCGCGGAACGACACCAAAGCCGGGTTGTTCAGGCCGCGCATGAAATCCGGATGGTCGTCGAACTCGGTGACCACGAGCCACCCTTTGTCGATCAACCGGTTGATGATGGCCTGACCTTCCGCGCCGAACAACGCCGGCCGGTGCAAAATGAAGATCCGCGGAACATCCTCGTTCCACAGCATGCCAGTCTCCGGACCGGTCCCGTCGGGCTGGCCCCCTGTGGCGTCGGCCGGTTCGGGTGGGTTGGTCGGCGGCGCGAAATGCGTGGTCACCGCCGGATCGGTCGCCATCGCCTGAAACGGATGGATGACCCGCAAATGCGAGACGCCGCCAACCGGGCGCAGCAAATCTCCCGCGATCACGATGCGCCGGACCGGCGTCCGCCGGACCCGCCAGACATGCTGCAGAGGCATCGCCTTGCGCGCGTAGCCGGCGGGGTCGATGCCCAGATTGCGCAGCGCCGGAAGCATCGCCTCGACAAAGGCCACGCCAGCTTGTTCATCGAGAATTCTCGGCTGCACATCCACCGGCACGAGGCCGATCTCCGAAAGGCCCCGCGGCATCGTGTCCAGAGCGAACCAGCGCAGATGCCGGCGGTCCAACAGGCCCGAGTCCTCATAGCGGAAGGTACCGCGCAACAGACGCTCGGTCAGACTCCAATGTTCCACGTTCGGTACGCAAATCAGCATCATGCCATCGGGCGTCAACGCCTCGGCGTGACGCGCCAGCATGCCGAACGGGTCGGCGAATTGCTCCAGCACCGCGCTGTAGACGATGCAATCGATGCCCTGCGGGAGGGCGAACGGCAGCGGATCGGCGGCGTCCGCCAGAACGCACTCGTCGTAATGAGCGCGCGCCGCCGAGACCATCGCCGGATCGTTGTCGATCGCCAATAAACGCGCGTTGGGGTTCAGCCACCGAAACGCCGCGCCGAGTTCTCCCCTGCCGCAGCCGATGTCCAGAACGACGCGCGCGCTGACCGGAATGAGCCGTGACAGGTCGGGCACGGGCGGCATCAGCGGCGAAACTCCTGGGCGACAGTCATGCCGTGGTAGGCGGAAACCGCGCGGCGAGGCAAGGGCAACGCCCCATCAGCCTCAGGATAAGCGGCGGACAGAGCACGATCTTCTGTACCGTCATCCGCGGCCTTCCGTACCGTCACCCTCGTCCTTCCGTACCGTCACCCTCGACCTTCCGTACCGTCACCCTCGGCCTTCCGTACCGTCATCCTCGTCCTTGAGCCGAGGATCGCTCGCATCACGCGAGTGGCCGATTTTCGACCCTCGGGGCGCGTCCACGGATGCTCGGGTCGAGCCCGCGCAAGACGGCGGGGGCCAATTTCGCCCTGTCCGCCGCCTATCCTGATGCCTATGGGGCGCC
>Ga0182030_10025674_pt1 | contig 10709 bp, 10 predicted proteins | sample 812S3MmetaG_FD_121299 | JGI IMG/M metagenome (GOLD analysis project Ga0182030, IMG submission 121299) | Permafrost microbial communities from Stordalen Mire, Sweden - 812S3M metaG (Illumina Assembly) | ecosystem: Environmental > Terrestrial > Soil > Wetlands > Permafrost | place: Sweden... | reverse complement strand
GGGCGGCTTTGTGTTTGGGGCGGAGAATGGCAGAGGCGTTGCCACTTGCCGGACCACAAACGGATGGAGCGCACCGTCGTTCTTTACCATCACGGGCATCAGCGCGGGATGGCAGATCGGCGTCGAAGGGGTTGACCTGGTCATGATTTTCCAGGGCGACGGCGGAATGGAGCGGTTGATCTCCAGCAAGTTCCAACTCGGAGCTGACGCTTCCGCGGCAGCCGGTCCGGTTGGGCGTCATGCCACCGCCGATACAGACTGGAAGCTGAACACCGAAATCCTGACTTACTCGCGGGCCAAGGGCGTTTTTGCTGGACTCACGCTGACCGGGGCCGATGTTCGCCGCGACGACGATTCCACAGAGGCAATTTACGGCCATGATATCCCGACGCGCACCATTCTTCGCGGCGAAGTGCCCGCTCCGGCATCGGCGCAATCCTTTCTCGACGCGGTCAGGGGCGCAAAGAGACAGGCTGTTGCCTCGAACTAACAGTTAATTCTGAATGCATCCCGGGCGCCCCATGCAGGTTTCAGGCTGGGGTGCCCTTTTTGCATCGACCATGCGGATGCTCTGCGGATTGCGCGGGTCGTCTGGCATCGAAGTGAGAGTGAAAGCGGGCGAGTTGGCTCCATCGCCTTCATGCACTTTCAGGGATGTCAAATGCTCCGCGTGTTGCGACCTCCGCCCCTGGCCTCGGACGCGGCGAGTCTTCCCAAGCAATATTGCACATCGTAGCTTTCGGCCCTGTTGCCGAGGATTCAGCAGCACGGCCCATCGGGACAGGGTCCACCGGTCCTTTGTCCGCCGGGCGTGGCCTTGCAATCGAACGTCCCGTAGTGAACCGATTGGTCCCCGACGATGGTGAAGTGCCTGCCAAATCTGGTCTGACTCAGCATCGCCGCTGTATTGCCGCAAACCAGCATCGGCTTCCCGGTCAGAAACGTATGGTGATCGTCCAGCGTGAAGCGGAACGGGGAATCGGGTAGGGTGCCGAGATAATAGGCAACCTGGCCGTAGTCCTCGCAAATATCCTCCAAGTGTGCAAGTTTGAAGGCCCGCACCGTAATGGAATAGAAATCGATCATCCCCACTCGTGCTTCCACCTCAGAGTTGCCAATCGCAACCGGATGCCTGGCCATGATTCGGAAATCCAGACAGCCAACGCTGCGCAGCAGCCGGCGAAAGTCTTCAAAATACATGGCGCCGCCCAGGCATTCCTGATGCAACAGGGGATCGTTCTGAAATTCACGCGGTATCCGCCTTCCTGCGAAGACATCGGAAAAATAGAGTTCACCTCCCGGCTTCAATACGCGGAAGATTTCGGCGAACACGCGCTCCCTTTCTGGCGACAGGTTGATGACGCAATTGGAGATCACAACGTCGATCGAATCATCACTCATCCCCAGTGCGGAGAGGTCCTCTATATATCCCTGGCGGAAATCGACGTTCGAGCTTTGCCCGCCAAACCGCCTGGCCTGTGAATCCTGGTGGCGGCTTGCCACCGCCAGTTGCTCGTCCGTCATGTCGACGCCGATCACAAAGCCATCCGGCCCCACAAGCCGGGAAGCCAGGTAGACGTCCCGTCCCGTGCCGCAGCCGAGGTCCAGGACCGTACAGCCTTCAAGCGCGGGTGGAATCGGCGAACCGCAGCCATAGGACCTGCCGCGTATTTCCTCGTCGATCAGATCGAGTATCTCGCCCTGCGCATCCGGAAGTGGCTCCGTACAACAGCAGGCGCTGGTCTGCAAGTCAGACATGTCCCTGAGCGTCTTTCCGTAGTACTCCTTCACGGCATCACGGCTTGCGTCTTGGTCCACCATGGGTTCCACCCTTACCGGCCTTCAACCGTGGATGCGGATTGCAGTTGGTACAACCCGGCGTTCATAGGCGCGATCATTCGTCCGGCGTCGCTTTCAGGGTGCGCCGATTCGCCGCGCAGCATCTTCACAGCGTGAGGAAGCACAGGAAGAATGGTGGACAAGTTCTCGACTGCCGCGTTTCGACTCCCCGGCAGATTCACAATCAACGTCTCTCGCCTCACCCCGGCCACGGCGCGAGACAACAGTGCATTCGGAGTCCGCAATCCGGAAGCCGCGCGCATGGCCTCAGTCAAGCCTGGTAACTCACGGTCGATGACTTTTCGAGTGGCCTCTGGCGTAACGTCCCGCACGGAGATTCCCGTGCCGCCAGTCGTAACAATCAAATCGACCCGCCGATCGGCAAAGTCCGTCAGTGCCTCGACAATCTGCTCCATCTCGTCGGGAACCGTCTTGATCCAGGCGATGCGGGCTTGCAATGTTTCACTGAGCAGGCTGGCGACCGCGGGACCGGCTGTATCCATGGTCTCCCCGCCGGCACAGCGATCGGAAACCGTAATCACGGCGGCCTGAATCGCATCCCGGGCAACCCGGCGCACAACCTCCACCGGGTCGCCGGGGACCAGTTCGCCGCCTTCCAGAACGCGGGCAAAGAGCCCGTTGCGTGGCATGATGCAGTCGCCGGTTGAATAGTAAATCGCGCATCGCGTGTGACAGACCTTGCCGATTTGCGTAAGTTCCAGCAGCACCTCTCCGACCCTGAGCAGCGAGCCGACCCCGAGACCGTCGGTGTCAAGACCGTCGATGACGAGGTTTTCACCAAACGCGCCAGGTTTCAATGTCAGCCCTTTGGCTCGCATCGACTCAATGTCGAGATGCGCCAGCAGGCTCACCTGCCGGTGCCAGTCTCCAGCGTGCGCATCGCCCTCCATCCCGTATTCAGGCACTATCCTGGCCGAAGGAATCTCGTGTTTGGCTATGCCCTTCTTTTCCGAAATGCAAACGTGCAGCAGCTTTCCATCCGTCATCTCATGCCTCCGCGCGATACTTGCCGCTCCGCCCTCCCGGCTTTGCAACAAGCCGGAGGCCATCCAATCGCCATTCCTCTGAGAGTGCCTTCAGCATTTCATAGGCCGTGAGCCCGGTAATCGACGCCGCGGTCAGCGCCTCCATCTCAACACCCGTTGAACCGTATGTTCTGACCTCTGTCGGGATCAGGATGCATTCGTCCTGGGTCTCCATGTCCACCCAGTCACAGGGGAGACGGAGGGAGAAGTTCCAGCCGGCAAATTCACGGCTATCCTCCGATCTGGCTCATGGCCAGAGCGTTATCCATGGCCTGCGGCGGAACTTTCCCTGCGATATAGGATTTGAATTCTCGCAGCGCGGACCCACCATCCATAGCCTTCAACAGGTTCGATAGATCGAGCTTGATCGGATCCATGAGGCACCTGCGTATGCTGCCCCGTGCATCCATCCGCAACCTGTCGCACTGGCTGCAAAAAGGATGAGAGCGCGGCGTGATCCAGCCCACCGTCACGCTGGCTCCACGCCAGTCCACAATGGTCCTCTGCGCTGAAGCCCTGGTCTGCTCCTCAAAGGGGAAAATCTCCAGGCCCAGCCCCTCGCGAACCTCGTCTACAGAGACGAACTCGGCTTCGCACCAGGCGCGCTCCGTGCCGGTTCGCATCAATTCGATGAAACGGATTTCAATGCCCGTCTGAGCCGCGTAATCCAGAAGAGACGGCACTTCGAGCCTCCATGTGGACCTGCGCAATACGGTATTCAATTTGATGGGCGTCAGCCCCGCCTCCCATGCCGCCGCGATCCCCGCGAGTGTGCTCTGCAAACTGGCTCCGCGCGTCACTTCGGCAAACCGCTCCTTGTCAAGGGAGTCCAGCGAGACGTTGACGCGGCCCAACCCGGCGGCCTTCAAGTCCCACGCCATTCGAGGCAGTAGCGAGCCGTTGGTCGTGAGTGATACCTCCCGAATGCCTTCGATAGCCGAGAGGCCCGCGATCAAATGGTCTATGCCTGAACGCATCAGAGGCTCTCCGCCAGTGAGCCTGACCCGGTCTATGCCCGAATGTGACACCAGCCATCCAACCATCTCGACCAGGTCTTCGAGCGGTAGAAGATCATGGTGCGCAACCTTGGCCACGCCCTCTTGAGGCATGCAGTAGCGGCAGCGAAAGTTGCAGCGATCCGTGGTCGAGAGCCGAAGCAGCCGCAAACGCGCCGAAGGGAGATCGATTGCGGCTTCTTTCGATGAGACGCGAAGGCCGGGACCGAGTTGGACGAGTGATGCCGACATCGTGTCTTCCTCACAATTTCAAAAACCCGCATCGCAGGCAATGCGCCGGCCGGTTGTCGATCCTGAAAGCAGGTCCGCACCACCGTTATTGCAGCTTTGCCTGCCCTATCGAGCGTTTCAGCATTGAGCACCGAAAGTGCGCAATCCTGGAACGCTGCTCTTTCCTGGAACATGTTTCGGCGCCGAGGGACGGGGCAAACCAATATCCGCGGCCTCTCGGCGATCGCACAGAGCGCGCCGCTTGCGCTGCTACTTCTTGTAGTGAGCGGCGTTGATGGCGGCGAAGTGGTTCAGCTCCTCGGGCAAGTCCTCGATGGCAAAAACGGCGCCACTCTGGCAGGCCGCAACACAGGAACCGCAACTGAGGCACTTCTTGGGGTTGATGAAAAGCTGTTTCACATCTGCGAATCCCGCCTCGTCGATCTTGGGGTGAATCGCTTTTCTGAGACAGACGGCAACGCAAAGCATGTCTTTGATGCATTTATCGGTGATAACGCTGAAGCTGGGCATGATGTCGCTCTCCTGATCACGAAATGAAGTTGAAGTGGCTCGGCTCCCCCGGCTGTCCGGCTACCTGTCGGTGCACGAATAGCACGGATCGATGGAAGCTTGAATCAATGGTGTCTCTGCAAGTTGAGCGCCAATCACCATCGCGCGGATGGCCGGCATGTTGGCATAGGTTGGCGTACGCACATGCACTCTGCTCGGATTGTCGGAATCCTCTTCCCAGGAAACGCTGTACATGACTTCCCCGCGCGGCGCCTCGACGCGGCTGGTCGCTGTTCCCGTCGGAAAAGCGATGTCGCTCTCGTCCGACCCTTCCGCATGGATTGGCCCCGAAGGCAGTTTGGCGAGCGCCTGGTGAAGAATGCGGCAGCTCTGCATGATCTCGAGCGCTCGAACAAGCAGGCGGGCGCGAACATCGCCCCCCGTCTCCACCGGCACATCGAATTCAAGGTCGGCATAGGCGGCATAGGGCGCGGCGCGGCGGATGTCCTGGGGCACGCCGGATGCCCGGGCGGTGGGCCCGACCACGCCGTAGGAAATGGCCTGCTCCTGCGTGAGAACTCCGATTCCGGCACAGCGCGACAGCGCCGTTGTGCTGGTGGTGAACACCGGAATGATCGTATGCACCATTTCCTTCTCCAGCGCCTCGATCATGGCCAGCACCGCGCTGGGATCGGCGATATCCCGGTTGACGCCGCCGATACGGTTCATCGAGTAATTCACGCGATTTCCTGAAATCGCCTCCAGCACATCCATGACCTTCTCTCGCAGCGCGAAGCAGCGCATGAACATGGTCTTGAATCCCATCAGTTTGCCGGCCACGCCCGCCCACAGCACGTGCGAGTGCAAGCGCTCCAGCTCCGCCATGATGACGCGAATGTAAAGCGCGCGCGGCGGCGGCGCAATTTCGAGTATCCCCTCCATTGACTGGCACAGGGAGAGAGTATGGATGTTCGAACAAATCCCGCAAACACGTTCCATCAGCGCGATGACCTGCACATGGTTGCGGGTTTCGGCCAGATGTTCGATGCCGCGGAAGTTGAAGCCCACATGCAGCTTCGCGTCGATGACCGTCTCGTCTTCGCAGACCAGGTCCAGCTTGTAGGGTTCTTCCAAACCTGGATGGTAGGGACCCATGGGAATCGTGTAGCTCATTCGTCCTCCTCGCGAAGGTTCACTCCGGGCTTATCTCCCTGGCGCAGGAAGAGTAGTTCGTATTCACGGCCGATAAAGTCCACGGCATAGTATTCGTGGATCTCGCGCTCGATCCAGTTCGCGGCTTCGCACAGGTCGTAGATGCTTTCGATCTGCTTGTTTGAAACCAGGAATGGGAACCCCAGCAACTGGCCGTCGAGATCCCAGTGATACTCCATGCGAATTTCCTCCCCTTCGGGAAGTTCGGTCGCCGTGATGGTGATGAAGCGGGCGTGGAGCGCGGCCATCGTTTTGGCTAGGTCGCGCACCTTCAGTCCGTCGCATGGAAGCCAATGCACACGGCCCTTCTCGACCCAGGCGTCGGTTACGCCCAGTTTTTCCGGGATTGTGTCCAGCGTGTTCATTGAGTGCCTCCGGCGGCAGGGTTTGCGCCCAGCGCTTCGGCGGCCGGCAGGGGCGCTGCGGCGGGCTTGGGTGCGGGCGGGTTGCGTTGCATGGTGTAGGAGCGTTTCAGCCCCTCAGAAGCGAGGTACACCGGCGGACACGCCGCCTCCATGCTCAGCGCGTGCGATTCGCAACGCTCGGCACAGCGGCCGCAGAAGGTGCATTGGCCGGGATCGTAGCTCCACTTGTACTCGGTCTTGGTGGCGCGAAACGTGATGGCGCGCGAGGTGCAGCGAAACGCGCACATCGAGCATCCTGAGCAGAGGGTGGGGTCAAAGAGCACCAGTCCCCGGTAGTCTTGGCTTACCGCCGGGCGCGCTGGAAAACGCACGGTTACCGAGCGATTCAACAGACTTTTCAGCAGCATGGTCAGCATATTCATGAACGAAGCCTCAATAGGAGCGCGAACGATGTTGCCAGGACCGCGAACACAAGGGTGCAGCGCCAGTAAAAGCGCACCGTGGAATCGATGTTGAGACGCGCTGTCCAGGTGGCGACCACGGAGAGCAACAGCACGACGGCGAACGAGATGACGACGAACGACCCGGCGCTGAGCCACCAGATCTGAACATGGGGCGCAAGCAGCGTGGCCACCAGGCCGGTGGACGCAACCCATTCCAATCCGTGCGCCAGATCCCACATCGCCAGTTCATGGCCGGCGTATTCGGTGAAGGGACCGGCGTAGATTTCCTGCTCCGCGTTGGGGACAGAGAACGGATTGAGGTGCAGTTTGGCGGGCAGGCACACCAGGATGGCCAGCACGCCCAGCCAGCGCAAGGGCGAGGAGGGAAGCTGCGCCAGGGTTTCCAGCCGGAACGAATGCTGCGAGGCGGCAATGGAGACGATGGCCAGCAGAAACACCACGTTGTAGGAAACGCTCATCACGGCTTCGCGCGCCGAGCCAATCTCTCCGAAGATGGAGCGGGAGGCAAAGCCCGCGGCGATCATGCACATGGATGGCACTTCCAGCAGCGCCAGCAGCAGGATCAGGTCGCCGGCAAAACCGCCCGAGGCCGGCAGCACGGGCAGCAGTCCAACCGCGCCCGCTGAGGATGCCAGCGCGATCAGCGGCAATGCCTTCATCAGCAGGCCGGCCCGTCCGCTGCGCCGCGGCACCGTCTTGCCCATCAACTTGATGAAGTCGAAGAAGGGTTGCATAAAGGGCGGCCCCACGCGCTGTTGCATCAGGGCAACAGCCTTGCGTTCCGTCCACAGAAAAAACCAGGCCGCGGGAACGGCGAACAGAAGTCCGGGAAAAAGCAGCAGGCGCGCCAGTGCGTTGGTCAGATTCATGCCTGTTCCTCCTGCGCCGCGGACTTCTTCGCGCGTCTCTCGGCCAGAATCGCGGCTGCCTTAGCCACGCCCTGCAAGATTGCGTCGGGACGCGGCGGACATCCGGGGACAAATACATCCACCGGAATATGCTTGTTGAGCGGCCCCTCGATCGTGCGGCTGTCAATGAAGACATTGGTCGATGCCGGACAGGAACCGAGCGCCACCACTGCCTTGGGCTCGCACACCTGGGCATACACGGTCTTGATGGCCTGCAGGGAATTGCGGGTTACGGGGCCGGAGATGCAGAGGATATCCGCGTGTCTCGGACTCCCTTGCAGACACGCTCCCAATTGCTCGGCATCATAACGGGGAGAGATACTGGCCACCAATTCGATATCGCAGCCGTTGCAACTGCCCGAGTTCATGTGGAAGAGCCATGGACTATGGCGCCGCGAATAGCACATCAATCGTTTCCAGAGGTTCATGGTCTCCCCCACTGCAGCATTTGCAAAACATCCGGCCAAAGTCCCACGCCCACCAGTACGACTGTCAAAACAAGGATTGCGCCTTTGAGGAGTATGGGTTCGCGAACAGGTGGATCTCCGTCGCGCGCCGCTCCCCACCAGGTCCGCGTCAGCGCCAGCGCATACGCAATCAGCGCAAGAATCGAGGAGAGAGCGAAAGCGGCCAGCAGAAGTGGATTCATCTGCAATGCGGTTTCGTAGAGCCTCCATTTGCCGATGAATCCCATGGTTGGCGGCACGCCCAGCATGGCCAGCATTCCGAACAGAAAGCCAAAGCCGCTGATCGGATAGCGGCTGGTCAGCCCGGAACGTTCGCCGTCCAGCTCTCCCGCTGCCTCTGGAGCGCTAAGGCACACAAAGAGAAGCGCCTTGGCCAGGGCATGAGTGGCGGCCGCAAGCAGCGCGCCGGAATACCCCAAAGTGCCGGCGGAGACGATTCCCATCAACAGGAAACCGACATCCTCGACCGTGGAGAGAACCAGCAGCCGCTTCAAGCTGCGCTGCGAAAGCATCAGAATGGAAGCGATTAAAACCGTTGCCGCCGCCACCCCCAGCCACAGTCCTTGCGGCGTCATGGTCCACGGGGAGACTTGGGCAAGAACGAACAGTTCGCCCAGCGCCGCCATATCGACCACTGCAACGATCAATCCCAGAACCAGGCCGGGCAACTCGTCCGCCAGTTTGAGCAGCCAGAAGAAGAGCGGCACCGCGGCCAGCTTGACGCAGACGCTGGTGAACAGCAAAGCCCGCGCCCAATCCGCCTGCCCGCGCGCCATCAAAAGTGCGCTCGCGACCAGCGACAAAGCCGAGATCAAAACCACCGCGACGTAGACCAGCTTTGCCGCGCGCGTCCGTGCGCTTTGCCACACCAGCGGTATCGTCAGCAGGGCGCCCAGTTCCAGCAGGCCCAGCCGCTGCCAGGGATCGGCAAGCGCCAGGCCCGCCACAGTGGCCGCCGCCGCAAGAATCATCAGCGGGGCCAGGCGGCGCCAGGCTGATTGTGTGAGAGCCGCGAGAATCAAAGCGCCGGCGGCCACCGCGCACGCCAGGGCCAGCAGCGGCGGCACGCGGGGTGAAGCAATCGCCTCCGCGCCCGTATCCCCCAGCGCAAGCCAGCGAACGCCCACCAGGGCAACTGCCGCCAGCAGCACCACCAGGATCGTGGCCTTGCCCTCCATCCACGTGACAGCGGCGCCTATGGTGCGCGAAACCGCCAGCAACCCTTCCCATACGCCAAGATAGAAACGGTCCACGTTGGACCACCGGAAGAAGGGGCGCCAGTACTTCTCGAGCTTTCCGGAGAAGTCGTGGGCTGTGATGCGGCCCTCGCCCACCAGCGGTTCTCCGCCGGTGAAGATGCCGCCGCCTGCGCCAGCCGCGGCCGCTCCCAAAGTCGCCGGAGCCGGGCTCACGACGTACGCGAGCGCGTAGACCACTCCACCGACGACAAGCGAGACCAGAGCCAGCACCAGGCCCGCGGTGGTCGAGAAGCTGCCGGCGGACCCGAACAAACCGAACCAGGTCACCTGCATGTCCGTTCCCAGTCCGAACACGGCCAGGATCGGGTTGAGGAAGTAATGAACCGCCAGTTGAGGCGCGACGCCAAGAACAATGCTCCCCGTGGCGATCAGCATCAGGCCCCATTGCATCGTCGGCGGAACCTCATGGGCGTCCTTTGTCTTCTCGGTCACCGGCCCCAGGAAGACTGCGTCGGTTGCCTTGATGCACGAGAACACCGTGCCCAGGCTGACCACCCAGGCCACCACGGCCGGCACCGCCCATCCCGCCTGCAGCGCCGCCGTATAGAGCATCCACTTGCTGGCGAAGCCGCTCATCAAGGGGATGCCCATCATGCTGCCCACGCTGATCAGCCACGCGAACGTAGTGCGCGGCATGCGCTGGGCAAGCCCCCCCAGTTGGTTCATGTCGCGCGTGCCCGTGGCGTGCTGCACCGCGCCCGCCGACAGGAACAGGCCGCCCTTGAAGAACCCGTGATTGAGGCAGTGAAGCAGGCCCGCGGTAATGCCCAGCGGCGTCCCAATACCGATGCCGGTGATCATGTAGCCGATCTGGCTCACCGTATGAAAGGCCAGCATGCGCTTCAGATCCGACTGCACCATGGCATACATCACGCCCACCAGCATGGTGATGGTGCCCACCCAGACTACCGTTGCGCTCCAGGCGAACGGCCAGGCGCCGAAACTGTGCATGCGCGCCACCAGGTAGACGCCGGCCTTCACGTAACAGGCCGCATGAAGCAGGGCGCTGACCGGGGTCGGCGCCGCCATGGCTTCGGGAATCCACGTGTGCAGCGGAACCTGCACCGACTTGGCCACCAGCGCAACCAGCATGAGCACGAATATCCCGCCCGTAAAGCTGCGCGCCACCGCCGGATCCGTCCACAGGGTGCTGCCCGTGCGGTAATAGATGAGCAGAATGCCGGTCAACAACCCGTAGCCCGCGATGTGCGTCATTAACAGCACCTTGCGCGCGCCGGCCACCGCCTCGCGGTTGGTGTACCAGAAGCCCACCAGGGTGAACGAACACAGACCGATCACTTCCCAGCAAAGATAGAAAAAGAGCAGGTTGGCGCTGTAAACCAGTCCGATGAAGCCCCCGATAAAGACCAGCATCGAAAAGTAAAAGCGTGAGGCGGACTTGTCGTGCGCCAT
>Ga0182030_10025673_pt1 | contig 10710 bp, 8 predicted proteins | sample 812S3MmetaG_FD_121299 | JGI IMG/M metagenome (GOLD analysis project Ga0182030, IMG submission 121299) | Permafrost microbial communities from Stordalen Mire, Sweden - 812S3M metaG (Illumina Assembly) | ecosystem: Environmental > Terrestrial > Soil > Wetlands > Permafrost | place: Sweden... | reverse complement strand
TTTGCAAGCTCGGGCTGGCCTACATAGGCAAGCGATTTATCAAACGTGTTGTAGAACTGCTCTATCTTCTCGGACACTCCCTTTTTATACTCAATGACGAAATCAACTTTCTCTGCCTCTGGGTACTTAATGCGGACATAATTCAATACCGCCCACACGTAGGCGTTGAAACAGTAGTGATCTATGAGGAATCGCACGCCCTTCGTGCCCGCGACATTTTCCATGATCTTCTTTGTCCCGTGCGCGTCAAGAAATGTACCCGCGTTCGCGCCGATTGTCACAGGGCACAAGCTACCCATTTGGTGAATCAGCATTGCAGCCGTATCCATCTTCTCTTGCGCCTGAAGCCATGTGAGGCCGTTCTCTTTGCACCAGTCAGAATCGCGAATCTCAGTCATGTGTAGATACGGAATTTTCGGTTTCGCATCGATTACCCGCTCTTGCCAGGCAGGAGAAAAATAGGTATACCAATCCGTTTCAGGCATCAGCCATCCGCAATGCCAAAACTTACTTCGATGATGACCGCCGTCTGTTTCATCAGAAGCCGACACGAACACTGCCATGCGTTTGTCCTGCCTTGGAAGCCCGCAGAATAGAGAACGCACGAGAGATACGGCAAGAGCTATAGAGGCCAAGACGCACCTCCGCGCTCACCATCTCCGTCAGAGCTTCCAATCCCATCTTGCGCCGAATCCTCTGATTCCGCAAGTATATTATTGCCGTTAAGCATGTTTTGGCCCGCAAAATCCGTCAAACAAAGGACTTATACGTTATAATCTAGATAACAGGGGAGTTAGGACCTGATTTCCTGGACGGGACCTCCGTTTCGTTGGCGCTGGATGTACTGCCTTTGGTGGGACAATTCTGAAACGACGTGGGGGCTGTGCGCAAGGTCGGATGTCACAGGGGGCAGTGGAAACTTCCGGGTCAAACCCGGCTCACTTGGGAATCAGATACGATCCGGGAATGTTCTCGTCTAGAGTAGCCAGAATTGCGCCGTTGGCGCTGGCGAGTTTGCTCAGGTGTCCGTCGGTAATTTGCCTGGGAGCGCGAACCCAGGCGGGAAGATCCGAGATATCGTGATGGTCGGGAATGAACGTGAGAGCGGAGTTTCTTGCGTGCTTCAGGCGGAGCAACAGGGTGCGGGCCTGGGCAACCGTGAATCCGTAGGCTGGAGCCTGGGCGAGCACGCGGGCAAATCCAAGCTCGGTGATGGAGCAACTGGCAAGGTTGGGCGAGTTGCGAGACCGAACCCAAGTGGCGACACGAGCATGGAACTCGTGATTGAGGAAGCCGAGAGCGACCAACGCGTTTACGTCAAGCAGATAGATCATGCGGGGCGGACCATTTTAGGCGACCTTAGTCGTTGCAGTTTGGCTTACGCATTAAGCCGGTTAAGGAGGAGATCCTTCGCTACGCCTGAAAAACGGCTACGCTCAGGATGACAAAGTCGGACGAAGGGCCTAATCGGGGAAAGTTTCCAGTATCTCTTCCACTTCCTTGCTGGTTAATGGCGGAGCGTTCGGTCCCGCGCTGAGGGCGGGCAGGCCGGTGACCGGGTCGGTGACAAACTTTACTCGATGTTGCCGCTTGGAGCGGGGCGTCAGGATGATGCGGCCGTTCTCGACGTTGGCATCCAAACAATCGCCGGTGCGGATATCGAGGCGGCGGCGTAGCGGGCCAGGAAGAACGACCTGTCCCCGAGTGGAAACCTTGGTTTGCATGGTAAGACAATCTTACCACGATTGCGCCCGTCAGCATGCGGCGAGCTGCATAGGTCCCTTCGGCAGGCTCAGGGCAGGCCCTTCGTCGGGAGTCGCCCGCTTCGCGTGCGACTCCGCTTCCTCAGGATGACAGCGAAGGTCAAAGTCAGCAGGGGGTGGGGCAACTGGCGGCTGAAAGCCGCGGTTCTCTTAAGATTGACTTGCGTCGGCACGAGTGGAACTCGTGCCCTTCCCGGTTGCATAACGGTTTTCGCCTTGTTTCGCAGGCGGCGCCAGACGCACGTGGCGTGTTAACCCGCAGTTATCTGCCGCCCGTCCACACCCGCATCCCATTTTGGGCCACCTCCCGTAACCACCCTTTACTGGTTACTTTCGGTCAAGAGCCGTGGACACGTTTACCCCCTGTCCTTTCTCCCGTACTGTGAAGACTCCAATCCCGGTCCGCTCCCTCGGCCTGGATCCCTTTGGAGTAAATGCATGGATACTGCGCCTCAACGGAACTTTCAGCTCGGGATTCTGCCTGAACGCAGGATCGACAAGCGTGCGCTGTTCACCAGCTACGGCTTCATGGTGCTGGTTACTCTGATCCTGATTAACCTGGGAGTTCTATTCCCGGACAGGCTCCAGCTCACGGCGTATCGCGTCACCGAACTGATTCCGCTTCCGGCCCTGAGGCCGGAACCCGCGCCGATCAAAGTGAAGCCGGTCGTGAAGGCGAAGCTGCTTCCTCCTGCGCCGGTTTTTGACCGGCCGAAATTGGTCGTGCCCCATGAAGTGCATCGCGCTCCCACTCCAGAGCCGGTGGAAGCACCCAAGGTCGTGATGAACCAGTTCGCCACTCCTCAGATAAAGATGGTCTCGGCGGCGCGTCCACAACTCTTGCATACCGGAGACTTTTCCGGCAGTTCCGTTGCGCCGACGGTAAATGCGGCGGTGCAGAAAGTGCAAACCGGAGGCTTCGGCGATCCCAATGGCTTGACGGGCACCGGCAAGCCAAACGCCAAGCTGTATGGGGCTCAGGCTGGTTCATTTGACATGCCAGTGGGTCCGGGACAAGGCAACGGATCGGGCGGAGCCAAAGGTATTAAAGGAACGATTGCCAGCGCCGATTTTGGCAGCGGCATCGCAACCGGAGGCAAAGGCGACGGCCGCAGCGGCGGCGCAGGAATCTCAACCGGAGGATTCGGAGCCGAACAGGTGGTTCACGGTGGACCGAAGATCGCGCAGGCGGATTCGGGGCCTGCCACCATCCCGGTGGAAATCACCTACAAGCCGCAGCCGGCCTATAGCGATGAGGCGCGCAGTCTGAAGTTAGAGGGTGAAGTACTGCTGGAAGTGATGTTCACCGCCAACGGAACGCTGCATGTGAATCGAGTAGTCCGCGGCCTGGGCCACGGCCTCGATGAGGCGGCCATGGCGGCTGCCAACAAGATGCGGTTCAAGCCCGCGCTGCGCAATGGACAGCCGGTGGATTCGACGGCCGTCGTGCACGTGGTCTTTCAGATGGCGTACTAAAAGTTTGGGTACTCGGAAGGCTTAGCTCAAAAGATTCGTTTCGTGGTCCTGAAGGTGCGAGGCGAATCGAGGAAATTGATTCACAGAAACATCGATCAAAGATTCATCGGTCAGATTCATCGGTCAAAGAGACTTGGAGAAAATAGTTATGCGCACTTCGAATTGGATGTTCACGGCCGCACTGCTAGTCGCGGTGAGCGCTACCGCGCAACAGCAGCCGGCGGATTCGCAACTTCCCGCGCCATCGAGCGCTGGCGCAGCCACGCAGACGGCGCAACCGCCGGCGGATGCACCGTCTCAGCCCCAAGTGTCTCAGTCGCAGACGCAGACGCAGCAGGCTACGGCTCCGGCGCCAACGCCCTCCGTCCTGCCCCAGCCCACCACCATGGATCAGGTCGTGGACCGCTTCATCGAGCGCGAACACGGCCTCATGAAGGCGCTCTCCACCCGCACGCCGGTGGTGGAAACCTATCTCCAGAACCTCAGCGCCGATCCGCAACTCGGCCCCGTGCCCAGTGCCGATCATTACTTTCTGGGACGCATGGATATGGGTGAGTCGGTCGACCGCAAGGATTATCTGAAGGAGCAGGACAAAGGCATGGAGACCCGCCTGATGGGCGGCTTCAACAAACTCTTCAAAGTGCAGTACCAGCCTATGGGCTTCTCCTGGATGGTCTATGCCGATCGCACGGACTTTGACCGCTCGCACTACGAGTTCCACTACATCCGCCGCGAATTTCTTGGCGATGTTCGCTGCCTCGTATTCGACGTCACTCCTAAGAAAAACTCCGGCAAGGGACGATTCCTGGGCCGCGTCTGGGTGGAAGATCAGGATTACAACATTGTCCGCCTGAACGGCACCTACGCTCCCGCGCCGAAGAATTCCTACTTCTTCCACATGGATAGCTGGCGCCTGAACCTGATTCCAGGTTACTGGGTCCCGGCTTACATCTACAGCGAAGAAGGCGACTTCAGCGCTGGCGTGAAGAACAAGATGGCCTTCAAGGCGCAGACCAGAATCTGGGGCTACGACTTGAAAAAAGGCGACAAGGACGATGAACTCACGCAGATTCGCGTGGACAGCGTGAAGGACGAGAGTCCCACCACACAAGACGCGTCTCCGCTGCAGGCCGAGCGGGAATGGCAGCAGCAGGCGGAAGACAACGTGATCGAGCGCCTCACCCGCGCTGGATTGCTCGCGCCCGAAGGCGACGTCGATCGCATTCTTCAGACCGTGGTCAACAACCTTGAGGTCACCAACAACATCGACCTGCCGCGTCCGGTGCGCACTCGCGTTCTGCTCACGGCGCCCCTTGAAACCTTCAGCGTCGGCAACACCATCGTAATCAGCCGCGGATTGATTGATGTGCTTCCCGATGAGGCTAGCCTGGCCGCTGTTCTCTCGCATGAACTGGCGCACATCGTGCTCGGCCACAACCTGGGCAGCAAATATGCCTTCAACGACCGCATGCTGTTTTCCGACGACTCCACCTACAATAACTTGGGCTTCAAGCACATTCCGGAAGAGGAAGTCGCAGCCGACAAGAAGGCCATCGAACTCCTGAAGAACTCGCCCTACGCCCAGAAACTCGACAACGTCGGCTTGTTCCTGAAGGCGCTGCAAGCGCGCGCTCCTCAGCTCAACGCCCTTTTGACTACGCACCTGGGCAATTCACTCGAGGAGAACGGCACCATCAATCGGCTGAGCGCTCTGGGCACACAAGGTCCGGCACTGGATAACAACAAACTGGATCAGGTCGCGGCTCTGCCCCTGGGTGGACGCATCAAGATCAACCCCTGGGACGACAAGGCAGAAATGGTGAAGACGACTCCGGTCGCCATCACTTCGGCACGCGACAAGATGCCGTTTGAAGTCACTCCGTTCTATCCGCGGTTGGCACGCTACGGCTCCTCGACCACTCCGAGCGCCGCACCGGCCACTTCCGCCGCTAACTCGAACTCAGGCAACTAGAGCAAGGCTCCACTCCAAGTTGCAATAAAACGCTGGCCGGGATCCGGAATCACCTTCCGGGATACCCGGCCTTCGTTTTGTTAGGACTGGCAAACCCCGCCAGCTAAGAAGCGCGTTACGACGCGAACCTGATCTGGAATCGCATCCTACTGAATTTGTACACTCAGAAGATCGGGCCAAAGGCGAATCAGAGCAAACCGAAGAGCGATACCAGCACAGAGTGCAACGAGGACGCTGGAGAGCGACCCGATCAGGAAGTACTCGGCAAAGTCTCTGTTCTTGGCGAATTCGTCAGACCGCACGACTCCCTTGGCAGCGACGAGAAAGGCAAGAGCTGCGTAGCTTCCTGCGGCAACCACAATTGTCAGAACGATCCGTTCCAAGTTTCCTATCAGGCGGCCACGATTGTATTCCTGGACGTCGACAGTGGATTGCGCCGGTTGCTCGACCGATGCAGCAATAGAACTCACTGATCCTGACGCCTCTGGCTGCAACCGTAGCTGCGGCGAAATAGGTAATTGTTCCGAGCTGGCATTGAATGTTTTCTCGGAGGGCAAAGTGCCAGATTTTCTGAGAATTCCCCGAACGATGTACGTGCCACCTCGAACCACTGCGAACAGGGTGCTTACCGATATACAAAGGGCGGCCAGTTGAGCCGGGGCTATCAAGGCTGGGACCCATTGCGAAGTGAGGTGGCAGGAGCGTATCAGTACTAGACTAAACACCGTGAAGGCCGCGATCCAGAAAGTCTCGAACTCGGCGAGCATTCGCATCGGGAAAAGATACCGGAGAAGCGGTTGAAATAAAACGATCAAAAGCAGCCAACCGGACAAAATAATCGAGCGAGACAGCACGTACGCAAGTGCAGCCGCAAGAATCGCGCGGGAGGGGAGAATGATCCCCCAGCGCTTCCAGCGGATGCGCGCCGCTTCTCCGTTCAGGGGATCTGCTGTAACTGCGTAGGCGGCACCGGTCCACAGCAGCAGCGACTGAGACCAAAGCAGAAATTCAGGGCTAATGATTTTAGGAGGGACCATGTTTCGAGCCGAGCAAAGGGTCGACCTGCCTCTGGAGAATCATACGCCAAGCATTTTCCGCCGCAATGTATGGGGAACAGCCAGCAGCAAGAACCTGCCTCGAAACTACCTGCTTCTTGATTTTTAGCTTCTTCGCCACTTGCGTTTGCGACATCCCCTGGCGCAGCAGGCCAGCGATCTGCCGTTGAGGGTGGGTCCAGCGGGAGCGGTTAAACCAGAGCAGTCTCGCCATCCCATTCAGGATGTCATCCAGATCCCCCATGCCGAGAAAGACACCTCCTAGAGCCTTGGTTTTCTTGGCATATTCGATTGCAGCCCGCGCAATATGCAGCGCGGGTCCGTCAATATTGATGGCATATTTTTGAATCGGCGTATCTAGCGTCCCAAGGCCGATTCCCACGCGGAATTTGCAATTTGGGAAAACTTCCTCAAGACGCCAAATCAAATCGGGAAGGACGGTTGCCGAGTTCAACAGGCCCTGAAACTCATCCCCCAAAGTAATAACAAACTTGGACTCGATTGTTTTACGATGTTCCCGGTTAAGCTTTTCGATCAATTCTCCAAATCGCCTCTGGAGCAGGCGACGTTGGGAACGCGGTACGGAACGTGAGCCAACCATGTCCGCGATGACCGAGATGTAACGCTGCGACGCTCGAACCAATTCCCCTCTCCGTGGGCCCCTATAAGTTCCCGACCATTGTCACCCAAATATGGGTGATTATCAAGCAGTCACCCATTATTGGGTGACGAAGGCAATATCACCCGATAATGGGTGACCGAACCCTATTCTTTTCTTCCTGAGCTCTTTCCCGGCAGCCCCGCCGGATTTTCATGAGTCCGTTCACGGAAAGTCCCCCGCATGCCTGCCGCCAGCTTGACGCTCGACTCACCGAACTTGTCGCGTAAGCGATCGGCGGCGGCGAGTGCGTCTTTCCAACGCTGTTGCCGGCCGCCTTCGAGCAGATTGATCTGCTCGGCCTGCCCCTCAAAGGACGACGCCTGCACTCCCAGCAGCCGCACCTCCCTGCCCGGCTTCCAGTTCTTGCGAAACAGCGCCCGCATCTGCGCAAAGATTTCGCCGTCGAGCTGCGTCGCCGCCGGCAATGTATGAGCGCGGGTGATGGTGGTGAAGTCTTGGTAGCGCAGCTTGAGTTGAATCGTCCGGGCATGGAAGTTCGCTTCCCGCAACCGCCGTCCCACCATCTCCGAGAGCCGCATCAACGTTGCTTCAAGCTGGTTCGCATCGGCCGTGTCTTCGTTGTAGGTATGCTCGTGGCTGATCGATTTGGCCGAGACATCGGCGCCAACTTCTGTATCGAACCATCCCCCGGCATCTTCCCCACGCGCTTTGCCTGCCAGGGCCAGTCCCCATTTGCCGAAGCGTCCTTCGAGTTCAGTTTCTCCCAGCCGCGCCAGGTCTCCTACTTTCTTGATACCCAACTCGTGAAGATGGCTTTCCATCACCTTGCCGACGCCCGGAATCTCCCGCACATCCAGCGGCGCAAGGAACTTCGGCTCCTGCCCGGGAACGATCCACAGCACGCCGTTGGGCTTGGCTTGCGCGGACGAAACCTTTGCGATCAGCCGCGACGAACCAATGCCAATCGAGCAATTCAAGTGCGTTTCTTCCTTCATTCGCTCATGCAATTTGTGCGCGGCTTTTAGCGGCGGCCCGAGCAGCCGCACCGTTCCCGTCATGTCCAGGTAGGCTTCGTCGATCGAGGCCATCTCCACCTGGGGAGAAAATGCCGTCAGCACCTTGAAGACTTTTTCCGAGCACTCGCGGTAGCGCTCCGGGTGCCCGTTCACGAAGATGGCATGCGGACAAAGCTTCGCCGCGGTTCGCAACGGCAGCGCAGAATGTACCCCAAACTTCCGCGCCTCATAAGATGCAGCTGAAACCACGCCGCGCTCATCCCGCTGCCCGCCGACGACCACAGCTTTGCCTTTCAGCGACGGATCGTACAGTTCTTCCACCGAGACAAAAAAGGCGTCCATATCGACGTGGAAGATGGTGCGGGCGAAAGCCGGCAGTTGGGAGGTGACGGCCATGAGCGGAATTGTAGCAAAGGAAAAGCGAAGAACCCAGAATAAAGCAAGCCGCTGCACCGGATGGTTGTGTGGGGACGGCCGCCCTCGGCCGTCCGCCCGAGCGAAGCTCCGCGGTGCTTACCGCGATGCGGCCAAACCAGCACTATGTGCCGGCACGGTCTCCGCACTCCGCATCTGCTTCACCCGCTCATAAATCTTGCCATACTCCCGCGCCGAAGCATTCCAGGAAAAGTCTTTGTTCATCCCATTCCGCATCAGCACCTGCCATGAACTCTGATCGCGATACGCCTGCAGCGCCTGCTTAATGGTCGCCAGCAGAGCCTCGCCGTTGTATTCCGTGAACTTGAAGCCCGTGCCTTTGCCGGAGCGCGCATCCCAGGGTTCGATCGTGTCATCCAGGCCGCCGGTCGCGCGAACAATCGGCACGGTGCCATACTTCAGGCTGTAGATCTGGTTCAACCCGCAGGGCTCGTACTTCGAAGGCATCAGGAACATATCGGACCCGGCCTCAATCTTGTGCGCGATGGCGTTGTCATAAGCCACCTTCACCGCAATCTTGTTGGGAAACTGCTTGTTGAGCCGCACAAACATTTCTTCATACTGCTTGTCCCCCGCACCCAGAGCGACCACGATCATCTCTTCGCGCGCCAGCCGGTCCATGATTTGCGCGATCAGATCGAACCCCTTCTGCGCGGCGAAGCGCGATACGATGCCGATTACCGGAATCTTCGGATCGGCATTCTTCACGCCGAACGCCGTCAGAAGATCCTGCTTGCATTTGGCCTTGCCTAACAAATCCTGAGGCGAATATTTCGCCGCAATAAACTTATCCGCCTGCGGGCTCCACTCATCGTAGTCCACGCCATTCAGAATGCCGGTCACCGTGGCTGCCCGGTCGCGCAGCACGCCTTCCAGTCCAAACCCATATTCGGCAGTTTGAATTTCCTGGCTGTATTTCCGGCTCACCGTAGTGATGAAGTCGGAAAAAGTGAGCGCACCCTTGAGGAAATTTACCTGCCCGAAGAATTCCATCTTCGACATGGTGAACAGATCCCAGGGCAGCATGAGCAGCGGCAGAACCTCCGGCTGGAACAGACCTTGGTAACCAATGTTGTGGATCGTAAAGACGGTGCCTACGTCGTGAAACGCCGGATCTTCCGCATACACCGTGCGCAGCAGCACTGGAACCAGCGCCGACTGCCAGTCGTGACAGTGGAACACGTGCGGCACGCCCAGAATTTTCGTCGATTCCAGCACCGCCCGCGAAAACAGCGCGAAGCGCTCGGCATTATCCGGATAGTCTCCGGCAGGCGTACCGTAAAGCGCGTCGCGATCGAAGTACTCCGGACACTCGACAAAATAAGAGCGCACCCCGGACTGGCTTCCACCCGTCACCACCGAGGCAAAGCGGTACTTGTCGTCGAAGGGAACCGTGATGCTGCGCACCACCGTCGCCGGATCGGCCAGCTTGGTCTGCCGGTAACGCGGCAGGTACACGCTCACCTGATGCCCTAGTGCGGCCAGAGCGCGCGGCAATGCGCCCACCACGTCCGCCAAGCCGCCGGTTTTCGAAAACGGCACACCTTCCGATGCCACGAATGCGATATGCATGAACTCCTCCTGGGCAAGACCCGCTTTTCACGGGCACACGTTATGATGGAATATATGTTGCGGGACACACCTCCCGCATGCGACGCAAGCGGGCTCAGTTTTCAGTCTATAGCCCGGGGAAAAGAGGGTCAACGTGCCGAAGGTCGTTTCTACTCGCCGTCCGCAACATAAGCCCAAGTTGGGACAGCATTTCCTCAATAGCGACAGTTTTGCGGGGCAAATCGTCGACGCCCTCGGCGACGCATCGCAAAATACCGTGCTCGAAATCGGCCCCGGACGCGGTGTCCTCACTTCCCTGCTGGCCAGGCGCGCCCGCCGCTTGATCGCCGTGGAACTCGACCGCGTGCTGGCCGCTCAGCTTCGCTTGAAGTTCGGCATGTTCTCGAACGTCGAGGTCATCGAAGCCGACATTCTCTCTATTGATTTCGATTCCCTGTTTGGTCCCAAGCCCGGTTTGAGCCGTCCCGGCATCCAATTGAACCCCGAGCCGATCAAAGTGATTGGCAATCTTCCTTATTTCATCACTTCCGACATCCTCCTGCGCCTGTTCGAGTTCGCCAAATATTTTGAGACCATCGTCATCCTGGTGCAGCGCGAGGTAGCGGACCGCATCGCTGCCGAACCCGGCGGCCGCGACTATGGTTTGCTCTCCGCCACAACCCAACTCTACGCCCGCGTCGAAAAACTTTTCACCCTGCCTCCCTCCGCTTTTGCTCCGCCCCCTAAAGTGCATTCCACCGCTTTGCGCCTCACCATGGCGCCGCGACAGCACGAACTCGGCCTCGACGGAGACGGACTC
>Ga0182030_10025672_pt1 | contig 10710 bp, 8 predicted proteins | sample 812S3MmetaG_FD_121299 | JGI IMG/M metagenome (GOLD analysis project Ga0182030, IMG submission 121299) | Permafrost microbial communities from Stordalen Mire, Sweden - 812S3M metaG (Illumina Assembly) | ecosystem: Environmental > Terrestrial > Soil > Wetlands > Permafrost | place: Sweden... | reverse complement strand
GCCGCGCGATAGGTGATGAACTCCGCCAGCAGGCGCGTGGAGAGCGGCATCAGCGTAATGGCGAACAGGAACCCAAGGTGAATCCAGGTGAGGTCGCGCGTGCCTTCGGCGATGTGGTTGAGCTGGGTCTGCTGACCGGCCCAGAAGATGCCCAGGGTGAGAAAGCTCATGCCGTAGGCGATCCACTGGGGGCCGAGGGCGGCGAGAGCGCCGAGCAGTTCGCCCTCCGAGTGCACCTGGGCGGCGGTGGGGATGTGCAGGTCGAGCACCAGCAGCGTCATGGCGACGGCAAAGATGCCGTCGCTGAGCGCGGCCAGCCGTTCCAGGCTGCGGCCTTGAATGCGGTTGTAGAGGTTGGGCACGGGAAAGCCTCTCGACTCAAAGATACCTGCGGACTACTCCGCTGAAGCGCGTGTAGAGGAATGAGACGGCCAGCAGGGCGAGGCCGAGAACAATCAGTGTAGTGTAGCGGTCGGAGGGCGAGAGCTTCCACACGTCCATGAGGAGGATTTTGACCACGCTAACCAGCAGCAGCGCCAGGCCTGCGAGGCGGAAGCTGCGCTCGCCCACGGCCAGGGCGAAGAGGAAGACGGCCAGGCCAAACAGGCTCCAGGCGATGGTGATGTGACCAGAGCTGAGTTTGACGGCCAGCGCGACGACCTCCAGCGCAAAGGCCGCAAAGAAGAAGACCTGCTCCGGATGGCGGGCGACGAGATCGAGGTCGGGTGGCAATTTGATGGTTGAATCGGCAAAGCGGTTCTCCCTGCGTAGGAGGAAAGCAACCGGCAAGGCGGCCAGCAGGATCAGCGCGGTGACTCCCAGGTGGAGGAGCGGGCTTTGCCAAAAGTCCGCGGGGCTGTCGGCGGGCAGGTCCAGAAAGATTGCCCGGATCAAGACCGCGCCGACCAGCGCCAGTGATTGGACGAGGAAGGCTCTGCGGCGCATGAGCCAGGCCAGCGTCAGCAGGATTGTGGCCATGGCCGCCCAGATCGGCGTGACCCAGGCTTCACCGCCAGGGACCGGAACCCAATAGGACGGGAAGCGATAGGCAAACCAGAGCGCGATGGACAGCGTGCCGAGCGCATCGGCGAGCAGACCGACGATGTGCTCGCGGCGGGTGCAGCGTTCGCAGTTGCGGGTGCGCTCCAGGAGGCAATAGCCTGCCGTCGCAAGGACCAGGACTTCGAGCAGGAGGGATTTGGTGAGGCTGAAGCTCTCCGCGTAGAGGGCCGGAAGCTGCTGGCGGGCGAGGTTGCCGAAGGTGTCGGGCAGATCGACGGCAAGATAGCGCAGGAAAGCGAGCGCCACCAGGAAGAATCCCTGCCAGCGCAGGAATCCCTTGCGGGCGTACCGGCCCAGCTCAAAGAGCGCCAGTCCAAACGCTGCCCAAATTGGAATCAGGAACCAGTCCGCAGAGAGGTCCGCCGCCAGAAAGGCGAGCAGCAGGGTCGCAGCCCAGGAGTACGCGGGGGCGACGTAATTGCGTGAGCCGGCCAGCACCGTTTTGCGGCGCATCCCAGCGTAGAGCAAAGCTACGGCGGCGGCGAGCGGCGCGTCGTAGCTCCACCAGTTGCCGCCGGTTCGGAAGAGGTTCCAGGCGAAGAGCCCGGCCAAAGCAGCCGCGGCCAGCAGATCGGCCTGCAAGGCAAAAGTTCCGGTCTCGATCCAATCCGCCGCCAGGCCGAGGAGCACAACCAGCGCCAGCCAGCCCACCACTACCCACGGCGCGGGCAGCACCACCCAAAGGGCGGCAGCGGCCATAGCAGTTCCCACCAAACTGGCTGTGGGCAAAGCGGCAGCCGTCCAGACGACGAGATCAAAATCGAGGGCCGAAACAGGAGCGGGGCCGGAACCGACACTGGGAATAAGGCGCGAGAAGAGCTCGGAGCGCACCCAATAGGCTACTGCGGCCAGCGCCAGGATTGCCGTCTCCGCGGGATGGCGGCTGGGATCGGGCGAGTCCAGCCGGAAGAAGGCCAGCGGGGCGATGTGGTGGAAAACCAGCACGGCCGCCGCGGCCAAGCCCAGAATATCCGCCTCAAGCGTCAGCATGAAGCCCTTGACGCGATTCGCCACGAACGCCAGCAGCAGAACCAGAGCCAGCCAGCCGACCGGAACCCACAAGTCGGGCAGGGCGACCCACAGGGCCGTTGCAGCGGCCGCCACGGCCAGCCAACTGGTGATGCGCAGCGCAAAGGCCTCGCGGTCGTCCTCGGCGATTTGGGGCCAGCGGCGAGGGTAGAGTTCGGCGTGAACCCAGTAGAGAAGCGCCGCCAGAGCCAAGGCTGCCGTCAGCGGCCAGTGGCGGTTTGGGTCGGGATAGTCGAGGCGGAAGAGCAAGAGCGGCACAACGTCGTGGAAGGCCAACACGCCGCCCGTGACCACTCCTGCCAGCAGGCCCAGGCGACGGAAGACGGGCTCTCCGAGCCGAAGGCCGCAGACGGCCAGCACCTGCGCCTCGACCAGCCAGAGCACCGGCCAACTGACGCCGTGGAAGCGGAAGGGAACGGCGCTCACCAGCAGCACCGTGGCAATGGTGGAGAGCACGATGAAGGCTTGCCTGCGCCGCGAGCGCACACGGAAAGCCAGAGCCATCTCCACGGCGCCCAGAGTAGCCAGCGCCCAGAAAGCCCACTCGGGATGCGCGGATTGGAGCTTGAGCAGGCCGAGCACGCCGGTCGAGTTCAGCACCGCCGACAGGCTGGAGATGTTCTCCTCATTCTGATCCAGAGGGGTGCGCAGGACATAGGCCAGCCGGAAGATGAGCCAGTAGAGCAAAATGAGAATGGTCGAGGGCCAGAAGTCGGCGAAAGCCGCGTGGTTCTCCGGCAGCACGCGGGTGAGCCAAACCAGGTGGCTGAGGTAAACGGCGGCCAGGCCGGCCAACTCCAGCACCGCCCAGTGGCGCATGGTGGTGACTACGACCAGGGCGAGCGCCAGTACGAGGCTTGCCGTCAGGCTGAAGACCACAGTGCCCTCGGCGGCCTCCAGGTGGCTGGTGAGCAGCGTGGCAAAGCCCAGCATGAAGGCCAGGCCGGTAATTGTCTGCGAACGGTAGCGAAGCGAGTGGGCGACCATTCCGGCGGCCACCAGCAGCATCAGCACCAGGTCGGCAGCCAGCGAGTCCAGCACGTGCGCGGCGGGAATGTGGTGCAAGGCGAAAGTGGTGAAGAAGGCCAGCGCCCATCCGCCGCCGATGCCGGCGCGGGCAAAGATGCGGTAGGTGGCCTTGCGCTCCAGCCATACGCCGCCGGCCAGCAGGGCAAGGCTCACGGCAAAGCCGCACAGAACCTTGCCGCCCGGACCCCAGGTTTCCAGCTTGAGGGCCAGGAAGAATGCCAGCCCGATGACCAGGATGGCGATGCCCAGCTTGTTGAGCCAGTTAGCGCCGAGGCGCTCTTCAAGCGAGAAGAACCGGGCCGCCGCGCTTGGCTCCGGCTCTTGAGAAGCGGGCGAAGCCAAACTGAAGGCAGGAACCCGCTGCTTGGGCGGCCCTGCCGGAGGCGGCTGGATGGCTGGGGAGGGCTGTGCGTCCGCGGGCCGGATTGGCGCAGAAGGTGGCGGCGCGGCCGGAGTGAAAGCGGCAATCGAAGGCGCGGGCGAATGGGTTGCGGCGGCAGACGATTGGGTCTCGGCTGGCCGCCTGACGGGCGCGGGAACGGGAACCGGCGGCGTGGCTGGTGGGACCTGTGCGGTTGGGGACGGTGCGGGGGCCGGCGAAGCGGTATGGGTCTGCTGGTGCGCTGCTAACTGCGCTCGCAAGCCGCCAATCTCACGATCAAGGCTTTCGATGTGGTCGCGCAATCGGGCAACAGCGTTCTGGCCATCTCGCCAGACCGCAAAGACAACCACCGCGAGCACAAAGATAAAGAAAGCTTCCATTGGACGATTGGCCGGAATTATAGCTGGTTCGACGCTGAAGGCAGGGAGTTATTTTTGGGCTTGGTTCATACCCTCGGCTGGGGCGGCTTGCGGGTGAGTCTCCAGACGCCCACACCCACCGCCAGCACGCCCAATCCGTACGCCAGCACTGCGCGCTGCCCGGTATGGATGGCCCATCCCTGGTAGAGGGCAACCCCTCCCAAAATAATCATGATGATGCCGCGAGCCTGATTCATGCGTCTTCCCTTTCGGCAGAGTCTGCCTTCCTGATCCTAAGCCAGAGGGGAGGATGTTTGACCCGGCAGCCGCTGAATCCCTATCGTATGCATGGTGCAGAACTGCCGAAAGGAAAACTCAATGACGCTCCCCACTCAGCCCGAAACCAGCCCGACTGAAACCGCTGCGCCCGCTGCTTCGCCACTCAAGAAGACCGCGCTGAACGCGACACACCGCGCGTTGAAGGCCAAGATGGTGGACTTCGGGGGATGGGATATGCCGGTTGAGTACCCCTGTCCAGGTGGAGGGTTGATCGCCGAGCATATGGCCGTACGCACCGGCGTAGGGCTGTTCGACGTGAGCCACATGGGCGAGATTCAATTTCGCGGTCCCGGGGCGCTGGCCGCCGTGCAGCGCATCACCATGAACGATGCCTCGCGCCTCAAGGACAACCAGGCGCATTATTCCGCGCTGCTCACCCCGGAGGGGACATTTGTCGACGACATCCTGGTCCACCGGCTCAGCGAGAACGATTATCTGCTGGTGGTGAATGCGGGAACCAAGGACAAGGATTACGCCTGGATTCGCCAGCAGGTGGGCGCCTTCCCGTCGATCCACCTCAGCGACTACTCCAGCTACTACTCGCAACTGGCGGTGCAGGGGCCGAGGGCGCTGGAAACACTGCAGAAGCTGACCAAGGTCGATCTGGCCGCCATCAAGAACTATTGGTTCACCTGGGGCACGGTGGCCGGGGTTCCCAATGTGATGATTGCCCGCACCGGCTACTCCGGCGAAGACGGATTTGAGGTGTATATTCCGGCCGACGTGCCGACCAGCGAGAAAATGTGGAACGCGCTGCTGGAGGCGGGCGGGGAGTTCGGCATCCGGCCCTGCGGCCTGGGTGCGCGCAACACCTTGCGCCTGGAAGCCGGCATGCCTCTCTATGGGCACGAACTCTCCGACTCCATCAACGTTTTGGAGTCTTTCGTCGCGCGCTGGCTCAAGCTCGAAAAGGGCGATTTCATTGGCCGCGAGGCTTTGCTGGCCGTCGAGGCCGCGGGCGGACCGAAGCGGAAGGTTGTCGCTCTCGAAATGGTGGAGAGAGGAATTGGACGTGACGGGTACCCGGTGCTTTCGCTGGATGGAAACGAGATAGGCGTGGTGACATCCGGCTCGCCCGCTCCGTTCTTGAAGACCAACATCGCTTTCGCGCTGGTGCCGGCTGCCGTGGCCGCCAGCGGCGAAGATGTGCTGGTGCAGGTGCGTGCGAATCAAGTGCGGGCGAAGCAGGTGCCGATGCCGTTTTACAAGCGGGCGAAGAAGTAGGCGACGCACCCCAAAGACGAGGCGCTGTATGTAAAGAGCTATAGAAGCTATAGATAGGTGGAGCTATCCCACCTTAGGCGCAAAAACAAAAACGCGCCGAAGGTGGGGCACCCAGTTTCATTGAACACCCAATCTGATCGAGCACCCAATTTCATCGATAAAACTGGAGTCCGCGCCTTTTCACTGGCGCGGACTCGCCGAAAGCCGCTGGCCGCACCGCAGGTGCCACTGGCCCCACCGCAGGTGGCGCAGGTGGTTAGGCGTTCAACTGCTCCTGCAACTTGTTCAGCATGCGGTGCAGGTCCTTGTCGGCGCGGCGCTGCTCATCGATTTTGGCGATCGAGTGCATTACCGTAGTGTGGTGCTTGTTGCCGAACTGGCGGCCGATCTCCGGCAGGCTGGCCTCGGTCATCTGCTTGGCCAGGTACATGGCGATCTGGCGCGGCACCACGACGTTGCGCGAGTTGTTTTTCTGCTTGAGGTCCGTGACCTTCATGCCGAACTGTTCGGAAACGGCGCGCTGGATGGCCTCAATGGTGATCTTGCGCACCTGCATGTCGATGAACTGCTTCAGGCACTGCTGGGTCGAGGCCAGCGTGATCTCCAGATGGTTCATCTGGCACCACGCGATCAGCCGCGTCATGGCGCCTTCGAGCTCACGCACGTTGGTGCGCACGTTCGAGGCCACAAACAGAGCCACGTCGATGGGCAGCACCACCTGCTCGCTCTCAGCCTTCTTCTGCAGAATCGCGACCTTGGTTTCGAGGTCCGGCGGCTGAATGTCGGCAATCAAACCCCACTCGAAGCGAGAACGGAGCCGGTCTTCAATCTCCGCAAGCTCCTTCGGCGGCCGGTCCGAAGCAATCACGATCTGCTTCATGCTCTCGTGCAGCGCGTTGAAGGTGTGGAAGAACTCTTCCTGGGTGCGCTCCTTCTGGGCGATGAACTGGATGTCGTCGATCAGCAGCACGTCCACGGTGCGGAAACGGTCGCGAAAGCTAGTCATGCGGTCGTTGCGCAGCGAGGTAATCATCTCGTTGGTGAATTTCTCCGCCGAGACGTAGCAGATGCTGGCCATTGGCTGGCGGCGTTTCACCTCGTGGCCGATGGCATGCATCAGGTGGGTCTTGCCCATGCCGACGCCGCCATACAGGAAGAGCGGATTGTAGGCCCTGGAGGGTCGCTCGGCGACGGCCAGCGCGGCCGCCCGCGCAAACTGGTTGCCGTTGCCGATGACGAAGGCGTCGAAGGTGTAGCGCGAGTTCAGTTGCGCGGCCGTAAACCAGTCGATGGTGGTTTGCACGGGCGGGCGCGCCGGGGGAGCAGTGGGCGCGTGCGCCGGCAGCGGCCCAAACCCGCCGTCCTTGCGTTGCGGCGGAATCGAGGGGTCCTCCTCGGCGGTCACAAAACAGACGTCGTCGAGTTCCAGCGACTGCAGGTCGATGGCCTCCTGAATCAGGTCGCCGTACTTTTCGCCGATGTGCTGAAACTCGGGCGAAGGCACGCGGACATACAGCGTGCGGCTGGCTACATGGCTGTAACGAGTGGGTTTAAGCCAGGTCTCGAATGACTGGCGGATGACCTTCTTCTCTAGCGCTGCGAGAATCTGGAGCCAGGGGTTGATAGCCGTTGCCGGCGAAACTGCAAATACCATCGTGCTAATCCTTGCCTGCGCCGCCGGTTGACTCCCGGGCCGGTTCATCCGCTGAGCTTGGACAATGGCTATCCGGCGGCGTAAAGCTCTGGGCTTTACGTCCCTTCAACGCTTGCCAACTGCCTGGCTTCCGCTGGTCGGCCCCTGAATTTGAACTCGGGGCCCGGGATAAAACTGGTTCCGTGGGACGCTAAAAAAACTTTGCTGAACGGACCCGATAGTAGCACATTTGGAGGTCCTTGCAATCACTCTTTCACATAACTTTAGGGCTGCCTCCTTTCGTTGCACCACAGGTGGTGAAACTAGCCCAAGTGATTACCAGAGTCACTATCGGAACCCTGGCGAAGCCGCGTCAACCGTGGCCAATTGACGCTTCGATGGCGGAGAGCGCGCATCGGTTGGCCGGCACAAATCCACGCCGCGCGCACTTCCCGCTGGATTCCTGGCTCAACCTGGGATACACTTGAATCTTGCCGTCAAGGCGCAGATTCTCAATAGGAAACAGGAGCGCATTTTCATGCCCAAGCGCACATTTCAACCCAATCGCCGCAAACGCGTGAAGACCCACGGTTTCCGTGCGCGAATGAAGACCAAGAGCGGCGCAGCCGTGTTGAACCGCCGCCGGGCCATTGGCCGCAAGCGCGTGGCCGTCAGCGCCGGTTTCCGCGACTAAACCCCTGCGGGACGTTCTGCCGGCTTCAGCTCCGTATCCTCTCGGAGCCGAAATGGATTTGAAGTCCATGGCAATTTCGGCACAGACCTCCCGCGGCATCACCATGACCTCCCCGCCCAAACCTGCCGAACGCGAGTCCCCCAGGCAATCTCTGACTGGTGCGCGGCTCAGGAAGCACGCCGACTATCAGCAAGCCTACAAGGCTGGCCGCAAACGGCAATCCGCATCCATGAGTTGGTTTCTGGCGCCCCAGCCTGCCGCTGGCCCCGCGGCCTCGCCTTTGGCGGGTCCGCGCGTCGGCCTCACCGCAGGCAAGATACTTGGCAAGGCACACGAGCGCAACCGCCTGAAGCGCCGGATGCGAGAGGCCTTGCGCCGCCACGTGGACCTGCTGCCGCAGGGCTGTGACCTGATCCTCCATCCCCGCCGCACGGTGCTGACCCTGGAATTCAGGAAACTTGAAGCCGAGGTTGTGCGTATTCTTCAGCAGGCAAAAGCCGAAGCCCTTCGCATGCCTGCTCCAGCCCCATCGCAGGTGGCCCCGGCCCGGCCCACACTATGACCCGTGTTCTGCTAGCCACGCTCGCTTTTTATCGTCGCTGGCTCTCTCCGGCGATCCATTCGCTGGGCGCCGGCGGCTGCCGCTATTTGCCGACATGTTCCGAGTATGCCGCCGTGGCCATCGCCACGCATGGCCCCCTGCGCGGAGTGGCGCTGGGCCTGATGCGGCTACTCCGCTGCCACCCCTTCGCGCGCGGCGGCCTCGATCCGGTACCGCCCCGGCGCCGCTCTTGTGCCGGACCCTGCGGCGACACTCAAGCCATTTCCCCCCACGAACCATTACCATAGGAGCAGCGGCAGCCTGACGGCGTGCCCCCTTTACGAATAGGAAGTATCCTTTGCCCGAAATTCAGAATCCCAATCTTCAAGCGCAGGGCGGTGGCTCTGGCGGTGGCGGCGGAGATATGCGCAGCCTGCTGGCGTTCACCTTTCTAGCCCTCGTGGTCCTTGTTGGCTACCAATACTTCTTCAAGCCCAAACCGGTCACGCCTGCGCCGGCCGCGCAAACCCAGACCCAGGCTTCGCAGTCCGCGCAGCAGGCCGCTCCGGGCCAAACTGCCCCGCCGCAATTGACCACCGGCGCCGTGCAGGCACCGGCAGCCGTTCCGGCCATCGGCGCACAGGTCGAGACAGAGACGACAGTCGAGAACGAAAAATACTCGATTGTCTTCACCAACCGCGGCGGACAGGTGAAGCGCTGGATACTGAAGGGCTATTTCGACACCGCGGGCAAGCCGCTGGATATGGTTCAGCCGCAGGCTGCGGCCCGCTTCGGTTTGCCGCTCTCGCTCTTTACCTACGAGCCAGCCCTTACCACCCAACTGAATCAGGCGCTTTACCAGGTCACAGCCTCGGGCGCGCAGCCCTCGGTCACCGGTCACGCCGTGGCCCCCGGCACCAGCGCCCTCACGTTCCACTACGCCGACAAGGGCCTGGACGTGGTGAAGACCTTCCGCTTCGACTCCGGCTATGTATTGACCGTCGAAACCCAGGTCAAGCGCAACGGCGTGCCGGTCCGGGCGCTGGTCGAGTGGCCAGCCGGCCTGGGCGACATGGAAGAGTTTCTTCCAGCGTCCCTGACTCGCTCGTCGGTTCCCACGCCCTCTCAGTTCGCATGGTCTCTGGACGGCAAGCAGGACTCGATTGCAGCCAAGAAGGTCAGCGGCAACGCAACCATCGATCAGCCGTACGAGTACGCAGCCGTCATCGACCTCTACTTCGCTGCGGCCTTTCTGCCTGACGCGCCGGGGCGCACCACCGTGGTGACGCTGCACAACACCATCGATCTGCCCAGCGACCTGAGCGACCCCAACAGCCAGAAGCGGCCGAACGACGTGCTGGGGCTGGCGGTGGGCGACCAGAGCGGCTCGACCCGCCTGCGCCTCTATGCCGGTCCCAAGCAGATGGATGTGCTGAAGACCATCCACTCGACCGGCCCGGACGGCCAGCCCAACGGGCCTACGCTCGAGCCGCTGATCCAGTTCGGCTGGCTCACCGTCATCGCCAAACCTCTGTACCTGGCCCTCCGCTTCCTGCGCGGCATGCTTGGTCCCGGCGCCTACAACTGGGGCTGGGCCATCATCATCGTCACCGTCCTCTTCAATCTCCTCATGATGCCCACGCGCCTGATGATGATGAAGTCGTCGCTGAAGATGATGCGCATTCAGCCCAAGGTTGAGGCTCTCAAGAAGCGCTACGCCCATCTCAAGATGAACGACCCCAAGCGGGCCGAGATGAACACCGAGATGATGGCGCTTTACAAGACCGAGGGCGTGAACATGTACGGCGGCTGCCTGCCTCTGCTGATTCAGATGCCGCTGTTTTTCGCCTACTATCGCGTCTTGCTGAACGCTGTCGAGCTACGCCAGGCACACTGGTTCTGGCTCACCGACCTCTCGTCGCCGGACCCGCTGCACATCCTGCCCATCCTCATCATCGCCAGCATGTTCCTGGTGCAGTTCCTCACCCCGTCGCCGGGGATGGACCCTGCCCAGCGGCGCATGATGGCCATTATGATGCCGGTGATCTTCGGCTTCTCCATGTGGCATTTCGCTTCGGGACTGGCTCTCTACTGGGGCACTGGCAACCTGATCAACCTGGCCATCCAGGTGGGCATCAATCAATCCAAGATGGGCAAGGAGATGCACGCCATCGCCGCCAAACGCGCCGCAAAGAAGGTCGGAGCAGGCACCAAGACGATTCAGGGACGGCGGTAGACAGGCTGTTTAGTTACACGCGCCCCGCTCAAGCTCAGCTTGGGTGGGGCGTTTTCTTTGGTCAGCCGCGAATTGGTCGCTCCTGATCCCTAACCCCTAAACCCTAACCCCTAACCCCCTACCCCTAACCCCTGCCTCGGTCATTTTCGGCCCGGCGGTGTGCCGGCCAATCCCTGAGGCCG
>Ga0182030_10025671_pt1 | contig 10710 bp, 7 predicted proteins | sample 812S3MmetaG_FD_121299 | JGI IMG/M metagenome (GOLD analysis project Ga0182030, IMG submission 121299) | Permafrost microbial communities from Stordalen Mire, Sweden - 812S3M metaG (Illumina Assembly) | ecosystem: Environmental > Terrestrial > Soil > Wetlands > Permafrost | place: Sweden... | reverse complement strand
TAACACCATCATCAGCTGCAACAACGAGTATAACTATATCGGCAACTTTTGTTCCCCTCACCCTGATCTTAGAGAAGGCTTCATGGCCGGGCGTATCAATAAACACCACATTACCTTGAGGCGTTTTTGCCTCATACGCACCAAGATGCTGCGTTATACCGCCTTTTTCCTTAGCAGCAACGCGTGTTTTTCTAATAAAATCAAGAAGTGTTGTTTTTCCATGATCAACGTGCCCCATAACCACAACAACGGGGAGTCTTTCTTTAAGATTTTCTTTATCAAGGGGTGAAACTGAAACTTTTAATTCTTGCTTTTGTTTTTCAACAGGTTTTGTTGCTGGCACTTCATAATGCCGAGCAATCCTTTCAACAAGTTCTTCATTAAGCAGTTGATTTTTACTTGAAAGAATCCCCCACTTAAGCAAAGTGAGAATTACCTCCGTGCTAGGCTTGTGCAAAGCAGCAGCAAGATCAGATAATACATATGGAATCAAACTTATCGGAGCGATAGGCGCAACTTTTTTTTCTTCGATTTCTTTTCTGGATTCAACCGGCAGCGGCGTCGGCGCGCTCCTTTTGATACCACCTTGCTGTGCAATTGGTGTATTTAACACTTTGTTCTCTTCCCTTGTTATCACCGGCTCGGTTTTCTTTTGTTGGATTGGTTCTATTTTTAATGAATCAGCAACAGGCTGCTTTTGCTCTTGCGCTGGCGCCGGAGCTTTTTTCTCAAATTTATCTTTCAAAAATTTTACTGCTTCATCTGAAAGAACCGCCATGTGACTTGAAACCTCAAATCCGCTTTTATTGAGCAAGACAACAAGGTCTTTTGATGACAAACCGTGTTCTTTGGCAAATTCATATACACGCATCGGCAATTAAGGCACTTTCTATTATAAAAATATCAATCAAACTCTTTCATATCCATGGCCACTTCTTCGTCTCGCCTTGTATTTGGTTCTGCCTTAACAAGATGAATATTATAACCACTCAGACGCGAAGCTAAAGAAATATTTTGACCCATCTTCCCAATTGCAAGAGAACGCTGATCCTCATTAAGAAGCACGTTGCAATTCTCATCATCAATAATTTCAACTCTGTTGATTTGGGCGGGCTTTAGGGAATCCCTAACAAGAATTTCCGGAGAATCGCTCCACACAATAACATCTATCTTTTCACCACCAAGCTCTTTAAGAACCGGCTTAATACGCGCACCGCCAATGCCTACGCAGGTACCAACAGGGTCAATATTTTTATCATGTGAAACAACAGCAACCTTAGACTTATAGCCGGAGGTTCTTACAATTTTTTTAATTTCTACTAATTTTTCAAACACTTCAGGAATTTCAAGCTCAAATAGACGCTGCAAAAACAACTCTGATGAACGATCCAAAATCAATTGATTATCATTGCGCGGCTCAGGCAAAACTTCTTTAAGCAAAGCCCTAATGGTGTACCCAGCAGAACACTTTTCATCAGGAATCATTAAAGATTTAGGTAAAAATGCTAGGGTTTCACCGATTTTGACTACTGCGCCACCACGCTCTACCTTGTGAACAGTACCATGAATAATGGTGCCTTCTTTTTCTTTAAATTCATCATAGATAGCTGATGCTTCAATTTTTCTGATGCTATTGGCAATAACTTGTTTTGCTCTCAGTATCTCGATGCGACCAATTTTCCCATCAAAAGGAACCTGAACCTTGTCGCCAAGCTCTGCTTTTGCATTAAATGCTCGAGCTTTTCGCGGAGTAATCTCAAGGTCTTCGTCTTCAACATTTTCAACGACTTCTTTTTCAATCAAAATAACCATTTCATTGGTTTTTTTGTCAAAACTGACATTAAGGGTAAGGTCAGGATATTTTTTAGCATAAGCAGCCAGCATTCCTTCGCAGACTATGCCGCTTAGAATTTCTCTGTCTAGACCACGCTCTTCAACGAGTTCATCGATAACTTCAGTGAGTCTCACTGTTCATTGCCTTCTAATAGAGTTGCATTAATAGATTTGTGCTATCAGGATATATAATAAAGAAATTTTTTATGATGTTTGCATATATATTCCCCATTGTATTACAAAGCTATTGAGAGCGCAAGCTCTAGCCTTGATCATTTTCATTTTTAGCTAGGTGTGTTTTAGATTATTCGGGTTTCTCTACCCTTATATTTATATATATATAATAACTTATAATAATAATAAGGGAGCCGATTTTTGGTGGATAACTTTTATTTGGGGGTCCATTTATTTGATTGGATCGCATTTTTTGAAAACTGACGAGTGGTGGATAACTTGGTGGATAACTTGTGGATAACTTGTGGATAACTTTTAGGCATATGTGCGAAGTCCTATTGGATCTCATTTTTCGGTGTAATAGATTTGGTTTGTCCGATCAAATGGTTCCGTAAAAGAAATAAGGTTGGGTTGTCCACCAACTTATCCACCACTTATCCACCAAGTTATCCACCAGACAGGTAGAAAACTTGGTGGTCTATCGTGTTGCATTGTTTTTCTTATAGAAATTTATCTGCGAAGATTGCGCTTTCCCTTTTCTAGGGTTGTTTTATTGAGATTTCCTGTGCTTTGCGGATGTCTTCAAACATGGTTGTTAGCTCTTTTGGATTGCGAAGAATATAGGCGGGATGATACGTGGGTACTATGATGTAACCAGGTAGTCTGGTGGCAATAATTGGTTTGCCGCGGACTTGGCTTATTTTTATTGCATAGTCCCCTAAAAGGCCCTGAAGCGCACTGGCTCCAAGGGTGCAAATTACTTTGGGATTAATAATTTTTATCTGATCAAACAAAAGGAGCTTTGTGCATGTTGAGCTTTCAATCTCCGTTGGCTTTCTGTTGCTGGGGGGTCTGCATTTTACTACGTTAGTAATAAAGGTATCGGCCCGTTTGATTTCGGCTAGCTCAAGGATTTTATTAAGCAATTTGCCGGATCTTCCGACAAAAGGTCTTGCGAGCCTATCTTCTTCTTGCCCGGGGGCTTCACCAATAAACATAATGCTTGCATCGGGATTGCCTTCTCCAAATACCACGTTAGTTCTTCCTTGTTTGCTCAAGGGGCATTCCATGCATTTGGCATAAGGGGCATAAAGTTTATTGAGAAGCTCTTGCTTGTGTTCTTTTGTGTTCATAGTTTTCCTTAAATCCATGCCCCTTATTATAGTTATCTTCTTAAGTTAATAAATAGGCGGTTAGAAATTTAATCCAGCTATTTTTCGCGAAGTTTGATTTTTTATATGAAGGGTGAATTCTCTTTTCCGGGAAAAATATAGAGATGCCTTTTGCGTTGGGTAGATTGGCTCCGCAAACATTATTAATAATGGTTTTTTTCATTATAGATTGGCCGTCTTGTAAAATTTTGATGAGCTGGTTGGCTGTATCATTTCTCAATGATCGATTTTTTATTTGTTGTAAAAGATTGCTATAGAGATGATAGAGGTCAACATAGGTTGGTTCGTTGAAATGGGTAAGATTTTTCTTGTTTCGACTTAGAGCAATAATGTTTTTGTAAATATCTTTTTGATCAGATTGGAGTGCTTGAGAAAGAGTTTCTCCTAATGAGTCTATATTTGCCTCGAGCGCATCGAGCATAGAAAGATCAAGGGCGGATTGCGTAAAATCAACAAATCCTGGATGATTGCCTGATGGGCGATATGCTTTTGCAAATGCATTTACTATATGAGAGGAGAGTGTTCTTGCGTCCGGAGAGCCGACGATAAACGGCGCGAGTGCTTCATCATATTTCCATCCTGGGCCCGGTTCAACCTCTTGGGAACTAATTTGTATGTGCGCGTATCGTTTGGTGATTTCTGCTATTTCAACCATAGACATTAAACATGCATCAAACGCGATAATATCAAATTTTTTGCCGTTTAATTGATTGGTTACTATTTCATTGAGTGCGAATTCTAACTTTTGATTGGTAAGAAAATCACCGGTTGAATCATCCCAGCAAATTCCCTTAGGATCATTGAGTGCTTCAATTAAATCAATGAATCCAATACTTCTATCAAGCTCGAAATTATTGGTTGTTGGATTATAGGTATACATCATATTGGTATCTATATGTCTTCTTCCATATGGATCGATAATGCCGGTTCCATGATTCCATAAAACGAGCATATAATGATCTGCAGGATATTCATTGATTGCCCAACGGCATGCTGAGATAATTGTTTGTGGGTCGCCACTATTCATTGGTATTTTTTCATTAACAATATCTACTTGCACTGGATTGTTTTTTTCTACATAATAGCGGCGCGTCGTTTTCTTTTGCCCGGAAAGCCGGGTATCAACGTGCACTGCTATATGAACATTGCTATTCGAGCCAACCATCGACATTTGTTTAATATTGCGCGATGCAAAATCCCGCAGATTATTATCTGCTGCAGCAAAAACTATAAAGGTCCACGGTCTTTTTTCTTTAGCATCTAGCGTTGCTGCGCCATGAATAAGAAAAAGAATTAGAAATAATCTAAACAAAATAGAAGAATTGCCAAAACGTACCATGCCCTACTCCCCAAAAAAATGGTCGCTTTTTTTCTGTCCCTTTTCAAACTATTCAATTAGTGTTGTATTACACAATACTTTGTATTAGAAAGGCTTTTTTTTGTGGGTCTCAATATGGTTAAACCATGCAAGTGCAAAAGTGAGGCCAAAGCTCAGTTGAAAATCGAGGAAAAATAATTGTAATGGATTGAGGCATAAGACGATGAAGGTTACCAATACAATCAGATGCACATAATGCGAGGGGGTGCGTGTGAGAAGGCAGATTTTATAAACGAGAAACATGAGTAATGCACGCTCAAAAGAGACGCTTGACCAAGAGAGAAGCGTATAAATAAGAATGAGCATTATAAGAAATAGTTGTTTGATGCGATAAGAGATCGGAATTAAACTTAAAATGAAATGCCATACCAAAACGAATATCACCAAGTGCAAACCTGAACGAGCAAGATAATGGCTAGTGCCCCAGATTTTAAAGGGTTCTTTGGTTGCATCCATTTCTTTTTTAACTGAAGATCTATTTCCTAGAAATATCGAAGAGAAAAGCTGGAATGTTTCTTTATTGATTTTTTTGCGCAATTCTTTAAATATTGTTTCTCTAAAATAAAAAATAGTTCGATTTGGATTAAAAGAGGGGGTATTCAAAATGGTGCATTCGAATCTATCTATAAAAAGGGTTGCGACAATTTTTTCTTTAGCCAGATAATTTTTGAATGATTGATTGGCTATCTCTTTAAAGGTAAGATCTTTAACTTCAATAAGATCGCCAACTAAGATTTTTGGCATGGAGGTGATATAGAGCGCAATGCTCTTAGTGTGCTTTTGCCAGTTTTCTCCTTCGGTTTGTTTAATTTTGACAAGATCGAGGGTTATTTTATAACGAAATCTTGGATTCTGGATTGGTTCAATGCTTGAGATTGTCGCTTGTATATCAACGGTATTGCCTACCACTAATAATTGGAAGTTCTTTTGATCTTGCAATTGGTTGTAGCAAAGAAATGATCCAAATATAGTTGCTAATGGGATCAAGAAAAAAAGTGGTTGAGTCAGTGTTGTATAATGCTTATAGATAAAGCCGATTATTATACTAATTAGAGCAATGAAAATAATAATAGATAAGCGCACATTAAAAAACTGGCTGGCAATCCCTATCATGACTCCAATAGTTATATAAAAGAGCGCATGGACGCTGGGCGCTATAAAATAAGGTTTGAAATATGCATGTACTATTTGATGAGCCACGGCTGTCGGTTAAATATTAGAAAAGATGAGATAATTCGTTTGTCTACAGTATTTACTTTAAATTAAGAGCTTCATTTGTCAAACAAAGAGCGGTTGGGCATAATTGATAAGAAACCTTCTTTTTTGATTTGGACTATAAATGAATTTAGTTGAAAAACATATTCTTGCTAACGGACTCACTATTCTTGTCTATCCCGTGACTACCATACCTAAAGTAGCAATCCAACTTTGGTATGGGGTTGGCTCAAAAGATGAAAAAGATGGTCAGCGTGGCTTGGCTCATCTGCTTGAACATATGATTTTTAAAGGCACCCATACCCTTTCAGAATCTGATATCAATATGATTGCTCATAAATTATCCGGTAATTGTAATGCCTTTACTTCGTATGATTATACCGGGTATATTTTTGATTTCCCAAAGCAAAACTGGCATGTAGCCTTGCCATTATTGGCCGATTGTATGAGAAACTGCACCTTTAAAGAGGATTTGCTTAATGCTGAGCTCAAGGCAGTGGTACAAGAACTTAAAATGTATAAAGATGATTATCAGACCAGTTTATGCGAAGAAATGATTAGCGCGATTTTTAGTGAGCATCCCTATCATTATCCGATAATTGGGTATAAACAAGATCTTTGGAATATTAATCGTGATGCTTTACTCTCTTTCTATAAAACTCACTATGTGCCCAATAATGCCACATTGGTAATCGTTGGTGATGTGGTAACACACGATGCGATTGCGTTAGCTCAAAAAGCATTTGCGGATATTCCCGCTGATAAAAATTATAAAAAAGAATCTTATAGTGTTTCATCCGATATTATCAAACAAAGCGTTGCAATTAAACGCGATGTGCAGCAACCTACATTAGTCTATGCCTGGGCTGTGCCTGGATCAAAAGAAGATAAGACGTATATCATTGATATTGCCAGTTGGATTCTTGGAGAAGGTAAAGGATCTCGGCTCTATAAAAAGCTTGTGGATGAGCTTGAATTAGCAACAGATATCCAAGTTGATCTTTATGAGTTATCCGATCAAAGTGTGCTTTTTATGCATATTGATCCAATTGATAAAGATGCGGCCAAAGAAATAGAAAGAGTAATTACTGAGGAAATAAAAAAACTTCATACGCACGGAGTTTCCGATCACGAATTACATCGCGCGCGAAAACAGGCTTATATGGAACATTTGGGACTCTTTGAAAACAATCAAAAGCTTGCCTATGAGATTGGTAAATTATTTTTGGCAACCCAGAATGAAAATGCGGTATTCTCATATGCCTCAGAAGATGTGGGCGCGCTTAAACAAGACGTTCAGAATTTTTTTAAGAAATATATACGTGAATCGTATATGCATCAGGGCTTGATATTGCCTTTTGATGGAGAAGAAAAAGATTATTGGCTCTCTTTACAAGAACAGTCTGATAAAGAAGATTTGCGAATATTGTCTCGCAAAGTGAGAGAGTCGACAGTCGAGTGCGGCCGTAAAGTGGAAGAAATTACTGTCAATGAAGCTGCACAATTTAACTATCCGCGTGCTCAAAAAGCTGTGCTGAGTAATGGACTTATTCTTCTTTGGCATTCTACTGCCCTAACACCTAAAATTGATATAGTTCTTGATTTAAAGGTTCGGCACTTTTACGATCCGGAAGATCAGCAAGGTCTTATAAATTTTATGAGCGAGATGATGCTTGAGGGAACTCAGAATTATACCGATGAGCAGCTGGCTGATGTTGCTGAATCGCGGGGCATTAGCATTGATGTGCGGGCGGGCATGATTTCTATGAGTATGCTCAAGGAGGATTTAGAATTTGCACTTTCTTTGTTGCTTCAAATTCTCACTCAAGCAACATTTAACGCAAAAAATATTGAGAAAATTCGCGGACAACTAGAGGCTGAAATTGCGCATTTTTGGGATGCCCCCAATGAATTTGTAGGCCAATTAGTGCGATCTGCTTTATATAAAAATCATCCCTATCATAAAAATTCTTTAGGCGACGAAAAAACATTAAAAAATATTAAGAAAAAAGATTTAATAGAAGCATATCAAAAATATATCAGTCCACATCAGGCGCGCTTGAGCATAGTTGGTGATTTGGAAGGTATTGATATTGCTCAAGTTATTGAAAAAGCATTGCATGCTTGGGTTGGTCCGGAAGTAAAAGATCTTGAATATCCAACGCCTTCGCTTGCAAAAGAAGCAGCTCTCGATTATCAGATAAATAGGGATCAAACAGTGCTTTGTTTTGCCGGGCATTCGGTTGATCGTTTAGATAAACGGTTTGATGCCTTGTTGCTTTTTGATCAAGTTTTTAGCGGCGGTGTACTTGGCTCTATGAGCTCGTATTTATTCCAATTAAGGGAGCAGACAGGCTTATTCTATACCATAGGTGGCTCATTGGTTGCATATGCTGATGAACAAGCGGGTTTAGTATTTATTAGAACTATAGTTTCCAATGATCGGCTTCATGAGGCAGAACTTTTAATTGAAGATGCAATAAATAAAGCTAAAGATAAAATCACGGAAGCTGATCTCGAGCATGCGCGTAATGCCCTGGTTAATTCATTGGTAGATAATTTTGAATCAAATGATGCGATGGCTCAGGCTTTTCTTTTTATTGATCGCTTTGGGTTGCCCGCAGATTACTTTGATAAACGTTTAGATAATCTTAAAATCATCTCGATTGATCAGATAAAAGAGGCGGTGGGCCAGGTATTAAATCCAAAAGAATTAATTAAACTGAGAGTGGGACGGCTCAATTAAATTAAAAAAGGAATATAGAGATGTTTAATTTTTGGAAGACAATTAAAGTTTTGAGTTGCGCGTATCCGTTTTTTGTAGGGATGGATATTCTTTGGATTGGCTTTATTATGAATTCTTACTATAAAGAAAAGATTGGCAGTATGGTAAGAATGAGCAATGGGGCGATGTCTCCTAACTTGCCAAGCTCTTTATTGGTTTGGTTTTTAATTGTGCTTGGTTCATATATTTTTGTTTTGCCTCGAATAACTGAATTGCCGATTATTGGGAAATTTATTTGGGGCGGGCTCTATGGATTGATTCTTTATGGTGTCTATGATCTTACCAATTACGCAATTCTTACGGCGTGGCCATTTTCAATAACATTAGTTGATCTGGGATGGGGAATTTTTGCTAATGGCATATTAGCAGTTGCTTTATCTTTCTTATATAAATATTTTGATGGAACAAATTAAGAAGCGCTTTCTAATTTAGAAAGTTTTTCATTAATTTTTTGTAGTTCTTTCAAAAGGCCCAAGTTTCCTTGAGCAGTTGCTAGTTGAAGCAGTGATTTGCGTAATTCATCAGAATTTTGGCGAATGCAGCCAGGTGGAGCTTTGGCTTCGCTGTTTGGCTTATTAGTATCATCCTGCATTGCCGTTGATGAGTTAAAAAATGAAAATAATAGTAAAAAAACTACAGTTTTTTTAAAAAACTTTTCATAAATATACCTCCTTTTTTGAATTTGCAATTTTTATAATGATACTAAAATTGAAAGAGAGAGAGCAAAGATATTTTGAAAATGGTATCATAAAAAAGAATGATTAAAAAAAAGGACTGTTTTATGAAAGTTGGTACATTAAGATCTATAAAAAGCTTATTTTTTATTTCTATTCTACAAGTAGCTATGCCAAATATGGATGCCAAAAAATTAGACTTAGCATCACGTGATGTTGATATAACTCGGGAAACTACTATGACTTTAGATGAAATGCAAAAAAATGAAACATTTGTTCATAAAAAAGTTCTTGCCAATGGGATGACCGTTTTGGTCCGTCCTGTTCATACGTTGCCAAAGGTTTCTTTGCAGATTTGGTATAATGTTGGCTCAAAAGATGAAAAAACCGGCGAGAGAGGCATTGCTCATCTTATTGAGCATATGATTTTCAAGGGCACCAAACAGCTTTCTGAATCTGATATTAATATTATTACTCATATGTTATCCGGTTCAACTAATGCATTTACTTCATATGATTACACAGGATACTTGTTCAATTTCCCTGTGCAACATTGGCACGAAGCATTACCAATTTTAGCTGATTGTATGCAAAACGTTTCATTCAAAGATGATCATTTGAATTCCGAAATGAAAGCAGTTATCCAAGAATTAAAAATGAATAGGGATAATTATCAGCGTAGCCTAGTAATGGAATTAATTGCCGCAATTTTCCCTGATCATCCGTATCATTATACCGTGATTGGATTCAAGCAGGATCTTTTTGATGTACATGCCGATCGCTTGCGTGCGTTTTATAAAAAACATTATTGGCCTAATAATGCTACCTTGGTTATTGTGGGCGATGTTGAGCCTGATGATGCTTTTGCGCTTGCTAAAAAATATTTTGAGCACATTCCTGCAAATAAAAACTATAAAAAAGAAGAATTCTATTTTAACAAAGATATAGTTTCGCATGGAGTAACACTTTATAGAGATATACAGCAGCCTTTTGCGGTTGCTGCTTATATCATTCCGGGAGCAGATAAGAAAAATGAACATCTGGTAGATGTTCTTACCCTTATTTTAGGGGCAGGCAAAGGCTCTCGTTTGTATCGTAAAATAGTTGATGAATTAAACCTAGCCACCTCTTTGAGTGCCTTTCCATTTTTACTTTTTGAGCATGGCATCTTTATGATAGCTTTTGAGCCTAAAGATTTGGCAGATATCCCGGTGATACAGCAAATTATTCAAGATGAGATAGATTCAATTATAAAAGATGGGCTGACTGATCTTGAGTATGAGCGTGCGCTGAAGCAGGCTCGTATGAATTATTATGGGTTGCTTGAAAGTATTGAAACACAAGCGCGAGAAATTGGTAAGAATTATCTTGCAACCGGCGATGAAAACTATGCATTCCATTTTCTAGATAAGCCTAAAAAAGATGCTGAGATTGAGATTAAGAAGCTTTTAAAGGATCATTTTAAGAAATCAGTGATGC
>Ga0182030_10025669_pt1 | contig 10711 bp, 7 predicted proteins | sample 812S3MmetaG_FD_121299 | JGI IMG/M metagenome (GOLD analysis project Ga0182030, IMG submission 121299) | Permafrost microbial communities from Stordalen Mire, Sweden - 812S3M metaG (Illumina Assembly) | ecosystem: Environmental > Terrestrial > Soil > Wetlands > Permafrost | place: Sweden... | reverse complement strand
TGGCTGGGCGGCAACGGCGCGGTGGGCATCTTCAACCTGATGGAGGACGCGGCCACCGCGGAGATCTCCCGCTCCCAGGTCTGGCAGTGGATCCACAACGACGTCACCCTGGACGACGGGACCCTGGTGACCCGGGATCTGGTCGAGCGGTTCATCGACGAGGAGCTGACCAAGATCCGGGCGCTGACCGGGGACAGCTTCGACGCAGAGCGCTACGGCCAGGCGACCGCGCTGTTCACCGAGGTGGCGCTGGCCGACGACTTCGCCGACTTCCTCACCATCCCGGCCTACGAGCGGATGCCCTAAGGGATTGGTGTTCGCCAGGACGGGAAAAGGGGACAATCAGGAGGAGTTGGCAGTTAGGCAGGTACGGCATGGGGAGCATCCAGGCGCTGGTGCCGCGGATGAAGGCTATCTGCGGGGCGGGCAACGTCATCACCGATCCGCTGGAGCTGCGGACTTATGAATGCGACGGGCTGACCGCGCACCGCAGTATCCCCGCCCTGGTGGTGCTGCCGGGCTCAGCGGACGAGGTGGCCGCGGTGGTGACCGAGTGCGCGCGGGCCCAGGTGCCGTTCGTCGCCCGCGGCAGCGGCACCGGCCTGTCCGGCGGCGCGATGCCGCACGCCGGCGGCGTCCTGATCGTGCTGTCCCGGATGCGCACAATCCTCGAGATCGACCCGGTGAGCCGCCGGGCCGTGGTCGAGCCCGGGGTGACGAACCTGGCCGTGAGCAAGGCGGCGGCGCCGTTCGGGATGTTCTACGCGCCGGACCCGTCCAGCCAGGTGGTCTGTTCGGTGGGCGGCAACGTGGCGGAGAACTCCGGCGGCGCGCACTGCCTCAAGCACGGCTTCACCGTGCACCACGTGATGGGCCTGGAGATCGTCACGCCGGCCGGCGAGCTGACCTGGCTGGGTGACGGCACCGGCGTCACCACCGGCTATGACCTGCTCGGCGCGTTCACCGGCTCCGAGGGCACGCTCGGCATCGTCACCAAGATCGTGGTCAAGCTGATGCCGCTGCCCGAGGTCGTGCACACGCTGCTCGCCGCCTACGCCACCACCAGCGACGGCGGCCGGGCGGTCTCCGACATCATCGCGGCCGGCATCGTGCCCGGCGCCATCGAGATGATGGATGCGCTGTCCATCACGGCGGCCGAGGCCGCGGTGCAGTGCAACTACCCAGCTGGCGCCGGGGCGGTGCTGATCGTCGAGCTGGACGGGCCGGCCGCCGAGGTGGAGGCCGAGGTGGCCACGGTGCGTTCGCTGTGCGAGGCCGCGGGCGCGACCGAGATCAGGGCGGCCGACGACCCGGCCGAACGGGCCGTCATCTGGGCCGGCCGCAAGTCCGCGTTCGCCGCGGTGGGCCGGATCAGCCCGTCGTTCATCGTGCAGGACGGCGTGGTCCCGCGGACGTCGCTGGGAGCGGTGCTGGCCACGATCGCGTCGCTGGCGGACGAGGCCGGCGTCCGGGTGGCCAACGTGTTCCACGCCGGCGACGGGAACCTGCACCCGCTGGTCCTCTACAACGACGCCTCGCCGGCCGAGACCCTGGCCGCCGAGGAGCTGTCCGGCAAGATCCTCGACGCGTGCCTGGAACAGGGCGGCTCGATCACCGGCGAGCACGGCGTCGGCGTCGACAAGTCCCGGTACATGCCCAAGATGTTCAACGCCGACGACCTGGACACCATGCAGCTGGTCCGGTGCGCGTTCGACCCGGCTCAGCTGTGCAACCCGGGCAAGATCTTCCCCACGCCCCGGCTGTGCGGCGAGGTCCCCGGCCACCGGCGCGCCCCACATCCCGCCGTAGCGGCGGGACAGGCGGAGATCTTTTGATGGATACCGAACGGGCCCTGGCTGCTGCCGTCCGGCCCGCTCTGGCGTCCGCGTGCCCGGCGCTGCGAGACGGGGATGCTCTTGATGCTGTCGGCGGCGTGACGCCGTCGTTCGTCGGGTTGCCTGCCAGCACGGCCGAAGCGTCGGCGCTGCTGCGGGTGGCGGCTTCCTTCGGGCTCGCGGTGGTGCCGCGGGGCGCCGGGCACGGGCTGGGGTGGGGCTTGCCGCCTACCGCCTGCGACCTGGTGGTGGACACCAGCGCGATGGACCAGGTCATCGAGCACGCGGCCGGGGACCTGGTGGCGCGGGTGCAGGCCGGGGCCACGATCGGGCAGGTGGCGTCGGTGCTGGCCGAGGCGGGCCAGCAGCTCGTGCTGGACGCCCCGGCGGACGCGACGGTGGGCGGGGTGATCGCCACCGGGACGGCGGGGCCGCGCCGGTTCCGGTACGGATCTCCGCGCGACCTGCTGATCGGGGTCACCGCGGTGCGCGCGGACGGGGTCGTCGCGCACGCCGGCGGCAAGGTGGTCAAGAACGTGGCCGGCTACGACATCGGCAAGCTACTCGCCGGGTCGCAGGGCACGCTGGCCCTGATCACCGAGGCGACGTTCCGGCTGCATCCGCTGCCGCCTGCGGTGGCGTGGGTGACGGCGGAGTTCGGCCCGGCGGACCGCGGCGCCGCGGCGGTGGCGCTGCAGTCGGCGGCCGGGTCGGCGCTGGTGCCGTCGGCGGTGGAGCTGGACTGGCCGCCCAGCTCGGCGCAAGCTAGCTCGCGGGCGCCGCGGGCACTGCGGGTCGGGGTGCTGCTGGAGGGCACATTGTCCGGCGTGGCGGAACGAGCCAGGCTGATGTCGGAGCTGCTGGCGTCGGCGGGCGGCTCGCCGGCGGTCGCCGTCGGGGAAGCCGCGCCGCCGCGGTGGGGCCAGCTGCCCTCCCCCAGCACCGTGATCCGGGTGTCGTTCTGGGTAAGCGGGCTGGCCGGGGTGCTGGACGCGGTGGCGGCCGCGGCGGCGGGCGCGGGAGTGCGGCCCGCGGTCACCGGCTCGGCCGGGGCGGGCGCGCTGTACGCCTGCCTTGATCCAGGCACCGAGCATGACGCGACGGTGCGGTTCGCGCTTTCGCTGCGTGAGCGGCTGGCCGCGGGTCCGCCCGCAGCCGCGGGCCGGTCCGCAGCCGAGGCCTCCGGTTCCGGGGGGCCGCGGGGTCCGCGGGGCAGTGTGGTGGTGCTGGCCGCGCCTGCGCCGGTACTGGCGGCTGCCGGAGCGGACGGGGTCTACGGGCCGGTCCCCGGGGCCCCCCTGATGCGGGCGATCAAGGACCAGTTCGATCCGGACCACCGGATGTTCCCCGGCCGGCTGGCTGCCATTTAGGCAGTGGCGGCCATCGAGAGGAAGGCACCCTATGCAGGACGAGAACACGCTGCGCGACGTGGCGAAGGACTGCGTGCATTGCGGGTTCTGCCTGCCGGCCTGTCCCACCTACCAGCTGTGGGCGCAGGAGATGGACTCGCCGCGGGGCCGGATCTACCTGGTGAACCAGATCCTGGACGGCGCCGAGCTCTCCACGACGGCGGCCGAGCACTTCGATCGCTGCCTCGGTTGCATGGCCTGCATGACCGCCTGCCCGTCCGGCGTCCAGTACGACCAGCTGATCGAGGCGGCCCGGGTGTGGACCGAAGAAGCCCGGTCAGGGGCGGACGCCGGGAACGATTCGGCTGCTTCGGCGCCGGCTGTGCCCCGGGTGCCGCCGGGCGGGAAGCGGCCGGTCCGGGAGCGGGCGGCGCGGGCGGTTATCTTTTCCTTGTTCCCTTATCCCCGGCGGCTGCGGGCCCTGACGGCGCCGCTGCGGGCGGTGCAGCGGACCGGGATTCACCGGCGGCTGGCCAGTAGTAAGCTGCCCGGCCGGGTCTCCCCCGCGCTCGGCGCGGCACTGCGCCTGACTCCCCCGGCGGCGACCCCGGCCACGTTGCCGGAACGTGTGGCTGCGCGTGGCGCCCGGCGGGCGGTGGTGGGCATGCTCACCGGATGCGTGCAGTCGGTGTTCTTCCCGCAGGTGAACGCCTCGACCGCCCGGGTGCTCGCGGCGGAGGGCTGCGACGTGCTCATCCCGCCCGGGCAAGGCTGCTGCGGCGCGCTGTCGCTGCACTCGGGCCGCGAAGCCGAAGCGGCGGAGTTCGCCCGCCGCACCATCGCCACGTTCGAGCAGGGCGGGGTCGACGCGATCGTGGTCAACTCGGCCGGCTGCGGCTCGGCGATGAAGGAGTACGGCCGGCTGCTGGCCGGCGCGGGGTCGGGCTGGGCCGAGCGGGCCGCCGCGATGAGCGGCAAGGTCCGGGACCTCGCGGAGTTCCTGGCCGAGCTCGGGCCGGTGGCGCCACGGCACCCGCTGCCGGTGACCGCCGCCTACCAGGACGCCTGCCATCTGGCGCACGCGCAGCGGATTACCAGGCAACCGCGTGAGCTACTACGCGCGATCCCCGGCCTGAACCTGGTCGAGCTGGCCGACGCGGGCACCTGCTGCGGCTCGGCGGGGGTGTACAACCTGCTGCAGCCCGAGGCGGCCAGCGAGCTGGGCGGCCGCAAGGCCGAAGCGGTCCTGGCCGCGGGCGCGCCGCTGCTCATCTCCGCCAACCCCGGCTGCTCGCTGCAGATCGCCTCGGCCCTGGCCGAGCGGGGCGAGCACGTCTCGATCATGCACACCGCCGAGGTCCTGGACGCTTCCATCCGCGGCCTGCCGCTGAGCACGCTGGCTATTTCCTGATCGGGAAACGCCTGGCCGGATAGCCCCGGCGGGACGGCTTTAGGGGTCGGCCCCTCCCCGGAGCCCGGAAAGGTTGCGGGGTAGGAGCCGACCGCTTTACTGCCGCCTTAGCTGGCGATGCTGCTGCTCGCTGGCGCGCCCTGCATGCCCCGGCTGCCGCCCTTCATGTTCTTGCAATTGTGCGCGGGCTTGCTCGACGAGGACGGCGCAGGAGTCGCGGCCGTCCGCACAGACCCGGCGTTGACCGTCGTCGTCGCTCCTCCCGATGACGATGACGTCGAGGATGCGGGTGTGGTCGCGGCGCTGGCGATAGCGAGGCTGCCACCAAGCCCCACGCCTAGCGCGCCGGCTCCGATTGCGGTGGCGAGGATAATTTTGCCCAGTCTGGTCTTCAACGTGTCCGTCTCCTTGCGATGGCGTCATGGGGTCATGGGTCATGCCCTACGCTCAGGACACCCGCGCCGACTACGGCTTTCATGCAGTAATAGTCTGCTTACCCTCTGAATCGCCGCCGAGGGGCAACTTCATTTCCAGCTCTTCCAGGTAGCTGAGGGGCGACTTGGTGAGCGAGAAAACGGCGCCGTCACCGAGGGATCCCGGGGACGGCGCCGTTGTTGTCGCTAAGTGAGGCGGCACTGCGTTGCGGTTATGACGACCGCGCCGCTGTGGCCAGAACCATACCGCGGTTACTTGAATTTGAGCAGCGTCGTGGCGGTGCCGAGGTCGAGGCCGGCCTTGAACAGATGCTTGCTCCCTCGGTGCCAGGAAGGGTCGCGAGCGGCACGATGCCGTGCCCCAGCAAAGCGGCGGCGATGCCTGGCGCCGTGGTCACTGACGTGTGGCCTCCGGTCAGCCACACCACCGAAGCCGACTCTGGCGCCCGGGTCGCCGCCGATGCGGACGTGACGCCTGCCGCGCCCGCGATCAGGCCGGCCATCATCGCCACGGCCGCGACGCGTTTGAACACTCGCATGTCAACTCCATTCCGGCCGCGCTCGGTCGCGGCTCTCCTGCTGACATACGGTGCGGTAGGCCCGGCCGGATGCAGCCGACCGGAAGGAGATACTCAGCTTCGCTTCAGCTTGCGGAGGCGGACCCGTCGCCGGCGCCGAAGGCGACCGCGGGCAACGAGCCGCGTACCACGCTGGACTTCGAGTGCAGGGTGCTCCCGTTGAACGGCTGCAGCGAGACATCGATGCGTGAGTAGTTGCGCAAGTCGACCCCGGGCGGAACGGTGAACGTCCCGGTATGGTCGGCGTTCAGGTCTCCGAGGGAGATCATGCTGACCCCGTTGCGGGCCAGCAGCCAGACCTCATAGAAGCCGGGCCGCTGGGGCGCGTGCAAGGTAACGACCATCACCTGCTGACCCGCGGTCGCCCGCATCACGGCGGTGCCCGTGGCCCCCTGCCATTGCGGGAACGCCGGCAGCGGGCTCAACTCGATCTGGGCCACCACGCGGGTAGTAGGGGCCTTGGTGAGCTGGATCACCCCCGCCGTTCCGCCGATTCCGATAATCAGCCCGGCGGCCAGCCCGGCCAGGACGGTAGCCAGATGTCTGCGCCGCCCGCCCACCCTGGTTCTCTGGCGAGCACCGGCGGCGGCTTTCTTGGCGGCGGCTTTCTTGGCGGGGGCTTTCTTGGCGGGGGCTGCCGCGGCGGGAGTTTCCGCGGCGGAGTCCGCGGCCGCCCCGTGGTGGCCGTTGCTGCTTGCGGCCGTTTCCAGCGACGTGACCGCGACCGACGGTGCCGCGCCGGTCCCGACCGCGGCGGCGATCCGGTCCCACACCGCGGGCGGCGGCGGCTCGAGGAGCTCGGCCGGGCCCGGGTGCCGGGCCAGGTCGACGACCTCAGCGAGCCGGGACTGCTCATGACGGCAGTGCGGGCAGGTCTGCGCGTGCTCGTCATCTTGCGATGTGCCGGCCGTCTCGCCCAGTGCCCGCAAGGCCAGGATCATCGGGTCAGTATGCGACACCGTCGGCCTCCAGCCTGGACCGCAGCCGCTGCAGGCCGCGTCGGATGTGGCTTTTCACAGTGCCGAGTGGCAGCCCCAGTACCTGTGCTATCTGCTCGTGGGTCAGATCAGAATAGAACGCCAGCACCATTACTAGCCGCTGCGATTCCGGCAGCTGAGCCAGCTCGTCGGCCAGCACGATTCTATCCACCACCTGGTCAGCGGGCGCCTCAGGCGCTTGTACCGACGCGCCCCCCGCCACCTGCAGCAGCACCCGGCTCTCCCGCTGCCGCTGCCGCAGCGCGTCGGCGACCCCTTGTTGCGGGTAATCGTGACCAGCCACCCGCCCAGCGTGCCGCGCTCCGGATCAAAGCTCCCCCGGCTGCGCCAAGCTGACACGAAGACCTGCTGGGTAACGTCTTCGGCATCGGAACTGGCCCGCAGGGACCGGAGCGCGATGCTGTAGACCAGCGCCCCGAAGCGCTCGTAGACGAGCGCGAGCGCATCCGGGTGCCCCTCGCGGAAGACACCCGAAACGTCCTCATCTGACGTACGGTCCACTGCCATGACAGTAATCCACTCGCTTGCGGGCAGCCCCGCCGGTCACCGTATACGGACGCCGCTTCGGCGGCCGCGTTCGGGTTATGGTCGGCGGGAAGCAAAGCGGAGGGCTTGTGGACACCGATTTTGACACCATGCGGCTGCCCGGTGCACCCGACGTCGTCGCGCCGGATGGCTCGGACGTCCGGATTCTGCTGCAGCTCGGCCGCGGCGGGATGGCCCACTTCGAGCTGGAACCGGGCCGGGTCTCCCGGGCCGTGGCCCACCGTTCGGTCGACGAGATCTGGTACATCCTGCGCGGGCACGGGCAGATGTGGCGGCGCCAGGGCGGGCGGCAGGAGACCGTGCCCCTGGAGCCCGGTACCTGCGTGTCCATTCCCGCAGGCACGCATTTCCAGTTCCGGTCCACCAGCGCCGGTCCGCTGGCCGCGGTCGGCGTGACGATGCCACCCTGGCCGGGTACGAGCGAGGCATACGAGGTGCCTGGCGCCTGGCCCGCCGATCCCTCCGGCGTGCCCGCCTGAAGGTCACCGAGGCGCGTCGCCCATGCGGTACTCGTGCGTCAGCTCGTCCAGCTGGCCCTTCAGGTCATCGTCCAGCGCGAACTCGGCTGCGGCCAGGCTGGGGTCAAGCTGCTCGGGTCGGCTGGCGCCGATGATGGGCGCGGTGATGGCCTTATTCGCCAGGACCCAGGCGACCGCCAGGGTTACCAGACTCACCCCGGCGTGCCCGGCAATCTGGCGGAGCGCCTCGACGGTGCCGAACTCGCGGTCGTGCCAGTAGCGGTCCTGGTAGGGCTGCGCGGCATTGCCGAGGGTGAAGCGGGTTCCTTCGGGCGGCGGGGCGGTCCGTGAGTGCTTGCCGGACAGCAGGCCCCCGGCGATCGGGTTATAGGGAATGACGCCGACGCCGTCCTCAAGGCAGAACGGGAGCATCTCCCGCTCGATCTGGCGGAAGAGCAGGTTATAGCGGGGCTGGACGGAATCGAAGCGGGCCAGCCGAAGCGTCTCGCTCCGGCCGATGGCTCGCACCAGCTGGTAGGTCAGGAAGTTCGAGCAGCCGATGTAGCGGACCTTCCCGGCGTGGACCAAGTCATCCAGGGCGCCCAGGGTCTCCTCGATCGGTGTCGCCGGGTCGTATCCGTGCAGCTGGTACAGGTCGATGTAGTCGGTCTGCAGCCGGCGCAGGGAGGCCTCGACGGCAGCGAGGATGTGCTTGCGGGAGTTGCCGGCGTCGAAAGGCGCCGGGCCGGTCGGGGCGAAGCACTTCGTGGCCACGATGAAGCGGTCCCGTTTCCCGTGCAGCCAGCGCCCGAGGATCTCTTCGGTGACGCCCCTGGTGGTCAGGTCCCCGCCCAGCGGATAGGCGTCCGAGGTGTCGAGGAAGTCGATACCGCCCTCGGCCGCCCGGTCCAGGATGGCGGCCGCGGTGGCCTCATCAGATTGCAGTCCGAAGGTCATCGTCCCCAGGCACAGCCTGGAGACCTGCAGGCCGGTGCGGCCGAGTCGGGCATGATTCATGGCCGCACGTTACCGTGCCGCCCCGGTTTCGATGTATTCGAAGATCGAGCCGTCGGGATGGCGGGCGATGAGGCGGGTGCCATTCGGCGCTGGCGAGCTGCAGGTCGCGGAAGGTGAAACGGGTGACCTCGGCGGTGTCGGCCAGTTGCCGGTAGAGCGGGATCGCCGCATCGAGGTCGGACACGAACACGCGAGCCAGGACGCCGTTGATATTGGCCATGCTCAGTTCGAACCGGGACACGGCGACGCCTATGCCCCGGGCGGCAGGGGTGCATTCCCACGATGAGTTCTGGGTGCCTCCGCCGTCGTAACATGCGACGGGCCAACTCGAAAGACGGGCAGGCCATGGCTGGGGTGTACCCGCGCCTGTTGGGGATGCCTGGCCGGGATGCTGGCGGCGCCGCTGGGCGGCCAGGTACGGGTCGGTGGCCGCCTGACCGGCCATCTGGGCGGTGTGGGTGGTTCCGCCACTGCCGCGGGCCGGGCTGGTCGCGCCACCGTGATGGCTGAGCTGTTCAAGGACGTGAATACCGGGAGCGTGAGCCATGAGCAAGGAAGCCAGGACGATCGGCACCCGTCGGCCCGCGGTGGCGGGCGCGGCGCTGGTGGTCGCGGCAGGCCTGATCGCCGGCTGCTCGGGCAGCAGCAGCAGCTCAAGCACCCTGGCGTGCCCGTCCAAGCACGGCACGGCGGTCACCGGGAGCGCCCCGGCCGGAACAGGCCGGCCCGCGGCGAGCTGGACGCAGCCGGGCGCCGACATGGCGAATACCCGGTACGTGGCCAGCGCGATCACCAGCACGGACGTCTCCAAGCTCGGGGTGGCGTGGACCGTGCCGCTGACGATACCCACGGCCCGTACCGACGGGGCCTACGCGACCACGCCGGTGATAGTCAACGGGGTGGTGTACGTCCAGGACCTGGAGTCCGACGTGATGGCGATCAGCCTGGCCACCGGCAAGGTCTTGTGGAGGCATGACTACAACTCACCCAACGCCGGGCCGGATGGCGTCAACGTGGCCGGCGGGGTCGTGTACGCGGCTACCAATAGCGCCGCAGTCGCCCTGGACGCCACGACCGGGGCGCAGTTGTGGAGCCGGACGCTGATCGGCAACGACCACGAGGGCATCGCCATGGCGCCCGGCTACAACCACGGCACCGTGTACGTGTCCACCGAGCCCGTCAACGCGACCGTGGGTCAGTACCTGCCCGGCGGCGAGGGGATCTTGTGGGCGCTGAACGCCGGGACCGGCGCGCCGGAGTGGTCCTGGAACTCGGTGCAGAACCTGTGGGGCAACCCGGGCGTCAACTCCGGCGGCGGGCTGTGGTACACGCCGTCGTTCGACGCCCAGGGCAACATCTACATGGGCATCGCCAACCCCGGCCCGCTCTTCGGCACCAAGAAATATCCGCTGGGGAGCAGCCGGCCGGGCCCGGACCTGTACACCGACTCGGTGGTGAAGCTCAGCCCGGCCGGGAAGCTGCTGTGGTATTACCAGCTCACCCCGCATGACCTGTACGACTGGGACCTGCAGAACCCGCCGGTGCTAACCACCGCGAACGGGCGGCCGGTGGTGATCGACGGCGGCAAGGCCGGCATCCTCATCGAACTGGACGCGCAGACCGGCAAGCTGCTGTGGCAGCGCCCCGTCGGCGGGCACGACGGGCACCAGAACGACGGGCTGCTCACCGAGCACGCCACGCCCGCCTCGCGCGGCCTCCTGCCCGCGAAATACTGCCTCGAGCCGAGTATCTACGGCGGCATCTTGACCCAGCTGGCCAGCAACGGCTCCGCCACCTTCGCCGCCGTCAACGACCTCGCGCTGCCGGCCACCCCGGTTGACTACACCGGGTCTGAGACCGCCGTCCTCGGGGCTGTTGAGAACGCCAGCGGCGAGATGGTCGCGGTCAACCAGGACACCGGCACCGTCGAGTGGGACACCCTGCTGCCGTCCTCGCCGTACGGCGCCGCGACGGTGACCAACGACGTCGTGTTCACCACCACCTTCAAGGGCGACCTGTACGCGCTCGACGCGAGCACCGGCGCCATCTTGTTCAAGACGCCGATGTCCGCCGGGAGCAACGCGC
>Ga0182030_10025666_pt1 | contig 10711 bp, 5 predicted proteins | sample 812S3MmetaG_FD_121299 | JGI IMG/M metagenome (GOLD analysis project Ga0182030, IMG submission 121299) | Permafrost microbial communities from Stordalen Mire, Sweden - 812S3M metaG (Illumina Assembly) | ecosystem: Environmental > Terrestrial > Soil > Wetlands > Permafrost | place: Sweden... | reverse complement strand
TATTTACAACGACGGCCAGAGCATCAACCTGACGGTGCCGAACGGCGTCGCGACCGGACCGTATTCGGTGACGACGATCGGCGGCACCAGCACGACCTTTGCGCTGACTTTCACCGGGATCACGGCATCGGCCACCAGCGGCACGCCGGCGAACGGCGCCGAGGCCTCGGCCAACCCGGGCCAGTCGATCACGATCACGGGCACCAACCTCAGCGCCTCGACCGAGGTCGTGTTCCAGACAGTGGACAACAACGGCAACAAAGGTCAGGTGATCGTCAACCCGATCGCGCCGACGACCGCGACCTCGGCCACCGTCGTGGTGCCGGGCAACGCGGTCACCGGGGTGGTCCGGGTGGTCGGCGACGCCACCGGCGATGCCGTGCCGCTACAGATCGTGCCGACCATCACCAGCATGACGGTGAACTCGGTTTCGTCCGACGGCACCTCGGCTTCGGTGACGCTGAATGGCACCGGGTTCGTCAACGGAAACAACAGTTCCTATCAGTTCGGCACGACCGACGTTCTCGATGCCAGTGGCTACTATCAGGGGCCGGGCGTAAGCAACGGCACGTCCGCCAGCATCACGGTGCCGCTGAACGCCGGCGTCTATGGCCCGATCACGGTGACCACCGCGGGCGGTGTCAGCGCCCAGTTTGGCGCGAGCCTGACATTGACCGTGGCGAACGCGACGGCGGCGAGCGGCACCTCGGCCAACGCGGCGCTACCATCCGCCAATCCCGGGCAGACGATCACGTTGACCGGCACGGGACTGACGACATCGACAGGGATCATCTTCAGCTACACCCCGAGCGGAGGCGGCATCGACTATGTGCTGCTCAATCCGGCGACGGCGGCGACCAACGGCACGTCGGCGACCCTGGTCGTCCCCACCTACGCCAACGGCGTCACGCAACTGGCCGTACTGGGCGATCCCAACCCGGTCACGCTTCAGGTCGTTCCGGTGGTGACCAGCGCGGCGGTCGCCGGGACGGACACGCTGCGCATCTTCGGCCTGGGCTTTCAGGAAGGCAGCACCGGCAACACGGTCAGCTACAACTTCTCGGGCGGTTTGGTGACCGACACCTCGGCCAGCACGGGTCCGGATGTGTACTCCAACAACCCTGACAACTCTGGGGTCTATCTGCCCGCGGAGCCAATTCACGGGTTCGGCACGATCACGACGACGACAGCGGGCGGCACGTCCGCGCCCTTCGCGCTGAACGAACTGGAGACCGGCGATGGGTATTTGCGCGACGTCGCCATGAACACCGCGACGCCAGGCCAGATCTGGGTGGCGGATAACGCCAATCCCGCGAAGCTGCATCTGATCAACACGGCGACCGGAGCGGACCTGCAGGACATCTCGCTGGCCACCGGCTTCGGCAGTTCGGCGTTCTTCGGCGGGATGCAGATCGTTCCGGTCACGCCCGCCGGGCAAACCCCGCTTTCACTTGACGGGGTCGCGATCCCGGCCGGCAGCATCCTGCTGTTCGATGGACAGAACAATCCGGACAATATCTACGCGATCAATCCGGCGACCGGGTCGATCCTGGCGACGCTGAACCTGACGAAGAACTACGACACGTCGGCCGGCGTCTACGATCCGGAAAACGGTGAGATCTACATCCTCGACCGGAGCGTCGGACCGAACCAGATGGTCGCCATCAACCCGGCGACCGGGGCGGAAATCGCCAATAGCCGCTTCAACCTGCCGTTCAACGCGGGCGAGGCCGGTCTGGCGCTCGATCCTTCCGGTGACGGCTCGCTCTGGTACGGTTCGGATCAGAGCAACAGCGTCGTGCACATCGCGACCAACGGCTCGGTGATCGCGACCGACGATCTTTCGACGCAGGGAGTGACCGGCGGCGTCAACGGCCTGGCCTTCGACAATTCGGGCAGTCTGCTCGCGGCGTCGCAGTATGGCGTGATCTACCGGGTCACGGTTTAGCGCGATGCGCACGGCCGCGAGAGATCGCCACCCATCGCCGGGTCAGGTGTGCTGGTCAGAATTTCGGGGCGGTGGGAGGAGCCGCGTCCGGCGTCGTGCCGTCGAACCGGATCTTGCATTTCAGCCCGGCCGGCAGAGCCAGATCCGGATTCGGCAGTTCGAGCCGCACGCCGAACGTTCCCGACGCGGCGTCCATCACCTTGTCCACGACGGTGACGGAGGCGTCATGAACGCCGCCGACCGGTTCTTCCGGCCGCACGTGGCCAATGGCGCCCACCGTGACCTGGCCGTAATAAATGGTCGGCACAAACACCTCGACGCGCAACGGATCGATTTCCGCGAGTTGCAGGACCGCCGACTGATCGTTGCGATACTCGCCGACGGACAGCAGGCGCTCCATCACCACGCCGTTCACCGGGCTGACGAAACTGCGTTGCTTCAAAGCCGCTTCGGCCTGGCGCGCTTCGAGGCGGGCGACCGCTTGTTGCAATTCGGCGCTATGAAGCTGCTGCTGCTCCACCTTCATATCGGATTCCGCCTCGTCGCGCGCGGCTTGCGAAATCACGTTGGGGACCGAGAGATCCTTGATCCGGTTGAACTTCTTCGTGAGAAAATCGAGGCGGGCGGTGTGCCCGATGATGTCGTAATCGTTGACCGCCTTCGCCTTCGCGAGATCGTAAGTGGCGGCCTCGACGGCGTCGTCGAGCTTGCCGACGACCTGGCCTTTGCGCACGACGTCGCCGCGATCGACGTTCAACTCGGCGACCATGCCAAGCGCGGAACTCGCGAGTTTCACGGTCTGCCGCGCCTCGATGACGCAATCGAAGCTTTGCGCCGCGATCGGGGGCGCCGCGACGGCGGCCGGCGCGATCGTCAGCAACCCGGCCGCGATGAAGTTGAAATACGTTGCCACGCCGAAACACTCCGCGGAAAGTTCAGGAACCATTTGACCCGTTGTACGCGCCCGTCCCGATCGCGGCCAGCCCAAAGGCGACGCCCAACGATTATCGCGTCAGGACGTCGTTGCACTCTCGTCATCTCCGGGCTCGACCCGGGGATCAATCGCCGCACGGCACCTGGATGGATCCCCCGGGCGATCCCCGTAGGCATCAGGTTAAGGGCTGCGACAGGCACGATTGCTCCTTTTTCGTCATCCTCGGGCTTGACCCGAGAATCGCTGCACGCACGCACAGCGTCGATGTCACGCAACTACCGAGCGTCGACTGATGCTCGGGTCAAGCCCGAGCATGACGGTAAGAGACAATATCGACCCCGCCCAATCCTTATCTTGATGACTATGGGGGCGAGCCCCGGGATGACGATAAAGGCTGGTGCGTCAGGCGACTCGTTTATTGTTGGTCGTCGCCAAACCGCTGCCGTCCGGACATCGCGAGGATCTCAGCATGCGTGACCGACAGGCCCCGGACGTGGTTGACCCCGGCGCGATGAGGACGGGCGCCGCGACAACGGTCCCAACGGGGCCGGGCGCCATCGATCCGGCGGGCTCTGGCCAGGTTGGGCTCGCGGCGGAATGGATGCCCGGGCTGGACGGCCCGGACGACGCGTTTTTCTCGGTGTGGCTGGACCGGCAGTGCGCCGCCATCCCAGGGACCCGCGTCGGCGTCATTCTCCGCGCCACGATGGCCGGATTGCTGCCCGCCGCCGCGTGGCCGGCGGCGAGACACCCCCCGGCGGAGTTGCTCCGCATCGCCGAACGCGCCGCGAACGCGACTCGCCCCATCATCGCATGGGCCAGGCGCTCCAATGGCAAACCCGGCCTGGATCTGCTGATCGGGTTGGGGATCCGGCTGCACGGCAGCCTCGCCGCCGTGCTCGCGGTCGTGGTGGATGTGCCCGACGGCGTCGAAAGCGTCGATCCGGACGCGCTCGCCGCGCAACTGCACATGGGCTGCGGTTGGCTCGACGCGCGGCTGTCCCGCGGTCAGGCGCGGACGGCGACGGCGCGCATCGAACGCGCCTCGGTGGCGATGGACATCGTCGCGGTCGCCAGCGCGCGGCGGCGGCCCGCGCGGGCGGCTTCGGCCGTGGTCAACGAACTCGCGATCCGGCTGCGTTGCGGCCGGGTATCTCTCGGTCTGGTGCGCGGCGGCACGATCAAACTCAAAGCCCTGTCCCACGCCGCGTCGTTCGAGCAGCGCGGCCGGGTGGTCGACGCGATCGAAAACGCGATGGAAGAATGCCTCGCGCAATCCGCGCCGATCACGTATCCGGCGTTACCGGCGACCACCACCCGGATCTCGGTCGCGCATCGCGATCTGGCGGCGCTGGAGGCAGTCCCGACCGCGACCGCGTCGGTCGTGTTGCCCGGCCCGGACGGCCCGGCGGGCGTGCTGACGTTCGAGCGGCCGGCGGATCAACCTTTCGACCAGGATACCGTGCTGCTGGCCGAGGCGACCGGCGCGTTGCTGGGACCGGTCCTGCGCATCCAGGCGGACAATGACCGCATTCTGTCCGGGCGCGTCGCGGACGGCGTGCGGGACGGCATCGCCGCGGTGCTCGGGCACGACAAGCCCAGTCTGAAACTGGCCGTGTTGGCGGGGGTGGTGGCGGTCGCGGCGCTGTGCGTCGGCCAGGGCGAATATCGGGTCACCGCGCGCGCGGTCCTGGAAGGCAAAATTCAGCGCGCCGCCGTGGCACCGTTCGACGGCTTCGTCGCGGAGTCCTCAGTACGGCCGGGCGATCATTTGCACGCGGGCGATCTGCTCGCCGCCATGGACGATCACGACCTGGTTCTGGAACGCGCCCGCGCATGGGCGGACGCGGAAAAATCGCGCCAGAAATACAACGAGGCGATGGCGAAACACGACCGGCCCGGGGCAGCCGAGCTGTCGGCGCAGATCGATCAGGCCGAAGCCCAACTGGCCCTCGCGGACGACAAGCTGCGGCGGTCCCGTATCGTCGCGCCGATCGACGGATTGCTGGTCAGCGGCGATCTGAGCCAGATGCTCGGCGCGCCGGTGGAGCGCGGCAAGACGTTGTTCGAGATCGCGCCGCTGGACCAATACCGGATCGTCCTGCGCACCGACGACCGGGATCTGCGGTTTGTCGCTCTGGGCCAGCACGGCATGCTGTCGCTGGCCGGGATGCCCGCCGATCGGCGGTCCTTCACGGTGACCCGTATCACGCCGATCGCCGAAGCCAAGGACGGCCGCAACGAATTCCGTGTCGAGGCCACTCTGGACGATCCTCCTGGGCCTGAATTGCGGCCGGGCATGGAGGGTATCGGGAAAGTCGAAACGGGGACGCATCGACTCATCTGGGTCTGGAGCCACACGGTGATCGACTGGCTGCGTCTGACCGCCTGGAAATGGATGCCCTGACAGATGGCCGGCGGCGAACGTTTCTTCAGCACGTCATGGTACCGGGTCGAGGGGCTCAAGCCCAGATTGCGGGAGCATGTGACGGTGCGGATGCACCGGTATCGCGGACAGCTGTGGTATGTGATCGGCGACGGCATGCACAACCGTGTGCACCGGATCTCCCCCTCGGCTTACATGCTGGTCGCGTCGATGGACGGCACCCGCACGTTGGGCAGCCTGTGGTCCGGCGCGGCGGTGGCCTTGGGCGAGCAGGCGCCGACGCAGGATCAGGTCATTCAGTTGCTGGGACAGTTGCACGGCAACGACCTGATCGTCGGCGATGTGACCCCCGACGCGCGGGAACTGTTCGAACGGCGGGGCCAGAACGATCGGAGCCGCCTGCTGCAATGGGTGCTCAATCCGCTGGCGATCCGGATCCCGCTGTTCGATCCCAATGATTTTCTGACCCGGACGCTGGCTTTGGTACGTCCGCTGACTGGCCGGCTCGGCGGCATCATCTGGCTCGCGACGGTGTTGCCCGCGCTGCTGCTGGCCTTGCAGCACTGGTCCGAACTGACGGAGGATATCGGCGATCACGTGTTGCCGACGGGCAATCTGCTGTTGATCGCGGCGATCTATCCGGTCATCAAGCTGTTGCATGAACTCGGCCACGGCTATGTCACACGCGCCCATGGCGGGGAGGTTCACGAACTCGGCGTGATGCTGCTGGTGCTGTTGCCGGTGCCCTATGTGGAGGTCAGCGCATCCGCCGGGTTTCGCGGCAAATGGACGCGCTGCCTGGTGGGCGCGGCCGGCATCATGGTGGAATTGTTCATCGCGGCGCTGGCCTTGTACGTCTGGCTGGCGATCGAGCCGGGGTTCGGACGCGCGGTGGCGTTCAACGTGATGCTGACCGCCAGCGTCTCCTCGTTGCTGTTCAACGGCAACCCGTTGTTGCGCTACGACGGATACTACGTGCTGTCCGACGCGATCGAGGTGCCGAACCTGGCGCAGCGCGGGCGGCAATACTGGTCGTACCTGACGCGGCGCTATCTGTTCGGCACCAAGGGAATGCTGGATTTTCCGGCGACGACCGGGGAGCGGGCGTGGTTCCTGATCTACATGCCGGTTTCGACCATCTACCGGGTTTCCGTGACGATCGGTATCGCGCTGTTCCTGATGGGCAAATATCTCGCCGCCGGGGTCGCGCTGGCGCTGTGGGGGATCGCGACCGGCGTGGTGCTGCCGGTGGCGCGGGGTTTGTGGTCGGTGTTGTCGTCGCCGGTTTATCTGCGCAATCGCGGGCGCGCGTTGGCCATGAGTGTTGGCCTGACAGCGTTGGCTTTGGCCGTGCTGCTGCGGCTGCCGATGCCGCTGCATACCGAGGCCGAGGGGGTGGTCTGGCTGACCGACGACGCGATCGTTCGGGCCGGCACCGATGGTTTCGTCAGCGAGATCAAAGCGATGCCCGGGACGGCCGTGTCGCGCGGCCAGATCGTGATCGAAAGCAGCGATCCGGAACTCGCGGCAAAGGTGAAGTACCTCCGGGCCAAAGAGGCGGAATTGCAGGCGAAGCTGGAGTCCGTGCGGTTCTCCGACCGGGTGGAGGCCGTCGTCACCGAAACCGAACTGACCGCCGCGCGCACCGAACGCGAGCGGGAGGAGCACCGTGCGGCGCTGTTGAGCGTGCGGGCTGGCGCCGACGGCATCTTCGCCATGCCGGCGCCCGACGACGCGCCCGGCCGGTTCTACCAGCGTGGGGATGTGATCGGCTATTCGCTACCCCGGGGCGGCGCGCGAGTCATCCGTGCCGCCGTCGCGCAAGAGGATATCGATCTGGTCCGCAATCATCTGCGACGGGCCAGGATCGTGCTGTCCGATCATCTGGATCAGGCTGTCGATGTGCGCGGGGTGCGGGAGGTGCCCTCGGGTCAAGAGAAACTGCCCAGTGCCGCTTTGGGTTCGGTGGGTGGCGGCAGCACGCTGACCGATCCCCGGGACGAGCACGGCACGACCGCGCTCAATCGGGTGTTTCAGGTGGACCTCGAACTGGCCCGGCCACTGCCGGAGGCCGGCTTCGGCGGTCGCGCGTTCATTCGTTTCGAACTCGAGTGGGAACCTCTGGGCGCGCAGTTCTGGCGCCGGGCGCGGCAATTGCTGTTGTCCCGGGTGGAGATCTGAATGAGCGGCGCCGCCAGCCTGGAGCAACCCTATTACGAGCGCGCCGATCGGCGAGACAGCCGTTTGGACGAGATGCTGGTCAGCTTGCATGGCCGGCTCATCCGCCTTCTGGCGCCGGCGCGCCGCCACCGGCTGACGCGCTTCGCATTGGCTGTCGAACAGCTTGGCGCGTCGCTGTCCGATTTGTCCGACGCGGCGCTGTCCGAGGCGGCGGGGGCGTTGCGGGCGCGGATGACCCGCGGCGGCATGACCCGCGATGCGCTGATCCGCTGCTTCGCGCTGACCCGGGAAGCTTGCACGCGGCAAATCGGGCTGCGGCATTATCGGGTGCAATTGATGGGCGGCGCCGCGATGCTGGATCGCTGCCTGGCTGAAATGGAAACCGGCGAAGGCAAAACCATCACCGCGCTACTGCCCGCCGTGGCCTTCGCGCTGGCCGGCCGGCCGGTGCACATCGTTACGGTGAACGACTACCTCGCCGAGCGTGACGCCGAACAATTACGCCCGGTCTACGAGGCACTGGGACTCCGCATCGGGCTTATCGCGCATGAGATGCCGCCGGACGAGCGGCGGGCGGCCTATGCCGCGGATGTCACTTATTGCACCAACAAGGATCTGGTTTTCGACTATCTTCGCGACCGCCTCGCTCTGGGCCGGCGCCGCGGTCTCTCCCGACAAATGGTTCAGGCGCTGACCGGTGAAAACGCTCTGGGCGACAGTCAGAAATTGTTACTGCGCGGGTTGCATGTGGCGATCGTCGATGAGGCCGACTCGGTGCTGATCGATGAGGCGCGGACGCCGCTGATCCTGGCTGGCACCGCCTCCGCCTCCGGTGAGGGGTCGGATACGCTCTACGCCCAGGCGCTGGAGCTGTCGCGGGGTTTGGAGCCAGGGACACATTGGCGCCTGATGACCAGGGAACGGGGTGTCGAACTGACGCCGGAGGGACGCGAGGAGCTTGCGCGGCGCACCCTGGGCTGGCCCGGCCTGTGGATCGCGCGGCGGGCCCGGGAGGAACTGTCGGAACGCGCCTTGTCGGCGTTGCATTTGTTCCATCGCGATACACAATACATCCTGTCGGACGGCAAGGTTCACATCGTCGATGAATTCACCGGCCGCGTGATGCCCGACCGTACCTGGGAAGCCGGCCTGCACCAGATGATCGAGGCCAAGGAAAACGTCGCGATCACCGGCCGAAAGCCGACGCTGGCGCGGATCACGTATCAGCGGTTTTTCCGGCGTTACCGTCACCTGACCGGAATGACAGGCACGGCCATGGAAGTGGCGGACGAACTGGCCGGGGTCTACCGGCTCGACGTTCTCCGCCTGCCGACCAACCGTCCCTCGGGACGGCGCGCGATGGGCCGGCATTTGTTTCTGGACTCAGCCGACAAATGGGCCGCCATCGTCGCAAGCGCGCGCGACCGCGTGGCGCGCGGCCAGTCCGTGCTGATCGGCACCCGCTCGGTCGAAACGTCCGAGCATATCAGCAAGCTGCTGACCGAAGCCGGTTCGCGGCACACGGTGCTGAACGCCCGGCAGGATCGCGAGGAAGCGGAAATCGTCGCCTCGGCGGGCCAGCCGAACCGGATCACGGTGGCGACCAACATGGCGGGCCGCGGCACCGATATCCGCCTCAGCCGCCCGGTGCGCGAGGCCGGCGGCCTGCACGTGATCCTGACCGAATATCACGAATCGAAGCGGATCGACCGGCAGTTGTTCGGCCGCGGCGGACGCCAGGGCGATGCCGGCGGCTATGAATGTTTCGCGTCGCTGGACGATGAGATTTTGCTGCGTTTCGGGCCGCCTGGCATGCGCGGTCTGGCGTCGCGGTTTGCCCGAGGTTCCCCGGAGGAGGTTCCGGATCGTCTGGCGGGGTTGATGGTGCGCCGCGCGCAGGCGGAAGCCGGCCGCCTGCATGCGCGAAGCAGGCGCGAAACGTTGGTCAACGACAACCAATTGGATACGTTGCTGGCATTCGCCGGCCAGGGCGAATAGACACGGCGGGTCGCCGGAACACCGATTGAAACCGGGATGCAGGAGAAGCGCGATGGCATTCACGAATAACAATACACTCAGCGGCTTTGGGCTTTTCAGCTCCGATCTGATAAACAACGGCGTGGTGGACGTTTTTGGCGGCCTGCGCGAAATTGACGGCACCCTGTCCTCGACCGCGCTTAATGGCGGCACCATCCTGATCGAGGCCACGGGCACCGCGCAGCTCGACAAGGCGGCGTCGGGCAACAGCGTTACCTTCAAAGCCAGTACCGGCACACTGGAAATTCTTCAGCTCGCGAGCATCGCCAGCACGTTAAAGATCACCAACATTCAAACGGGCGACGTGATTTTGCTGCCGAACGCACCGGCGGGGTTTGGTCTGAACTACAACACGAACACGGGCACGCTGGCGATCACGAATGGCGGATCGACGCTGGGGGATCTGGTCTTCACGCCCGCGGCGTCGCTGACCACGAGCTTTTTCAAGAACGAGGTTCTGCAATGCTTCGCCGCTGGGACGCGGATCGCGACGCCCGAGGGGCCGCGGGCGGTGGAGACGCTGCGGGAAGGCGATCTGGTGCGGACCCGAAACAATGAGGCCAGGACGATCGAATGGGCCGGAAAGCGCCGTGTCGATTGCGCGCGTCATCCGGCGCCCGCGAAGGTGCTGCCGTTCCGGATCGCCGCGCATGCCTTCGGTCACGACGCCCCTTGCCGCGATCTTCTGCTGTCGCCGGATCACGCGATATTCGCCGCCGATGTTCTGATACCGGTCAAATATCTGGATAATGGCACGACGATCCGGCAGGTAAACGTTCCCGAAGTGACCTATTACCACTTCGAACTGGCCGAGCACGAAATCGTCGAAGCCGAAGGTCTGACCGTGGAGACGCTGCTGCCCGGCGGCGATAAGACAGGGTTCGCGAGCGGCTCCGCGGTGACCACGCTCTGGCCGGAGTTCGCCCCGTGGAACCGGGAAGCGCGCGGATGCGCTCCATTGGCTTTGACCGGGGGAGCATTGGTTACGGTACGGCAACTGATAAATCGCCGCGCCGCACTGCACGCTTCATGGCCCATCGGGCACGATTGTCGCGCGGTACCAAAACCAGCGAGTCGCAAATAAGGGGCTTCTTTATGGCAGCTAATACCAGGCGTCCGAAACATTGACTCTCGATCGCCCTGATCGTCATGGCCCGGCTCGACCGGGCCATCAGCAGACGCACAGTTTGCGTCGAGCGATGGCTCGGTCAAGCCGAGCCATGAC
>Ga0182030_10025665_pt1 | contig 10711 bp, 7 predicted proteins | sample 812S3MmetaG_FD_121299 | JGI IMG/M metagenome (GOLD analysis project Ga0182030, IMG submission 121299) | Permafrost microbial communities from Stordalen Mire, Sweden - 812S3M metaG (Illumina Assembly) | ecosystem: Environmental > Terrestrial > Soil > Wetlands > Permafrost | place: Sweden... | reverse complement strand
GATTGGAAGTGTTTCCCCGCAGAGTGCAAATGCGAATTGCCGAGGCTCTCGCCGCGAAGAAGCGCGTTAAGTTAATCAAAATTGCAGGCGCAGGTCTCTTCATAGCTGCATTGTGCGCCTCAGCATTTTGCGCTTTTGTGCACCATTAGCGCTAGCGGGTAATTCTCGCTCTAAAAAACACCGCTTATCGCGCAATCTCGTTCAAAAGGATAAAGCTAAAAGCCTTCCCCAATGACTACGGTTTCTCCCCATCAGAGAGGAGCAAAAAAGAGTCCAAACAGAGCATATCAGGCAGCGAAGTGTTAACATTCTGTTCTCTCATGTATTATTTGGTGACAGGTTAAGTTTATGGACATGGTGGTGTGGCCAGTAGTCGGGACAATTTATGGACTCGCTTACGGCGTATATGGAATCGCATTAGGCGTGATTGATTTCCAGCGCAGGAATCCACTCCTCGGAATTGGCACATGCGTGGTAGCACTCATTGGAGCCGCAGGTCTTATGTTATATTGCTGCCGAATTCACAATGATACGGCGATCGCGGCATGGAAAATCATCGTGATTCCATACGTCCTTTTGAACCTCGGTATCAGCCGTTTCAAAGCATGGAAAAATAATCAAAACAACATCGATTCGAAATCGCTCGTCACTGAAATAGGAAATGCGCTGCTGGTTGAAGTAGCGTGCCTCTATTTCAATGTGAAATATGCGTTCTTCTTTAACTGATCTACCTCGCTTGCATGGATGCAGACAAAGCCGCAGGGACGAACTAGGGAATGCCTACAAGTCCAGCCAGCCAGGCTGATTGTGACTTTGGTCCATACATGTCAGCTCTACAGCACTCCATTAAGAGAGCCTGGTTTCCCCCACGCGGTCAGGAATCCAGAAAGGTAAGTGTACAATTCAAAGTCCACCGAGACGGCAGCATTGGCGAGCTAAAAATGAGTAGGTCATCCGGTCTAACCGCCGCCGATGAAGCGGCGCTGCTTGCCGCAACCAATGCCGCACCATTTCGACCGTTGCCGCCAGGTTCACCCGACGCGATTGATATTGAATTCACCTTTGATTATGATTCAAATAATCCCAAAGATGCAATTAACGGATTAACGGCAAGCACGTCCGCCAAGTTAAGCCAGAGTTTGCAATTGCAGCTTGCGGGTCTTTCAAAGGCCAGCAATCAATACAAGACCTTATTAGACAAGCAAATCCGAATTCGTGTTGATCTACGGTCAAATTCGGATGCTACTTTGAATGCAGAAATGAAAAAAACTCGGTTTCAAATTGATCAAGCAAAACGCAAAATTTGTTATCGGGAAAATCGAACTGAAGAATCTCGAGAAGCTCAGCAAGCTGAAAGAAGTGATTAAAATATCGGCAATTACAATTTAATCGCTCGCTATTTTGTTTGCCACTTTCCATTCTCGTCTAATTTTTCATATTTAACTGGTCCTTTTTTGTCACCTTCACTTTTAGCCGCCGGCATTTCAGCTCTTTGTCCAGTAGCCGTCCGCGCCATAAGAGCAAAGGTTTCACCAAGAGCTTTCAATGCAAGAATGTGAATAGGTTTACTGTCATCGTTCTTGCGCAAATTGACGATTCTAACAATTGTTGATCTACGATAGCCACGTTTCTTAGCCATTTCAAAGCCCCCCGTTCGCCCATCCCACAGTTACTATATTAAATACCTGCCTTGGCGCGAGTTTGTCAGTTTTGTGGCAAACTCGTGTCAGTTCATAAAATACCCAGTTTTGAGACAAATTCCCTAGATCATAATCGTAGTTTGAGAAACCCACAGCTTGTGGTATAGAATACCTCGTCTCCAAAAACGCACGAGGCAGGCAGGTTTGCCATAAAGAAGAGGTTAGATGAGAAAAGCGGCCGCTACAAAACTCTCAATTGCTACCATGGTCGGCCTTGTTTGTTCCATAGGAGCAGTGCACTCCTCCCCTAAAGAAGAGCATGAGCAACAATACATTGTAGGATCGATAGGCAAAGATGTTTCCGAAATTCTCCTCTTCGCAGCACGAAAAGTTGGCAAACAAGAAAAGCCAATAGATTTTCTAACAAATGAAAACACTTCAGACCTTGAGCATCGCTCCTATGCTCTGGTTCTCAACGATTCTGGCGAAACATTCGCGCAAGACATTTCTCTTGCTGAATATGTTTGGAGCCCGAGCAACTTTACCCCCTGGGCACAACAATTCATAAAAAAGTTTTCTCTCCAACCGACGAAATCGACCGACGAAAAATCCACACGAGATTTTATCGAAGCGCTCAGCAATTTCGATACGGAAGTTCTGGCAGAGCAAAACAAAAAGGTTTCAACACTACTAACAGAGCATCCCCTCGACGCCGAGCTGCATGAGCAGGCTGCATTACTTTGTGCAGTTTTCGGCTTGCGTGAATCTGCTTCCTGCTTTACGGATGTTCGAAGTTGGCTCAACCGCATCGCTACTCACCTGACTATGGCGCAGGCCTTACGTGGCAATAGCGCATATGGTAACGCCGGAAAGCTTGCGGAGATCGCAATGCTATGCCTATGTGGCAGACAAGCAGATGCGGTGGCGCACATCGATAAAGTCGACTCTGCGCAAAACAGCCCTGAAATGAAAAGTTGGTTAAGAGCTCTAAGAATTCGCGCAACCACTGATTATAGAATCGCCGATGTGCAAACCGCTACTGTTGTTGAAAGATTGGAACACGGGCGTGCCCTGGCTGACAATTTGAGTGCCGATAAGTTAACCGATGAGCTAAGAAGACACAAGCCCGTGGGTTCTCCCATTGATTGGCTGCGTATCGGCATGAGGGGGATTGCTTCAGTTGAGTCTGGTCATGTTTATGCAGAGCCAGCCATTGCTGCCGAATTAGCAGACTACAGTTTGGAATTGAAGTTATACAACGACAAAAAAATACTCAATAATAGCGAAGCCACGGAAGCTTTGAACCAGCAACCGACTGGTTGCTTAATACGCGAACCGGCCGCTCACCTTCAGGCTATTAGCTGGGGCGACTTGTCTGCCTTCCACGCGCGTCAGCTTCTAGATGGTGTTTACCAGAAATACTATTTTGAGAAGAGAATGTGGGGTGTTCCGGAACAGGCTGCAAGTACATTGGCGCAAGCAGACAAGAATGTTTCAACTCTAGATCTTTATCCGCTATGCAAACTCTCCATGCTCAAAGCCTCCCAGGAGAAAATTGATCAAAGCCTTTCAGCTTCTGTGGCTAAGCTTCTGAATTCCCACCCTGAAGAGGTGAACAGTGATTTATGGCACCGCGCGAAAGACTCTGTGCCGGTAATCTATGGCAGAATTGTAGATCCTTATACATATTTTGTGCCAAGATTTCCCTATGGCACGGCGTTCGATATTAGCAATCGCAACGCGAAGACAGATGAAGAGCTAAGCAGCACTGAGATCGATCGATTGTTCAAGCTATCGCCATACAGCGCTGTCTTAGCCAATGTATGGGCGCGCTCGAAATACAGAAACAATGTGACAGGCGAGCAACTTGCAGCAGCCTATGGTCCCCTGGCGGATTTCAACGTTCATGCTTTAGCAACTATTGCTGCGGCGAACAAAAACGATCACCAAAAATATATTTCAAGCTTAGAGAAGCTTGCTAAGTACGATGCACAGTATTACTTCAAGCTCGGCGCAATATTCGTCGAGGACCATCAAGACTTGAAAGCCGTCGACGCCTACGAAAACGGGGTTAAGTTTTGCAGAAATGGAGTTACTGTAGCAAACGAGTGCCGCTGGCTCGTTGACTATTATTACGATCACGGCATGAAAGAACGCGCTCTTGCCCTGGCGAAAGATGCAGCAGAAGTGTATTCCAATCGAGGTCTTCACACACTTGCAAGTTTATATGAAAGAATGGGCAATTTGCAGGGCGCGGAAGAATACTACCAAAAGATAGACGAACGCTACAATCAACATGGTGATCTGTGCAAATTCTATTTAAATCACGAATACGTCGACCCACGATACAGAGAAAAAGGACGCAAGCTTTTTGACCAGCTTTTTCCTGGAGGATTACCAAGGTTACAAGCGACAGATCTCCAGAACCAGCCCGAGAAGGGTATTAGAGTTGCGTCCTCGAGTGCCAATTCTGAGCGTTACGGACTCAAAATCGGCGACATTATTGTTGGCATAGATGGTGCACAAATCAAAGATGCAACACAGTACTACTACGCGCGAGGACTGCACGAAAAATCACCCAACTTAGAACTCACATTTTGGAACGGTTCAAAGTACACAACCATAACGCAGAATATACCTGACCATAGACTAGGTTGTAAGATTGTCGACTATCTCAAGAAGAAATGATCTTTGCCACAGACAGTGCATTCACTATATAGTGAAGCACTAGGGAAAACTTTTTGTACCGCCAACAAAATAGCCATTTAGCAGACTATTAATGGAAATAAGACCAATGTCGTGCAACAACTGCGCCTGAGCTTGATTGGATGCAGCGATCGCTTGTGCCCATGAATTTAGGGCATCAATATATCGTCTCTTAGCCTGCAGCAATTCAATCGTTGTAGCCTGCGACGCTCGAAATCGAATGGTGCCTTGCCTGAGTGCTTCTTCACCTGATTTCACTTGGAAGGCAGCGCTGTCAATCTGCGCTCTGCTAGAAATTTTATTGCAATATGCGGTTCTAACCTGGGCAGAAACTGTCAAAAGTTCCTGGTTCGATTGAATCAAAGCTTCGCGAGCAAGCTGCTTTTGCTGCATAATGCTGGCAACATTTGTCTGGTATAAACTCGAGACATACCAGCTTAGTGAAAGACCTATGCGAAAAGTGTTTGTCAATCCTGGAAAGATTCCAGCCCCGGAAGAACTGAATCCGCTGCCGGTATAGCCCGCAAACGAAGGCGCCACAGCCCCAGATGTAACCAACCCCGACGACTGAGTATTCGCCAGCGGATTGCCTCCGCTGCTTGCCACCACACTTGCAGACGAGCTAGCACCATTGGTGCCCGAATTGCTGCTGGTTGGAGTGAAGCTGGCGGTTTGGTTCAGTGCGGTATTAGACACGGTGCCAACATTAAAGCTGCCGAGCCCCGTGCTGGCGACTCCAGCGAGCTGATCGGTATTGCCGGCCGGGTAAACGGTGGCGCTGGCATTCGTGAAGGTTGCAAAAAGAGATATCGTTGGATACAAACTGGATGCCGCAGCCTGGATATTTCGGTTGGCGACAAGCCTGAAGTCTTCGAACTGCTTGATCTCTGGCCGGTGTTGTTGACTAGTGCGCAGAAACTCCTTAATTTCGATTTTGGTATTAATTAAATCGCCTTCAGCCAGATCTTTATCTACCGGTACGAAATTGATCGCCATCGGCAAATCTAGAACGTAAGAAAGAGCCAGCGACGCCTGCCTCGTAACTTGCTCTTGCTTGAGCAATGCCAACTCGTCTCTTGCCAGTTCGGCGCGCGATTGCATGATGTCATATTTGGTGCCACTGCCCGCTCTGAAAAGCGAGTTGTTAAGCTCAAGCTGCATCTTTGCGATCTGAAATGCTTTGCTCCTGACCTGTAGAAGCGCATAGTTCAATACAAGACTGTTGTACAAATTGTACGTGTCCAGCAATTTATCGTTTACGTTGATTCGGTATAATTGCTCATACGCCTTAAGCGTATAATACTGAGAGAGCGCCGAGTAGGCAACTGCGCCACCACGAAATATCGGCCAGTTCAAAGATGTGAGAAACACGCGTGAATTTGCCGCAGTTGGAATTGGCTGCACAGAGGCATGATCATATCCCCACCCGGTCGAAAAACTAGGCAAAAAACCAGCTAGCCGTGCGTAGAATTGATACTTCTGGTATTTGCAGTTGGACGCAGCAATTTTTATCGGCAAATTAGATTGCAGAGTCAAACTCAATGCATCTTTTAACGTAAGCCTCTCATTATAGCTTGCTTCCAGACGTACCGGAGTCATTGAGGCAATACGCGGCAAGGCGAACTGTCGGAGCGGCTGCAGTTCCATCTTGTTATCGGCGGAGTGATTCTCTGGTTCTTCCGGAGGAAGAATTGCGGGCGCCAAGAAGGGGCGAGAGGGGCGCTCGGAAGACTGGCTTGGATCTTGGCTCTTACTGAGCAAAATAGGTGCGCCTAGAATAATGGTGGAACTCTGCGTTTCTGCATTATGCGCATCAGCAGGCACCGCAGCAGGCGCAGCAACAGGTGCAAGAGCGGTCGCATCCGCACGCGCATCCGCAGGCGAAGCTCCAGTCATCGAAGCGAGGCAGCTTTGCGGCAAGTAAAAAATAGTTGAGCATAGCAGATTGACAAGCAAGACATTAGCTATGGAAAGTTTCCGGGTTGCAGTTCTAATCTTGCCGCAGTATCGAAAGCCGGCGCGGCTCGCCAACATCCATGACCATCTATTCGTACAGCTCTTCAAGCTTGTCATCTTATTCGCGGTCGCTTAAAAGGCCGGTCGGGAAAGAAGCCTTTGACGATTGTATCGACCGTTATCAATCCGGTGTCGTGCAGTAATTGCGTCTGCGCGGCGTTGGAGTCAGAAATTGAAGTAGCTTGCGCAATGAGCGAGGCTATGAAATCTCTCTGCGCTTGAATTAGTTCGAGATTGGTGCCGACTCCCGTTTTCAAACGAACCTGAGCCAGCCGTAACGCCTCACGGGACGAATCAACACCGTATGCGGCGGTGTCTATTTGCGCTCGTGCTGTGACTGCAGTCAGGTATGAATTGCGAATCTGTTGCTCGGCGAGCAGCAATGCCTGGTTGGCCTGCCACATCGACTGCCGAGATAAGGCACGCGCAGAAACAATATTGAATATGGTGGTGAGCCCCAGGTTGGGAAGCGACCAGTTAAGTGAGAAACCCTCCTGCAACGTGTTTGTAAGTCCGCTAAAAATGCCAGCGTTGGCGTTGCTGCCCGAGAGAATACTTGAAGAAGAGGAAGAACTGCTAGAAGATGAGGTCGTGCTGCTTGCAGACGACGCAGCTGTCGATCCCGCCGTAGCATTGCTGGAGCTGCCGGCTGCGCCCGATGCAACACTCGCTGCCGCTCCGCTTTGATTTGCTAAGGTTTGCTGATTAAACGCAATTGCCTGTTGCCACAACGAAAGGTTCTGATTCTGCGTACTTGGATCTGTCGTTGTACTTGCATGAGCAAATCCGGTGGTGGCAGAAACGTTCGGATAAAGCGAACTGGCTGTGGTCTGCACATCTCTACCTGAGGCTATCTGGTACAGTTCGTACATGCGCAGGTCGGGGCGATGCTTCAAGCCATAACCCACCAGGTCATCGATGCTCAAACGCTCATCGATAATATCGTCCTCGCTGAGCGCAGAATTTTTCGGCACCAAATTTGCTGCAAGCGCGGCATTAAGCGCAACAGAAAGAGTGATCGCCGCCTGCCTTGTGGTGACTTGTTGCTTTAGCAATTCTTGCTGATCTGCGGCAAGTTGCGTGCGCGATTGCATCACGGCAAACTTGGTGCCGGCACGAGCAACAAAAAGCGCATTATTAACGTGCAGATCGGAAGCAGATACTTCAACAGCCTTCGCCTTGATTTGCAGCAAAGTCGTGTTGAGCCGCAAAGCATTGTAAGCCAGATAAACAGACAGAAGCGCATCATTTACCGATTGAGCATAATTCTGTCCCCAACCTTTTTCGCGATAGAACTGGCTCAACAACGAATAAAACGCGCTGCCGCCAGCGAAAAGCGGATAGCCCTGCCCCGCCACAAACGATCTGGCATTGGAAACAGTAGCGTCTGGCGCGACATGTGAACTGGAATAATTCAGCGAAACACTCGAACTGGGTACGGGCAGATAGCTCCAAATTCGCGCATAAAATCCCCATTTTTGATAAATCCAACTTTCTTTTTCGACTGCGACGTTGAAGTTGTATTTAACCGCATGCTGCAACGCTTCTTCCAAATCCACAGGCTCATTGTATGTTGCTTCAAGTCTTATTGGTGCGGTTGGCGTAGCAGCGTAAGGAATGAGCATCGATTGCTGCAACGGACCGAGATCGAGCACGCGATTGTTTTCGTGATTAAGAGCAGGCTCTGCCGGTAATTCCTGAGGCTTGAAGTTATGCGATCTAACTCGAGGAGCTTCCGTCGCTCTTGCGCGCGGAACTTCAGCTTTAGCAACTCGCTGTTTGCCGTCAAGATTATCAGCACTCAACTGCGAATTTTGCGCTTCAGTACCTGCTAAAGCTGGCGCCGCTAGAAGCACGCCAGCGAAAAGCGCAATCGACTTACGCTGAATCAAAGCGTCCCCCGCGTGCTTCACAAGTTCATCCCCACTAAACGCTGAAGCCTGCAACGAGTAAGAATACGACAAATTCAAGCCTGAATGCCATTTACAGAGGACTAGGAGTTTCTAATAATACGTTTAATGTTCGCCCCGAAGGCGCGCCCGGCGCCCGTCTCTATGAGAATTTGCACATAACCGCGAAAGTTAAATCGGAATTTTGCGTTCGATCAACTACTATTCAAATATGCTAGAACTGGTTTCTAGAGCACAGTCGACAGAACGCCCGGTACTCCGATGATTGATGGAACAGAAACTCATAGTGGCACTCCTGCGCCGGACACCTCTGCAATTGGCTCGGCCCAAGCCGTGCATAGCAGGCGTAGTTCTGTAACAGCGCCGACAACTGCGTCAATCAAGCACTTCCACAGACGCCGCAAGTTTGCCATCTTAATATTAGTGGCTCTCATAGCTTTAATTGCGGGCGGAGCCTACCTTTACTTTAACAGCAACGGCAACAAACCAGAAACCGCCAAAAGCTCCAAATCCGGCTTAGCACCGGTGGTTACAGTGACGACAGTGCTGTCGATGGTACGTCCTATGGAAAATGTTCTCACTGTCACAGGCACAGTGAATCCGTGGGACGAACTCAATATCGGCTCTGAAACCGCTGGCTTGCGCATCGACTCTGTTAATTTCGAAGAAGGCGACGAAGTGAGAAAAGGCAAGGTGCTGGTTAAACTAAACTCAGCATTGCTGGAAGCTCAACTTTCCGAGCAGGAATCGAAATTGAAATCTGACCGGGCTAGTTTACGTAAGGCCGTGCAGCCCAACCGTCCGGAAGATCTGCTCGTATTGAAATCTGCTCTTGAGAAAGCCGAAGAAGCAGTAACACAGACCGAGGCGCAAAAACGCAAAGCGGAAGTGGCACTCGAAAACGCTGAGACCAATGTAGACCGCTTCAAACTTCTGGTCAGCGAAGGTGCGAAGAGCGGTCAAGAACTCGAAGACAAGGTAATGGCTGAGAAGCAGGCGCAGCTTGAACTGTTCACAGCCGAGCACAAGGTTGAAGAAGCGCGCCGTGATGCGGATAAGGAGAGACAAAAGCTTGTCCTCGGACGTAAAGGTGGCAGCAACGAAGACGTCACAATTTCTACTTCGAGCGTCGAGCAGACCGAAGCAAAGATAAAACATCTGAACGCACAGATCAAGCAGACAATAATTTGTGCCCCAGATGATGGCTTGATTGTAAAACGCAATGCGCACATAGGCGACATTTGCGAAGGAAGCAAACCATTGTTGACGATGATTCGTTTGAATCGTCTTGAATTAAAAGCACAAGCCAACGCCACCGATCTCACGAAATTCAAAGCGGGACAATCGGTAACAGTCTCCACCAGCGGTGCCACACCCTTGCATGTCACCGGAAAAGTGAGACTTGTAAGTCCACTGATCGACCCGAGCAGCCGACTGGGTGTTGTGCATATCGACCTGCCGGAAAACTGCGGGTTGACCTCCGGAATGTTTGTACGCGGTGAAATTCTCCTATCAAACGCCCCGGTTCTCACTGTGCCGGTCGATTCTGTTGTCAGCCGCGGCGGCGAATCGTTTGTATTCACGTTAGATGGAAACCGCGCTGTTAGCACACCCATCAAGACAGGCGCCGAATCAGACAAGTATGTTGAAATCGCCAGCGGACTCAAGGTCGGGCAATCGGTAGTAGCGAAAGGTGCGCGTTTTCTTTCCGATCGCGACGTAGTCGACCTGGCTAAATAGCGAAACACGGCGGACACTAAGATGAACTGGAACATCTCAGCATGGTGCATACGCAACCCAATTCCGCCTATTATCTTTTTCGTGCTTTTAAGTGCGGCCGGCATTGGTGCGCTGTTCAATCTAAGTATCGAATCATCGCCTGACGCCAGCTTACCTGAAATTGCGGTGGGCGCAAATCTAAATGGCGCGGCGCCAAGTGAAGTTGAGACCGAAATTACTCGTCCTCTCGAAGACGCTCTTTCAGGTATCTCAAATGTCAAACACATGCGCTCACACGTGAATGCTGATTTCACCTACATCGATGTCACCTTCGAATTCGGCACCAACAGCGATGTAGCATTAAGCGACGTGCGTGATGCTGTTGCCAGAACTAAAAGCGTATTGCCGAAAGATTGCGAGCCGTGGATACAGCGCTCCAATAATGAATCAGACGGCTTCATTATGTACAAAGTCAGCTCAACAAAACGCACGCCGATTGAGCTGGGCACCTTGTTCGAAACAACTATCAAGAAAACGATGAGCGCCATGCCCAGTGCCGGCAAGGTTGATGCCTGGGGCGCGCCTCGCCGTGAAGTCTGCGTCGAGCTCGATCCACTTTCTCTTGAAACATTCGGGCTTACAGCCGATTCGGTAAATCAACAATTGCGTTCTTCCAATGTCGATCTTCCCGGAGGACGAAGTCAGGTTTCATCTGCGGTG
>Ga0182030_10025663_pt1 | contig 10712 bp, 9 predicted proteins | sample 812S3MmetaG_FD_121299 | JGI IMG/M metagenome (GOLD analysis project Ga0182030, IMG submission 121299) | Permafrost microbial communities from Stordalen Mire, Sweden - 812S3M metaG (Illumina Assembly) | ecosystem: Environmental > Terrestrial > Soil > Wetlands > Permafrost | place: Sweden... | reverse complement strand
CTAGTTGCTTAGGTTCAATTTCGTCGAATCTCGCGCCCGTCGACACAAGCGAGGCAAAGCATCCTTTGATTTTAATGCTAAAAGAGCTGCGGCCAAGATATGGAGCAGCGCAACCAAAGCGTGCGCCGGAATCCAAAGCGGACGCCGATAATAAAGAACCCACAAGGAAAGCCCGACCAGATGAGCGCTCTGAAAGCCGACGCGCCCGAGCCTCTGGCCCCTCCCAGGAGGCCGGCATATCGATCCTTATACCTACAAGTGCTCATCGCTATAGTCCTCGGCGCGGTGTTTGGCGCGTGGTTTCCAACTTCCACAACCGAAGACTGGGTGAAAGCGCTCGGCGACGGCTTCATCAAGCTAATCAAGATGGCGATCGCGCCAATCATCTTCAGCACCGTCGCATCCGGCATAGCGAGCATTGGCGACGTCAAAAAGGTCGGCCGGGTAGGCCTCAAGGCCATGGTCTATTTTGAAGTCGCATCAACCTTCGCTTTGGCATTGGGACTGCTGGTTGGATTATTGGTCAGGCCTGGGGCAGGTTTTCCCGGCAAACCTGATGCAGCCGCGGTAACGGCCTATGTCCAGAAAGCCTCGCAGCATCATGGGATCGTCGACTCGCTGCTCCAGATCATTCCCGACAGCGTCGTGATGGCCTTCGCCGAAGGCAATATCCTGCAGGTACTGCTCTTTGCGATCCTCTTTGGCTTCGCTTTGACGAGCATGGGAGAAAGAGGAACGGCGCTGCGCGGTTTTGTCGACGATATCGGTCACGCCATGTTCGGCGTCATTGGTCTCGTCATGTATGCGGCTCCGATCGGCGCCTTCGGAGCGATGGCCTATACAGTCGGAAAGTTCGGTCTGGCCGCACTAGTTCCGCTGGGTTGGCTGGTGGGATCCTTCTATTTGACGTCGCTGCTGTTCATCCTTTTCGGCCTCGGCGCCGTCGCACGATTCGTCGGCTTCAACATTTTGCATTTCCTCGCGTTCATCAAGGACGAGATCCTGATCGTTCTCGGCACGTCATCTTCCGAAACCGCCCTGCCCAGACTGATGGAAAAACTGGAGCGGCTTGGCTGCGCGCCATCGATCGTCAAACTTGTCGTTCCAACAGGCTACTCCTTCAATCTGGATGGCACCAATATTTACATGACGCTCGCGACAGTTTTCATCGCACAAGCGCTTGGCGTCGAACTGTCCCTGGGGCAACAGGCCACGATAATCGGCGTGGCCATGTTGACATCCAAGGGAGCGTCTGGCGTCACAGGAGCCGGTTTCGTGACGCTCGCCGCAACGCTTGCCGCCGTGGATCCCCGGCTGACGCCGGGGATGGCGCTGCTGCTCGGGGTCGACAAATTCATGAGCGAATGCAGAGCGCTGACAAACCTCTGCGGCAATGGCGTCGCGGCCATTGTCATTGCGCGATGGGAAAACGAGCTTGACTATGAAAAGCTAAGGAAAGGCCTATCCAGCAGAACCTGATCAAAACGGCCCGTACGCGGGCTTGGGGTTCACAAAAGACACCAGAGCAAGTGTCAATCTGCCGCAGCCTATCGCACCGTGCCTGATCTCACAAGCCAGCTCAGCGAAATCCTCCGGGAATAGAGGCCAACGCCGCGTCAGCTCGCCCTTGAAATTGCGGCAACCCAACTTATCGCCGATGACAAACGAGATATGGAATGTTTGCATGACATCGGGAAATTGGGCGCCCATCTGGAGCTTGATGCTTTTGGCAGGGGCTATTCGAGTCGTCTCTATCTCGGAACTTTTCCCAACAATCGCATCAAGATCGATCAATCCCTCATCCGCGATCTGGCTGAGAGCAGGCTTCCGCCAGAATGATTCGATGCACGATCAATCTGGTTCAAGAACTTGGCGTCCAGACCATCGTGGAAGGCGTTGAGTTCCAAGCTCAACGGCATCGACTGCAAGGTCTGGGCTGCAACGAGGTTCAAGGCTTTCTGATCAGCGAACCCAAACCCTTTGACATATTGCGTGCGTATCCCCAATCGGTTTTCGGTCTCCCCTTTCTCCGGCCAGCGACCGCGGTTTCCTGACATCATTCAGTGAACACGCGACCATTTCGCGGATTTGCAGATAAGCCCGCCGAACACGCAACCGGCGGTAGTCAGGGAATTTCCAGACAATGACATCATGCCGGTATAGGTCTTGCTGTCTTCCGGGTTGAAGGCTTTGCCCTTCCATTTCCCATCGCCCTGCGGGGTCATATCGAAAAAGACGCGCTGTCCGATCCTGCCCGGACCGGACGGATCCTTGAGCCACGCGATCGAACCGCAGAGGACGTCTCCACAACTATATATGCGAACTTGCGAGCGACCATTATCGCGTAGCCAGACTCCGGCGACGTCCTGAGCGATGGCGGCGCCCTGAGACGCCACATAAGTGGAAACGGCGACAATCACACGAAATTTGGATGAAATCATAAGATCGTTCCTGTTTGCATTCTTCATCGGGCCGATTGACGCCCTCCACACAGTAAAAGAGCGCGACGTCGCGGCGCCGACACATAGCCTGCGAGGCATTTCCGGAACGGTCCCCATAACGACAATATACAGATCCGCCTGGACTTGCATCTGGACAGGGAAGGAGCGCCTCGGCTCGGCATTGCAGGCGCATCGGCATTCGCGGCAGCTATGACTGGCGACATTATCCTTAAGACGCGAAACGGGCGGCGACGAAGTGCAAATGTCGTTGACGCGATCAGGAGTCAGGCCGACATTTCCATGCCGCGCCTGAGCGCCTTTATGGCAATCCGGCCGGCGCCAAATCTCTGCAATAGCGGTTTATTCAGATTGAGTTCAGGCGCGTGAGGACAATCTCATGGCCGTAGATTCAACCTGAAAAGAAGGAGCGCTGTGATGAACAATGCCTTTGCAAAAATAACCCTCGCGGCCGGTCTCATAGTTGGGGCGCTGACGTTGAGCGGGGGCGGCGCGTCCGCGATGCCAGCGCTGGACCGGAGTGTAAGCGATGTCGCGGGAGCGACTGCAAATGTGGAGCAGGCACGCTGGGTATGCGGCCCGTACCGCTGCTGGTGGCGGCCGAACTATTACCGTCCTTATGGCGTCTATGGATATTATGGCCCACGGCGCTATTATGGCTACCGGCGCTGGAGGCGCTGGTAATCGTTTCATCTGGAAAGCCCCGGCGCAGACCGGGGCTTTTTTTCTGATCTCAATGGTGGGACGATTCGACGACAGTCCGCACTCGAGCCCACTTTGAGTAAAATCAGAATCCTCCCCGCCTGTCGCGGCGCCACCCAATCAGCTAAGATCGAGTTTGACGCACAGCGTGAGATGCGCGTTTTAGCCGCGCCGTCATCGCACGCGCCAGCAGATAGGGAGTGAACACCAATATGGATGAAGGCCTCAGGCAGATTATCGCCCTGCTCGCGATAGCGATGACGGTGGCTATCGTCGCACGAAGGTTCAGGCTGCCTTATACGGTTGGTCTGGTGCTCGTCGGCGCCGCGCTGACCTTCGTGCATGTGGACGTTGGGCAGCATCTCAGCCACGACCTGATATTCGATCTCATATTGCCGCCGCTGCTCTTCGAGGCGGCGCTGGCGATACATTGGCGCGAACTGCGACGCGATCTCTTTCCAATTCTGCTTTTCTCGACGCTTGGCTGCGCACTGGCGACTGGCGCTGTCGCCGCAGCCATGACGACGATCATGCATTGGCCGATGGCCTCCGCGCTGGTTTTCGGCGCGCTGATCGCGGCGACCGATCCGGTCGCGATCATCGCCATGTTCAAGGACAACAAGATGGAGGGGCGCCTGCATCTCCTGATCGAAACCGAAAGCCTGTTGAATGATGGCGCCGCGGCTGTTCTTTTTGGCCTGAGCCTGGAATGGGCCCAAACGGGCGGCGAAGGCTGGACCGGGCTTGGCACAGCTTTCACGCTTCTGCGCGTTGTTCTCGGAGGCGTGGCCATCGGCGCGCTATTCGGGGGCGCGGCGATTCTGGTGGCTGGTCGAATATCGGAACATTTGATTGAAGCCGCGCTGACCACCGTAGTGGCCTTTGGCTCGTTTCTGACCGCGGAATATTTCCATTGCTCCGGCGTGCTGGCGACGGTGATGGCGGGACTGCTGATTGGAAATCTCGGTGTCTCGGCAGCGGGAACAAGCGCGTTCCTCACGGTGCGTGGGCGCGAATTCATCGTCTCGTTCTGGGAGTTTGCGGCTTTCCTTGCAAACTCCCTGGTTTTTCTGCTGATCGGCGTCGACACCGCCGAACTGCCATTTCGCTCATATGGAATTGGGATGTTGCTTGCGTCGGCGGGCATCGTGCTCGCTGGACGCGCGCTGACGGTTTATCCGCTTAGTCTCTTGCTGTCGCCAACACGCTGGGCGATTACATTCAAGGAACAAAACGTCCTCTGGTGGGGAGGATTGCGCGGCGCTCTCTCGCTCGCGCTGGCGCTTTCTCTTCCCGATACGCTCCCATTGCGCAACGACATTCTGGTCGTCACCTTCGCCGTCGTCGCCTTCTCGGTGACCGTGCAGGGATTGACCATGCCCGTCGTGCTGCGCAAGCTCGGCTTCTTAGCGAACCAGCGCCGCGCCATGATCGAGGCTGAACCCAAAGCCGGGCGCAGCCGCGACTAATGATGGTAGTGACCGCCGCCGCGTCCGTAATATCCAGCCCGACCGCCAGATCCCCCGCGCGCCCAACCGTTCCAGCCATAGGCGCCGCCCCAACCGTAGCCCGAGCGGAAAGCATATCCACACCAATACCACCCGGGCCCGTTCCAGGCGGAATCGTACCAGCAGAAATGGCGGCCGCCGAAAAGATAAGGATAGGCCGCGACTGGCGCGGCTGGCGCGACGACCACGGGAGGGGGGGCAACGACCCCATAGGGGTAAGGATATGCATATTGCGCCCGCGCGGTTGCCGTCAGCCCGCAAAGTGCTGCGACAAGTCCGGCGGCGGCGATACGGCGTAGGCTGTCGGACATTGGCTTTTCATCCCTTTCGCAACGCGTCGCGCTTTTGAAAAGCGACGGTCGCAATATGCGATTCGCGTCAACGAACATAGCCCAAATCGGGCGACACCCGTAAAGACGGCGCGGAGCCAAGATCCTGCCTGGCGCATATTCCTGCGGTAAGATCTGGCGGCCTTCCTTGGCGAAACAATACGATTTTTTCGAATTCTGGCGCAAGTTGAATACAAAGCCCCGTCAATGCAAGCGATTAGCTTGATTGTACGCGGTTAGGCCATACGTGGAATGATGGCGCAAATATCGCGTCGCATCAGGGTCTCACGCCCAAGTTCGGAGAATGAAGATGTCGGGGCGAACCTATCATGGCGGCGGACTGGCGTTACCCCTTCTCGTGGCGATCGGCATGGTCATGCTTGCGGTTATTTTCGTGCGTCAATTCGGTGATTTAACGGGCCCGTTCGCAGGCGGCTGAACTGGTAGATCGGATCGCTTCCGCTGACATCGGATCACACGGAATTTGTGGTCCGCTCTATATATTTTGTCAGCTGGCGACCATGATCTAACGGCGTTCTCCCGGACAAGGACGGCCAGATGCGCCTGAGGCAGCGCGAGCGAGACCAGGACGCGGCTGGCTCAACCATCCGCCGGACAAAGTTTGTCCGTCTGCGCACAAGGGACGCGTTTCGAGGTTTTGCAGCAACTGCCTGAAGGCGTTTCTCTTTCGAAGAAGCTTCCTCATGGTCATGGGCGCGCTCTCCTTGTTCGCGTTCGCCGGTAACAGGCTTTAACAAGCGATTACGAAGCGTCCCGCCAATAGATGGATAAATCAAGAATCTTTCGGCATCGGGCCGCGCGCTGGATGAAGATTCACGCGGAACGTTGCCAATTTGTCGCTTAAGCTCGAGGCGGGGCCAGATGGCGGAATCCGGCGGGAAGACTCTTCAAATCCGCATGAAACGCATTAGGTAGACACGAGGTAAAGGTGTGATCTCCTGGCGGATTGCTGAAGCGCGACGCAGGGGTTCGGGCGCCATCATTCATTGCCGACTAATCCGAGAGCAAAAGCATGAGTTCAACGAATGGAAGTGATCCGCGTCCCGATTTTTCGCTTGGCGTCGACTGCGCAGCACTCGCGGATGGGGAGCTTCTGAGAGGGCGGGTCGGCCCCGAACCCGCCGTGATGGCTCGGCGCGGCGCTGATTTTTTCGTCTTCGGCGCCGAATGCAGCCACTATCACGGTCCCTTATCGGAAGGCTTGTTGGTCGGCGACTCCATTCGTTGCCCATGGCATCACGCCTGCTTCGACATTCGAAGCAGCCGCGCCTCGCGGGCTCCAGCCTTCGACGCCCTGCCCGTATGGCGCACGGAGGCGGTGGACGGCAAAGTCTACGCGCGCGAGAAGAAAGCAGCGCCGGAACGCTTGGCTATTTCTTCAAGCGCCGAGGCGCCAAAGTCAATCGTCATCGTGGGAGCTGGCGCAGCAGGATTCTCGGCGGCGCATACACTGCGGGCAGAGGGCTATGACGGAGAGATCACGCTGATCGGCGCGGACCCCTCTCCGCCCTATGATCGACCCAATCTTTCCAAGGATTATCTTGCCGGCGCGGCGCCTCCTGAATGGCTGCCGCTGCGCGCTTCGGATTATTTCTCGTCCCGGCGCATCAATCTGAAACTAGGGCGCCGCGTCGAAATACTGGACCCGATCGAACGACGAGTTGAGCTGGATGACGGAACGAGTTTCAACTTTGATGCGGCGCTGCTCGCTACCGGCGCGGAACCAGTGCGGCTACCGACGCCGGGGATCGAGAGACCCCATGTGCACTATCTTCGCACTCTCGCGGATAGCGACGCACTGATCGCGGCGGCGGAAAAGGCAAGAGGCGTCGCCGTGATTGGCGCGAGCTTCATCGGACTGGAAGTCGCGGCGGCGTTGCGAACGCGAGGCCTCGAAGTCCACGCGATCGCGCCGGAAGCGCTGCCAATGGAACGCATCCTTGGGCCAGACCTCGGTCGCTTCGTTCAATCTCTGCACGAAGCTCGCGGCGTGGCCTTCCATCTCCAGGAAACAGTGACCTCTATCGAGGCGAGCAGCATAGTTCTGGCAAGCGGAAAACGCATTGGCGCCGATCTGGTTGTCGTCGGCGTCGGGGTCCGCCCGGTCGTCTCCATCGCCGAACAAGCCGGGCTTGCGACAGACAAGGGCGTGCTCGTCGACGAATATCTGCAGACAAGCGCGCCAGGCATTTTCGCAGCTGGCGACATCGCCCGCTGGCCAGACCCGTTGACCGGCGAACGGATTCGCGTGGAGCACTGGGTCGTCGCGGAGCGGCAAGGACGTACCGCCGCGCGCAACATGCTGGGAAGAAAAGAGCGCTTCGACGCCGTTCCCTTCTTCTGGAGCCAGCATTACGACGCGGCTATTTCCTATGTGGGCCATGCCTCCGCGTGGGACCGCACGGAACTCTCCGGCGACCCGTCGGCTGGCGACTGCTCCGTGACTTACTTCAAAGGCGAACGCAAACTCGCTGTTGCGACGCTCTTCCGCGATCTGGAGAGCCTGCGCGCCGAAGTCGCATTCGAGCAGAGCATCGGCGCATGCGCATGATCATTGCGCCGTCGATCTGACAACGTCCCGCAATCTCCTCAAGAGCGCGGCGGCAAAGCGGCGACAGGGCACCCGCTAGGGAATAAGCACCGCAGCGCCCTGCAGCCGTCCTTCGCGTAAATCCGAAAGCGCCCGGTTCGCTTCGGCGAGCGGGTAGCGCACGACATGCGTCTCAATGCCTATCTGCCGCGACAGCGCAAGGAACTCCCGTGCGTCCGCTCGCGTCAGATTGGCGATGGACACGATTTTGCGCTCCTCCCAAAGCAATGAATAAGGAAAGGACGGGATGTCGCTCATGTGGATGCCGCCGCAAACCACGACGCCGCCTTTGCGCACGGCGGCAAGCGCGAGCGGCACCAGGCCGCCGACCGGCGCGAAGATAATGGCGACGTCGAGAAGCTCTGGCGGACGCTCATCCGAGCCGCCCGCCCAAACCGCTCCGAGCGACAAGGCGAAATCATGCGCGGCGCCGTCTCCCGGACGCACGAAGGCGTAAATGCGTCGACCTTGCGCTTGGGCGACCTGCGCAATGATATGCGCCGCTGCGCCGAAGCCATAGATGCCTATCGCGCGAGCGTCGCCGGTCATTTTCAGCGAACGCCATCCTATGAGGCCCGCGCAAAGCAAAGGGGCTTGCGCGGCGGGATCCTCCGATTCGGGCAGGGCAAAACAAAATGACGCGTCCGCGACGACGTGGGTCGCGTAGCCTCCGTCGCGCGTATAGCCGGTGAACAGGGGATCGTCGCACAAATTCTCGCGATTGCCGACGCAATAGGAGCAGCAGCCGCAGGTCTTGCCGAGCCATGGAACGCCAACCCTTTGCCCCAGCGAAAAACCTCGCACGGCGGCGCCGATGGCCTCTACAGTGCCGACGATCTCGTGGCCGGGAACGACGGGCGAAGCCGGATGCGGAAGCTCGCCGTCGACGACATGCAGATCGGTTCGGCAGACGCCGCAGGCGAGAACTCGCAGGCGCAGATCATTCGGACCGGGCGCTTGCAGCGCGCGCTCCTCCATCACGAGCGGCGTTCCAGGCCGCAGCAGCGTCATTGCCCGCATGATTGCGCTCGTCCCTCCCGATTAGCTCCTCACTGTACGAGAGCTCCGCGATTCAGGCGCCTCGCCAACGTGAAACCTCATCCGTCAGTCCATAGCATTTGCGCCTACTCGCCGGAACCATTTTAGACGCGCGCGTCATACTCTTCGCAAGGGAACGCTTTGAAATGAAAAAAGCGGCGGCATGTTTTGCATGCCGCCGCTTCGTCTGTTTGGTCTTTGGCTCTGGAACTAGTAGTGCCAGATCAAATCGGCGGAGAAGATCGTAGCGTGGCTCTGCGTGCCGTTCGAGAACGCCGGGGTCTTCAGGGAGTTGTAGAAAGCGACTTCAGGACGGATCGTGATGGTCGGGGTCAGCCAATGCTGCCAGCCCATCGCGTAATTGAAGTAGCTTGTCTTGAAGCCCGTGCGCTGACCGGTGATGTCGTTGAAATATTCAGCGCGCCAGGAGATATTGTCGACAGGCGAGAACTTCCAGTTCAGGTAGGTCAGCACCGACCATTCACTTGAAGTACAGGTCGGCTTCAGGTTGCCGGCGCAGGTCGCCACCGGGAACACGTTGTTCTGGTTGAGGAACATGTCCGGGCTCACGCCATACCACGGAGACGCAGTATTCGGCGTGGCGTTCTGATGCATATTCCAGCCTTCGATGGAGATATGCCAATCCTCGTTGAACTTGTGGTAGAGCGTGGTCGTATATTGCTGGAGGTTGTTGTAGCCGTAAGTTCCGCTGTTGATCGCGTTGCCGCAGGAGTAGATGGCGTTATAGGCGTCATCCGACTGGTAGCGAACGCATCCCGTAAAGCTGGGCCGGATGCCTGGATCAACCTGGCCGGAGTAGCCCGCCTGACCCGCCACCAGATAACCCGCCGGCACCGTCGTGAACACGCCCGGCAGCAAGCTATAGGGCTGCCCTGCATAAAGTGGATTATAACTCGCGTTGCGCGCATTCCACAGCGAGGAGTCCGTGCCAATCGCGATGGCTCCCTGCACCATCCAGTTCTTGGTCAGCTGGAGCGAAGCGACGAGGCCCTGATTGGTGTAGTTGTCGTAGCCGTAGGTCATCGAGTGCGAATACATGTAGTTGTTCGGCGCCAGCTGCGCTTCGATGTCGGGCACCGAAATATAGCGTCCAAGACGCAGCAGCAGGCCTTCCATGACGCCCGGGACATAGAGTTCGCCGTAGATCATTGGCGCGTCATAGCCGACGAACTTGTTCCACTTCTGCAACTGATCGCTGAAGATGCCGCTCGCCGTGGTGTAGCGATAGGTTTCGCCGAACAGCGGGGAGAAGCGGAAACCCCAGTCCCAGTGATCCTTCTGCATCGTGTCGGGCAGACGCTCGAAGATCGTCACGACCTGGTCGAGCTGGATCACGTTGGGCTGATAGGAGTAAGCCGCCGGGTTGTTGCCGCCAGTGATCTGGCCCGGCAGCGTATGGGTGTTGCTGACGTTGAAGCCAGGGTTCACCCAGCCGTAGATCTGGATGTGGTTGTCTTCGAGGACCTTGCCTACGGCTGTAGGGCTCAGCGCCTTCATCAGCGGGCTGTCGACCGAATTGGGCGTCGTTATGCCGACGCCGTTGGCGCCGCCGAAGGGCCATTCGGTGAAGGGATAGGGGCCGGAAGTCTCGGGAGCCGGCGGGAAGTAAGCGCGGCGGCTGGGCGGCGCGCCCGGAACGTCCGGCGGCGGACCCATGCCCCATTCGTCGGCATAGGCGTGATAGAGACGGCCGAGGAAGGTCGGAGCCGGCGGAGGCGGAGGCGGCGGAGCGGCGGCCTTGACGGTCGGACCCTTCGGCGCAAGCGCAGCGACGATGGGCGCTTCCGGCGCGCCGATATGATAGTTGATGCCGAGGCGGATGTTGTTTTCCGTCTCGTGGAATTTGTAGGTCAGGCCGTAAATGCCGCCGCCGGCGCCACTGCCGGGGATGTTGAGACCGGAATATTGGTTGCCGGTCGAGGTGTAGGTTCCCGTGCCGAGATCGGTGTGGCGGAATTCGACATTCGCAGACCAGTGATCGGTGAACGCGTATTCCATGCCGGCGCCGACGGTCCAGCCGAAGCGCTCGTAATTGCTGATGTCG
>Ga0182030_10025661_pt1 | contig 10712 bp, 8 predicted proteins | sample 812S3MmetaG_FD_121299 | JGI IMG/M metagenome (GOLD analysis project Ga0182030, IMG submission 121299) | Permafrost microbial communities from Stordalen Mire, Sweden - 812S3M metaG (Illumina Assembly) | ecosystem: Environmental > Terrestrial > Soil > Wetlands > Permafrost | place: Sweden... | reverse complement strand
GTCAAGGGCGGGCCATTTAGCCGTGGTGCAGGCGTTGCTGGACGCTGGTGCTGATTTGAACGCAGGGAAGGGTGAGCGAGGCACCGCACTGATGAAGGCGGCTCAGAACGGACACCTGGGAGTCGTTCGGGCGCTCATTGCAGCTAAGGCCGATGTAAATGCGGCAGATCAAAGGGGTACGACGCCACTGATGGTAGCAGCGCGGATTGGATATAAGCAGATTGTGCAAGCGCTGATTGAAGGCAACGCCGACCCGGGCAACAATGCGCATTAAAGGCGCATAACGGCAACATGGCCGGGGATTTCGCTCGGCTCAACAAAACAGGGAAACGGCGAAAAGGGGCCCGGGCCTAAAGGCCTTGTCGATTTGCTGCGGTTTCAGGGGGTTAAAACCCCCTGCTCCCTCCGTCGCGCCCCTGTGCTCCCCCCGTCGCGCCGCTGCTCTCTCTGTCACGACCCCGCCGCCGCCGTCATGGCCCTGCTGCCTCCGGAGTTTTCGATCCACAACTGAAGTACTAACATGCATCCAATGCGAGAGCATGCTGAATGCAAAGGCAACGGTATAATTAACATTTAATTAGCGGTTCGCCTCACGGGATCCGGCTTGGGCGGGCTGCTTGGAACCGCGAATTTGCGTGAGATAAATTCAACCTAAAGAGGAGTTGCTGACTTTCCCATGAAGCGTTCGCCCAGCTTTCTGACCCACTCTCGCTTTGGTGCCGTTGTAGAGGGCGCTGCTCGATCCGGCTTTGGCTGGCGGTTCTTCGCCGCTTCTCTGGTGCTTCTTTCGGCTGTTGCGCCGTTTGCCGCCGGACAAACTGGACAGGCGCCGGCTGCGGCCGCCTCAAGCGCCAAGGCTCCCGCGCCCGACGTCATCGTGTTCAACAATGGCGACCAATTGACGGGGAAGTTTCTGCGATCGGTGGGGGGCAACGCGGTGTTTCACAGCGACATTGCCGGAGATGTGACAGTTAGCTCGGACAAGGTGAAGGAGATTCACTCCGCGGCCATGTTCTACGTGCTGCAAAAGGGTTTCAATCCAGGGCGCAAGGCGCTGCCGGCGCACCTGCCGCAGGGCAGCCTGACGGTGGAGAACAAGCAGATTGAGCTGACGCCCAGCGATGGGGCGCGCACTGAGCCTATCCCGCTGGCGAACGTGGCTTATGTGATCGACCAGCCTACTTTCGACAGGGAGCTGCGCACGGAACCCGGATTCTTTTCCGGTTGGGGCGGCAATGCGACGGCTGGGGCCACCGTGGTGCAGGCCACGCAAAACACTGAAACCTTCAGTGGCGGCTTTTCGCTGGTGCGGGTGGTGCCGCCGGTTGGGTGGCTCGATCCCAGAAATCGCACGGCCGTGGACTTTGGCGGTTCCTATGGAAAGATCACCGAGCCGGGCACATCTACCGTAAAGACGGCGATCTACCATGCGGACGCGGAGCGCGATGAATTCTTTTCGGCTCGGACCTTTGCGCTGGGCCAGGTGGTATTCGACCACAACTTCTCACAGAGCCTTGACTTGCAGCAGATTTATGGCGGCGGGCTGGGGCGGACGGTCATCAAGCTGCCAAATCAGACCCTTGACCTGAAGGCCACGGTGCAGTTTGAACGCCAGGACTTTATCGCCGCGACGCCTGGAGAGAACCAGAATCTGATCGGTTCCACCATTGCGGCCAACTATGTGCGCAAGCTGCCCAGGAACATGGTTTTCAATCAGCAACTGGCTTATATACCGGCATGGAACGACATGCACGCCTACTCCGCGGGCGAAACCGACATGTTTATTATTCCTGCGTACAAGCGGCTGAATCTTTCGCTGGGAACCATCGACACCTACCTGAACGACCCGCCGGCGACGACGCCTGCTACCAAGCGAAACTCATTCCAATTCACTATGGGAGTAACTTACGCGTTTCCGGTGCCGCACTAGGAGTTACTGAAGGGGCAAGGGAAGAGTCCACAACTTGCCATCACCGTGGCGGGCTTGTTCGAGTGGCGTGAGATTGTGGACAATCGGAAGATGCAATCTATATTGAATGGTCGAGCGCTCGCATTCGCCGCGCTTTCCGGTTTCTGCGTTTTCGGGACTCTGCAACCCGCGTCCGGTCAAGTTCCCGCTGCGGGGCAGGCAATCGTGATAGACCGGGCCGGGAGTGGCAGGGTCTTCGACGGAGTTGGCGCAATCAGCGGCGGTGGAGGCAACTCCCGGCTGCTGATTGATTATCCCGAACCCTACCGCAGCCAGATTCTCGACTACCTGTTCAAGCCCAAGTACGGGGCAAGCATGCAGGTTTTCAAGGTTGAGATCGGCGCGGACATGGACTCGACCGACGGCGTCGAAGCAAGCCACATGCATACCCGGACAGACGAGAACTACCAGCGCGGCTATGAATGGTGGCTGATGGAGCAGGCCCGAGCGCGCAATCCCAAAATTAAACTGGTCGCACTTTCCTGGGGGGCTCCGCATTGGGTGGGAAACGGGAATTACTGGTCGCAGGACATGATCGATTACACGATCAAGTGGCTCAAGCACGCCGAGCAGGACCATCACATGACCATCGATTACGTGGGAGGCCGGAACGAACACGGATACGACGTTCAATGGTACAAGGAATTGAAGGCGGCGCTTCGCGCCAATGGGCTGGGTTCGATCAAGGTGATTGCCTCCGACGACTGGGAGAAGCTGAAGCTATGGAACATTGCTTCAGAGATGAAGAAGGACCCGGCCACCAACGACTCCATCGATGTTGTGGGCGTGCATGGACCTGGCTGGGGAGGCTATCCCACGCCCGATGCCCTATCTCTTGGAAAGCCACTTTGGGACAGCGAAGCCCACTTCGATGAAAAGCCTCCCTACAACGAGATAGCTCGCAACATCAATCGCAATTATGTTGCGGGACGGGTTACCGCTTCGATCTATTGGCCCGTGGTCAGCGCCATGTACGATAACTTGCCGTATGACAACATCGGCTTGATCAAAAGCAATCAGCCGTGGTCCGGGCATTACACGGTTACGCCTTCGCTCTGGGTAATGGCTCACACTTCTCAATTCACCGAGCCAGGCTGGCATTACATTGACAGCGCCTCCGGGTTCTTCAGTGGAGATACCACCGGCGCGCACGGAAGTTATGTCGCCCTGGAGTCGCCGAATAACTCCAGTTTCAGCCTTATCGTGGAAACCGTTGAAGCCCGCAGCGCACAGACAGAGCGGTTCAAGGTTGTGGGATTTGCGCGGAACACTTTGCATCTTTGGACCACAAATCTCAATTCAAGCAGTTCATCGGACTGGTTTGTGAAGGAAGCCGACATTCATCCGGTTCATGGCGAGCTCACCCTCAATCTTGAGCCGGGCCGCGTGTACACCGTCACCACAACGGCCGGACAAACAAAGGGCGATGCCGCTTCGCCTCCTTCGGCGGCTCTTCCGCTCCCGTTCGGAGATAACTTCGAGAGTTACGTCCCCGGCAGGATGGCAAAGTACTTTTCCGACATGGTGGGAAGCTTCGAAACAGCTGACTGCGCAGGCGGCCGGGCCGGGATTTGCCTGCGCCAGGTGGTTCCCGAAGAGCCTATCTCGTGGAAACGTACCGCCGGCCGCCCATTCACCATGGTGGGCAATCTGGATTGGACGGATTATCGTGTCTCGAGCGATGTGCTGCTTCAGCAGGCCGGATCGGTCGATCTCATCGGGCGGCTCTCAGGGATGAGCGGCATGGACGTGCCTAACTCCTATCAGCTGCGCGTGGCCGACACCGGAGAGTGGTTTTTGCTGAAGACCATGGATAAGAACCAGCGCAAAGAAGATGTCAAAGAGGAAGAAGCGGTGCTGGCGCAGGGTAGGGTAAGCGCGCTCGGCTTGAATCGGTGGCACAACCTCGCGCTGACGTTTCAAGGCGATAACATCTCGGCCGAAATCGATCGAGTTACAGTCCAGACAATTAAGGACCCCAGCTTTGCCAAGGGTATGGTTGGGCTGGGTACGGCGGGCTATGTCGATGCTGAATTCGATAACTTCATGGTCGAAGCGGTAACTCCGCCTACGAATGCGAAGAGCGGCAGCAGGTAACTCGCGCAGATTCGAGTTATCCGCGCCAACCCTCCAACTCAGTGCCCATCTGTTCTGGCCGCGTTCAGGCCTTGAAAGATGGCGTCGAATCTACCGCTCTCGGCTGAAAAGCGCAAGGGCTTCACATTCTCAACGCAGATCTCCGCGGGCGTGGGCTTGGTTTTCAGTATCTCCATCACCTCGGCAAGAAACTTGTCCAGCGGCATGGCGCGCGGGTCTTCGGCACCGTCCATGAGATGGGTTTGGACGTAGGGCGGAATAAGCTCGAGCACCTCAATTGAGGTCGACCTGAGCTGATAGCGCAGCGAAAGCGTATAGGAGTGGATGGCGGCCTTGGTGGCGCAGTAGGTAGGGGTCAGGGCAAGCGGAAGAAAAGCCAGCCCGGACGAGACGTTCACAATGGTGGAGTGCGGCTGCTTTTGAAGATGAGGCAGCAGGGCCGCGGTCAGCCGAATGGGACCGAGAAGGTTAGTTGCCACAGTGGCCTCCGCGTCAGCCAGATCGGCTTGCTGCGCGAGCAGCTTTTCGTGGCGCATGATGCCGGCGTTGTTGATGAGCACGTTCAGGGCAGGGTAGCCGGTGGCGATCTGGGCGGCAAATTCGCGGATCGCGGCGGGGCTCTCGATATCGAGGGTGAGCGACTTCATCCCGGGGTTGGCAGTAGTGGTTTCTACGAGCGCCTGTTTGCGGCGGCCGGCGACGACTACCTGATTGCCGAGCGCGTGGAGAGCTTCGGCAAGGCCGCGGCCAATCCCGCTGCCTCCGCCGGTAATGAGGATGGTATTTCCGGAAAGATTCATAGCAAGTACCGCCTCCAACAGGCATTCTATGCGCAACGGCTTGAGGCTAGATATTTGAGGACGCCGGATGGGTCAGCGCCCGGAGATCAGCATGACAGGATCGGGAAATGTGCGGCAGGTCCTTTCCGCAGGGAGTTTCCAGGTCGAGCCATCCGTGAAGGTTACCGATTGCAGGTCGATTGTCATAACCGCCGACAGGCCTGGCACCCAGATATCTCCGGAAGCGTCTTTGCCGGGTTCGGCTGAGAACTTTATATCCATGGTCTTCTCCGCATCGAAAGCGTCATCCTGGGATGCCAATGTCTGAGTCACACGGCCTTTGGGGACGAGGCCGCGCACGGTCACGGTTGCCGATGCAATCCGCCTCGAATCGGAGCTGGTGACGGTAAGGTGAAGGCTTTGACCGATCCCTTTGGGATGGCTGGAGTTGACTGCCAGCAGGTCTCCATCGGCTGCGTGCTGAGCGCGCATGAATACCGGGCAGGTGCCAGTTGGCGGAGGCAATTGGATGACAATGTTCTGGTTCCGATTTGCCGATTGGGCTGCCAATGCGGCGCAAGACAGAAGCAGGAAGAGCGGGACATCGATTGTGAGCTTCATTGCGGGCTCCTTTCCATCAGAACAAGTATAGGCTTGCAGTTTTGACGCGCGCGTCGCGGCTTCGTTTTTCGTAGCAGGCTTAACTTCCATGGATTCGATTTCCATTGGCGAGCGCCGAAATGTGCGCCGGGTCACGTACCTATCTCGCGGGGCGATTACAATTTGTTTATGCTTAGAACGATTAGTCGCCGCAAGTTCATCGCTACTGTAGCCGCCTCCGTCGCAGCCGTTCGGCTTGGCGCGCAAAACCGGGCTGTACCGCAGGTCACTCTCAGGATTCCGACTGTAGCTACGGGTCCGCACATGCCTGCCGACTTCGTCGGGCTCTCGTACGAGGTGCAGCAACTGACGGACCCTAGCTTCTTTTCAGCGAGCAACGCTGGACTGATCAGCCAATTCAAAGCTCTTGCGCCTGGTGGCGTGCTGCGCCTGGGCGGCAATACCAGCGAGTTTGCGTGGTGGAAACCGAAACCCGAATCTTCCGAACCTGAGCATCCGCAGACCCGTGAAGTGGTTGGCGAGCCCAAAGCTCAGTATTACGCCGTGACGGCTGAATCGGTGCGCAACCTGGCCGGTTTCCTGAAAGCGGCCGGATGGACCTGCCTGTATGGCATTGGGATGGGAACCAATACGCCGGAACGTGCGGCGGAGGAAGCGGCGTTTGTGGCGGAGACGCTCGGTGAGGCTTTGCAGTACTTTCAGATTGGCAACGAGGCGGATCTGTTCGGGCACCACTTGCGCGATCCAAAAACGTGGTCGGCGAAAACATACCTGCAGGAGTGGCTCGCACTTGCACGGGCGGTGACCGCCCGCGTGCCAGGGGCAAAGTTCGGCATGCCGGATGTCGCCGGGAATGTAGCGTGGCTGACGGAGATCGCCGATTTGTGGCGTTCCGTCGAGAATCCGCCACGCGTGACAACGCTTACGCATCACTACTATTTCGGAGGCCCGGCAACCAACCCTGCGGTCAACATTCCCAACCTGCTTAAACCGGCCACGATGGCGAGGGTTCAGAAGACGGCAGATACCGCGGTGGCCGCGGCAACCAAGATGGGCGCCCGCGTGCGCATGACCGAGGGAAACACTTGCTATCGCGGCGGCAAGCCTGGTTTGTCGGACGTTTTCGCGGCTGCGCTTTGGGCTGCGGATTACTCGCTTCTTCTAGCCAGCAACAACTACTCCGGAGTCAATTTGCACGGCGGCACCGGCAAATCCGTCGCAAACTCCGTCGGGGGTTTCCTTCCTGGGGACGTGCTTCTGAGTGGGAATGGCGAGACACCGGAGCAGATCGCAACCCATCCTCACCCCTTCTACACGCCCATTGCGACTTTCGGCTCAGAATACCGGATGGAGCCTGTGGCGTACGGCCTCAAGTTTGCCGGGGCATTTAGCGGAGCAACCTTCTTCCCGGGCGACTTCACCGCACAGCTCCAGTCGACGGGAGTGGATGCGACCGCCTATGCCGCTGCGCATCCCAGCGGTCATGTGGCGATCATCCTGCTCAACAAGGACGCGGAGCAGGATGTGGAAGTAAGCCTGGATTTTGGACAAAGAAGGTCCGGAGAAGTAGAGACCGAAACCATGCACGCAGCGTCGCTCGATAGCCGGGAAGCTCAGATTGCCCGGTCGCTGAAGCCGGCTCGCCTGAAGGATGGAAAATACACAGTAACGATTCCCCACTCGACAGGGCTTTGCCTTACCGTCAAGTGAGCGCCGGGGAATTCTGAGCCCGTCGTTGAAAGACTGGAAGCGCGGGCCGGGATTGAACCGATCTCCCTCTACTTCGCCTTCGTATCCGGCTTAACCGGCTGATTTTTTGCCTCGTTTATCATTTGGTTGACTTTGTCTTTTTCACCGTAGTTTGGGTTTGCGGCAAGCAGCTTTTCCCAATCGGCGATCGCGCCTGCCGCATCCATCTTGCCCCGCCACATGACCAGGCCGAGGTTGAAAAGGGTGTTCGGATTATTGGGCGCGAAGTGGAGCGCCTTGTTGAATTCCGCAATCGCCTGGTCGGCATTTCCCATGTACCAGTAGGCGGTCGCCATATCGGTGCGCACGCCTGCATCGGAAGGCCTGGCCTTGAGGGCGCGCCCGTAATAGTCGAGGGCGATGGGATACTGCTGTGCATCGTAATAGACATTGCCGATGCCGGCGATCAAATCCGGGTTGTTGGGATCCGACTTGAGTTTATCGAGCAGCGGCGCCGCCTTCGCGTCGGCCATTTCTTTCCATTGAGGGGGACTGGGATTCTGCGACGCCTGGGCAGCCCCCGTCACAACCGGACCCGTGACATTAGCAGCCTGCGCGGATGCGGTTGCCGCCGGAGTTTGCATTCCGCGAATTCCCCAGCCGCCGGCGATTCCCGCCGTCAGGCAGACAGCCGAAAGGATAACGGCTCGGTTCCTTGTCCATTGCACCATAGGATTTCGATTAGTGTCCGTCATTGCGCGGTGCTCCTTCAATCCCGTGTCGATCGCCCAGCGTTGTCATCACGTCGGCCATCAGTTTCAAGACAGCGGCTTTGCGGTCCGGGCTCAACTGCGGATTGGACTTCAGCAATCGCTGCCAGTCGGCCAGGGCGCCCTTGCCGTCTTTTTTCCCCCGCAAACGGATCATGCCAAGGTCGAAGAGCGCATTGGCGTTTTTGGGGTCATCGACCAGCGCCCGATTCAGTTGTGCGATCGCCCCATCGACATCGCCGCCGCGGAACAGACTGGAGGCCAACTTGATGCGAAAGGCGGCATTCGCAGGGTCAACCCGCACTGCCCTGCCGTAGTATGCGGCCGCTTCCCTGAACTGAAGAGCGGCATGGTAAATGGCCCCGGCCTGGATCAGCAAAGCTGTGTTACTGGGATCGCTCTTCAGCTTTTCGACGAGCGGCGCCGCCTGCATGTCGGCCATCCTTTTTAATTCTTCCGGGCTGGGCATACGTCCGCCGCCCATTGCGAGGTGAGATGGCGGTGCGGCGTTGACGGCGGGCACAGGTTGCTGGCCGGCCACCTGCTTCCTCTCATCCCGGCTGGGGGTATCTCCGCCGCGCATTGCGCCCGCGGGGGCTGATTCGACCACGGCGCTGGCAGCCTGGCGCACCACAGACACGGGCGATTGCGATCCGCGGAGCAGGTATCCAATCGGCAGGCCCGCAACGAGGCAGATTACAGCCAATGCGTAGACCCGCGTCGGCGGCAAGGGCGGATTCGCAGTCGATGCCGTGGTTGGTTCGTTTGCCATGCCTTACTCTCCCCTGGCCGGAATTGCATGTGAGTCGGACTCTTTCGATCGTCAACATCGGAGCGTCAATCGCCGAGTGGCTACGTTTGCCGACGCGCGGAAGGACTTCCGAGCGCACACTGTTGCAACTTCACCTTAACGGTGACGACGGAGTTAGTGGGGCAATCTGGATCACTTAGTGGTGTGACGAAAATCACAACCTGGACGATTTAGGGCACATTAAGTGATCGGAATCACATCCCATGACATTGGTAATTGGGAAGTATAAACGTATAACTTCGAGGTGTTTGCAACCGCCTTGGAGCAAGTAAATCTGGTTTCTTGAATGTGATGCTGCTCATGTCTGAATACGGTACACAAGGGATCAGATTACTTTGGGGCATTTCACCAACGGCACTGTGCCAGAACGCCCACCATGGGGTGGAGCATTCCTGCCCAGGCCTCAATCTCTCCAGTTGGGAGATTTCTAAGCCATTTTCCAGCAATAGGTTACGAACAGAGGCCAGGATAGGCCCCGGTTCCGCGGCAACGGCATCAGTCGTGCACATGATCAAACTGAAGACTGAACTGAGAACAACACCAGTCAGGTCGCCGTCACGGTCCAGTCGAACAACAGGAATCGCACTAGGAGGCACCACCAAATGAAGCGCAATCTTTCCATTGCAATCGCCCTTATGTTCCTGGCAACCGCGAGCTTCGCGTCTGCCCAGATAGGCGCCGCGCCGACGACTGACGTACTCGGCGCTCACCTTAACTACGGCCGTGGCTGCGCAGGCTGTCACGCACCTCACAACGGCGTGCTTGGCGCCGGCGGTACACCTTACATGGGAACGGATACTGGCAGCGTCGCTCTCTGGGGCGAGGATGCCAGCCACCTGTACGGCATGGCGATCGCCTTTGCCGGACAAACCACAACAGCCTCCAAATCCGGAACCCCGGCATCGCAGGAAGTTCTGCCGTCCAGCCTGGGAGCGGGAACGCCTGACGTTTCCGGCATCCTGATGTGCCTGAGCTGCCACGACGGCAACTACGCCAAGGGCGCCATGATGCAGAACAGAATCTATGAGACCGTGCCTGGGACCTACAGCTCCCAAATCATCCCAACTCTGCTTGGGAACAATGGGGTCAGCGGGGCGGAAGGCCCGAGCTACCTGACCAGTCACCCGGTTGGGCTCAGCACGGTAGTTCCCTGCGGCATAGCCAGCCACGGATGGGATTGCACCTACTCCACGACCACCACCGGAACCACCGCCGCCGCGAATGGCGGAATCACGCCCGGCCCGTATATGACGCAGTTCATCAACAACTACGGCTGGTTTGTTTCGCCCTCCAGCTACAACAACACACCCGTTGTGATGTGCACCACCTGCCACAACCAGCACCTGATGAACGTGGTCTCTGTGTCGAATACGGCGACCCTCAACTCGGGCACCTGGAGTGCCCCCACGACCGGCGTCGCGAGCGGCACTTCGGGCATGCCGGCCGGCTTCTACTCGACGATGTTCTTCATTCGCGCCCCCTACAACCCGGCGGACTCGACCAAAGGCGGCAACCAAACCGCGCAGTTCTGCCGCCAGTGCCATGGTGGCGAGTCGAACGAACTGAACGGCGGCAAGGCTGGAACCATCTGGTAAACCGTATTGCATGAACGGGGAGGGGGTGACAATTCCCCTCCCCATTTTTTTCGACACAAGGATGGCAATCATGAAGCACACGTTCCCCACCAGGTTATCTTTCTTTATTTTGCTGGCTGCCGCGGCGGCCGGCGCGCAGGTGGCATCGCACACACCCACGGTCTTCACGCAACCACCAGCATCGGCAGCGCCGGCAGACAAGCCTGTGGCTCGTGTGAACGGTACGGTCCTCACTGAAACCGACCTGGTTCGCGAGGAATACGCCATTTTTCCCTACGCCCGCCAGCACAACGGGATTCCCAAAGACCTGGAGCCCGACATCCGCACCGGCGCATTCAAGATGATCGTCTTCGAGGAGTTGGTTTACCAGGAGGCGGAGCG
>Ga0182030_10025660_pt1 | contig 10713 bp, 7 predicted proteins | sample 812S3MmetaG_FD_121299 | JGI IMG/M metagenome (GOLD analysis project Ga0182030, IMG submission 121299) | Permafrost microbial communities from Stordalen Mire, Sweden - 812S3M metaG (Illumina Assembly) | ecosystem: Environmental > Terrestrial > Soil > Wetlands > Permafrost | place: Sweden... | reverse complement strand
TGGGCATAAACGAATTGAAAAAATCTCGACAGACCACTTTGGGTATGCCTCGATTTTTTCGATTCGTTTCTGCTCCAAGATCTTGCGTCATCTTGCCGGTTTGAATTTCGGAATTCGGGTTTAACCCGAAATCCGGTTTGCAAAAGCGGGGAGTATCGTAAATGCTGTCAGAGTTGCATCTGATGCACGCGGCGAGACTCGAGCCGCCTTTGGCTTCCGGCGACCGCTTCACAGTCAATAAAAGCAGTCCACGACTCCTCGCGCCAAGACGCGCCTGCATTCTGAAACCATGAAACCAAACCATTGGATCGGACTGGCGGCGCTCCTCCTCGGGCTGGCGCTGCCTCTGCGCGGCCAGACACTCATCCGTTACCCCCTCAACGCCTCCACTGTCAATTCGATTTCCACCGGCGTCGCCACAAACTCAGGCACACTGGGGAACGGAATCACCAATGGCACAGGGGGTGTTGCGTTGGCGGGCTCGCTTCCCACCAACGGCGTGCCCCAGGGGTCCGACACCTATGGCCTGTATTTCAACGGCACCAGTGGCTTCCTGTCGCCGGGAACGCCGCAACTCAACAACCCCGCCATTGCCAAGGCGGGCGGCTTCACCTTCGAGACTTGGTTCAATACAACCGGGGGCGGTTCGGTCAATGCGATGATTGACTACGCCGGCACGCAAAAACTCGTGCGGCAAACCGGCCAGTCCGGTCCCCAGATGGAATACGCCGACACCAACGACACCCAGGTGTTCAACAACCTTGGCGCCGCCGCCGCCAATCAATGGGATTATGCGGCGGTTGTCTTCACGGCGACCAATTTGGACAGCCATACAAACTTGACCGGAAATTTCACATTTTACCTCGACCCCAACGCACCGACCGCCTCCGTCTCCGGGGCCGTCATTTCCCCGTTTGGCGACAACCTCAAGCGCACGATCGGCATCGGGACGCATCCTGCGGGGTTTTCGAGCGATTTTTTCAATGGTCTCCTCTACGACCGCGGGTCACACTCGGCGCCCTGCCCGCCATCAACCTTTTGTTCAATGGCTGGGTCGTCAGCAATACGGCCGATGACGGTTTAGGCTCGTTGCGTTACGCCATCGCCAACGCGGCAGGAGGCGCCAACATTACCTTCTCCCCGGCGCTGAATGGCCAGACTATCGTCATGGGCGAAGGGCCCATGAACATTGCCACAAATTTAACCCGAAATCCGAAATTGAAACCGGCAATCTGACACAATCTCTTGGGCATAAACGAATTGAAAAAATCTCGATAGACCACTTTGGGTATGCCTCGATTTTTTCGATTCGTTTCTGCTCCAAGATCTTGCGTCATCTTGCCGGTTTGAATTTCGGATTTCGGGTTTAACGGTTGATGCCTCCAGTCTCCCGAATGGCACCATCCTTTCCGCCGCTTCCCGGTTCGCCCGCGCTCAATGCGGGAACCGATGCCGCGACGAATTTCCTCTTGACCGATCAGCGCGGCTTGCCGCGTTTGTCCGGCGCCCATGTGGACATTGGCGCGGTGGAGGCGCAATACGCCCCCGCCACCAATCCGCCGGTGCTGGCGGAATATCGCCTGGTCCTCCGCCGGTGGCGGCGGCGCCGGCAGCTTCCAATTCATGATCAGCAACGCGTCCGGCGCCGATTTCACCGTGCTGAGCTCCCCGAACGTGGCCCTGCCTTTGACCAACTGGACCGTGCTGGGCGAGGGGATGCCAACCACGCCAGGCCAGTCTCAATTCATCCAAGGCGGAGCGACCAACCGGTCCCAGTTCTACCGCGTCGTTTCACCTTGACCTTACAGACCTGCCTTCGCCTGGCGCACCATTTCCAACTCTTCGGGCAGGAGTTTGGCCGATTCGGCGAGATTTAGCGGCTCTTTGGCCAAGGCGGGATTTCCGGACTGCGCGAGGACGGCTCCATAATAGGCGGCCACCACGGGGATTTTGAGGTCTTCGGGTTTGACCTGGGCAAAGGCCTTGACGGCGGCCTCGCTCTTTTTCTGCACCAGAAGAGAATAGGCATAAGTCGAAGCCAGCAGCGGATCGGCGGGAGCCGTGTCATAGGCCTCCTTGGCCAGACGGCAGGCTTTGCCAGTGTCCGTATGCAAGAGAAGCTGGACTTTGGCGAGATTGTTCTTGAGCCGGGGATCGGTCGGATTCAGGGCTTGGATGCGCAGGAGCAGTTTCTCGATGGCGCGGGTGTCTCCCTGCGCATAGAATTCATCCGTGAGTTGGTCCACGGCCCATTTCTCGCTGGGGAATGCCGTGGAGATCTTGCTTAGTACTTCGATGTTCTCAGGAGTCCAGCGCCACGCGGCGGTGAGTCTGGCCAGCCGCGCCAAAGAGTCCAGGCGGCGGGAGCCTTGACGAAAGGCCAACCGCCAGGCCGCCGCGGCCTCCGCGTCTCGGCCCAGCGAACGTTGGGCCAGTGCCTGAAGCGCGGAATTGTAGTAGCCCAGGTCAGCCCAATCCTGCGGGCTGACAAAGGCGAGCAGGCCGGCCCAGTCTTTGAGCGCAATCTGACAGTCGGTGATGATCAAAGGGCCGGGTTGGTTGGTTTGGATGGAGAGCGGCAGGCTCTGGAGCCAGCGCAGCGCATTGGCAGGGTTCTCGGACTTGGCGATCCATTCGCCCAGCAGGAAAGCAGCATCCGGCGACTGCCCGGCTTGCTGCTGGAGTGAGGCGAGCCAGGGGGCGAACCGCGGGCTGCCGGCCTCTCGGAGAAGCGTCAGATGCTGGAGCTTGTCCCGGAATCCGGCCGAGGGGGTCCGCAGGATTTGTCCGGAATAATCAACCGCCTCGTCGAAGTGGCGGTGGGATTCGGCGTACTTCATCAGGAAGTATAGGGCTGGGGTGTTTAGTTCCGCATTGCCGGACCGGGCGATTTTCTCCATGTCCGCCCGCGCCGCCCGGGCGACCTCGCCATTGGTGGAACTTAAACGAATGGTGGTCAAGTTCAGCATGACGGACTGGTTGGTGGGTTCCAAGCGCAAGGATTCGGCATAATGAGTCTCCGCTTGAGCCGGGAGATTCAAGTCCCAGGCCAGCACTCCGGCGAGCTTGTGGTATTCCGCCGTGGTCTTGGCCCCCGCGTCCAAGCCATCCAGGGCATTTGCCGCCGAACGAGTATCCTGCATTTTCAGGGCTGTCTTGGCCCAGGCCAGGCGGTAACCGGGGTCGTTTGGCTTGAGTTGCGCGGCCCGAATGCGCCAACCCACGGCTGCGGGCGATCCCGCCGCCTCACTCAAATCGGCCAGGATCCGGGTGGCGTCGAGGTTCATTGGATCTTGGCGCAAGGCCCGCTTCAGGGACTCGGAGGCGCTAGGCAAGTCCTTCTTCTTCAGGAACCCATTGGCATCTTCGACCAACATGCGCGCGAAAGCGGCTTTATAGGCCTTTCTCTCATACCACCCTCCCACCGTCAGCACGGCCAGCGCCAGGGCGAGAATCAGTGCTTTCCCGGCAGGGCTTTTCATAACGCTGTGACTTCTAATTTCGATTGGTTTGGCCACCGGCAATGTTCCATCTCGGGCACTATTCTTCCGCTAATCGATCATCAGTAGGCGAGAAGCGACCGCTTGGCCGGGAAGACTAAGAGGTTGGGCAGGATCAATCAAGCTCATCCGCGACCGCCGGGCCGACGCGTCTGAATTTATTTTATAAAAGCCGGGAAGATCAATGCCGCGCCCGCACCGGTTATGCGGCGGAGAACGTGGCCACGCGGCGCCGCCGGGCCGTGAACTTGTTAGAACGGGAGAAAACCAAGAAGCGGGGCATCAAAGGCAAACAACTCAACGCAAGTTGGAATCACGCCTATTTGCTCCAATTGCTCGAAGTTTAGATGCGTCTGCCTTGATAATTATGCTTATCTCTATTGACATACTAGGGACTTGTGGTAAATTGAAACCTCATTGAAGCAGAAGTTAACGAAATCGCCGGTGGACCGACTGTGCTTCCAGAGGTTGCCGGCAGACAAATAACTGTATGATCAAAAACCATAAATGGATCGTGGCAGCCATCATCGGGACGCAATTCGTCGCCGGGTCGGCCTGGGCCGACGACACCGCAGACGCGATCGCGGCCTTGAAAAAGCAAATCGAGACGCTAAACGCCAAGGTGGAACAGTTGGAAAAGGAACATCAGGCGGAAGTTCAGCAGCAGAGTTTGGCCCAAGCGCCACGCCAGTCTTTGGCCCAGACCAATGGCGCTGCAACGGCCGCCAAGGCCCCGCCGTTTCTGACGGCGGGAGCGGACGGATTCTTGATTCAATCGGCGGACACCAATTTTACGCTGCGGATCGGGGCGGTGGGACAGTTGGACTGGCACTATTACGCCAGCCCAAATCCGGGAGCGAAGGACACCCTGACGATCCGCCGGCTCCGGCTGATCACGGCGGGCACTCTCTACCATGATTACGACTACTATATTCAAACGGATTTTGGGGCGGGCAACAGTGTGACCTCGACGAACAATTCCCTCTTGCAGGACGCGTATTTGAACATTCATTACTGGCAGCCCTTGCAGTTGCAGGCGGGGAAATTCAAGGAGCCGGTGGGGTTGGAAATTCAGCCCCCGGATGCGAACCTCTGGTTTGTCGAGCGCGGTTACCCGACGGAACTGGTGCCCAACCGCAATGTGGGCGCGGAGTTGCACGGAAACTTTTTCGGCAGCGCTTTGAATTACGCGGCCGGCATTTTCAACGGCGTCACGGATGGCGGCAGCGGCGATATTGAAACCGGGGCCAACAGCAAGGATTTGGCGGCCAAGGTCTTTGCTGTTCCGTTTACGAACTCGACGCTTGTCCCATTGCAGAATTTGGGTTTCGGCGTGGGGACCAGCTATGGTTACGAAGCGGGGAGTTCACTGCCGTCGTTTGCCACGTTGGGGCGGCAGACTTTCTTCAGCTATGCCACCGGGTCTGGGACCAAAGCGTCGCCTAATGTTACCGAAGCAGGGGATCATTTCCGGATCGTGCCACAAGGGTATTACTTCTGGGGCCCGGCGGGCTTTTTTTGGGAATATGCCGACTCGTCGCAAAAGTTTCTGCTGAACAACGGCAAGGCGCATCACGCGTGGTTTGACAACAAAGGCTGGGACGTTTCCGCCTCCTGGTATTTGACGGGGGAGAAAGACAATTTTGCGACACCGCCGGCTCCGCTGCATCCGTTCCACATTGACGGAACGGGTTGGGGCGCATGGCAATTGACGGGGCGGGTGGGCGGTCTGACCCTGGACCCGGCGGCCTTCAACAAGAGCCTGGATTTTGTCAAAGCCGGTTCGGCGCAGGAGGCCACAACCTGGGGTGTGGGTTTGAACTGGTACATGAACCAGAACATAAAATGGATGTTTGATTATGAGCAAACCACTTTTGGCTTTGCCCCCGGCTACACTTTGACCAAGGGCGCGGTGGACGCGCAGGATGAGGAAGTGTTGATGGGCCGGTTACAGTTTGCGTTCTGATCCGAACATTAATCCTTGAGACGGCAGTTGAGCGTGGCCGGGATTCGCAAAGGCTTGAGCGAGAAAGAGGTGCGGAGCGGCGGAGCATATCCAGTTGGTTATATGGTCCGTCGCGACAATCTTCTTTATCGCCAAGACCTTGCGAAGACCGGCCACGGGCAACTGCCGTTTCAAGGATAATTGATGAAGCAAATCAGAGTCTTGACCAGGCTTCTCTCAACGGGGCTGTTGCTGGCTTGGGTGGTTTAACCTCTGGCCGTTCACGGGCCTTGCCCGGAAGGAATCAAAGAAACATTCGTGCTCGTTCTCTCATTCGCATAGCAACTTCGCGTCCTCGAAGGAGTTCATCAAAGGCAAATGGCCGCGCACAAACAGGCGTCCGTTCAGTCCTCCACTGCGGCGCGCCAGAATTCCGCGGTGTTCTTCCGCGGATTGTGTGGCGGAACCGCAGGACCGCTGCGAACAAAAAAAGGGCGGACCCGAATGGAGTCCGCACTTGGTTCTTATCCCCGGGCAGGGGAGATGATTAAGTCCCGCTTAGGCGATCACCGAGCGGAGTTGGCGGCGAAAAGCAAACGTGAGGATTCCGCCAAGAGCCAACAGGCCGTTGGTGGCCGGTTCGGGAACCGAACTTGAAGTAAAGGTGATGTCGCCGGTGGCATCGTTGAAAGTGAAGTAGCCTAATTCGGCGGGGGAACCACTGCCGGTTTGCGGGACATTCCACAGCGCGGCGTACTGGGAGCTTTCCAAGGGGACGGTCGTGGGGATGGCGGTGTTATAGCTGATGGTGGTGGGTTGGGACCCGCTGGTCGCCAAAGAGCCGTAATCAAAAGCGGAGGTGCTTTCCAGCACGGATTGGGAAGTGCTGTTCGGACCCAAAGCGGAGAGGAATGAGCTGCCGTTCACGCCTGCCGCTCCATTGCCGACGTTGTTGATGGCCGTGGAGAAGTGGGTTTGATCGGTGGAGCTTGCGGCACCGGAGCCTTCGGGGAAACTGGAAGAGGGAGTATAGGTGGTGGACGACGCCTCGTAGGTTGATACATAGTATGAGGTCGGGCTGGAAACGCCTTTGGTTGTGGCCGCAACCGAGAAATCAACGGTGGACATATTAGCTGAACCGAATGCGGACACCAAGTCGGTCTGGCTGAATTTGGCTCCGGAGCCATTTGCGGGGTCCAAGTCGGTCACGCCGGTCAAGGCGGCAAATGTGGCCGCGGAGCCCAGATCAACCACAACGTCAGGTCCGGTGCTGCCGGAATTGACGGTGTTGCGGAAGTTCAAAAGGAGGTCCCCGGTGGCGTAGCTGATTTGGGCCTGCGCCTGCGAGGCCGTCATGATAGCAACGCCAGCGAAGGCAATTAGGATTGGTTGTTTGTTCTTCATATCGTCTCTTAACACTTGGTCTTGAATGTTTAAAATGTCTTTTCAGCGTTTTCCAATGTCTCTCTGGAACTCAAAATTCGTTCTTTTACCTTAAGACGATGGAGACTTTATGATTCCTTCGGCATAAAGTCAACCAGTTTTCTATGCAAAGTCATGATTTACCTGATCGTCACATTCGCGACACGATTTTGTAACAATATGCCTATATTGTCATCGGTCACTAGGGATGGCGGGCGGAGCTGGATTTACTTGCGGTTTTGTCTGGCTGAGTGAAGAAGGGAAGGTTGGCTTTTGCTGGTGCCGGCCATTATGGTTGAATCCGGCAATTTTAGGATATGCGCGCGCGATTTATAGTGGCTTGGGCAGGAGTATTCGGCGGTGGCCTTTTGCTCGCCAGCCCATGGGGTTGCCTTGCCGCGACGGGGGATAAGCCGCCGGGAGCCGCCATGGCGGATTCCATTGATGTCGAGGCCAATCCCTATGCGGTCATCATCCAGAGGAACGCCTTTCATCTGAATCCTCCGCCTCCTCTGCCGGAGGCAAACAAAGCACCTCCGCCCGATCTTCCCTTGGTGAAGTTGAGCGGGTTTCTACAGATGGGCAATCAATGGAAGGTGTTGCTCGCGGTCCAGACGAGAAACCCGGACCCCAAGGCAACTCCGTCGAGTGTGTTCCTGGCCTTGGCCGAAGGAGACAAGGAAAAGGCCGCGACTGAGGCAAATCAATTTGTGGTGGAGGTTGTCAAGATTTACCCTGTTGAAGAAAAGGTTGATATCATCAATTCAGGCACTGCCGTGACTCTCTCGATGAAAAACAACGGTTTTGAAAGCGCGGCGCCATCCCCGGCCCAGGTCCCTTTGTCTCCGGCAGGGGGTGCGCCGCCAGCCCGGAAAGGGATGCGCGCCGCCCCGATGCCAGTCTGGCGAACTGAGACAAACAAAACGGAGGAGGTGCCGGGGGAAGGAGCGAAAACCGGGAGCGGTCCCAGCCCGGCTGGCGCCTCCCCGCCTCCTGCGGGGGTCGCCCCTGCCACCGAGGCCGCCCCTTCCCTTAGCCGCGCTTCTGCGGAGAATCCAAACGGCATCATTTTTGGTGGCGCACCGTGAGCAGCGGTTTCCGGGTCCGCTGCGTTGGGTCGGAATCACGACCCCACGCAGGCTGGTTTCGTAATTTATTGTCGCTCCTCCCGCATTGGCTGGTTCGCCTCGTAGGATTCGATTTCCCCGGGCAGCCTGACGGTCAGGTTGTCGTTTTCAAGTTTCGGTCAGAGGGCCTTGTTACTGCGGGGCTTCCCGCAATGGTCTGCCGGCATTGTAGAGTTTGATTTCCAAGGGCAATTTGCCCATCAGATCGCGGTTGGTCGCCGCTGTGGCCAATTGCATCGCGCGCCGGGCCGTTGCCGCCGCGTCCCCGTATCGCCCCGTTTCCGCGTACGCCGCCGCCAGGCTGTGTAGGATAAACGCGTTGCTGCCGCGTTCCCGCTGGTTGGCCTTTTCCGCCAGGGCGACGGCTTTGGCGCCACTCCGGAGGGAGGCATCAGGGCTGGTGGCGAGCAACCACGCGAGATTATTCTGAATGTTGGGGGTGTCCGGATCGAATTCCAAGACATGCTGCCAGGCGGCAATGGCCTCCTTCGCATTTTCCTTCTGATAGAAGGCCATGCCAAGATTGTTGTAAACATTCGCAGAGCGGGGGGTGATCTTTAGTGCGCGCTGATAGTCCGCGATGGCTTCGTCATATCGTCCCGCTCCAGCGAGGGTCATGCCCAAGCTGTTCCACGCTGCGGCGCTGTCTGGCCTTGATCTCAAGGTTTCGCGGTATTGGGCGACGGCTTCATCGAGTTTTCCCATCTTGGCCAGGGCTTCGCCGAGGCTGATGCCGACGGAATCATTATCGGGCTGGATTTTCACCGCCTGCCGATAATGCTCGATTGCTTTATTCGTCTCACCGATGTCCCAGAAATAGCCCCCCAGGCTGTTGTGGGCGGTGGTGTTGCCGGTGGTGCAGTCGAGTGCCCGGGTCCAGAGTGAGAGGTCATTTTTCCAATATGAAGTCTGCGTTTCTGCGCAGAACGCCAGCGCGCCAATCACCGCAAGCATTAATCCACCGCAAACCACTCGCCGGTGTCTCCAGCCAGCGCCCCAATCGGCCACCGCCCAGGTGCCGGCAACGGCGAGGCCGATTTCCGGGAGGTAGGTGTAACGGTCCGAATGGGCCGCATCGAAGGAAATCTGGACGAAACCGATCACCGGCACCAGCATTCCCAAGTACCAGAGCCAGCCTGTTAGAAGGAAGGGATGCTTTTTTCGCCAGGCCACGATCGTTGCGGAGATCGCGGCCAGCAGGAGAATGGCCACGCAGACTTTCCAAGCCGGCTGGCCGCCTGGAACGAGGGGATAAGGGGTGGCCAATCCTTTCGGGAATAACATTTGGCCGAAATAGACCACATAGGAAACCAGGGCGTTGCCAATGCGCTCCAAGGCGGGGAGTCGCATGGAGTCGGGCACCACCAGTCCGGGCACAAGCGCTGTCGCCACACACGACCCCGCGGAAAGGGCAAGGAGCGGAATCTTCTCCCGGACCAAACTCCAGAAGGAGAGACGGCGGGGGTTTTGTTCTCCTTTATTTAGCTTCTGAATCCTTTTGTCGGAAGGCCAAATGCCACTTATCCGTCCCAACGGCCAGTAGTCCAAGAGCAACAATACGAAGGGCAGGGTGGCGACCATGCTTTTGGCCAGCAGGCCGAGGGCAAAAAACACCAGCATCAAGGCATAAAACAATTTCCGCTTTCCGTGTTCACTTTGCCCCCTGGTTTTGGCGACCGGGGAGGCTGTCCCGCAACCGACATACCCGGCATAAGCCCAAAGGGTCAGCATGAAAAAGAATCCGCTGAGGACATCTTTGCGTTCGGAAACCCAGGCGACCGATTCCGCGCGCAAGGGATGGACGGCAAAGACCGCTGCCACGAAGGCGCTGGGCCAGAGGCGGGCGGTCATTTTCCTCAAGACCACGAACAGCAGAAGGGCGTTGGCTGTGTGCCAGAGCACGTTGACCAGGTGATGCCCGCCCGCGCTCATCCCGAACCACTGGCAGTCGAGCATGTGGGAAAGGGTGGTGAGAGGAATCCAGTTGGCGACTTGGACGTGGGTAAAGGCCCAATGGACCGAATTTGCGGTCAACCCCTTTTGCACCTCGGTGTTTTCGTAGACGTACTCGTTATCATCATAACGGATGAAGCCAAAGCGCGCCGTCTGAGCAAACACGAAGAAAACCGCCAGCATGAGAAAGAGGCACACGCCGATGACCTGCTTGTTTTCGTTTTTTCCTTTGGTTGGCGTTGTCTTCAAGTTCCAGTTTTCAGTTTTTCCGAAACCTGATCTAAGCAGGAAAGCCGTTGGCGCGGCAAATGGAAACGGAGTTGCCACACAAATGTAGCAATGGAAAACTTTGAACACAGCCCCAAACAAATGCCTACTGCAATTGTGAGGTTTCTTTTTGAAATCTAGTGCGAGCGGCGTTTCTCCGAGGTTGTGATGGGGGCCAGATTATTTGCAAAGCTTTTATTATTAGTATTTTGCGAATCAACCGAACCGCGTCCTTCTTATGGGCAAAATGTCTTACTGTGAGACTTGACATGTTTTAAATCCCTAGTAAGATAGTGGATATATTCAGCAATGAACGTGCTGAATGTGATGCAGGTTTGTCGGTAAGGTACATATCAGCCGCACTGGACCTGGATGGGCTGAAGCGCAGTGTGTTGCGTGGAAGCCTTGGGAAGAAAGCACAATCGGCTCCTGAACGGGGCCAGAAAATGAAAACAGATATTATGAACAAGAAACAAGGACTCATGGCCACGTTGGCCGG
>Ga0182030_10025659_pt1 | contig 10713 bp, 11 predicted proteins | sample 812S3MmetaG_FD_121299 | JGI IMG/M metagenome (GOLD analysis project Ga0182030, IMG submission 121299) | Permafrost microbial communities from Stordalen Mire, Sweden - 812S3M metaG (Illumina Assembly) | ecosystem: Environmental > Terrestrial > Soil > Wetlands > Permafrost | place: Sweden... | reverse complement strand
GCGTTCCGAGCAAGAGGTCGGTGGCAAGCGGCGCTTTCGGATTTTTTCGATCCAGGTAAACACTCGCGTCAGCCAAATCTAGAACTTCCGGTTCCAAAAACAACATGACGGGTAGATTCGGCGCTTGTTCGCGCTTATCAACCATCTGTAGGATACTGTCGTCAGCTACGGTTAACCCAACAGTCGCTGAGACAGGCTTGCCATTTGAATCGGTCGCCTTGACAGTCAGTTTTGCATTCTCACCAGGCGCGTAGGATTTCTTATCAGGAGTAATCGTTATCGTCAGTTGTTTCGCCGGTTCCCGGAAGATAAGTCGCTCAGCAAGCGGGACACCTTTCGCATCCCACACTGTAACTGTCAACACGCCGTCAATCTGAGTCGGCACGTTGAACAACACTTGATGTAACGAACCGGAAGCTTTCGCCGAGGCATTTTTTGAGTTCACCGAGCTCGAACCGATTTCCACTTCGCGCTTAGACAAAGAAACCCGAATGTCTCCGGTGGTACTGCCGACCTCTACTGCTACCGGCTGACCCTTCTCGAATATATTTTTGTCGGATCGAATTACCGCTCCACTGGTCTTCACCTTCGGCAACGGATAAAGCGTGCTGATATGAGCTGGCTTCGATATGCTCAGAAAATAGTTTTTGCGAGCATCAGGCGTAAACTCAAATCGGCCTCGTCCTTCATGCTCTGTACGGAAATTCGTAACTAAGACCGAACGCCCTTTTTCTTTCGAGAGCAACTTTCCTTCTAAGTCAGCTGGCTTTCCGTTGGGTTGATTAGCCTGAATGTAAACCCGATTTTTGAAACCTGCAATTAAGTCACCGCCTTCGGGAAAAATCTGCAGATCGACGGTGCGAAGTAAGATCGGAATTGTCTTAGCAGCAGTTTCCACGACGCCGCCATCTTGAATCACCAAAGACAACGTGCCCTCGCCACGCGCAATTTGCCGAGGCAACAAGAAGTGCACCGAGCACAATCCTTTTGCATCGACGACGCCGCTTTCACCTTTGATCTCCGTGCCATCCACTCGGGCCACGACTGTTACTTTAGCGCCTTGAGGAAATCCGCCTTCCGCGCGAGTCACTGACAGATTCGCGACCACGTTATCGCCAGGACCGTATCCGTCTCGAAGGAAAGTGATTTGTGTTTTCAACCGCGGAGCTCGAAAAGCTCGAATATCGAACTTGCGCTCTGCAGGCGGGTGCGCAGCCCCGGGATATGTCACGTAAGCGGTATACTCACCGCCGGCTTGCTCTTCGGGAACCGTCCACTTATATCCCCACACGCCGTTGTCTGGCTGCACAGAGGCGCTTGCAATGACGTCGTGTTTCGGTCCTTTGATTTGGATTATTGCATCATCAATTCTGCTCACAGTCAAAGGCTCATGAGTTGTCGCGTTGAGCACGACACCACGAACATAGACCGACTCGTTTGCCCGATAGATCGGTTTATCGGTGCTTACGAAAGTCTGGTATCTATCTGATCCGCCCAACTCCTTCGTAGTGACCTTCGCGCCCAAAGCTGAGTTAGCCTCTTTTATAGGTTGGACGAATCGGGAAATCGCAAGAATTTGCCGAACTGATAAGCACCAGCAAACAACCATAAACGCTGCACACAAGCTAATCAATCGACGGGACATGATTCACGCACCCCTGGTAAAACTACAGAGGTCTATGAATATCACATCCATGAAGCAAAACAATAGGGTTTTGGATATCGACAGTCGCAATTGCCTAAAACAAGTGTTGTAATTAAGATGAATTCCAAACTTGGTCGATGACGCTATCCTTACAAACACAGGCGCGTGATACGGCTGTGCCAGGCGGGAACTCCGAAAGTCGCGAAAATCATACGACGGACAGCCTAGACTCAGCCGCTCAATCTGTGTATCGCCCGTGCGGACAACCAAAGAAGTTCGGCACTGATTTCACTCTGATTTCTTTGTCGAACGTTTCAACAATTTCTCCAAGGCCGATTCCATGCGGTGAAGACGCTGAGATATCTCATTCAAGTTGTGGTTAGAAACCTCAGATACAAACAAGGCACCTCCAAGTTTACCTGCGTTGGTAGAAGGTTTACTGGTAGCAGCCACTCTCCTATTAAGGGTTTGGCCTCGATCCTCAAAACGTTGATAGAAAGCGAGCAAATATTCTATTGCCTCGCCCTGACTGCATTGTTTCTCTGAAGCCAAAGCTTTAATTGCGTTTCGAGTATCTAACTTAACGTCCGAATTGAGAGCTACGAGATTTTTAGCTGGACGCCCCTGATTCATTCGCCCAGCGGCATACGCTTCATGCGCATCACTGAGAATATTTTTGAATTCGCGCTGTGCTTCTTCCGGAGTATCGCCGACCCCAATTATTGAATCAATCAGCGGCGACTCGACGACATAACAATCATCGTCATTACTCCAATAAGTTATTGCGGTATTTTGAATCGCCTTCTTGTTCACGAAATTAATCGACGTCTCCTTTCAGGAATCTACAGATTTTCGCCTCACAGCCTCATTAGCTTGCCGCACTCTCTTCGCCTTTATTAGCTTCAAGAAACGCTTTACGTACGGCTCTTTTACTTCACGACCGCCGATGGTTGCGAAACCTGTCACCCACATTTGATCGGTGTTATCGATTACCTCCCATTCCTTGGTAGTTTTCCTGGCCTGGCAATCGTTCTCCCGAAGGATCCGGTCAAACTCATGCATTTTAATTGCCTTGGCGCCCAATCCAAGCCCACCATAACAACTGCCATTTATTATAGTTTTTGGCAGAAACAATGTCAATAACAAATAACACGAAGCTTCGCGCTGTTTTACCCGTCGATGCACCATATAAGGTGCCGCGCAAAGCGACCGCGCTGATGCAGCTCCCAGATCATGAGGATGCTGGGACGTTCTACCAATTACGATGCGCGATTGCAGTTGCTACAACCGGTTGATGACGTACGATGAGTATTACGAAATGTATTGAAAGACGAATTAAGACCGCACCGGTGCGCGCAACACGGCTGAAGCTAAGCAAAAACAACTAAGGGTGTCCGCTAGCCTACAAGCTTGATTGGTAGAGAGAGTTGATCTAGTCGCTGCTAGATTGTGCCTGACTCGCAGCGACGCTCTTGAACAAGCTGTAGATTTGTGGCTAAGGAAGCAGGAAGAACTCGAAGAAGAAAGTTACCTCGAACAGGCCGCTGCGGAAATGAACGCCGACGCAAGAACGTGGAACGCGCTAACTGCCCTTCGGCAGTACTGAAACTTGCGTGTCCTTTGATGCCGTGGAGCGTCAAAGGACAAGCAACCAAGACGGCATGAATCATTTGACAGCGCAGAGATAAAGAATTAAGCTCCAACTATGAGCTATAAAGACATCATCACTATCGAACCTGGCAAACGAAACGGCAAGCCGTGCATACGAGGCTTGCGTATAACTGTATCTGACGTTCTCGAATATTTTGCCTCAGGAATGACAGCCAAGGAGATTACTGAAGATTTTCCGGATTTGACCTTGGAAGATATTCAGGCTTGCTTAGAATTCGCGGCGGACCGTGAACGCAAGATCCTCAACATAGACGCGGCATGAAACTCTTGTTCGACCAAAACATTTCTGCACGTTTAATGACTGATCTCGCAGATTTATACCCTGAATCTAAACACGTTCGCAATATTGGAATGGCGAGTGCCGACGATGTAGAGATCTGGGAGTATGCCCGCGAACACGGCGCAATCATAGTATCAAAGGACTCGGATTTTTATCATCGAAGCATGCTGGTCGGACACCTCCAAAAGTGGTGTGGCTCAAGATTGGCAATTGCACAACAGCTCAGATTAAGGACCTTCTAAGATTGAGACATGCTGACTTGGTATTCTTTAGCCAAGACAGTCAAACGTCCTTCTTGGCTCTGAAATAAGAATTGGTTGTCAGCTTGAGCTTGGCTCGAAGCCAAGGCACCAGGTACGACAGTATTTTGAAAAAGTTCAAAAAATCTTGAAATTTCAAGATTTGAAAATTTCGCGCACACTCTGAATTTTGGTTGAACTAATTGCATCCGGATGGCGTTTCTACATATAGACGGATTTATTATCATAATAATACCGTCCCATCTATCTCCGATCAGAGGGACACATATATGTGGACAGCAGCAACGATCAGGCGCCATTTTTCGAACCTGGCTGAAAATACGATAGTCTCGAGAAAAGAGCTTTTACAATACGGAACGCAAGACGCTGTTGATTCAGCATTAGGGAAACTACTCAACAACAAGGTGATCGTCCGAGTCGCGTGCGGCATGTATTTGCGCCCTCACCCATCGCAACCGTTACCCACCGCTGCGGCAATTGCCGAGGCACGCATAACGGCGTTCTATCGAACAGGTGTTCGATCAGCACGCGATGTCGCGCAAGAGCACGGCTTGATCGGGGAACGAGAGGACGAAATTGTTTACGAGGTGAACGCCGCAACAAGCAGTTTTCAAATACACTGCTCGGGCGACTTAGGTCCATGCGTAGTACGTCTGCGTTCGCGAGTAGCGAGAAAGATGCATCTAAACGACACACCTGCCAGACGTGCAATTAAAGCGGTCTGGTTTCTCCGCGAGGAAAATTGCACGGAGCGAATCGTTAGACGCGCTTGCCACAACTTTAATCGAGATGATCGCAATGAATTCAGAAACTCACATCGCTTTATGCCAGGCTGGATGAGTGACTTAGTCCACACGATGTTTCGAACACGATTGGTTCGGGTCGGAACGGCATAACGGTCGTCGCGATTCAATCCCAATCATTGGAGCGCGGGGGCGACCTGTCTACCTTGAACTACTGTAAATTTTGATCCTTTGATATTAGCCAGTGAAACAGGATCAGCTAGCTGAATCTGATTGATCCAAGTACAGCGATTCAATGTATCGACCTGAGTGTGAGTCAATGCTGCATTTCTGAGGTAAACCAGCCTCAAGCTCTTTATCTTACAAAGCTCTTCAAAAAATTCGTCATCTGCGTTTTTTGCGGAGATATCCATAAATATCAGGTTGGCACAGCTTTGTAGGTTACGTAATGCAGCTGCTGAAACCGGACTGTCGCAGGTTCTCAGATCTTGCAAATTAGCTGATCCCTTCAGACTTTTTATTATCGAGTCTACACTCACATCAGTAGCTCGTTGGAAAGGTAATTCAACTAAGTTACTGATGCGAAGGTACTTCAATTTCTGCAAAAAGCGCTGTTTAGCTAATGTCGCTACGTTCGCTTGCACGCTTTCGAGATTCAATTTATCAAGATTCCCCAGTCGAGCCATGGCACTCACGGCGCGATCGCTTATCGAAAAACACGAAAGGCTGAGCGCCTTGAGATTGCTCCAACCTGATGTCACTGCAAATAGCCCGAGTAGCGATGCCTCTGTTTGCTGAATTGGATCAGAAGAAGTATCGGTTATCAGCCGAGCATATGAGTTACTGAGAGACAGCTCGTAGATAGCGGAGGGATCTACTTGTGTGAGCACGGAAGGGTTAACCACGGTTTCCGGAAAATACCTCCCATCGATTGCTAATTCGAGAAGAACCCCGTCAGAAGTAAGAATTACTCCCTTTGCCTCTACACGCGGAGCGGTACGATCATCGAGCCCCGGCGAGGCTGAGTATCGCGAGAGGAACCCAACTGACGCTTTGGGAAACACTAGAGTACGTGGCTTAGCTGTACCGGGAATTAGAAAACTAGCTTCCGCCCCTGCGCTCTCAAGCTTTCGCTTTCTAAGTTTGCTTGTCGTGATTCGTTGAGCAACGGAGTCAATGTCATTGGACCAAACAGTTTCAGTCGCTTCAGCAGTTTTTGTAAGTTCCCCATGGTGGTTGGCAGCAACCGGATCTTCCGCAATCGGACGATGTCCATAAACTCCCCAGACTTGCTGAGCCATTAATATCCCGGCTATCGATATGAATACCGTAGAAACAACGATCCCAAATATCTGTGGATAAGACAGCGACAATATTGCCGGCGTCTTACTGATTTCCGCCGTCTTATTGGTTTCAGCCACCCTTGTCTCTTTCGCTATTTCACCAGGCTCACTCTCGCGTACGAACTCAAGCAGGCGCCGGTGAACGGACTCCATGCTCTGAAACCGGCTACTTGGCGCCTTCTGCAACATCGTCGCGATGATTTCTTCGAGAGCATTCGGGAATACTATTCCAAGAGACACTTCCCTCATCAACGGTGCCTTTTCCGTTTGCCGTATCATCAGCGTACTCAATGCGTTTGTACCAATATGAGGAGGACTGCCTGTCAACACTTCGAAGAAGACGCATCCCAGAGAATAAATGTCACTTCGAAAATCTACGGATCCTCCCGAGCATTGCTCCGGACTCATATAGAGCGGGCTTCCAAATACTTCGCCTGCTCGAGTAATGGATTGAACTCCATGCCCCTCATCACTAGTAAGCTTTGCAATGCCAAAATCAACAATCTTGACGCCACCCTCGACTCCAACGAGTTGACTGTCAATCAGCATTATGTTGCTTGGTTTTATATCCCGATGAACGACGGACTGTTGATGTGCACTTTCCAATCCGGCGCAAATCTGAATGAACAGCGGGACCGCCTTTTCGACAGACAGTGGACCGTGTTTCGCCAGATACTCCAAAAGGTTGCAGCCTTCAACTAAGTCCATGACCAGATACGGTTGACCCGATTCAAGAATTCCGAAGTCATGCACTTTTACCAAGTTTGGATGGTTGAGAGTATTGGCAGCTTTAGCTTCCAGCCGAAACCGTCTCAAATGACTTTCGTCAGCAAGCTTGTTAACATGCAAAACTTTCAGAGCAAATTCTTTATCAAAAAACAGCTGTCGGACCCGATATACGTCCCCGATGCCACCTTGACCAATTACGTGGACGATTTGGTATTTTCCAACAAGAATTTGACCTTCTTCGAAGGTCTCGCCGTTTTGCGAAGGTGGCTTATTCTCTGCTGGTAAAGCGTTTCCGAGGTGTTCGTTCATACAGACATTCTATCGTATGGTCGAAGGAAGGTTTCGACCAATAAGGTGCGAATTCAGGCGCAGACCTCGCTCCGCAGCTTGCCTCATGTGCGCTTCGCTAGACTTGATCCGCTACGCTTGATCGTCATCAGATTGTGAGACTTTCAGCTCCAAGTCTAATGCGTTTCTCCCGATCCCACAGCAGATTGGTAAATTCAAGTTGGAAGAAATTCGCCTAGTTCAAGACCTGCGCACTCACGACAGTTTTTCGAAAAACTGCTTCAATGCATCAAGATATTCTTTTTTAGTTGAGCGGAAGGTGTCATTATGACCCGCGTCTGGAAGCTTCACGAACGTCTTTGGCTCTATAATAGCCTCGTACAATTTTTCCGATTCAGAAATTGGAATGAGGGTGTCATTCGTTCCGTGCAAGATAAGAACTGGAGGGTGCGTTTTTTTCAGCACTGCCACGTTGTCTAGATGCTGCCTGGGAAGTATCGCACTTGGAACGAACTTGAAAAACGGTTCTTTCAGTCGTGCCACGTTTAGCAGCGATGTGAACGGTGATGACAAAATAATCCCGTCTGCTTTCTTCTTCGAAGCAATCTGGCACGAAACACCCGTTCCCATTGACACACCGAAAAGAATAATTTTCTGGTCGCCCGCGAGGTTCTTGCTCATGTAGTCATAGGCGCACATTCCGTCGTCAACAAGTCGTCGAAGTGACGGACTTCCTCCACTATCTCCATAGCCTTCGTAGTCATAAAGCAAAACAGAACAGTTGCACCGAAGCAGAAGCTCTGCTAGAGGCGTGAGCCAGCCCATGTTGCCACCGTTCCCCTCACTTATTAGAACTATCTTGTCGCTCTTCGGAAGATTGAAATACCACGCTTTTAGTTTTTCGCCGTACGAATCCGTGAAGAACAGTTCTTCTCGCTTCACTTCGAACAGCGATTCGGGATTGTTTCTGAACCCGGAATGCGGATGAAACAGCAATTTGTCATAGATAGTCCTACACTCTGCAATAGCACCGAATGTAGTGACAAAGCTCATCAGCAGGGCAAGAGAGAGTCTTAATGTATGAGCCATTTTACGTCGAACAAACAATGAAGATATCTGTTGATCAGTGTACGTGATAGCCAAAATAAAGTTCAATATTGTGCAGAATCTCAAGATTTGAAAATTATGCGCCTCTCGCGTGGTTGAGGTTGAACTTACTGACCAGTTGGAAGTTTCTAGACTAGACGGTTTTATTATGATAATAAAACCGTCTAGATATCCCAGCCACAAAGCCAAGACATATGGGTCCAAAGTTGCACCAGACTGCCGCTTCAAAGCCTCCAACTGACAACACAATTAGTTCCTCAAAGGCAAAGAGAGTGCACCAAATGTGGTGCACTCTCCTGTTCAGTCTTATTCAAAAGATTATTCGAGCACTAACGGTTATTCGTAGTTGTTGAACTATGGGCCGAACTCGCAGAACCGTCAGGGTTTAGGGTAGTTGCGGAAGCAGATCTATGGTGGGTCGATCCGCCTGCTCCTACCGCGTGGCTCTCATGTTGTTTCGTGGCGCTCACACTACCGTCACCGTTTGCCTGCACATTTGTTTTTGTGTGAGACACCTTAGCGCCCCCAGGTCCACTGGAAGCCTTATATTTATTTGTAGTAGAGCCACTTCCGCTTGAATGCGTTTCGGTAGCTGAACTAGTGTCATCAGCCATGACGGCTTGATTGATCGCGCATCCTAGTATGAATGCAAGTGCTATCTTGCTCACGTTTGTCATAAAAATTGTTTCTCTCCTTGAGAGTGCTGTAGTCTTAATCGTTCCCGAATAATGAGTATATAAAACCAGCCAGCAGACTGAGGCATCAGAAATAACCGGCTGATAATCACTCGCACAAGCAACTTTAAAGCGATACTTCGCTCCGAGGTGGTCGACGTCTCTAACAAACTGCAACAAATCAAAAACTAGACAATCATCAAAAACTTGTTTCGGGCAGACACAAATTTCACTTCATGACAATGTCTTTCAAGTAAACTATCGCTGAGTTATTCGATGCCCTTAGGTGTATCGAATAGTCGACAATTCAAGGAGTATATCTAATGAAGCGCTCACAGATCCTCACAGCTGCTCTACTTCTGCAAATAGCCTCTCCGGCTTTTGCAAAAATCTCGGCTGATGTTACTGCACCTGCGACAGCCAAGCCCGGGGAAGAAGTGACGGTCACGGTCAAGACCGATCCAAAAGTCCATTGCGAGATCGAGGCACAGGACGCGGGAGTCACACAGACATTGAACCTCGTTCCCCACGATGCAGACAAATCAGGCAAGGTGACCTGGAATTTCAAAATTCCGAACAACTACAGTTCAGACAAGATGCCCATAATTGTGACTGTCTCTAAGAAAGGCGAGAAAGCCACTGACAAGTGCGTGAAAGAGATCGAGATCAAGAAGTAAAGCCGAACATAGGCGTATCACCGATCTGATTTTCGTTTCCGGCAGACGCCGCCCAAGCAAGTGCATTTGCCCGGGCGGCATCTTGATAGCTGAATGCCATGCAATAATACGGCATTCTGCTCAAGTGGTTGTACCGATTCTGGCAGAGTTGGCGAGAATTTCCGCGATCTGTTCCAATCTGTATCGCAAAGTATGTCGGTGAATAAACAAAGCTCTGGCCGCCGAGTTCAGATTCGCCCCGTGTTCTAGATAGACACGCAAGCTCGGAAGCAATTCGCTTTCCCACTCAACGTCGTATGCTTCGAGCGGTTCGTCTGGTACCGCCAAAGTGTCGATCGAGAGTGGGGGGTTTCTACCGTGCCACCAAGTGTGCTTGGAGCAGCGAAGGGGTGGAATTGGCTGGTTGCGCCCCGTAGACTCGACTCAACCATGCAAATCTAACATACAGTGTTATAATTGCAATGATGATAAAGCGAGAGTTGGCGGCTAAATTAAAAGCCGCATTGAACAGCGAGCCTGCAGTTGGGCTTCTCGGCCCGAGACAAGTTGGGAAAACAACCCTTTCTCTCTCGCTCGCCGGCGAACGAGAGAGTTTGTATCTCGACCTGGAATCACCTCGCGACCAAGTTAAGCTCACAGATCCGCTTGCCTTTTTCTCTGCTTATTCCGAAAAGCTCATAATTCTGGATGAAATTCATAGAGAGCCTGAACTGTTTCAAGTGTTGCGCGGCATTATAGACGAGGGTCGTCGAGTTGGCAGAGAGACTGGACGCTTCCTGATCCTGGGCTCAGCTTCATTAGACTTGTTGCAACAGTCGTCCGAAAGTCTAGCGGGAAGAATCGGTTACTTGGAGCTTGGGCCTTTTTCCGCAACAGAAGTTTCGTCCTCTATTAGCGAACAAGAGCGGATTTGGCTGAGGGGTGGTTTTCCCCGGAGCTATCTGGCATCGAATGATGCCACCAGCCTATCGTGGCGCCAGGACTTCATCAGAACCTATCTCGAGCGTGACATCGCTCAACTGGGTCCGCGCATTCCTGCAGAAACACTCCGACGATTTTGGACGATGTTGGCGCATAATCAAGGACAACCGTTCAACGCCGCTCAATTAGCGGGATCGCTGGGCATCAGCGGAATGACGGCTGGGCGCTATTTAGATCTGATGGTAGATCTGCTCTTAGTGCGGCGATTGAGCCCGTGGACAAGCAATTTGGGAAAGCGCCTCGTGCGCTCACCAAAAGTCTACGTGCGCGATTGCGGACTAGTACACGCCCTGTTAAACATCGGAACGTTTGATT
>Ga0182030_10025658_pt1 | contig 10714 bp, 12 predicted proteins | sample 812S3MmetaG_FD_121299 | JGI IMG/M metagenome (GOLD analysis project Ga0182030, IMG submission 121299) | Permafrost microbial communities from Stordalen Mire, Sweden - 812S3M metaG (Illumina Assembly) | ecosystem: Environmental > Terrestrial > Soil > Wetlands > Permafrost | place: Sweden... | reverse complement strand
AGACTCTTGTCATTCTTCCTCTGTTTTTAAGCCTTGGGCGCGACGGTTAAAGACCGTCATGGACTTTTCGACGCCTTCAGCGATTATGGATTCCACGGCCTGGGCTCCTCGCCCCACCACTTCATCCACTTCCTTCTGTTGCCCGCGCTTAAACGGCGCGAGCACAAACTTTGCTGCATCCCCGATGGGCCGGAGAACTCCCGTTTCATCCACGGGCCGGATTCCCAACCGCACCCTGGCGAACTCTTGCGTTCCCAGGCTCGAGATCAAACTCTTTACGCCGTTGTGGCCAGCGTCCGACCCTTTCGGCCGAATCCGCAAATCCTGCCACGGCAGCGCCAACTCGTCGTACACCACGATCAAGCGATCCGGATTTAATCCGTACCGCTCAAGCAACCCCTTTACGGGAGGACCGCTCAGATTCATAAACATTTGGGGCTTCGCCAGCGCCACACGCTTGCGCTGGATCTCTCCCAATCCCACATACGACGAATTCTCTTTTCGAGTGACCCGAATGGAATTCGTTTCCGCCAACCGATCCATCACCAGGAATCCGAGGTTATGCGGCGTATTCTCGTATTCCTCGCCAGGATTCCCCAGCCCGACAATGAGAAAGTCGATAAGACGTTCGATCTCGTCCGGCATGGAACTGGCCAACCAGGAAACGATCCCCGGTTATTTCTTTTTCTTCTTGTCGTCGGCCGCCGCGGCTTCTTCTTCCTTCTTGCCCTTCTTGATGACTTCGGGCTCGGCTCCCGCAGCTGCCGGAGCGCCTTCGGTGGTGGCCGCCACTGTTTCTTCGGCCTTCAGCGCGATCACGTGCGAGATCACGGCATCCGCCGGGCTGACCAGTTTGACCGATCCGCCGAGCGGAATTTCGCTGGCGCGAATGTTCTGTCCGATCATCATCTCGGTCACGTCGACCGTGTACTCTTCCGGAATTTCGTCCGGCAGGCACTCGATTTCAATTTCGCGCGTGATCAGTTCGTGCAATCCGCCCTGGAGCTTGACGCCCTTCGGATCGCCCTTGGTGTGCACCGGAACCTTGACGCGAATGCTCTTGGTCAGGTCGATGCGCTTCAGGTCGACGTGCAGCAGATGTTCCTTGACGGGATCGTTCTGCCAGTCGACGATCATCACTGGGCTGGTTTCTCCGCCCTTCACGGCCACGTCGAAAATCGTGTTGTGGCCGGTCTTGCTGGTGAGGATCTTGCGAATGTCCTTCGGATTCACGGCAATCGCGACGGAATCACCGCCCGGTCCGTACAATACAGCCGGTGACGCGCCGGCGACGCGCGTTCTGCGCGCTTCATTCTTGCCACGCGTCTCGCGTGCATCTGCGGTGATCGTAATATCTTTTCTGGCCATGATCCACTTCTTCCCTTAGATACAAATTCCTCAAACAAATAACGTGCTGACCGAACCGTCCTCGTGCACCGACTGAATCGCCTTGGCGAGCAGCGGAGCCACCGAGAGCTGCTTAATTCTTCCGCAATCCTCAGCTTCCTCCCGCAATGGGATCGAGTTGGTGACGACGACTTCCAGCAGTTCGGACTTCTCGATTCTTTCCACCGCCGGACCCGAAAGCACGGCGTGCGTCGCACAGGCCCGCACGGATTTGGCGCCTTGTTTCATCAGCGCCTCGGCCGCTTTTACCAGCGTGCCCGCCGTATCGATCAGGTCGTCCACAATCAGACAATCCTGCCCGGCGACGTCTCCAATAATATGCATCACCTCGGCAACGTTTACTTCCGTGCGCCGTTTGTCGATGATCGCCAGCGGAGAATCCAGCCGTTTGGCGAACGCCCGGGCGCGTTCCACGCCCCCCGCGTCGGGCGAAACGACCGTTAACGAATCGCCGCCCAATTCCTCGAAATACGAAATCATCACCGGCATCCCAAATAAATGGTCCACCGGAACATCGAAAAAGCCTTGGATCTGCGCCGCGTGTAAATCCAGCGCCAGAATACGGTTGGCCCCGGCGCGTTCCAGCAAACTGGCAACCAAGCGCGCCGAAATCGGCATACGAGGCCGATCTTTACGATCTTGCCTTGCATACCCATAATAGGGTAACACTGCCGTGATACGTTCTGCCGAGGCGCGTTTCAACGCATCCATCATCAGCAGCAATTCCATGATGTGGCGATCCACTGGAGTGCATGTCGGCTGGACGACGAAAACGTCGGCCCCACGCACGTTTTCCTGGATCTGCAGGTGCACTTCGCCATCGGAGAACTGCTTCACGTTGGCCGCGGCCAACTGGCAGCCGAGTTCGTAGCAGATCTCCGACGCCAGGGCAGGGTTGGCGTTGCCGGAGAATACCTTGAAGTGGTTAAATCTCATCTCACGTACTTGCCTTGGGACGGCCATGTTGCTTCGCCTGGAATCGCGGCCGGTTTCCCGGCTGTTCTCAAAATATGCCCGGCCAGTTGCCCGCGCCAAAGCCGCTGATAACTTCGTTGGCTCACCAGTTTCGCCCGAATCACCCGCGAACCGGCAAACTCCCGATCCCCCTCCAAAATCGACTCCATACTACGACCCGCGAGGTCGCGTTCGGCCGTAGAACCAAAAAGCGCGAACAAGGCCGATCCGCTGCCCGTCATCCGTACCGCAGCTTCATTCGGCTTTCGCCGCGCACTCGTCCCGGCGGCAGGCGCATGACAAACGCCGCGCAACCTTTGGAATAAGGCATGAAGCTGGGGATGCTGGTTCAATACGACCGGCTCGAAGTCGTTCGCGCTCAACGCACTCGCCGCCCTTGCCGAACGCGAGTCCCCCAACGTTCGAACGAAGAGCTGGAAACTATTAATAATACGTGACGAAGCGGGCAAAGTCAAACCGCGCCCCAGCGCTTGATACGCCGCGCCCGTCGCCACATGAAGCCCGCAGGCGACCACTAAAATCGGCTCTTCGGCGATGTCCGGCAGGGAATACAACTCCGCCCCGCGATCGACGGCTACGGCGGTTCCTCCCGTGAGGAAAAAGGGGACGTCGCTGCCGAGGGCGGCTCCTAACGTGAGCAGCTTCTCGTAGCCAATCTGTTTGCCCGCGAGAACCGGCAGCGCCAGTAAGATGGACGCCGCGTTGCTCGATCCTCCGCCCATCCCCGCGCCCATAGGAATCTGTTTGCGCAACTTGAAATGCACGCGCCCTGAGACTTTCATTTCGTCGAGTGCGGCTTCGGCGGCCCGCAGCACCAGGTTATCGGCGATGTTCAGGGAATCGTCAATCGTGAGCGACGTCTTACGCGCCGGTTCAAAGGCAATGTCGAGGGTATCGGCCAGCGAAACAGTTTGGAAGACGGTGCGCAGTTCATGAAAGCCGTCTGGACGTTTGTTTAAGACCCGCAGATCCAGATTGATCTTGGCAAGGGAGCGCACACGGGCGGAGCGAACTCCAATGGTCGGTTTCATGGCGGCTTGTTTCAATGAGCTGTTTCTATTAAATGAGCCTAGCGCGGCAACCACTGCCGCAATTCGGGATAAAGCTGCTCGCCGAAGGATTGCGCCGCAGCGGTGGCCAATTGATTGCCTTGTTCGCCGGGTTGGGTAGCCCACGTCACGATGCGCACCAGCGACGTATCGGTGCGGTGGTCGCGCAACGCATCGGGAACAATCCAGAACTTGGCGGTCCATTCGCTTTCCATTACGCGGCGCGGGCTTTGATACCAATACAACACCACGGCGCGCGCGCCCTGATTGACCACGACGTAGCGATTCACGCGAATCGTCCCCAGCGAAGTGTTGAGCGCGACGTCGTCGGTCACTTGCGGAATCCAGCCCGATCCAGGCAGACAAACCTGCGGAGAATGCGGCTGCTTCAATCCCGAGCTTTGCGATTGGAACCAGGCGACGAACAACCCCGCGTCCACTTTCTTATCCGGCGAAATGTATCCACGGCTGATGTCGCCATCGAAGTTCAGCGTCTTCTTGGTGGCGTCGTCGATGGGATCTTCGCGAACTTTCTTCCAGCCGCCGAACTCTTCCGGAAATTTCGCAAGATCGGGAATGGCCGGTGGACGCTCCGATGCGGAAACCCAGTTCGTGGCCAGCGTTTGCGCCAACAGAAATGCAAGGACGCCAATACTGAGACTACGCATGGGCGGCACCTTTGGGAGGACTGTTGAACCACTTTGCGCAGAGCATGAGCGCTCCCAGGCACAGCACAAAGATAACGAGTCCGATGACTTCGTGCGGAGTTCCCTCGGCCAACGTCGGAACGGCGGCCGATGCGGCCACGCGCACGGCATTTGCCAAAATCGCCAGCGGCACGGCGAGGACCGCCATCAAAGCTCTCATCCATGCTCTACGATCCGTAAAGTATGCGATCAGCACGGCCATGAACGCCAGCGGCAACAGGTAACGAATCCCGCTGCACGCCTCGGCCACCATCACGCGATGGCCGCCCACGTCGAGAATATTGCCCTCGCGAATCACACCGAAGCCGCTGAGCGTCAGCATTCCGGCAGCCATGCGGCTCGCCAAGAGTTGCATCGGCAATGTGGTTTGGTTATAAACGACAGCCAGCTTCGGCAGCATGAATAGTCCCAGGACCAGAGGAAAGGCCCACGCTTTCACGTATGGAAAACCGCCGAAACACAGGACCAGGCCGAAGAGCGAAATCAAAAATGCGACGGATCCGACGAACAATCCCGTTCCGAGCGCGGAAAAAAACTGCATCGCAGCGCCCATCGCCAAAAACAAGAAACCCCAGGCGGTGGGCTCGGGATTCAGATTCTGCCAGCGCTTGCGTTCGAACCACACGATGAACGCCATGACGAACGGGACGGCGAACCCGTGGCCCATATCCTCGTCCGTGATCCATTGATTGACCATGCCGGAGAGCGTCCGCGCATAGCAGACGGCAAGCAGCAGCAGCGCAAGGCCAATGAATATTGCTCGTTTCCGGTCCATGAACTCTCAGTATACAAGGGCCTGTCGACTTGGCCAAGAAAAGCTTGACGTGGGGCAAGCTTCAGCTTGCAGCCGGTTTCAGCCGGCATCCTTCAACTACGGCGAGCCTTAACCGAGCGTCGACATCGTGGCGTTCGCGACCCCGCGATCGCGCAAAACGGGAACCCGCTGCATCAGGGCATCCGAGCACATCCTGGCGAGCTTGATGGACGCCCGTTCGACTACGCGGAACAGCGTCGCGCTCACCAAACAAACGGCCAGCGACGCGAGGAAGATAATGTGTGCGTTCGTCCCTTCTAAGAACAGCCAGCTGGAGAATGAGCAGATCACGAGCAAGTGCGTCAGGTACAGCGGAAACGAAATGCTGCCCAGGTACTTCGAAACAGGGTTCGAGAAAAAGCCGCGCACGCGTGAGGAGATGGAAATGCCGAAGACAAAGACGGCGGCAAAAACGGTGCTCGGAAACGTCGGGCGCACCACGAAATCGTGAACCGTCGGAAATCCGTTGAGACTGATCGCGGAGTACGCCGCGGTTGCTGCGATCAACGCTAACGATGCGAGCAACGCCGCCGGGCCTCCATCCCGCGTCCTGCGGAAATCGCCCTGGAAAAACTGCGCGATTCCAAGGCCCAGGACGAACGGCAGCATCGGACTGTTCGCCACGGCCATCACGGCAGCGAGAATTCCCAGCAACATCCAGCGCGCGCGCAGATACGGATAAATCAGGCACAGCAAAAACACGAGCATGGACCCGTAGAATTCCACGGACATGGTCCACAGCACCTGGTTGTAGGAGCGCCCAATGTCGTAATCAAAGAAAACGTTGTAGAGACTAAATTTCAGGAAGTGCAGGAAGCCGGGCTGAAATTGAAAGTGGAGGCCGAGCCAGTCTTCACTATGCGCCGGAACGCTGGCGGCGGCGTTAAAGAATAGGTGCGATTTCATCAGCACGAAAGCGATCGCGCACGATGCGAAAATCGGCAGCGTCAACCGCGGATAGCGGCGCAGGGCCAGTTCCACGGGGATGCGAGGATCTCCCGTTTGCAGAAAGCGAATGGAAAGCGCGAATCCCGAAAGTACGAAAAAAATGTAAACAGCAAGCGTGCCGTCGCACAAGAACGTGAGATACGAGTGGCGATAAAAAGGCGTCGTGATCGCGAGAAAACACGGCAGCAAGTGGCTGAAGACCACCATGAGGGAAGCCCAACCGCGGACGCCGTCGAGAAATACGACGCGCGACGAGGTGCCGCTGGCTGAAGCCGCTTCCGTCATTCTTTTATATTCTCTGCAACCTCTCTATACCTTTTGCAGCCAGGCTCCCGGCCAATACGTGACGTTTTCCGTGAGGTCGCCGTCGCGGAAGAGCCAAGCGGGCTGCTGCTGGCGGAACTCGGGATGCGCGGCGGCAAAGGCGCAGGCAGCTTCATACGGATTGTCCATCTTCCATTCCGTCACTGCGCGCGGGACATCGGAAAGATCGCGCGTGATGCCATCGGTGGCAATGATGTAAGAGCCTTGTGTTACCAGCGGCGAGTATGCATCGAGCTCGCGGGCCACGTGCGCCCGTGTGTGGTCGGAATCCAGAATCACGAGCACAGGCGACGCACCCTTACCCAGGTCTTTCACTTGCGCGATGACGCCAGGGTCCGTGGAATCGCCTTCAATGAGCGAAATTCGGGGAGCCAGTTCATGCTTGCCGATCGCTTCGCGGACGTCGGGCAATATCTCCCGATCAATTCCGATGACACGGCTATTAGGGTCGCCCAAAGCTTCGAGTAAGGACGCGTGGAACAACAGCGATCCTCCGCGAAACACGCCGGTTTCGATGATCAATTGCGGACGAACCCGATAAATGACCTCCTGCAGGCGGATCACGTCCTCGGGGAGTTGCAGGATCGGGAGTCCGAACCACGTGAAGTTGTGATAATACTTCAGGCTCCAGCCGACGCGCACCCATTCCAGAGACAAAGCCTCGAAGGCCTCTTTGCTATAGAGCGGCAGGGAGGTTTCGGCGACGCCTTCCACGCGGGTCATTGTGCCGAGCGTGGTATCGATCACGAGTTTCATTCACCTCAGTGTAGCGTGAGGGATCTCCTCTCTCGCTATCTCTTCTCTCGCCATGGACGCCGGGTTGACTTAGGGGTACCATGACAGTTTCGACTGCGACAACGTAAAGCACGTTTCATCTAAAGTAGAAGAGAGCGGCCCTGGAGTGCGCATCCCATGGATTTAATGAAGCTCGTCGCTGAACTGCGCGAATATCGCGCGCAAGTCGTAGAAGCGATCACCGCCTTGGAAGACTTGGCGCGGCGGCGTCATCCTTCGATCCAAGGTTCAAGTACACTCGTGAAAAAGGCTCCGAAGCGTCGCAGGGCAAGGGCGGGATCCGCGACGAAACCCATGGGGAAACCTGGCGCCAGGGCGCACAAATCCAGTTAAACTAGGCGCTATGAAGCGTCGTCTCGTTGCCGTACTCCTGCTCGCGGCCGCCGCATTGTTTGCGCAAAGCCTCGAGTTTTCCGGTGAAAAGATGCGCGCCCACGTGCGCTTCCTGGCCAGCGATCTTTTGGAAGGCCGGGGCGTCGGAACCCGCGGCGGCGATCTCGCGACCGAATATATCGCGTCGCAATTCGCGATTGCAGGAGCAAAGCCCGCGGGCGATAAGGGAACTTACTTCCAGAACTTCACGCTGGTCGGCACCGAGCCGCAGGCGAGCACGCAATTGAGCGCAGTCGGCGCCAGTGGCAAGACGATAGCCTTCCGCTGGCTCGACGATTTCGTCGGCGTGACGCTCGAACAGAAGCCGGACATCGCCTTCGACGCCGATGCGGTCTTCGTCGGCCACGGCATTACAGCGCCCGAATATCAATGGGACGACTACAAAGGCGTCAACGTGCGCGGGAAAGTCGTGGTGCTTTTCACGGGCGAGCCCCCTTCGAACGATCCGAAATTTTTCGCGGGCCCGGCGCTCACCTACTACGGCCGCTGGACCTATAAATACGAAGAGGCCGCGCGGCGCGGCGCCATCGGCGCCATCATCATCCACACCACACCAACGGCGAGCTACGGCTGGAATGTGGTGCGCTCCTCGTGGTCGAAAGAAGATGTGGCCGTGAAGGTCGCTCCTGGAACTCCGTCGCTGGCATTCGCCGGATGGGTGACGCAAGAGGCCGGCGAACAAATCGCGGCGGCGCTCGGACAGAAGACGGATGATTTGTTGCGCATGGCCGATGCGAAAGGATTCCAGGCGAGGCCGATCCCTCTGCGTTTCCGTCTGCGCACGACGGCGAAGGTGCGCGAGATCGCGACGCGTAACGTCATCGCCAAAGTGGAAGGCAGCGATCCGCGATTGAAAGACGAGGCCGTGATCTTTACCGCTCACTGGGATCATCTGGGCATCGGCGAAGCGCAAAATGGCGACAAGATCTACAACGGAGCCGTCGATAACGCCACCGGCTGCGGGATCCTTTTGGAAATGGCGCGCGCATGGGCGAACTTGCCGGAGAAGCCGCGGCGCTCGGCGTTGTTCATTTCGGTGTCGGCGGAAGAATCGGGCTTGCTGGGGTCGGAATACTACGCGCAACATCCCGTGGTTCCCGCGGGCAAAACGGCGCTCGCGATCAACTACGATGCGTTCCTTCCGCTCGGGCGCTATAACGATTTCGGAGCGTATGGAGCGGAGCGCACTACGGCATATCCGCTGGTTCAGGAAGCCGCGAAACGCCTGGGCCTCGCGATCTCGCCCGATCCACGGCCGCTGGCAGGGTTGTACTACCGGTCCGATCACTTTAGCTTCGCGCGTGTCGGCATCCCCGCGTTTTCCATCGATCGGGGAGACGAACTCTCGGGGCGTCCTCCCGGCACGGGTTCGAAATTGTTCGAGGAATTCAACACCCAGCGCTATCATCAGCCGTCGGACGAGTATCACGACGACTGGGATTTTTCGGGACTCGAAATATACGCGCGCCTCGGGTTCTTGATCGGCCTGGACGCCGCGAATATTTCTACGCTGCCGACATGGAAAGCGGGCGATGAGTTTCTGCCCGCGAGGGTCGCGAGTGAAGTGAAGTAGCAACGAAACGTGAGAGAAATCCTGCTCTTGATATACTTGTATTGAGATGACGATCGACGAAAGACTCGACCGGCTGACTGCACGCCACGAGGCGCTTACCCAAAGTGTGGAAATCCTTGTCCACAGCCAAAAAGATTTCCTGGATCGGCAGGAGGCGATTAACGAGAAGAACCAGATCGTGATGGCCGAGCTAATGGAGAGCGTCACCAGTCTGGCGCGAATCGCGCAAGCCCACGAGCGCCGGATTTCGGATATCGAAGACGGCCGGAACTAGCGGATCGCCGACAGGTTGCGGCGATTTCTTCGCGAGATGAGCGCGGCAACTAGCGGGACGAGGGCCGACAAAAGCAAAGTTGACGTTCCAGGCTCCGGAACCGCGGTAATCGTAAAGGTTCCGCCACTAACACGCACTCTTGCGTGCCGCGTCGAGATTCCTCTCGACGCCTCTTGATGGGCGACCTTCAATTGATCGACAGGCATCGACACGAGTGTCGATATGGCACGCAGGAGTGCGTGCGCCACGTCCTCCTCAGCTTCCTCTGGCGAAGAAACAGCGTAAGTCGAATCCCCTCAACAAATTTCTTGACGTCCGAATAACCCTGACGTACACTAAGTGGGTCGAAGTGGCTAATTTTGGAGTGAAATGGGTAGCGACGTGGTCGAAAATGGCGTTCTTGGCTCCGGCGGGGGATTTCCCGCTGTCGAACCACCCCATTCGATCGCGCAGGCGCGGGTTGACGACAAGGGCCGCTTGAAACTCCCGGCGGAGTTTTGCGAGTACCTGAAGCAGGTGGGTGCGGATAAGGTATTCATCACGACCATCGATTTGCAGCTAGCTCGAATTTACCCGATCACGGTGTGGAAGGGCAACGAAAATCTTTTCGCGAACGCAGGCGATCTGGCGGAACTCGCCGAAGACGTCGCCTACATCGCGAAATATTTCGGAGGCGATTCGGAGATTGACGCGCAGGGCCGCGTGCTGATGCCCGCTCTGTTGCGCAAACAGTTGGAGATGGAAGCGCAACCGGTATGGCTCGATTGCTACAACGGGCGCATCAACGTGGCGGGCAAGAAGATCCACGAGGAACGTTTCCATCGCGCCATGGCGAACCTGGGCGACAAGGTCAAGACGCTCGAAAAGAAGGGATTGAAGTAGCGGTCATGTATGGACACCCCCAGTCGCCACGTGCCGGTCATGTTGCGCGAGTGCTTGGAGTATCTCGCGATACGTCCGGACGGCGTCTATCTGGACGCGACCTGCGGAATGGGCGGGCATGCGGGAGCGATCGCGCGGCAACTCGTAGGCGGGTTCGTGATGGCCTGCGATCGCGATGCAGAGAGTTTGGAGTTGGCTCGCGCCAACACAGCGGACATTACGGCGAGCGCGACGAATTGCATTCGCTTTCATCACGTTTCATTTTCGACGGTGGGGACAGCGCTCGAAGCCGAACGAGTTCCACAACTGGACGGATTACTCGCGGACTTAGGCGTATCGCGCTTTCAACTGACAGAGGGCGCGAGGGGGTTCTCGCTGATGGCGGACGGGCCTTTGGATATGCGCATGGATCGCAGTCAGGGGCCCGCGGCCGCAGACTTTGTGAATTCAGGATCGGAAAAGGATCTCGCCGACTTGATTTATCAACTGGGCGAGGAAAGGAGGAGCCGGAAGATAGCCAGAGCAATCGTGCGGGCACGGCCCGTCACTACGACAGGTCAGCTAGCCAAGCTT
>Ga0182030_10025655_pt1 | contig 10715 bp, 8 predicted proteins | sample 812S3MmetaG_FD_121299 | JGI IMG/M metagenome (GOLD analysis project Ga0182030, IMG submission 121299) | Permafrost microbial communities from Stordalen Mire, Sweden - 812S3M metaG (Illumina Assembly) | ecosystem: Environmental > Terrestrial > Soil > Wetlands > Permafrost | place: Sweden... | reverse complement strand
TAAAATACTAACATTAGAATTTGAAGAGCTTTACCAAGGCCTCGAGCTAAATGAGCTTCGTTACGAAGCCGCTCGGTTGCAGGCAAGATTGGTAGAACAATACGTAAAAAACGAAAAAACCAAACTGTCCGCCAAGCTAGAGTCTGATAATGAATCGATCAGAAATTCAGCATTCGATAAGGATAAAGATCTTAACGCACTACTAAAGAAAGTACAAGGAGGTGCGAATGTTCAAATTTAAAAAAACACCGAACAACAACGCTAAACCAAACGAACCTCAAACTCCGGATTTTGACGCAGCCAAGAAACAATTGATCGAATCGGCAAAAAAAGAGGGACATATCTCTCAGCGAGATATTTTCGAACAAATACCCGATAGCCCTGAAAATGCCGAAGTACTCGATGAACTCTACACCGAGCTTGCTGATGGCAGTATAGAGATTGTGGTTTCAGAACCTGAGGCCGAAAACTTTACTGATGAATGGGTTATAGAAGAAGGCGAGGAATTAGAAGAACAAGACACCAGCGCGGTTTATCTTGACGAAGACATTGCCGACGACTCGGTCAGACTTTATTTACGTGAGATCGGCAAAATTCCTCTGCTAACTGCCGAAGAGGAACTTACACTAGCACGTCGGGTTGTGGCAGGCGATAAAGACGCTAAAGACAAAATGGCGGAGGCCAACATGCGTCTGGTAGTTAGTATCGCCAAACGCTACGTTGGACGAGGCCTAGATTTACTCGACCTTATACAGGAAGGGAACACTGGTTTACTGAGAGCTGTCGAAAAGTTTGATCCGGACAAAGGTTTTAAATTTTCGACCTATGCCACCTGGTGGATCAGGCAAGCGATTACGCGCGCTATCGCTGATCAGGCTCGCACCATTCGAATACCAGTTCACATGGTTGAAACTATTAACAAGCTTTTGCGAACCCAACGCCGTTTAACCCAAGAGTTAAATCGCGAACCTTCAAACGAGGAAATTGCTAAAGCCATGGAAATTGATGTGGATAAGGTTGAACACATAATGAAGATCAAACAAGACATATCTTCACTTGACGCTTCAATTCGGGACGACGAGGACGACTCGGTACTAGCTGACTTTATTGAAGACGAAGACACAGTTAGTCCCGAAGAATCAGCCACTGGACAATTGCTAAAAGAACAAGTTAAGAACATGCTCGGGTCTTTAACCGAGCGTGAACAAAAAATATTAAAATTGCGATTTGGGCTGGAAGACGGACGTCAGCACACCCTCGAAGAAGTTGGCCAAGAATTTTCTGTAACTCGTGAGCGTATTCGCCAAATTGAAGCTAAGGCCCTAGCTAAGCTACGTAAGCACCGGGACGCCCGAAAACTGCACGACTACATTAAGTAATATTAGACCTTTTGGGGATGCAAAGTATGCGCTTAATCGGGATCTCAGGGACCAATGGTTCAGGCAAAGACACGATCGGAAAGCTCCTAGCTGAAAAGTTTGGCTATATGTTCATACCGGCAACCGATATGCTCAGAGACGAATTAGCCAAACGAGGCTTACCTCCGGCCCGCGAACATATGCGCGAACTAAGCGCTGAATGGCGTCGGGAAAGTGGGCTAGGGGTTTTAATTGATAAAGCCATCAGTCAGTTTGAAACTTCTCATAAGGTTTATGCTGGTTTGGCTGTAGCATCTTTACGAAATCCAGGAGAGGCTGACCGTATTCACCAACTGGGAGGTGTGCTTGTGTGGGTTGATGCTGATCCCAGGTTCAGATATGATCGCCTTCAGGCAAGCACGCATTCCCGCGACGCCGAGCGGGCCGTTGATGATAGAAAAACTTTTGGGCAGTTTTTATCTGAGGAAGCCGAAGAGATGCACAGGCAACCCGGAAGTGACGAGGCAACCTTAGACATGAGTAGTGTTAAATCTAAAGCCGATATATTCTTAGAAAACACCTATAGCAATATGGATGATCTCTCCGCTGCTATAAATGAGAAAATTATAAAGACATTTTCTTGATTAAATGATCAAAACCAAGTTCGTGATGTAGTTCGATAATTGCATGCCGGGTGTGTTTACGCGTATGTCTTTGGGCTAAACGAAGGAGGCCATAAATAGCTACCATTGCGAGAGCTAAGAGCCAGTCGGACAGGCCGAGCGAGTAAGTGCCAAAGAACGTTTCTAGCTTAGGTGTGTAGATAATAAAACCCAGGACGATTAGTGAGCCAAGTGACATGAGATAAAATTGTAGGTTTTTAAACAGGAAGCTCGAGAATACCGTTTTATGTTCGTCGGCCCTCAAAAACAACATATTGATCCATTGGCAAAGCGCGAACGTCAGCATCGACAAAGTGGTGGCTTGGGCATACAGATAGGTCTGCGGATTCATATAGCTAATGGCCAGGTGGTGACGGACAAAGAACAGCAAGAAATTAGCAATTACTATGATCGATGCCAATAAATTTACTCCGAGCATTTCTTTAAGGTGGTGTTTGCTAATTTGTGGTTGCCTTAATTTTTCTGGTTGGACATCCCAACTAAGAGCCAAGGTTGGCAAAAGTAGAATCAACATTTCTAAAACAATCAACTGCTGAGTGACGATCGGGGCAGGTACGTGAAAACAAATTACACTGATGGCCCCACCAATTGTCAGGAAAACTAAGGTTAGGTTATTTGCTAAATTACTTCTTAGGACATATTGAATGATAATCTGACGTTGCCACTCGATGCTGACCTTTGATCTAGCCAAACTGAATAACTGGATCGTCAGAGACGCCGGTACACTAGAAACCAGTACAAGAACTGTTAGCGTCCAAAAAGTTCTAGTCTCCAGGCGAACAGATAACGCCGCTATCGAAAGGCCCATAAGGCCAAGCACCAGAACAACCGTATAAATTTTTTTAAATTTCTGTCCCGTTAAGTATTTTGTTGCTACGGGTAGTATTGACGTAGTCAAAGCCATGGCTCTTCCGGAGATTAGACTATTTTGACTGTTGGCTACAACTAGGCCGAGTCCGCTGCCGCCAAGCACGATCGATCCCGCGTATACTAAATTCTTATGCTGGCCTAAAGGGGCGCCTGCTGCTATTTTAGCGACCGATTTCCGTGTCGGTTGATCGACTCCGGTAAGATTGTGCTCGTCAACAACCAAATTGTCAGCTGAAATCAGTCTCGTATCTACCGACGTTTTCAGCCCCGATTCTAAAATCATAACATCACCACTAACGATATCGGTTGCGCTAATTTTTTGACGTTTACCGCTCCGCACCACCAAAACATTTTTTGAAAAGTGACTTTTAATTTTCGAAATGAATAAATAATGTTGTTTTTTCAAGCTTATGAGCGCCAAAAAATGCAAGCTCAACGTTGCCAAAATTAGTAAGCCGATCGAATAGTCTTTTATTAAAAAACTAATTACGCATCCAGCTAATAAAACTTGGGTAAATCGATCTGAAGCTAGTAACCGACCTGATTTCGGCTTTTTTTCCTGAAGAATTGTGCTTTTCCCGTCGTGTTCAAGCCGATATTTTGCCTCTGAAGGGGTGAGGCCCTTAGAACTTGACCCCATCTGTTTAAGTGCTTCGGCAACCGACGACTGATAGAACGAATTTTGTTTGGTCCCATTCATTGGCTTCATTATATATAATTCGCATAAACTATGCTTAAGCTTTACCAACATCGTTTAGCTCTTCGGTGTCATGGGGCCATTTGATAGGATATACTGAAGATATATGGCAAATCAGGGAGCCAAAGCCAAGAAATCTTTTGTGATCATTGACGGCAAAAGCGTCTTTTACAGAGGTTATTACGCAATGCCAAATCTTTCGACCAAGGACGGCGTGCCTACGGGTGGTGTTTTTGGATTCGCTGTATTAGCGTTGGAAGTTCTTAAGAAGTTGAAACCGGATTACGTAGCCGTAGCCTGGGATAAACCTAAAACCAATATCCGAAAAAGACTCGAATTGTATTCTGAGTACAAGGCTGGGCGCAAGCCCGCACCGCCTGATTTCTATGAACAGGTACCCGTTCTCCACCAGCTCCTCGAGGCATTTGGCTGGCCGCTTTATGAGCTAGACGATTACGAGGCTGATGACATTATGGGTGCGCTAGCCCGTCAAGCATCTGCTAGAGGTATAGATACACTACTAGTAACGAGCGATCTAGATATGCTGCAAATTGTTGATGAACATATCCACGTTTTTGCTCTGAAGAAAGGTTTAAGTGAGATCGAACTTTATTCACCGCAAAGTTTTGAGGCCAAATATGGTATTAAAGTTGAGCAATTTTTAGACTTTAAATCTATCCGTGGCGACAGTTCAGACAATATACCGGGAGTACCCGGTATCGGCGAAAAAGGCGCCCTAGAGCTTCTTAAACAGTTCCAGTCACTAGATGGTGTCTACGATAATCTCGATTTAATCAAAAGCAGTCTACGCGATAAACTGATTGCTGGTAAAAAAATGGCTTATCTAAGCAAACAACTTGCCAGAATCTGGACCGATGCGCCAATCAAACTCAATCTATCGGATGTTGACGGCAGTAGGATACAGCCCCAGCGGGTCGTTGATATGCTTCAGAAACTAGAGTTTAAGAGTCTCTTAAGGCAGCTTCCCGAAACAATGCAAGCTGTAATTTCAACAGACACCGAGCGATCAGATCAACCGAGGATAAAAGTTGGCAAAAATATTCTTATTCAGTCCGACGCCGAATTAGCCAGCATTAATTTGCCAGAAAATAAACCTATATTGATATTCTCCAGAGCGGTAGGCCGGCATGGTACCAAACCGCAAACCTTGATTCTGAGTGGCGACAACCAGACCATTTACACCATAAACCTTCAGAAGGTAACTCATAACAAGACATTATCGATTATCCAAGGCAAGCGAGTTATTGGCTATGACGTTAAAGCATCGCTAGAGGTGATACTCGGCATGGGTGGTAGTGACCTTCCTGATGTTGAGTACGATGTATTGATAGGGGCATTTATCCTAAATAGCCTACGGCGTGAACAAACGCTGTCCGATTTAGCTCGTGCAGATCTAGGCTATGAAGGTTCGTCGTTAGAAAGTTTAGACCCAGATGAATTAATTGGACGTGCTCCTGAAATCATCTCCGTAATCCAGGGCCTATACCAGCAACAAATAAAGTCCATGGGCAGCCTTCCGACGCTCTACAAATTAGCCAAAGAAATAGAGTGGCCAGTCATACCGGTTTTGGCACGGATGGAATACGTTGGAATCAAACTTGATATACGGCGCTTAGAGCAAATGAGCGTGGAAATTGACAAGATAATCCTTGATATCGAGAAACAAATTTACGATCTAGCAGGAGAACACTTTAATATTGCTAGCCCTAGTCAATTGGCTGAAATACTGTTTAACAAACTGCACCTCGGTTTGTCCACTACCGGCATTAAGAAGGGTAAAACTGGTTTCAGCACCGCATCTTCCGAGCTTGATAAACTTCGTGGGCTTCACCCGATTATTGACATGATGACTAAGTGGCGCGAAGTGACTAAGCTGAAAAACACTTACGTAGACACTCTACCTAAGTTGGTTGATGATAATTCGCGGCTTCACACTACATTTAGTCTAACGATCGCGCAGACTGGAAGGCTAAGTTCGTCTGACCCTAACCTGCAAAACATTCCTGTACGAACGGATTTAGGTAGACGAATCCGAACGGCATTCGTGGCGCTGCCCGGTAAAAAGCTTGTAAGTGCCGATTATTCACAGTTTGAACTGAGGTTGTCGGCGGCTATGAGTAAAGACCAAGACCTGATCGATATGTTTAACCGTGATGTCGATATTCATACCGCCACCGCGGCTCAGGTCTATCACCGCGAACCTGAGGATGTTACAAAACAGATGAGACGTACGGCCAAAGCCGTTAACTTTGGGATTTTATACGGCATGAGTCCTCATGGCCTCACTATCGCTACCGGGATGTCCTACGAACAGGCACAAAACTTTATTAAAGAATACTACGAGCTAAGGAAGCCGCTGATGGCATACCTTGATAATTTGAAAGAGCAGGCCAGACGGGACGGCTATGTCGAAACCTTATTTGGTCGTCGTAGGCCCATGCCAGATATACATTCTAGTAATTTTGCTGTTCGGAGTGCCGCCGAAAGGGCAGCTATGAATATGCCTATTCAGGGCACGGAGGCAGATTTAATGAAGCTGGCCATGGTCAAAGTAGATCAGCTGCTGAAAACAAACTTTAAAGACTCAAAACAGCTGCTACAAATCCACGACTCGATTTTAGTCGAATGTCCCCAGTCCGAAGCTGACGACGTTGCCAGCATGTTAAAGGAATCAATGGAGACAATTTATCCAGACTTACCAGTTAAGTTAACGGTTGACACTAGTGTTGGAGATAATTGGGGAGAGCTTCAATAGCCGGCGGCCATCATCGGAAGAATGGCCAAAGCAATAATGATATTGACATCAGCGACATGACATAGTACCTTGTTGATGGAAGGTAGCTTTAATGAATATTCAGGATGAATTTGGTTCACTTCGAAAAGGTCTCTTAGAACTGCTCGTTCTAAAGGTGATTTCTTTTGACAAGGTATACGTTGCGGATATTGTGACTAGGCTTGAAACAACTGATTTTTCGACAGGGGAAGGGACGTTATATCCGCTCCTAAGCCGATTGCGTCGTGCTGGTATGGTTGATTACGAATGGGTTGAATCAGAGGCCGGCCCCCCACGTAAATATTACAGCCTAACGGCTACCGGTAAGGATCGCCTTAGTGACCTTGAAAGATATTGGCAACATATAAATAAGACAATTATCGAGCTAGGAGATAATCATGAATAAAGTAGCAACCATTAGTCTTGGAGGTAATGCCTATCAACTTGAAGAGGGTGCCTATCAAGCATTACAAAAATATCTGGCTTCAGCTGAGGCAAACCTAAAAGGGGACCCCGATAAGCAGGAAGTGATGAACGATTTCGAACAGGCGATTGCCGAAAAGTGTGATCAACATTTGAACAAAGACAAGAGAGTGGTTACCGAAATCGATATGCGGCAAATATTAAAAACCATGGGTCCAGTGGAGGTTGACGAGCAAGACGAAAAAAATGCCACCCCGCCTTCGGTTAAGCGGCTTTACCTTTTGCGCGAGGAAGGGATGATTGGTGGTGTTTGCGCCGGCTTGGCCGCTTACTTTAACATTGACGTAACAGTTGTCAGGGTTGCGTTTGTACTACTGACTATACTTTCCAGTGGTTTATGGATCTTAGTGTACTTGCTGCTGATGTTGTTACTGCCTGGAGCGGACACACCCGAGCAGATTGCCGCAGCCCACGGAGAATCGTTTAACGCACAGGAGTTGTTGGGAAAAGCCAAGTTAAAATATGCCAATCTTCGGGTCGGCGAGAACGTTAAACATTCTGTTGAAGTCGCAAAGCCGGCCTTAAGTGATCTTGGAACACTACTTAGAGACATTGTCCGTCTAGTTTCTTTATCTTTGGCTATATTCACATCCTTAATCATTGCGGCGCTAACAATCTGTTGGGGCGTTCTTACCTGGGCATTGTTATTCAATAATTACCATCTCCCAGATCAGTTAAGCGGCATTTCAACAATCGCGCTGCTAATCGCTGGTATTGGCGCCTATTATATTCTGTTACTACCTCTTGTGTTAGTCGAACAGATGTTCCAGAGAATGGGTGCTAAGGTACGAAAAAATATTGCCAAACCAGCCTTTTGGGCATTAGTAGTTGCCACGCTGCTTTGGCTAGTGGCGGCGGTATCGCTAATTGCGGTCGGTATTTCTAACCAATCACTCATTAAATCCTACTATGACACGCATCATAACCGTCCTAATACCGAGTGTATTTATAATGAGCCGAATATAATGTATTATCCCGGTAACCCTGTCGCCTGCCCATGCAATACCAACATGCTATATGGTTCGCGTGCGGTGCCTTGCCCATTACTGTAATACCTTATTAACCTAATGTTGCAAAACAAGCATAACAGTGTTACAATATAAGAGTATTTCATTTGGAGTAAATTTCCTGTGCGTGCAATTATTGGAATTCTAGTCGGTATCGGTTTAATTGTTTTAATTTTGGTATTAGTTTTTACTGGCGGCAGTTCTAACAACTCGCCGAAGCAGCCCTTATATATGCCAAATTACTGGAATTCTGGGTCTTATGCCGAGATTACTCAAACTGGACCGATTAACGCACCGCAAAGTCATCAAGAACTCACTATGAGCGTCAGTGAAACCGATTCGACACTGAGTATTTTGAATGGATACGAGAATAATGTGGTCTCAACTAACAATTTTCCGATGGACCCGACGGCCTACACTGATTTCTTATTTGCCCTCCAGCGATTGGACTTTACCTCTGGTAACAATAGTTCTAGTTTAAGCGACAGCCGAGGTTATTGCCCGTTTGGGGACCTTTATACTTTTAGTTTCAATAATGGGACGAACCAGGTTGAGAACTACTGGGAAAACACTTGCGGTCAGGGTAATTTTGAGGGTCAAGCGGGTCCTATAAAAGATTTGTTTATTGCCGAGATTCCAAATTACGATAATCTGACGAGCGGCTTAACTAACCTTTAACCAACCCTAAAGCTTAACCGTTTGGAATTGCCGATCAATCGCTGAATTTCGGGAAGGCGCAGCTGCAACGAATTAGCCAAGGCGGAACTGTGTACCTTGACCATTATTCCCTGATTATTGATGCTTATTTGGGCAGACTCATGATAGTTGTCTTCGACAAATCTTTTTATTATCGCTATCTCTGGTGGCTCCACAAAGTCCCTATTTCTCAACAACTCATGCATGCTATCCATCAATAGGATATTATAGGGCCATGCCGGAGTTACCAGAAGTTGAGACCATTCGAATCGGCTTAGCAACGCTTATTACGGGTAAGCAAATTCTGCATGTCGCCAGCAATAACCAGAAAAGCTTTCCTAACAGTCAACCTGATATTGACCAATTCCTGCTGAACTCCAGTGTTTTGAATGTTAGGCGTCGTGGCAAGGTGTTAATAATTGAACTTTCCAGCCAGTATTCTTTAATTATTCATTTAAAAATGACCGGGCAGCTAGTGTTTTCTGGAGACGGAGTTCATTTTGGGGCAGGGCACCCAAACGCTTCGCTAGTTGGGAATTTGCCCGATTCATCGACCCGGGCAGTATTAACGTTTGAAGATAGAAGTAAATTATTCTTCAACGATCAGCGAAAATTCGGCTGGATGAGATTGGTACCGACAATCGAAATAGAAAATATCGATTTTTTCAAAAAAATGGGTCCGGAACTGCTCAGTAAACAGTTTGGGCCGACCGATTTTAAGAGTCGCTTAATGCGGCGTCCAAGGTCGTCGATTAAGGCTGTTCTTCTTGACCAAACTATTGTTGCTGGGATCGGGAACATTTACGCCGATGAGAGCCTATGGGGTGCTAAGATCCACCCACAAACCCTGGTTCAAGACTTAAGCCCGGTGAATATTAAACATCTTTACAGCTCAATCATTGAGGTTCTTAGTTTATCCATCAATAAAGGCGGCTCAACGGACAAGAACTATATAGATGCCGAAGGGCGAAAGGGATCCTATTTAAGCTTTGCCAAGGTTTTCCGCCGGGAAGGCTTAGCCTGCCCGAGGTGTGGGACCCTAATCCGCAAGATAAGAGTGGCCGGGAGGGGGACACACGTCTGCGAAAACTGCCAAAAACTTAACTAGGTATTCGCCAACACCTTCAATAGAGCTATAACTTTATCAACATTCGATATTCGAAATTGGGCAAGCGTTCGTCCCTTACCAACCTTAATTGTGTATGCCGAGCTTGGCAGAGCCCTGAATGTGTCCTCGTCTGTATAGTCGTCGCCGATGGCTAATATAAAATCCAGATCATCGTGTAGCCAGTGAGTCGTGGCCTTACCCTTACTCGTACCTGCGGGCCGAATTTCCAGAATTTTTTTGCCGGACTTCATTTCTAGCCCATCGATTTTCAGCTGAGGCTTCAAGGCTTTTTTCATGATTACCAGGTTTTTCTGTGCAAAATAAGGCGACGCCGCCCGGTAATGCCAAACCAGCCCATACTGTTTGGTTTCGACCTTGGCGCCGGGAGTGATTCTAGCGTATTTTTCTAGTATCGGTCGGTATTTTGCTTGCCAAGACGAATCCCGGTTTTGGGTAGCCTGCCAATCGATTTGGTTTTTTTGTCGAATCAATATTCCATGTTCGGCTGCCAAATCTATTGGGATATCTCCAAACCAGTCGAGCAGATTAGTTGGGTTACGGCCGCTGATAATAACAAGTTTATTGCCGTCCCGGATTGCCAGATTTTGGAGTAACTTCCGCAGATCTGAACTTGGCCGGGCATCTTCAAAGTCAATTTTAAACGGCTCCAATACACCATCGTACGCCAGTAAGATTAGTCTCTGCTTAGCCTTCTGATATTCTCTGACTACCATTTTTACTCGGGCTGTGGTCATCAATTTTGTGTGTGGGCGAATTGTCGGTACGGGCTGTTCTAGGGCTGCCATGAACGAATCGGCCCAAGCATAAATAGTGTGTACTTTAAGATGAGCTTGCATTCTTTCTAGGCGCATCCTAGACTCTGATCTAGGCATTGACAGGGATTGCTCAAGGGCCCTAATTAAACTTTTCGGTTGATTTGGATTAACGATTAGGGCATCGTGAAGTTCCTCGGCGGCTCCGGCTGTCGAGCTTAAAATTAACACCCCAGACCGCTTTGG
>Ga0182030_10025654_pt1 | contig 10716 bp, 2 predicted proteins | sample 812S3MmetaG_FD_121299 | JGI IMG/M metagenome (GOLD analysis project Ga0182030, IMG submission 121299) | Permafrost microbial communities from Stordalen Mire, Sweden - 812S3M metaG (Illumina Assembly) | ecosystem: Environmental > Terrestrial > Soil > Wetlands > Permafrost | place: Sweden... | reverse complement strand
TACTTGATGGGGAGAAAGGTCGAGTTTTTCCTTCTCTGCCAGGATGGACTGCCACGCCAAGAACTTCCGGGTCGCCTCGTCTAGGTCCTGCAACCGGGTTTTGTCAGCGGCCAGGAAGATGAGCGTGTTCCGATAGATGCGCGGCGCCGTACCTCTCGTCTCGAATATCGCCTTTGCCGCTAGCTCTGCGGCGCTATTTGGCTCCTTGGAGTAGGCATGGTCCACGCCGAGCACGACTAGCCGGGCATCCAGATCGTCCGGCACGTCGGCGCTCGTTCCGGGAATCGGATGGACCCGCTTGAAGTCGCCCATCTTACGCAGGTTTTCTCGAACCCGCTTGTCCAGCTCATGGACGACCTTGTCCGTGTCGCGTTTGTATTGCTCGGCTCGATCATCCGCCAGCTTCGTCACGGTAGGTTGCGTCGAGTACCAATAGCGCGGCCCATCTTGGTAGAGGTAAGTGGCTGCGCTGGCCAGTCTGCGCAGGGCGTCGCCGAATACGGCAGGTGACTCACCCGGCATCACACACCCGAGTTTCACTTGCCGGTCCTCAATGCCAAGGTGCGCCGCGGCGGCCATCGGCGCAGAGCCCAGGTAGATTGTTCGAGCCACCCGTCGGCAGGCCGAAAACTTGCCAAGATTTGGCTGCTCTCCATCCAGGCGCAGCGGCAATGAACTTGGACCATCCACATCCTTTTCAATAATCGGAGTCCAGTTGTCTGAGAGGTACCGCGTCAACTCGAACTGCACGCGGGGATCGTCAATCGAGATGTTGGCCGGCAGAATCAGCGGATTCTTGTCGCCTTTCTCCCACAAGCTGTGGATCACTGCTGCCATTAGGCGCAGCACGCCACGCGTGCGCTGGAACTTCACCAGCGTTGACCAGTCCGTATATAGTCGGTCGAATATCTCTGGATGGATCGGATACGCAGCCCTGATCCGTTTTTCGTAGTCTGCCTTGCGAGAGTCGGGCGGAAACTCCTGTTCGTTTGTCCGGTAAAGATCGGCGAACGCCCGCGCCACCACATCGCGATCTGTGAATTGAGCCTGATTGATAAGCGGTTCAAACAGCCGCCGCCGCACAATCTCAAATCCCTCCTCGGCGCTCGCCGGCCGCCAAGAGGACTCCACGCGCCCAACCACGTTCCGCAGACGGTCGAGTGCCTCGCGCCCACGCTGACCGCCTACCTCCACATCATCCGCCTGGGTGTGCGGCGACCCCGTCGTGTCCGATGCCGGCAAACTGATCACCAGTAGGCAATTCTTCACTAGCTTCGCTGACTCGGTCAGCACCTGGGCAAAAGTGAACTGTGTCTCGAAGCCGCCCGCCGGCAGATCCCCTTGGTCGTGGAGCTGGCGGGCATAGGCTACCCACTCGTCGATCAGGACCAGGCATGGCCCGTATTCTTTGAACAGTTCACGCAACACGTCGCCAGGGCTCGTCGCTCTCTCGTCATCTGCGTGTACGCGCTCAAAAGCCTTCTTCCCGCCAAGCTGCCAAGCCAGTTCGCCCCACAGCGTGCGGACAATCGTTCCGTCCGCCTTCTTCACGGGGTTGCCGGGGGAGATCTTGTTGCCCACCAGCACAACGCGCTTCACTGCCGGCAGCTTATCGGCCCCTGCCTCCTGCAACACGGCATCGATGCCCGGCATCTCGCCCGGCTTTGCGCCCGAGAACAGGTGGAAGAGCGCCAGCATCGAGTGCGTCTTGCCGCCGCCAAAGTTGGTTTGCAGTTGTACAACTGGGTCGCCGCCCTGGCCAGAGACGCGTCTCACGGCTCCCACCAGCATCTGCTTCAAGCTTTCGGTCAGGTATGTTCGGCGGAAGAACTCTTCCGGCTTTCTATATTCGTCCGTGCCCTCGCCCAGGTACACCTGCCACAGATCGGCGGCAAACTCGGCTTGCTGGTAGCGACCGCTGGCCACGTCCTTGTGAGGGGTCACCACTTCACGCCAGGGCTTCAGGTTGGCTGAAGCGGCGCCTTCAATCGCGGTACCCGCAGCTCTGCGCTTCTCGCTTCTTGCCTGTTCATCGAAACGGACCCGCAGCAGTTCCGTCTTTAGCTTCTCAATCTCGTCCACCTGCGTCGTAGCGGTAACTGCCGAGAGTAGCCGCCCGGATGAATCGAGTGCGCGATAAGCATCGTCGCTGGAAAAGGTCTTCTGATGCGCCCAGTTGTTGCGGACTTCGCGCAGTTCGCTGATAATCGAACGTTCAGTGCGTCCCAGAGTCTTCTTGAAGACCTTCTCCCACTGATTCCACATCACCGCCAACAGGCTCGCCGCGTCCCACTCCGGCTCCGCGCTTCCGGTGAACAAATGCGCCTGCGACTCGGCTACAGAAGCACGCGCCTCCTGCAGCCAGAGCTGGCTGTGCTGGGCCTTCATCTCACGCTCAACAAAGGGTTGCAGTCCGGCCTTCAACAGGTCCATGACCTTGGTTACTCGGTCGTAGTTCGTAGTCGCCATCGTCTTTTCCTAGCTACTGACTTAAGTGAGCTTAAACTCTGTCTGCTCAGGGAGTGGGATGTGTCTGGCGGCGTCAGCTGCAAGACGAGTAATCTCAGGCCAGCTTTGCACCAGGGCGTTGTAACTGAGCGCCTGTGGAGCACGCTTCTTGCGCTCACAGATAGTGTAGAGGCGGTAGGCCAGCTCGCGGGCGGGCTCGGCTCTACTGCCGAGTTTGGCTACCAGCTCGGCAGCAGCGCCTTCGCCGCCGGCCTCCAATACGCGGATGAGTTGATGCACTACCTCCCACGCTGTCAGGCGCGTGTCCATTGCTGGGTCCCAGTCGGCGGGCAACTCGTCGGGGCGGAGCAGCCGCACCTTTCCACCCTTCGATGAGAGGAATTTCGCTTCCACCATGCCGGCGACGCTAGTGTTCTTGGCTTTGGAAAGCGTCTCGGCTACACCGTACTCGCCCGCATCAAATCCAGATTGCTCAAACCACGCCACTGCCCAGCGGGTGTCAGAGTCAAAATCGCCTTCCTGCTCAGCCAATGCCTCGTCGAGGACTTGGTTAATCAGGGTCAATGCATCCCGCACGGAGAGCGGCTTGCCGGATGCATCGAGCACTTGCTCATAGCCCGTATAGACGGCCATGCCAGGACCAATCGCTGCCTGCGCCAAGTCCACAGGCGCGATATTGCCTTTCTGTAGAAGTCTCAATGCCTCGGGCAGTTTGGCTTTGAGTGCAGCTAAGAAATCTCGCCTCGTGGCAATAGGCGCATCCGAGTGCCGTGGACGACAAACTAGGATGATACTGGAGGCGAGAGAGTTGGTTAGTTCCTTCAGCGCCGCAGTCATTTCGGTACGCATCGGCCAAGTGCCTGTTAAAGCAAATCCAGCTCGAATAACTGCGTCGAGAAAGGTCTCCCAACCAGTAGAAGCCGTGCCCTCGTTTTTCGTTTCCGCCTGTTTGAATGCATAATAAATAGTTACCGGAAAGGCTGGATGAGCTTGTTCGGCGAGGCGGCGCATCGCCCGCGTCATCCCTTTCATGAAGAACTTCCCCGCAGCATCTTTGTTTTCATGACGGTATGCAAATGCGACTAATTCTTGCGCCTTAGGAACAGTAAGGGTCGCGAATTCTTCACGAAAGAGGTGCTTCAATGTGTGGCGAAGCCATACATAAAAGAAATCGGAAAGGTCCGCATACGGCACGTTGTCGTAATATGGTGGGTCAGTAGAAATAACCTTATTAAGGGACAGTTCTTGATCCACGGCATCAATTAGATATGCATGGCCTGGAGCGACGCTTGCACCTAGGATCGAGAAGGAGTGAACGCTCACATCAATGTTGGTCGATAGTCCTCCAGAACTATGTGCAAGCGGGTTCGCTTCTGCAAAGTCCCAAATCATTGTGTAGGCTTGGCGACCAAATAACTGTCGTGTACATTGAGCCGTTGGTTCCCAGGGGCATAGGGCATTGTTCGAATCAGCCGCTTTGCTTAACGATAATCCGAGGAACATCGCCACCGCGTCAGCGTATTCGATCGCGTACGTGCTCTGGGTGCCGTCGGACATGCCAGCTGTAAGTGCATCGACCTTCACGCGCTCAAACGCCTCCTGAACAAGATCCGAGAACGTGGTTAAAGCCACGAGCTGGCGAGAAGTAAAGAGTTTCGAAAACTGGTCCATTCCGTAGGGTTTGACTCCAAGATACTGAGCGCTTCCAGAAATCTCGGAATCGGGCTTCCATGTCGGGCACGCTTTGTTTGAAACCTCTTCCATTTGCAGTGTCGGCGACAAGTACACGCGCCCTCGCTCTCCCTCGGCAACCATCGCCATCATCCTGGCGCCTATGCGACCAGCCTTGCCCTCCGACTTTATGTGATCACCTGAAATTGGTGTCCCGGAAAGCAAGCAGAGGAAGTTCGCACGCGCAAGCTTCGTGCCGTTTTTCACTGCGTCAGCGTCCTTCGGCTTGCCGGCCTTCACTGTAAATCGGTAACTGGCACCATCGATGACTGGATGGATGTAGGCTTCCTTGCCCGCTTTTGTGGATAGCATGAAGCTAGAAGCGAGTGGTACATCGACGTGTGCGAATGCGGGGTTGGGGCTCTTGACAGTTCTGGCCCAGATCCAAGCGATGACCGTGAGCTTCTTACCGACATAAGGTTTCAAATCTGGCCGAGCTGTTTCAGGATGCCCTGGCAGGCCGCTTACCATATCCGATGTGACTTCCACCTTGGGGTATAGGTGTCCGACGCGCTTCTCGGCTTCATCGCGCATCCATTTGCCGTAATAGCGAACATCTTCTGCAAGGCCCTGTGCCCCATGCCACTCGCGAGCAATCAGATCCTTCTTCGACCTTGCTTCCGGGTTCACCGGTGGCCTACCCGCGAACTTCGGCGGAATCTCGATCATTGCCTTGTTGATGAGCACCGCGACTGGGTTCAAGTCGCTGGCATAGCTCTCCAGCCCCAGCCGTTGCGCCTCCAGAGGAATGGAGCCACCACCCGCAAAAGGGTCGTGAAAGTCGGGCAGTTTGTGGCGGTCAAACAACTCCTTGGCGCGGGGATGGTCAGAGTAATCGGCGCAGGCCGACCGCCAACTCTGCCAGATCTCCGCCCGTGCCCGTTCCAGCACCACCTCATTGGTGGTGTTTTCCCACTTCACAAGGTCCTCGATGATCTTGAAGAGCCGCTGGCGCTCCTTCTCCTGCGCCTTTTCAGTCCTGAAGATGTCCGGATGGCTCGATGGGTCATCGACCATTTGCGCGAAAATCACCGCTCGCGCCGCTGCCAGCGGCCGCCGCGCCCACCACCGGTGAAGGTTCGACGGGTGCCCATGCCGGATAGACTTCTCCCGCGCCGAAGCGATGTTGATCGCCTCCAGCGGCAGCGCAACTTCAATCAGCTTCTTCCTAATCTTCACGTGTTCACTCACTCTGGCCTTTGTCGGGTCCCGCTTTGTAGCGGTCAGCTCCGTTACTCGTATTTGTTCAGTCAGTTATTTCGGAAAAGCTTGATGCCTGCTTCTTTTTCAAACGCCTTGCAGATCAGGGAAAGCCTCTCTGAGCGGAACTGCTTGAATCCCATCTTGGTGCTAAGTTGCCAGACTCCACTGCTCTCGCCAATGGGTATCATGTGGCTCTTCATAACTTTCGCGAAGACACTGCGACCCGAACTACGGAGGTCATCTAGGTACATGCGAGGCAAACGCATACCAATCTCTTGGTTGTCCCTCGAAACAAGAAAGCAGATGTTGCACAGACTATTGAAGAACCGGCGAGAAAAATACAAACGGAGTTGCGCCTGGGGGAAGACGTGATGCCGATGCTTGCGATTGGAATGGCTTGCTGTTGCGTGATCCAGTGCGATGATTTCTCCACCTTTAACGTATCGAGGTTTCTGTGCTGCAAGCAAACAGAAGAAAGCACGTGAGCGGGCCGAACCCGAGTTGTACTCTTCGCTCTGAAGATCCAAAACCGGGTCGAGATAATCTTTGAAGGTGAAATACTTCCTCTTGTTAGCAGCTAGAGCCTCAAAGAAATTGGAATCGGACACGATGTTTCGATGGTAGCCGCCGCCGCTGTATCGTTTTGCCACCCGTGTTGCCCAGAACCACTTGCGAATCTCAGCCGCCTGGAACTGGTTTGGTTGGCCTGGGTGGTGGTAAAAGAACACTGCCAACGTGGCCAGCATATTCGCGGAAGGCAGGAACGATTCGTTGTAAACGGGAAATCTATGGTGCAGATAATCAACAGCGGAGAGAAATGCGTTACGGTATGCGTGCCACAGCTTCTTGAATTGTGCAAGTGCAGCAGGGCTCTCCTCAATTCGCTTTGACCAACGCTGAGCCATTACGTCCAATTTCGGCGCGTGGCTATCGGGTTCTGGGCGCTCGGAGATGAGGTTTAGGCCCATCAGAATTGGATCGATGGTTCCAAGTGCGAACACTTCTTCACGAACTTGCTGGCGGAGTTCCTGTGCCATGGCTCGAACATCGAGCTTACCCATTAGAGCAATTGCACGGTCTGCCGAAGTGATTCGCATTCCCTGGGAGTTCACGCGCACAAATACCTCGCCAATCTCCTTCAGATTCGCACTGCGAACCGTTACAACAGGCAGCGGATAATTCAGCAATTGATCTCGGCATCTCTTTATTACAGACAAGAACCCTTTAGAATGGTTCGGCATTCTTGATTTCCAGTCTGCGGCGAGAATCTCGCAGATTGGAATAAATTCGTTTCCTACCGGCTTTCTATGCACAACACGAGGCGGTGAATCCTTGTCCCTGTCCGGATGCACAACGAAACACAGCCGACCAAAATCAATCTCCCGACCGGCGTCATTCTCTCGTTTCTCTCCTCTAAACGCCTGATGGATTACGGATAGGCGCTGCTGGCCATCTATAACAAACCAAATCTTTGAATTGTCAGGGTTGTAGGGCGGTAAAACTTCGGCTTCGGATTGCCGTATGAGATTGGCGGATTTGCGATCCATCTCCCAGAGAAACAAGGAACCAATTGGCATTCCACGATACATGCTATCGAGAAGCTTAGCCGCTCTCTTGGAGTCCCAGACAAAGTTGCGTTGTAGCTTGGGAATGGCGAAGCATCGCTGTAGAAGCAGGCTATGAAGCTTGTCGAGTGGCCATGTCTCAAATTCAGGTGGTTTCATCCTATTTTCCGTCCAGTCGTGAACAAAAGCGCAACAGAAAGTCAGCGAGAACTATGACGGGTGCTCCGCCTTCCCGAGTAGTTCAGCAAAATCGTAATTGACGCTGGTGACGCCAAAATCCGGCTCGCGCTGGAAGGGGCGACGCACGTAATGCACCCGGTGAGCATCGCCGTCCAAAAACTCGACTATGGCAAGGATAAAGTCCTCGGGCTTGTTGAGGGAGTAGAGAATCTCGTTCTTGGTGACGGTGATGGTCGCTGCGCCCGTGATGCGGCCCTTGACCTCAAGAAAGCGTAACCGGCCTGTGCTGGGCTCGCGGCTCTCGATGTCGTAGCCGAGCTTGTCGAATTCGCGGTCGGTAGGCTCAAAGCCAAGTGTACGCTCAACATCCATAATGATGGCCCGAGCGCGAGCTGCCGCTGCCTGTGTGTCTACGCACCGGGCAGATTCGGGCAGTGGTTGTCCGGTCATCAGCGCCATGAGTCCAGCCGGCACGACCACGAGGCCGCCCAGAGCGACGGGCGGCAGCGCCGAAACCTGCGATTCGAGATCGAGCTGCTCCATCCGCTTTTGCAGGCGCCCTTGCAGATCGTCCGCGCGGCGGCGGGCCTCCTGCGAGTTCAGGCGGGCGTTAGGCCGGCCAGCCTGCTCCTGCGCTTTCAGCTCCTCGGCGCGATGGTCCCAATAGCCGATTTCCTTGGTGAGCCGGTCCTTGACAGCGGCACGGGCTTTCTCGATCCAGGCGCTACGCCGGTCGCGGACCTCTTTCAAATGCTCCGGCACCACCTCGACGATGGCGTGGCCGAGTGCCTTCTGCTCCAGATCCCGCGTGATCCAGGAGAACTCCGGGCGGGCGAAGAGCGCATCGACGCCGGGTTCGCCGTCGCGCAGGGGACGGTAATCCAGATAAGGCGCGTAGTGCAGGTGTCGGGCATTGCCTGCCTCGTCCAACTCGACATAGAGCATCTGTTTGGATATGGTGCGGCGGTCTCCATTCTTAAGCACGCTGGCATCCTGCACGGAATGTTCCAGGTAGAAGAGGACGCGGGGCGTCGTTCCGGGGTCGCGCTCGTCAACGAGCACCGTACCACGGCGGAGCAGATCGCGATTGCGCTCCAACGTCAGGTCAAGTGTGGCGTCGAGCAATGGGTGACCGGGGCAGATGAAGGCAGCTAGAGCTTCGCCCTGCGGCGCAATCAGAGCCTTCTCAAAGGCAATCCGCTCGTAACGCGGCAGTACCGGCTCACCCGTTCCTATCAGACGGTCACGGTTACGCACCGGTGCCGGGACATGGGTGACCTCATAGCGGCGTGGCTCGCGTTGGCGGGCTGTGCCGCCGAGTTGGCTGAACGCTTCGAGAAAGAACGACTCTATATAGTGAGGTTGCAAACGGCGGGCAGCGGCGCGCTCCATGTCTTCCCTGATACGGGCGACACGGCTAACGTCCATCACATCGTGAGCCAGGGCGCGCTCTTCGAGCAGATTCTGGAGTTGCGTTGTATCGACGGCGTTGGCAATGGCTTCCGTCAGCCGAGCGCGAATCTCGGGGCGCTCACCATAACGGATAGCCTCGATAAGCAGGTCTCTCAGCGGTCGGCCCTCGAACTGAATCTTGCCGAGCACGTCGAAGACCTGTCCGCCGAGAGCCTGACGGGCCTGCTCCAGCTTCTTCAGCAGGGTGTAGTAGACATCGCCTTCGCGCGTTTCCTCGGCGACCAGATTCCAAAGGTGGCAAACTTCGGTCTGGCCGATTCGATGGATACGGCCGAAGCGTTGCTCAATCCGGTTGGGATTCCACGGCAGGTCGTAATTGACCATCAGGTGGGCGCGTTGCAGGTTGATGCCTTCACCCGCAGCGTCCGTGGCAAGCAAAACCTGTACCTCCGGGTCGTGTTTGAAGGACTCTTGCGCCTTCATGCGCTCCTCGCGTCCCATGCCGCCGTGGATGACGACCACTGCATCCTTGCGCCCAAGCAGGGTTGTGACACGGGTTTCGAGATAGGTCAGCGTATCGCGGTGCTCGGTGAAGACCACGAGCTTCTGCCGCGGCGAAGGAGTGGGCGGCGGAATCCTGGGAGCCTCGGCGGGCACTTCCCTAGGACCAGCAACAGATGAGAATATCTCGCCTAGCAAACTGGCAAGTTCACGCCACTTCCGATCCTCGCCGCTGCGACGAACGGCAAGCGCCAGTGCCTCCAGACGGCCAAGAGTGGCGATCTCGGCCTTCAGCTCGCCAATGGTGCGCGCAGCAGTCGCCTGATCGAGGATTTCCTCCTCGGCAGCTTCCACTTCATTATCGGGCGCCTCATCAAGATCCTCAACGTCATCATCATCGAGCACGGGACTTGCGGCGGCAAAGGCATCAGCCTGCGCCCCGCGTTGCAGAATCTCAAGTTCCCGCAGTCGCTTTAGCAGGCGCTCGCTGCGCCGGTGAAGCGACTGATAGATGGCTTCGGGAGATGATGCGAGTCTCCGCTGAAGGATAGTGAGGGCAAACCCGACGGTTCCAGCGCGCTTGTCATTAGCAAGCGCCTCTGCCCGGTTAAACTCTTCCCGCACATATTCCGTGACTTCCTTGTAGAGCCTCGCCTCGGGCTCCGAGAGCCTATAAGGAACTGTATAGGCGATCCGCTCCGGAAAGAGCGGCGTCCCATCGAACTTGAGCAGATTCTCCTTCACCATCCGACGCATGAGGTCCGAGATCTCTACCTGGTGCACCCCATCTCGGAAGCGGCCCTCGAATCGGTCGCCATCGAGTAGCGCCAGAAAAAGCTGGAAGTCCTCTTCCTTACCGTTGTGGGGCGTTGCCGTCATCAGCAGGAAGTGTCGTGTAAGCCCCGACAGAAGTTTTCCAAGGTGATAACGCTTTGTGTATTTAATCTCGCCGCCAAATATCGTGGCCGAGAGCTTGTGTGCCTCGTCGCAGACGACCAAATCCCACCGGCAGTCCGGGGCTTGCAGCTTTTGTTGCACATCCTCGTCGCGCGAAAGTTTGTCAAGACGGGCAATGACGAGATTGTTTTCGAGAAACCAATTGCCGGTTCGCGCCGCTTCAAGCTTGTCATTGGTCAGAATCTCGAAGGAAAGTTGGAAACGGCGGTAAAGCTCGTCCTGCCACTGCTCGGCAAGGCTACCTGGGCAAACGATCAGACACCTTTGCAAGTCACCACGGGCTATCAGTTCCTTGATGAACAAGCCGGCCATAATGGTCTTGCCAGCGCCAGGATCATCGGCAAGGAGAAACCGTAGCGGCTGCCGCGGTAGCATGGCCTCGTATACCGCCGTGATCTGGTGTGGCAGCGGCTCGACAAGGGAGGTATGCACCGCCAAAACCGGGTCGAATAGGTGCGCCAGACGGATTCGATGCGCTTCCGACACTAGTCGGAATAACCGTCCATCCCCGTCGAAGCTCCACGGACGGCCTCGCTCCACCACCTGAAGGCGCGGTTCGTCATGGCGATAAAGCAACTCGTTGGCGACACGCCCAGTCGAAGCTTTGTAGGTCAATTCCAAAGCTTCGGAGCCAAACCACTCTACGCTGACCACAGTAACGACTTGATCCGGCAAGATTCCCCGGATTACAGCGGTA
>Ga0182030_10025653_pt1 | contig 10716 bp, 12 predicted proteins | sample 812S3MmetaG_FD_121299 | JGI IMG/M metagenome (GOLD analysis project Ga0182030, IMG submission 121299) | Permafrost microbial communities from Stordalen Mire, Sweden - 812S3M metaG (Illumina Assembly) | ecosystem: Environmental > Terrestrial > Soil > Wetlands > Permafrost | place: Sweden... | reverse complement strand
GCTGGCGAAGAAGCGGCCTAAGGCATGCCTCGGCTTTGGCGGCGTGCGATCACATCATCACAAGGTTGATCTGGCCATTCTCGAGGCATTCGCGCGCCAGGCAATCCCGCGCCATTTTCTCAAGCCTGATCCAGTTCTGACGGAGATACCGGGAAGCTTGCTGCTGCGTCCGAAATTTAGTCTTCAGGCTGCAGGCATGGCGCGCAGTACCGTCCGCGATTTGAAAAAAGACCGTCTGCTGTCCTTCTTCGAGGCTCGGTTTCGGCGAGGAATGACGCATAGGCTGTTCCTTTGTGAACATCTGTCAGGCCAGCTTTTTGAGGATGCACCAGCGATACCCGATTCGTGCGGCCATACTGTGACGCCGCGCGAACAATGCCCGGAGAGAGGCGCTGCCGACGGCACCGCACGGACGGGTCTTTTCGGGTTAGGCCAATTCGGCTTGTTGATCCAAAAGCGTTTGGTAACACTCGCAGGCCAGTGCTTCCAAAACGTGTCGGTCGAGTATTTTGATCACGCCGCGCGAATAGCTGATCGCCCCGGCGTCCTGGATCCTGCTTGCGACCTCCGTGACCGACGTGCGACGGACGCCTAGCATTTCAGCGAGAAGTTCCTGCGTCAGAGTAACCGTATTGCTCGCAGCGCGATCGGCGGATTGAAGCAACCACCGGCAAAAACGAGGTTCAACGAGATGCAGGGCGTTGCACGCGGCGGTGACACGCGTCTGAGACAGCAGCACCTCATTGAAGTTGATGCAGAGGTTGCGAACGGCGTCGCTCTTGTCCACGGCTTTCCGGAAATGCGCGGCGGAAATTTTCGATGCAGTAAGCGGGAGCTGAACAAAGACCCGCACTAACGACCTGTGCAGTCGCAGCCCTGCCATGCCACCAACAATCCCCTCTCTCCCCACCGTGGCCGTCTCGATAGCCTTCCCGTCTTTCATGACAGCGAGCAACGAGAGCGTTCCGGAGAGCGGGAAATAGACGTGATCGAATTCATCGCCCGGCTCAGCCAGGACGATTCCTTGGGCCAACGACACCGTAGCCAGTAGGGGCGCAAGCAGGTCGAAATCGCCACGCGGGAGGGACGCGAGCAGATTGTTGTCCAAAGGACTGGCCGAGTTTGATAAAGGCAGTAGGTCATCCTGCCCGGTCGGTCGGGCCGCTTCCGCAGTGGGATGAACATACGCTCCGAGAGCACGTTCCACGCGGGAAGTAACTCATAGGCGAATCAGCAACGCCGCGTCGGTACGCTACCGCGCTTAGCGCGGAGCCCTGCCAGTCCCGGGGCTGAGCAAGCTGTTTGCGGTGCACGCTGCGGCGTTGCCGTGACCCTCAAGCTGGACCGCTCGCGTTGGACTAACTGTTATTATGTCAGCGAGCGGACAGAGGATCGGGAACACCCGTGCTACCGGATCACCACTTGGCCAAGCTGGCGGAGCCCGATTCGTGAGACGGATATCACCGAAGCCAACGACGTACCTGACCGGTGAGGATCTGTATCAGATCGCAGCCATCAAATTCGAGGAGGCGGCCGCTACGGCCGAAGGTTCGGCACGGCAGCAAATATTGAATTCAGCCTACAACTTTCGCGACCTTGCAAAGGTGAAGGGTTGGCCACCCACCGATCTAAAGCCGCCCAAACAGCTGTCTGCCAAGTCCGATTCGGATGCCGCGATGACAGATTACAGAGCTTACATCGTCGGGCACGATGGTCATTTTCTGAAAGTGGTCGAACTCGATTGCCTCTGTGACGATGCCGCCATCCAGGCCGCCAAGCGCCATGCGGTGGGCCATTCCGTTGAGCTTTGGAGCAGGACCCGCTTCATCAGGCTACTGCATCATGAGCCGGACTGACCTCGCCTGATCGGAGCAGGTTGGGCTTCTGTGCCGAGCGGCGAGCCGAGCAGACGATCAAATTCGTGTTTGGAGACGGCGTAGCATTCGCATGACAGTTTCTCCAGGCCGGGCCGGTCGAGCACGGTTACGTTTCCGCGTCGGTAGTCGATTATCTTCTTTTTCTTCAAACTTCGAGCCGCCTCGGTCACGCTGCTTCGCCGGACTCCCAACATCATCCCCAGGAATTCCTGGGTGAGCAGAAATTCGTCCGATTGGACCCGATCATGGGTCATGAGGAGCCATCGGCAGCACCTTTGATCGAGCGAATGGAAGTGGGCGCATGCAGCCGATTGCATGATCTGGCTGAAAAAGGCGTGCGCATAGCGCAACATCACTCGCCGCATGGAACTGCTAGTTCGGAGTTTCTCCTCCAAAATTGAGGCTTTCAAGCGCAGCCCGGAGCCGGGAACCTGAACGTACGCACTGGACGGATCAACTGGATCCCCAAGCACGATGGGCAAGCCCACCATGCCCTCATTGCCGATCGTACCGACTTCAACGGCTGAGCCATCCTCCATCGTGTTGACAAGCGAGGCCACGCCCGTGACCGGGAAGTGCACCCACTCAATGCGACGGTTCGGCTCATAGAGCATCTGCTTATATTCAAAGGTCAAAGGTTGGAGATGAGGGCGGAGCTGCGCCAGATCATTGGGACCGAGCAAATCCAGCAACCGGTTTTTGAAGGATTGGGTTGAGCCAGGCATATGATCGAACTCGAAAAATGGGACGCCGGACGATGGTTGAGTATAGCACTTTTGTGACGCGGAAGGTAGGTCAGATCGTGGGAGACGATGCCGACGGTGTTGGAGCCGATCACAGCGTTGCCGGCAGTGCTGCCATAGCCGCCGAAGCCGCCACCCCAACTGCTCCAGCGCTTCTCAAAGCTCGCTGCCGTCGGCGCCTTGAACTGCACGCCGTATCGAACGGCAAGGCGGGCTCCGGCTCTTCCTCGGACGCGAAGCTGATGCGCGGCGTGCCAGCCGGCGCGCCGATGACGCCATTGCCGTTGCGGCCACCGACGAACGGATCGAGCATTTGGGCCGGGAACTGATCGCCCATCGCGAACGCCGCGCGTGGCGCGCCGGTCGCGGCCTTGCCCGAAAGCTGGCTCGACGCGTTGGCGCTCTCGGTGGAAAAGAGCTTCGACCATGGCAAGAAGGGCCCTACTGGATAGGATGGTAATCCTGCTCGAAGCCAGCCATCGTTGAGGCAGGATACGCCGGGCGTGGCCGGCGGCCGTTCTTGCGTGCGACTCCCGTGCCGCGTAGAATCCGGTACAGACAGCCCAGAAAGGCGCAGGCCTGTGAATGGAATTTCCCAAGCTGGCCACCTTGTCCGTCACATCGACGAAACGAGCGGCGATTTTCTCGTATCGTTCTCCGACCTCGCGGCCTATTACCGCACGGCCGCGCCCCACCTCCAGCAGACCATCCGCGCGGCGCATGCCGCGAAACGCGAACTCTGTTTCTCGGCCAATCGGCATTGCGAAATTATCTCCGTCACAATGCAACCGCCGCGCGGAAACGCGCGGAGAGCGGCCGATGCACTCCGGGAAGCAGTCGGAGGCTTGATCGATATTATCACCCGGCGCAACACGCGCTGGATACGCGACGCGCAGCGGGCCGCGCGTGCTACGGCCGTTGACCGAAAGTGATCTTGGAAAGAACCGAGAAATCGCATCGACTCCGAACCTTGACCGCAAGAATTACCGTCGTAGCTTTAACTACACAGCGAGATGCGATGCGCGGCGCGCATCGGGTGATGCGTAAACACGACATCTTGCACCAGCGACATCAGCCTGCCAAAAAGCACGTCCAAGATCGGTGCCAGCCGCGAACATATTGCGAGATCCGCAATGCAAAAACCGCCATTAGATCCTGACGTCGCTGATACCGCGCCTGCCGATACGGTCCTCACGCGTTACGACGAGGAACACATTTTCACCTATCTGCGCCTGCTGGACGCTGATGCTGAAGGCGCGGATTGGCGGAAGGTCACGAAGATCGTGCTGCATATCGATCCGGAGCGCGAACCCGCCCGTGCCCGGCGGGCGTTCGACAGTCACCTCGCCCGTGCCAAATGGATGACCGAGCATGGATACAGGCAGCTCTTGCGCGGCGGCGTGTCGGGTCTGAATTGATCGGAAATGTTGCAACTGGCCTTCTTGGGTGAGCCGAGGGCTCATCCCCAAGAGATATGGCGTATCAGCCGCAGCGCAGCGGAGGCAATTCGCTGACACCGAGACCAGCTAAATAATTCGATGCTTTTCTGCACTTTTGGCGGCTGATCCTCTACGGATTGGGACGCGAGCCTTGAGAAGAGGTTGGCTGTCCTGCGGGTCGCTGGGCGCTTTGTGCGCCGCGGATGCCGACCTGTTCAACGACATCAAGCACTGATTTTGTACCTGCAGCGACGAGTATGCCTATGACGCTACCCTGGATTACTACAGGCAGCGCAGACGGGGCGAATATCGTCAACGAAGCCAGGCCAAAACAAAGGGCTGCGCTTTCTTTCGGCCGCGTTTCAAGAAAACCGCCAAAGCGACGATAATAATTCAAGGCAACACCTATCGGATAATATTCCTAATTTGTCGCACGGAGCTTGGGTCGTTGCAATGCCGCTTTTGCTTTCATGTCTCTTGAATTTGGAATTGCAGCTACGAGCGCCCCTAAAGCCTTTGGCAGCGCTGCCAGCCTAAAGTGTAATTCCCCTGTCACATTAACGAAGGTTAATATGATTGCATTGGGGAGCGCTGTTCTACGGCTGTGAAAGGGCAGGCCATGAACCAGTTATTGCCGATCAGGGCTTTTCAAGCCGGGGAGTTTTACGCCGGGAACAACACTTTCGTTTGTCGCCCGGGCGAAGGTGACAGCGTCTACTGCCCGCGGCACGGCGAACTTGTACCTGACCCCAAAAAAGGCGTTCGCTGGGGACACCCCGTAGTTGTGGCCGCGATCCTTATGGGCATCGGCGGTATCATTGTCGCGGTTTTCCAAACGATCGGGGCAGTCACCGTCGCTTACTTAACGCATCCCGGCGTGGGGCTGGCTGATAAATGCCAGGGCGCATTGTCGCATTATCAGGAGGCAATCAAACAGGAGTTGCTGCGGGACGCGCTTCAAGACCACATCAAACGGTTTCCGGACTGCGCCTATGCGGATCAGGCGAGGATAAAGATTGCGAGCATCACATCAGCAGCCCCCACGCCGCCGCGTCAGGTAACTGGACCGCTGTCGCCGCCTCTAACGATTAAGCCCGCGCAACCGGTAACACCGGTGCTTTCGCCGCAACAAACAACTCTTAAGGCCCGACAATCTATAGACCAATTTATTCTCGACAGCGCGATCCCACCCATCAACAGGATCAGGAACATTTTCGATGATGAAATCGTCGAATGAGATACGGCGCGCATGGAGCGATGCATAAAGACGAGATGCCGTGCTGAAGCACAGCGCCGCCGACAGGCATTGGGCGGAACCGACTCTTCCGGCGTGGCATTCGTTGCGCCTTGGCGCGAGGGATTGTTACCCGAAGGGCCGAGACCCCGGCTCGGCAAGCACAGCGCGTAAAGCCCGGCCCGCATCGCGGGCGCGCACTGCCCCTCATGCATCTGTCCCTGCCTCATCCGTGTCTCGCGTCCGGACGCGTCCGCCAGGAAAACGCGTCGCTAGCTGCGAACAGGCTCGATCTTGCGCGATCTCCGGCGTCGCGTTGGCTGCTGCGGTGATTCTTTGGAACGTGATGCCAAATCCGTCCGGCGCAGCGAAAGTTCCGTGGCGACCGTTTCCGGCGCGGTCATGAGCAATTTGCTCTGTTCGTTGCCATCGAAATCGCGCCATTTGATCCGTGTCAGGTAGGCCTTGCTGGGCTTGAAGGTTTCGGTTGGCGTAAAAGTCTCCACCCGGAACGCGATGGTCTGGCCGACGGCAACGTTGTCTTCGGCGAGCAGGCGCATGTTATGCGCTGCGGCAAAGTCCTGCGGCGTCATCTCCGTGAGCACGGTGTCGCGATTGAGCAGCACGACGCGACCCTTGAAATCCCGGTCGGGCTTGAATTCGGGATTGCTTGCCGGATCGAAAACTTCGATGAACGCAATCTGTTCGGCGGGTATAAGTCTCTTTCCAAGTGTAATGACCTGCATGGTGATACCTCCTTTAATGATGATTTAGATGAGATCTTTAGGACTACTAAAAACCGGCAGGTGTCCGGAATAGGAAGGATCGGGAATCGCAGCGGAACGGTTTGCAATGATTGGTAATCGCATCGCAGTATTTTTGCTCAGGTAGCATATTCACTGCGAGCCCAACGCCAGGAGCGGAGACGATCGTACTCATACGCATTTCGGTCGTAGCAGTTGAGAACGTTTTGCGTCGCAGCATTTTGAAATTGACTTGAGCACTACCAAAAAAAGACAATAGGCCCATTCCCTCGGCCACTCTGAAAAGATTGGCCGAACGGATGGTGGAGTTACCCAATTTTGGGAGTTCGAACCAAAACGTCGAACCTCAAATCTGGCTAACGGGAGTACTCCCATCTGCCGTCAGGGAATGCCTCGCGCAGCCGCGCCGGGGCAGCTCAACAGCAGCATGCGAGGAAACATGGATTCGCCTACGGTCCCACAGGATACACCGAATGAACTTGCCGATGATATTCTGCGCGGTGCCGATCAAATTGCCGAGTTCATTTTCGGCGAGCGCGGAAGTAGGCGCAAAGTCTATTACCTCGCCGAATGCTCGCGCTTACCGGTCTTCCGGCTGGGTTCGGTTCTCTGCGCACGCAAGAGCGTATTGCTGCGATGGATTGCGGGCCAGGAAAGCCGGGTGATCGGCTCAACAGGATAGAACTCCTGCCCGGATAGCGATGACCTAATGGTTTGTCCGCTCATGAAGGGAGCGGCGTGGCCTTGAGCGCCCGCGCGGCGCGAGCCAGAAACTTCCTCGCCTCATCGTCCTTAGAGAGGCCTCTATGGAATGACGCGTTCCAACTGTTCTGTCCTGATGTCAGCGTGCTCGTTCTCAGCGAGCGCAGAACTTCTTTGCGCACACGGCCGGAAGATACCGGGCTAGTGCCTCCGACTTCATCCCTCAGATACTGTGGGTAAGTTGCCCAAAGATTCTCGGCGCTACGATGGAACTGTGGTCCCAGAACATGGCCCAGATGAAATTTCACGAGCTCGCTGTTGCTGGCGCTTAAGCCAGGTATCGGAACCGCCTCAAATTGTGCGGCCCCATAGGGTGGAACGATGCGCGTCAGCCACAAAGGTCGGTCGGCCAAGGTATCAAAATATGGATGGAGGAACCTTTCATTCGGGGTCACTCCTCGAAACGTTTGACGTTTCCTACCAGAGTTACAGTGAAAGCAGGCTGGCACCAGATTTGCTGCCATCACCGAGAACTCTGGAAAGTCTTCTTTAGGTAGATAGTGATCGACACTTCCGGTTACGGAGGACCCGCACATTGGACAGCTTGGCAATTGCATGTGGCGGATATTTACAATCCTTTGTGAGCTTGATCGCGACTCATAAAGAGCCGTTTGCTGATCGCTTACGTCAGGGATGAAGTCCGTTCGGATAATGTGCCAGGGGTTGCCTTTATGGCTGCGATAGCCCGAATAGGCTGCCTGCCACAAAGCGTAATGGGGTAGCCACGGCTGCTGATCGCAGAGTTTTTTCAGATAAGCATCATCGTTTGCTGCCGCTGGTGTTTGAATCCTTATCATTATGAACGATTTCGAATAAGGCGCGCGACGTACGAAAGCGTCTCGCTATTCATCTGATTGCCGAACCGCTCTATAATTGCCTCGATCGAGATGTCCGGGCCGAGCGTGGCGAGCCAAGTTTGCAGGGTCTCTTGATATTGGTGCGATATGCTTGTGTCCGCGAAAATAAACTGGGAAATGCTGTCAATACTCGCCCCAAATGTCTGGAGGCGGGGCCTATCGATGGCAATCTTGCGATCTTCCAATGAGAAGATGCGCACCCTTTGGCTAGGCACTTCGCGAACGATGTAGGCGGAATGGGTTACGATAATCGCCACGGACTGTGTCGCGGTTAAAACCGTGTTCAGAATCGCCATGAAATCTGAGACAAAATTCGGGTGCAGATGGGTTTCCGGCTCATCAAATAGAAATAGGCACCCGCGCTCAGCCGAACCCGCTGCCTGTGCCGCAAAACGTAGCATCGCTAATTCGCCGCTGCTTAACTCGCGCGTCCCCGGCCCGATTCCAAAGAGCACCGGCTGCTGCTGAGGATCGATCGCCTGGGCCAGCAGCAGGCGACGCTTCTCATTCAAATTATTCGCATCTTGAAGCCGGTAATAAAGACGATCGCCGCGTTGATCGGTCGAAAGGTCATAGGGCTTGTTGGAGGGTTTAAGAGGCAAAAAAATGGACGGCGCGAACCCCAGCGAGCTTAGCGCTTGGTCAAGCAAAGCCATGCGCCCGGTTCGGGCGAACATAGAACCGTCACTAACGGTAAAGGAAATCTTGCCGTCGTCTCGCAAACAGTCGGTGATAGCCGACGTAAGCGAGTCCTCCTTGTCCGGCAGACTCACGATCATCGAGAAGTATTGATAGTCCACCCCTAGCCATGGCGGAATTGATCGCGGATACACGTCCGATGCCACCGAGGAAAAGACGAAGATGCGATTGAAGGAAGCTGGCGGACTGATGCTGACGGGTAGGCTCTGGGGATCGGTCTCGTGACCAGCTCGCATCGCGGCGATGAAGTTCAGCAGCAACTGGGTTTTGCCGGTGCCGTTCCTTCCTATCAGGACCGTTATTCGATTGCGGGAAAGCATATCGGGATCAAAATCAAAATCCACGATGTACGGATTTTCCGCCGATAGCAGATGCGCTGTTACCACGAAACTCGTTGCCGCATCTTCGACAGCGCTGATCGGCTGCGGTCGCAAATACTTTGCTCCGCGCCGATAGGCGACGTAGGTGGATTCTGTGCGCAAGGCCCCGTAAGAAAACGTTTCCGATTCCAAAAGCGCGACCCTCGCATGATCGGTTCTCTCGAAGCGCAGGACGGCAGCGTCACCTAAGACACGCAGCGCCGTAACCGCTCGCTCGAAACCGAGAAGACTAACGATCTCGCGGTAAAGATCCAAACTACCCAGCACGGAGCAATAGGGAAGGTTCGCCTCGGCAAGGGGTGCCCAGGCACGCTGGCCGAGCAGTTCGGCGATCGCATGTTCGGTTCGATCTTTCCCTTCAAACATGAGGCGTATGTCGAGAGATCTGACTTCTCCGGCGGGGGTTATCACGAGCAGCGTTGCGCCGAAATGATGACCGAAGTCGTTCCAGTCGGTATGAACGGGCAGGATCGCTAGCGCCGGCCTTGCACCACCAATAGCCGCGATTGCCGCATCGGCGCTTCGTGCCACGATGATCGGGATTGGAGCATTTGCAGGAAACGGCTCGGCCATGATCGGTAAGGAAAGTCGAGAGGTTGCAGATGAGGTAGATTGGTAGGGGAAAGCAGATTTCTATTCAATAGCTTATGCGAACCGCTGATTGACGTCGGTCGCTGTTGCGACTGCAAAGGTTGCCGGACGATTTGAGTACGTTGTAGTGGTGCTGCGATTGGAATGAATGATTCTTTGATTGCATTTGGTCGCCATGTGATCATGGATGATTGATCCGATTCGGATGTTTGAACGTACCTGCGCGTAAGGGTCACTAGCATGGCGATGTTTGCGCGCCGTTCACTGCAACGCCTCCTGAATGACCTTGAAGGCATATTGTCTTTCGAAGCGCGTCAAAAACTTGCGCGCGAACTAAATCGTCAGGACGCGTCAGCTCTTGGCTTTGAATGGGAGCTAGCTCTTCTCTTCGCACTCAGCCGTGTCGGTCAGGTGACATATGAAGCGGAGTCACACGCGGGAACGAGCCGCCCTGATATCACTTTTGTGGAAGGTCAGGATGGGCCAATCCGTTTTGTCGCCGATGTTGCGACAATCTCGGACACTGGCCTTGAAGCCGAAAACCCGGTGATGCGCTTTTCGCAAAGCCTCCATCGTCTCAAAAGAAAATGTGGGCTGCCTGGGGTATTGAACTACAACATTAAGGGAGAATCCGTTGGCCGCAACAACCGCGATCGCAAGATGCGATTGAAGTTGCCGCGAGTCACTGAACTCGATCGATTTCTGGAAAGCCACGTCGGACCTGAGTTTCGTCGCATCGCTGAAGAAAAACGCGCGATGGCTACGATCGCGATCAGCGAGCCCGGAATTGAATTCTCAGTTACCTATGCCGAAGGTCAACGATATGGCAGTGGTCATTATCCGTCCTATACGGCAGCGTACTCACCCACGCGAAACCCCGTTTACACGGCGCTAAAAGCGAAGGCGCAGCAGCTCAAAAAATCCGGCGCAACGGACGCGTTCGGGATCTTTCTCTGTGATGGAGGATGCGCGTTGCTTTCCAAAACAGGACGGCAACCGCAGCAGATCAGCGTCGACCAAGTCATTGCGGAGTTTTTCAGGCAAAACTCCTCTGTCAGTTTTGTCGTTGTTCTCGTATTCCCTCCGGCGCGTGCCGAACCTTTCACGGGTATCGTCAAGGAATTGAAAATCACCGGCCGTATCTACACAAATCCGCGCTCGTCCAACGCGCCGCCGGCTCAGACACTCTTAAGCCTGATAAATCGTGGCCTAGCGGTGCTCCCCCAGCCGACTGCAACACCGCGGGATGCGCTCTATTGGATCGCTCGATCGGAGGCCAACGAAGGGCGTACCATCGGCACTATTACTCATGGAGGCGGACTCATGTCGCAAACAATCAAAATGTCAGCGCGCAAGATTCAGGAGCTGCT